>JACCDR012360654.1_pt1 | contig 12192 bp, 21 predicted proteins | sample 7446431 | NCBI WGS metagenome assembly JACCDR01 (sample SAMN15323443, study PRJNA562643) | freshwater metagenome | isolation source: river surface water | place: USA:Blue River Watershed | collected 2017-08-17
CGAGTACCCCGCCGAGGAATCGAACCTCGTCTGACACTTTCGAAGAGTGTAGTGCGAGCCGGCACACTCGCGGGGCAAAGGGCGGCTGAGCCGCCCGCTCGATCAGATAGCTGGTCCAGGACGGTTGCACTCAGCCAGTAGTTGTGCGGCGTCTTCGGCAAGGGCGACAGCCCTCTCGTTCTTCCTCTCGTGATATCGTTCGACCGCGTTCTTGGCGAACTCGTTGAACTGGCGGTTGACGCGGTCATCCGACCTCATGGGCAGCTCTCGGAACCGCGGCAACGCGTGGTGGTTCACCGCCCTGTCGATCGCCCTCAAGAGCCCCTCGTCCTTGCTGAAGGGCTTCCCCTCCTTCGTTGGGTGACGCATGGACCAGCCGAAGCGGAGGTTGCCCTCGCCTCCTTCGTAAGCGAGAAATACACCCTCAGGGGGTCCTAGCATGGGACGGGTGTCGCCGTCCACGGGGACGTCGCTCCGCGATGGCCCTCGTGCATACTGGTATTGGACGAAACGTCCCGCCCCCCTGCACGCAGCGAGCCACTCCTGGGACCGTTCGCGTGCATACGCCAGGTAAGACTTGCGATCCTTGAACTGCGACATGGTCGCCTCCGAGCCGCTACATCGGTAGCGACGAAGTTCCTCTGAACCCCCGGCTACTGCCGGGATGGCCACTCACGCGAGCGGCATGCCTGAACCTACGGTAGTCCATCTCCGACGCGAAGCGTCGCCCATCGAGCCACAGGGAGCACCTGTAGCACCTCACAGAGGAGGCACTGTTCGGGGTGCCGCAGAAGCCGCACTCGACAATGCCCATGTGAGTAGCCCCTCCGGGGGTTGCACCCGGGCTTCAGTTTTAGGAGAACTGCGTGCGTCTCTCACACTCAGGGGCTCACGTACAATCTGATAACCCAGAGGATCGCGATCACGACGATGGCAATTGCGAGGCCCTCATTACCGCCGAACGGGGGTCTCATGAAGTCAACCAATGTCGGTGGCAACGGCTTGCTCGAAACTGAAATGTCCATAACGCCCTCGGAGAGATTCGAACTCCCATTGATCACGGCTTAGAAGACCGTCGCATTTCCTTTATGCTACGAGGGCAGACCCTCTCATAAGTCGCAGAAGTCACAAAAGTCTGCGATACGGTCGCAGCGGAGGGCCGGAGATTCGAACTCCGTGCGGTGCTCTCGCCCCGCACCTGTTTAGCGGACAGGCCCGACTAGCCAATATTCGGCTGCCCTCCAAGTTGCATTGTTTCACGGCGACCCATGCCCGCACTCGCAAGCAACCCCATAGAGTCCACAGACGGGGCAGGGGGTGTCCACTTTCGTCGTCTTCTTGAGCGTGTGCGTCGCTCGCTTGATTTGCTCGTTCAGGGCCTTCAGCTCCTCCTTCTTCTCTGCCAGTGTGGCTTCAGCCACCTCCTGCTCCTTCTCGGCGGCCCTTGCGGCCCTTTTAGCCTCGCTGACCCTCTTCTCGTAGTCCTCGATCGAGTGCTTGTCGCCAAGGCCCGCCTCCATCCGGGAGGCCATCCGCTGGGCGTCCTCGATCGCCCCCATCAGGCCCGAGAAGTTGCGTGTCTCATACATCTTCCGCATGTCTTCGAGCACGTCACACAGATATCGGCTAGGCATACGATCAAGTATCCTTCGAAACAACACGTGGATACACCTGGTCCCAGACCTCTGGAGTGCGGGCGGCCCACGCCCCCACCTTAATCAAGCCATCTACGATGGCCTTCACTTGGAATTCGGGGGGCAACACTCGTTCGATCTGCAATCGCGTGGCGGTGTAGATCAGGCCCCCGGGATGCTTGTCGCTCCACACGAGTGCGTTCTTGACCACCACCTCCTTGCATCGCTTCGCCAACTCCTGGAGGACTTGGCCGAGCCGCCCCACATCAAAGGTCACGCCCTTACTCTCAGTCGCTACGCGACTGGCTAGGTCTTTGAAGACGGGGGCAGGAGAGCAGGTCACGGTGGACCAGTCGGGGGGTGTTGCCCCAAAGGAAAAGGGAAGTTTCACGAGCCGTCCGCCTCCAATAGCCGCGATTCTGTCACGGTCACAAGACCGTGTGACCATCATTTCACTCGGGGATTACTCCCCGGCGGCGTATGCCGCTGCACCAACCCGACCGTCATCGCCCTGCTCACCGGCTGGGTCTGTTTGGCTTGCATCCTCCGCGGTACAAAGGGGGCCTCGTGGCATATGATACTTGGGTGTGATGGCCATACCGCTTCTCGTGAAGTATGAGAGTTCGACCATACCGCAGGTCGAACACCATCTGACCTTCTCGAATTCGCTATTAGCAACCACCCACCACGTGTGTGCCACGTGCCCCTCCCGCGTTAAGCAGAGATGTCGCGAACTTCCTCAGGGGGCCTTGCGGCGTCCCCGCGATGGCCTAGGAGGCGGACGGCTCGTATCAGGTGCAGGAGCCGGCGTGTCACGTGGGCCCCTTACAAATGTAGCAGTGATCTTTTGCCACTGACGCTCAGCCGTGTCCCTCATCGAGGTTGGGCCGAGGGCCACAATCCTCTTGATTACGCTCAAAGTAGCCTCGGGCAGATTCGAACTGCCGTCTTGAATGTATCAGATTCACGTCCTAACCATTGGACGACGAGGCCAACTCACCAGAACCTGCGGGGCTTGTGCAGCCACCAGCGGATGCCCACCACGACCACGGCGAAGACACTAAGAGCCGCACACACTGTGAACATCACTTACGAGCCTCTTCGAGGACGACCAGGAAACGCTCCCGCGATTGCACCTCGGTGCCCGATATGGCCGCCACGAGAGTCGTGGGCACCACCTTCCATCCGTTGGCGAGCAGGTCATTCACGCGTTCTTCAAACTGGACGCGATTGTCCGAAGTAATCAGCCATTGCATCAGGGTTCCCCTGTGTGAAGATCAGTAGCACCGGAGGGAGTCGAACCCCCATTCACGATTGGCTCACAATCGCGGCTTTGCCAGATTTGCCTACGGTGCCAAGCGGTCTCATCCATGAGACCTGTTTCTTCACGTGGTGGACTTCGCCGCCTTCGCAGCCGCCGCGGCCTCATAGTCCCAGGTGGGCGTCTCGCCCTTCTTCTTGGTCTTGTCGAAGATCACCTTGGTGCCCCGGGGCAGCTTCCGGTTGGGGGCCTTCGACTGCACGAACACGTCGTAGTTGCTGTGGTTGCCCGGCTCGACCTTGGCCTCTCCGTCGTCCGGGAGCCCGATCAGGTCGCGGGCGGCCTTGCCCCCCCAGATGGCCTTCTTGCCCTTCTCCATGATGAGCACATTCTTGCCCTGCTGGATCTTCTCGGTCTTCATCAGTTGGTAGTAGCCCGAGCCGACCACGTAGGGCTTCTTGGTCTTGGCCTCGATAAACTCGTCGATCCGGGCCTCCTGCCGCACGTCGTAGACCGTGAAGTTGTTGGAGATGTCGTCGAGCTTCGAGTGGATCGTCTTGGACGCGACGGCGGACAAGTCGGTCGTCACCTCGTAGAAGTTCTTGACACTCGTCACCCCCCTCGTCCTGGCCTCGTAGAAGTTGGAGAGGCCCGCGGTGTTCGCGACGGCTGCCACTTGCGTCCCTTCGACGGTCGCCTCCCACTCGAAGACGTTGTCGCTGGGGATGCCGAACGCCCTGATCAGGTCGTTCTTGTAGGTGCCCTTCGGCACCTGGAAGGCGAAGGACCACCGGTCGGTCTGCTGCGTCTCCCTGAGGGCCGCCACGAGCGTGCTCTGGTGCGTCCTGCTCGCGTTCTCATACCCGTCCGTGATGACGATGACGACGAACGAGGTTTCCTTGTGATTGGCGTCCGGCAGCCCGCGGAACTGATCGATCGCACTCGCGACCCCGTCGAACATGGCGGTCATCCCGCCCGTCGTGTAGCTCGCCTCGGTCAGCGGCTTCAGGGTCGTCACATCCGCATTGAAGAAGATGGTCCTGGCCGTGTTGGCGAACACGATCAGGGAGACGCTGGTCTCCTGGCCCGTATCCGCCACGCCCTTCTTGATGGCCTCCACCTGGGCATTGAAGGCCTTCACGACCTCCCGCCTGATCCCGTGCATCGATCCGGACTGATCCAGGACGATCGCGATGTGATTCCGCAACTTCATCCGCTGGTCCTTTGAAAAGGGGGACTCGACAAACGCCCGCTTGCGGGCCAGTAGGCAACCAGGGAGTCGAACCCCGGACTCTTCGGTGTAAACGAAGTGTGATGGCCATTTCACCAGTCGCCCACGCATAACTACTCAGCCGGCCTGACGGGCAGCGGAAGGCCGGGCACCATCAGGACGGGCTCCTCATCCATAAGGATTGCCGGAGGAAACCAACCGTCCTCAGACGAGAATTCGTCGGACACCTCAAGGTAGCTGAGGCCCACAGCCTCCCCGTGGCTGTCCGCGTCCTGCTTGAGCAGCCCGTGCTCGACATCCCCGTCATGATTCCTGACGCAGAAGGAACCAACCCAGCGACGGCTGATTGCTATCTCCTGCGATTCGCCCGTGTCCAGGCCTTCGGCCTGCATATCGGCCATCGCGTCCTGACGAATGCGTTCGGCCTCGCTCATCACTCCAGGACCGATGTCAACCGGAGGGCCGTCTCCGACCAACTGAAGGATTTGGAAGTCTCGATCCCCTTCGTGTTCCGACATAGCTCGCCCCTCTGCTTGAGTCTGTGGATCTCTCTCATGTGATCTACGAGCAGGTCTTCCTGGGGCGGTCCCAGGCTCGCCCACTCGCCGCCTCCATGGAACCAGACGCCGTCGTCAGCTTCTTCGAACGAATCGATCGGGATCAATCGACAGTTCTCGTTGTTCGCGAATGCTGTGTGCCCCGAATAGTCGGTGGCCACGCAGTGGACACCGCACGACATCGCCTCCAACAATTCCAAGTTCCAGCCTTCGGCCCTCGCGGGGAACACGCAGCAGTCCGCCCCTGCCAGTAACTTCGCCACCTCCGACTGACTCTGAGACCTCGGTCTCAGTTCGATCTTGCCGTGGGCCCCCATGCGACTCGCAAGGTATTCCTGGCACCAGGCGGCGTTGACACGCTCCAGCCACGGGTAGGGCAGCATCGGCATCATCCTCAGGATGACCTTGTCCGTCGGCTCGAATGCCCGGTTGAAGGCACGGAGCAGGAGATCGTGCCCCTTCCTCTTCTCCCACTTGCCCACGTTGACGAATATGGTGTGATCGACGACCGGTAGGGAGTCGATGAGACCCTCATGGAAGATGGTGCGATCCACCCCCAGGGGGACCACGTGGATGGGGACGCCGATCCCCTGCCCCTCACAGACGATGCGGGCCCAGTCGGTGGCGACGCACAGGGCGTCGAGCCTCTCCAGGTGATGCCGCTCGCCATACGCGAACCGGTCCAATTCGAAGAAGGGAAACCCCACACGTTTACCCCGCCCCACGTGCTCCGCCTGCTGATCCTGATGGTAGATTCGCAGGCTCGGGGCCTTATCATCGTATGCCTTGTTCATGGCTATCGCCTTCTGGAGCACCGCCCGCTTCGAGTGCGGTATCTCCGTGTTCCCTATGGGGAACAGTGCGACCTCGTGGCCCTGGGCGATCAATTGCTCGGCGATGTTGATTCCAGCCACCCCATACCCGAGGGAGCTCAGGGTGGTGATCAAGTTCACATTCAAGGGAATAGCTTTCTCACGATATTATGGCCGCCCTCCTTGGAGGGGGGCAGGTAATAGATGAATTTACCGTTGCCGATTCCATCACACTTATTGCAAGTGCCACGCGAACTACAATGACTGCAATACGGGGCCCAAGTGCAAGGGCTGTGTCCGCCACAATCTTGACAGAGTCCGGACCCATGACACTTGTCACACGATGAGAATTGCTCCAGACGCACCTTGCAGTAGTAGGCGAGCCCCTTGTCCTTGGCCCACGACCCCCACACGAGCATCCGGATGGCTCCCCTGCCCCTGCCTTCGATCTCCTGGTATGCCGACTGGCGGCAAACGGAGTGTTCGCACGAGGCCCGCTGGAGGAGGAGGGCTTCATCCTCTCGCAGCACCTGTGAGAACTGGTGGGGGGCCACTACCTCTTTGACCCAGGCCTCTTGGATCTGGGCCCAGGCGATTTCGCGGGCGGACTTGACCAACTGATCCCGATACTCGTATTCCACGAAGCAGCAGGAGAGGGCAATGATGATCCACTTCATGATCACACTCCAGAGCCAGCAGAAGGCCTCGAACCCTCATGACCCAACCACAAATTGGGCGTATTGCCCGCTTATACGATGCTGGCGAGAGCCAACGGTGGGAATCGAACCCACGTCGCCTGATTACGAAACAGGCATCGTCCCATTGGACCACGCTGGCTTCAGAGTCGCCGGTGAGATTCGAACTCACGCCGATGGTTTTGCAGGCCACCTCTCCGCCACAGAGTGCGGCGACTTCGTCGCTTTAGCGACTGCTGTATTGCCATCCCCTGGGGGGATCTACACCCTCACAATGGCCGCAGATCGGGCAAGCGACGTAGTATCCCGGCTCACGAGGGTCTGGCGAGATCTTGACGTCGGCGATGCTTGCTCTGAGGCGGGCTCCGCATACGCCGCACGTGAACTCCTTGCTCCACGCAGAAGCGTTGGGTCGCGAGATGATCTCCACGAGGATTATCCTTTGAATTTGGAGGCATAGCAGCCAGTGGTTGCCTCGAAATTCGCTTGCCACCCCCACTTGTCGAGCACGTAGCGAGCGAAGTCCAGAGCGTCCAGATCGATCTCGTCCTCGGTGCTCATCTCTAGCATCGCGATGACCTGGTCGTAATCGTCCGTGTGCTTCTGGGGCTCCGGCAGCCCGAGATACTGCTCAATCTCACCGCCGTCTTCCGCGGCCTTGAGCATGCCGCGGAGTTTGTCCACGGCCTCCTCCCTGAAAACCGTCAGGGCCTTCTTGTAGGTCTCCTCGTGCTTCGTACGATTCGTCCTGACCTTCTCCACCAGCTCTGCTCTCCGGACCCTCACTCGCTTCACGGCGTCGCTCCGCTCCGCCGGTCATGAGGACCGGCTCACCATTGGAATCCGTCACTACGGCCACCTCTCGCTCCCGCAGGGCGATCTCGTTGCACGTGACCACCCAGTGGGCCGCCTTCAGTTTCCCGGGAGAGACGGCCGAAGGCCGTCGATCCTCCTCGTCCCACTCACGTTTGACGCTCACGCTTCGTTCCTCCACAGTACGCCGTGCCGGACTCGAACCGGCATCGCCTGGTTGGAAGCCAGGTATACTAAACCTTTGTACGAACGACGCGACCTTCGGTCGCCCGACCGGACGACAGGTTGCTTGACGGGAGTCGCACCCGCATTGCCAGCCTCACAAGCTGGAGTCTTAACTGTTAGACGACAAGCAACATCTAGACTTACTCCTCTTCCAGTGGGCCATGGGGCACACACTTCCCGTTTCGGACCCTGTAGACCTCAATCTCCTGGCTCGACCGGTAAAAGTGGACGACGATGCCGTCAGGGCAATCCTCATCCCGCGTCCCCTCGTGCGGGCGGACCAGGGTCGTGACCTCGCCCTCGTTCGTGAAGTACTCCTTGAGCATCATCGCAAAGTCGTATTCGAGTTGGGGCCAGGCGAAGTAATCCAATGCTTCGGTCGGAAGGCAGAAGTCGTCGAAGTAGACACCGTCGAGGATGGCGTAATCCGGCCCCCACTCCTCCTCGCACTCGGGGCTCACATCTGGCATGTCGAGGCCGCCGAACCCTTGCTCGTTGAGCCGCTTCGCGAGTTCGCGAGCCCTCTCTGCAATGTTCAATCCCGCACCATCACACAACGTCCGTAAATCGTCCTTGTCCATCCGTTGATCCTCTTGCGGTCGTGTCTCGCGATCTGAAATTCAAGGGAGCCGGGCTTACCCCTGATCGCAATGATCTCATGTGTGTAGATGTAGCCAACCTTGCAGAACACAGCGTCGCCCACCCTCAAGCGTTCCGGCGTCAGATAGACCAGAGACCCCTCCCCCATCTCCTGCCCCACATATTCGGCGGCCCCAACGCGGGCCGCCTCCTCATGCGTGAGCACTGGCACGATCACCTGCGTCTGACCGCTGTAGATCACCGGCTCCATCGAGCGGCCGTGCCCCACCACGTGGGTAACGCGTCCGTTCCTGAGTGAGGCAATCGCCGCCTGGTCAAACTGGTTCATGATGCTTGTGTCTCTCATGCCGAAGGCCGGCCGCGTTTCTACCCTATTTAAGGGGCCCCCGAACGCGTTTGATGCAACTTTCTTGAAAAAATTCCAAAAAAAATAGGGGGCCGAAGCCCCCTTGCTGTCACTTGACCTTAGGCAATTCGCCCTTTGCGTCAAGTGTGTGGAGGTCCGCAGCCAGCTTCACGACCTGCTGATGCAGTCCGAAGGCGGCAATTGCCTTGAGGACATCGTCGTAGGCCTTGCCAAAATCGCGAGGTTCCAGGACGACCTCGGAGAAGGCACGGGCGATGAAACCGATGCCCTGGACGACGTTGTTACTGAGGAACTCGTTCATGGAGTCACTGTCTCACACGCGTGGGGCTTGCAGACGCAAGCGGGATCGTTGCAGGGGCAATCCGCCTTGCCCGTGCAGGTTTCGTCACAGCAGCCGCAAGGCTTCGCCTTTCGGCTGCAACAGTCGGAAGAACAGCCGATGGCCCCAAGGGCCAAGATGGCAGCGAGGACGAGGTTTCTCATGCGAATTTCTCCAGGAAAAGTGGTCTAACCCCCACCCTTATATACACCGACCCAGGGCCGGATGTCCTTGTAGAAGGCCCCGTAGACGTCCTCGTGGACGAGAACGGCGGGCTTCCCACCCTGTCCGGGATAGTTCGTTCGAATATCGAGGAACTTGAGCATGTTTTGCATTACTTCGGGGCCCACGATGGACCACCGCTCGGGACTCTCCTGCCCCCTCCCCCAGATCGTCAGGATCTTCGCTCCCTGTTCGATGTAAGCCCTGAGATTCCCAACCTTGTAGGTGGCCTTCCAGAGGCACGGGCAATACTTGACCTCTATCAGGTGCTCGCCGTCGAGGAGCAGAGGGGTGCCACCCCTGGTGGCCACCAGGAAGTCCGCATTATCGGTGACGGCGGACTCATCTGTAATGAGGCCGCCCGTGTTGTCAACGCCATTGTCGGCGATCGTGAGTTCGTCGAAGATGCCCTCGTCGACCACCATCGTCGCCCAGGCACGCATGAGGCGACCTTCCCTGAGCGTCCCCCACTCCACGTCCCTGGCGAACTCTTCCGTGCTCCTATGATCCCGCCGGTAGGCGAGGCTGCCGCTCATGTCCGTGATGATCCACCGGCTGCCAAGCCTTGGTCTCCATCCGTGTGGCAACCTCCTCCAGTGAGATGGGGCGATATCCCCAGCAGTCAACGCCGCAGTCGAACGAAAGCGAATGAGGGTCGTCGGGCAGGCTCCCGTGGGAGTGCCCGTAAAGGTGCCAGGCACCATGGTGACTCTTGTTCCACACCTTCATGGCGTAATGACATAAGGTGATCGGCTGACCGTCGAACTTCAGGTCGGCCAGGTGGTCAACGGAGGAAAAGAGAGGAGCCAGACGCCGCACATGCTTGTCATGATTTCCAAGGATGAGGTGCACGTGCTTGCAGGCAATCCGCCTGCGGTACGCCTCAGGATAACGCCACGCCCAATCGCCAAGATGGTAGAGGGTGTCGTAACTCGCGACCCGCTCATTGATCGCATCGATCATCGCTTCGTCCATCTCGTCTACGGACGCGAAGGGACGGCCGCTAAAGCGGATGATGTTTGCATGACCGAAGTGCGTGTCGGCCGTGAAGAAGATACTCATGATGATTGTTCAAAGAGGCAGATGGGAGGGGCATATCCTTTCTGGTCGATTAAGACATGACTGTCATGACCCCTCCCCTTGGCCTCAGTACACTCGGTCGTCCTCGTGCAGCGTCTTGTAGAACGCTTCGCAGTCCTCGGTGGGCCCACCATGCGGCACCTGGTGATACTCGACGTAAGCCTCCTCTTCGTGACACCAGGCGATGAGACACGCCGTGTGCCCGTCCTCGTGCAGGAGGAGGATCTGGGCGGGGACCGGGTCGGATTCGGTGTTCTCGAAGAACTGGACAGGTTCGCCGACGTGATGGTGATGCTCGGTGGGGTCTGGCTCGCGGACCATAGGGGGCTCTCCTGTGATGCTGAAAAGGGAGACGACGAAAGGTCGCCCCCCAGCGGGAATGACGGGCCTCGAACCCGCAGATCTCTCGGCTGACAACCGAGTGCGTTGACCAATTACGCTACATTCCCAAGTTCCGAGGGCTGGAATCGAACCAGCGTCATTCTCAGGTCAGAGCTGAGTGTCGCACACCAACGGCAACTCCCTCGGAATCACTCATTCGATTTCACACGTGTGAATACTCACGTATCCGCTTCCCTGCTCATACAAGTGACCGCCCCACCCGTCCCACTCCGGCTCGTGGCCGATCTGTTCCTTGGCGAAGGCCTTGGCCTTACCCATCGAGTCGAAGACCCGGATGATACCCCTGCGTGTGTCCTGGTAGATGTAGGCGATCATGTGCGTAGCCTCACCAGAGGTCAAAGTCGTCCCGACCGGGGGGAGGGGCAGGAGAGGGGTCGGGCTCTGGCTTGAAGTCACATACAACGCCGTAGTCGAGCACGAGGTGGTTGCCGGATGCCAAGGCATCAGTGGCATAGCCGGCGGGCCAGTTGGCTGCACTACGAGATTGATGCGGAGAGGCAGCCCTCGCTGCCGATCCGCCGACGCCTATCCCCACATGAGTTACGTGCGGGTCGAAGAAGTCGTCGTAGTGGCCCTCACCCGGTCCGGCCCCCACGAGGTAGTCGAGACTCTTCTCGTCGATCGCCCACCCCTGATTGACAATCCCCTCGGAGTAGTTGGCGGGCATGCCACGGCGACTCATATGACAGGGACCGTCGGGCCAGCCGCCCAACGTTCGGATACGCCATTCGAGCCTATCATGGGGGCGGGCCCTGCCGGCCGCCAGGTCATCCGCGTGTGTCTGGGCGGCCTTCTCCAGGCGTGCGTCGTAGGTGAAGGGGGGCACGCCCTTGGCCTTCCGCATCTCGTTGGCGTAAGCCAACAGTCGCCCCGTCAGTTCGCTGTCTGGCATAGGAAGGCGTCCAGGTCCCCGTCGAGCACACGCTTGGGGTCTCCCGTAGCCCCCGTCCTGTGATCAGTGACCCGCTGGTGCCCGCAGAGCACATAGGAGCGGATCTGATTGCCGAAGGCGGCCCGGGGCTTCCCCCTATACCTCTCCTGCCCCTCTTCCTCCTGCTGGGCACGATAATGTCGACGGATCTTGGCAAGCAGGAGCAGGAGAGCACTCTCGTCGTTCTGGCTTTGTGAACGCTCGGTCTTGCCCTCGGCCACTATACCCGTGGGCAGATGCGTGTAGCGGACGGCCGTCTCTACCTTATTTCGAAACTGGCCACCTGGACCAGAGGCTCGGAAAGTCTCTCGCTTCAGGTCACACCGTCGTATCACGACCTTCATTTGACACCGGCTTTCTTCAGTAGTGCCCTGATGGACTGCGTTAGCAGTCCCGATAGCGTCCAGACCGCAGACGTGCGGAGCACATCCTTGCCAATCTTACCACCCTCACGCAGGACATCGTCCGTAGTGAGGGCGTTCACCGGAACATGTTCAGGATCATCTTGAGGAAGTCTACGCTGAACTTCAGCCATTCGAGTGCCTCCTCTCGCAGCTTCGCTGCCATTGTATTCAGCCTCGCAGTTCAGGGGGCACGAATCGAACGTGCGTACGAAACACAGGGTCAAAGCCTGCCGGCAGGACCAACACTGCCTTCCCCTGAATCGACGGCGGAGCCGTCAGGATACGACGGCGAGCACTTCGTCCGCCTTCAGGATCAAATACGTCTCTCCCTCATGCTCGATGAGGTGCCCCTGGGACTCGGGATAGTAGACTATCGAGCCGGGGGCGATCTCGACGTTGCGGCCCACGCCCACCACCTTGCCGCGGAGGGGGTCGGGGCGGGACCCTTCGGGAAGAGCGATCCCACCAGGCGAAGCCTCGGGGGCCTGCTCTGGAAGGATGGAGACGCGGTCGAAGGACGGGGTCAGGGGCATAAACTTCCTCTGGAAGTAATAGGACTTCAAACAAAAGGTGCCCACGAGGGCACCAATCGTAAACGACAGTAGTGTTCTCATGCGGACAGGCGGGCTCGAACCGCCC
>JACCDR010527027.1_pt1 | contig 12189 bp, 22 predicted proteins | sample 7446431 | NCBI WGS metagenome assembly JACCDR01 (sample SAMN15323443, study PRJNA562643) | freshwater metagenome | isolation source: river surface water | place: USA:Blue River Watershed | collected 2017-08-17
AAAATAAAAGTATTGCAAAAAACTTTGTTTCTAAATGACTTTGAAATGTTTTTAACTTATTCAAGGTTTGTAAGTATCCTAAAAATGTATACCAACCCGATAATAATAAATATTTACATTCAGTGATTGTTTTTTGATGTGTGTTGATATATAATATATCTATCTAACCAATCTAATATAGATACCTTTCTGGTTAGATTAAAAAAGAGTTTGGTTTTAATCAGACTCTTTTTTAATGGTTAAATTCCTTCTATCAACTTTATAATATTTTCCTTTAGTTTATCAAGATTTTCTTTTTTACAATCACTTGCTGTTACTCTAAATAAACGCCAGCCGTTTATTGCAAGTAAGTTATATTTTTCTACATCGCTTAAAAAATTTGTTGTCGATCTGTGTCCTCCAGCTCCTATAAAAATACCACCTTCAAATTCTATTGCTATTTTCTTATCTATTACAGCATAATCTATTCTATACCTTCTGTCCTTTATCGCTTCGTGTTCCATTTGGAACTCATAAGGTAGAACACTAAGGATATTTTCTAACCTTTGTTTATAGACTGAATTTTTTTTACTACTCATTTTTACCTGATTTGTTTTGTGATTACTCTTTTAGTTTTATCACAAATCGTGTAAAATTTAAATAATTAAATTAATTTAAAAGGTGATTTTATGAACAATATTGACTCTCAAAAAATCAAGCAAGATTTTATAAACAATTTCTTAGAGTATATTTTCACAGAATATTTTACAGATGTTCTAAGTTACACAAAAACTAGATGGGAGCAATTACCAAGTAAGTTAAAGGATAAATTTAAATTATCAGAAGATAAGATAGAAGAAATCATTGAATATGTAAAATTAAATAAAACAAAAGAATATATCTGGTGTATTCATTCGGAACAGTTTACAAATTATTGCAAAAAGTATGTACAAAAATTTAATGAAACAAATAAACAATACTCAAGTGAAAACTATGATAAACTTTTAAATTTTTGCAGTGATTCATATAAAAAAAGTCAGTTTGATTTCTTTAAAGCTACATTTTGTTATGAATATGTTTATATCATATTTAAGAAAGAGTTAGAAAATGAACTTCAAGAAGTTAATTAAAATACTTTTTAAACCTAGAGGTTTTTACGATAGATTAAACCATGCTGCTATAATAAATATTCATAAAAGGTCTGATTATCAAAGATTTTTAGAGACTAGATTATCAAAAGATGTTATAAGCGAATCTTATAGAGTTAATTCAATTACTGAATTATGTGTATTATTCTTTACTATATGCAATGATGATACTTTAGTAATAATAGAGGATAGATCAAAAAAGCAAGTGGAATATACTTTGCTAACAGAAACAACTCTCCAAAACACTCTTAAAACTAAATTATATAACTACCTACCTGATAATATGATTGTCTATTTCTCACACAGAGAACATATCCTTTATTAATATTTACTTTCTATTATTTCATGATATAATTTTACTATAATTAATTTTAAGGTGATTTAATGCTATCTAATATCAAATTTGATTTAAATAAGCCATGTGAATCTTGTCCATTTCTTAAAGATGTTAATTCAAATCTTAAGACAATAAAAAAAATAGCTATTGTTGATAAATTAACAAAAAATGATTATAGAGTTACATGCAAAGATCAAAGTTCATCATTCTGTGCTGGTGCTTTAATAATAATGAAAAAGAATAATCAATTAAGCGATAATTCTTTTATTAGAGCGAATAAGTTAATGGGGTATTTCAATGAATCAGAACTTGATTTAAATTCAAATGTGTATGAAAATTTTAGCGATTTCATTAGATCAAAATAGGTGAATAATGGAGAGTTTATCAAAAGTTGTAAGAGATATTCTTTTAGCTAATATTGCTACAAGAGATGATGATTCTTTATTAGCAACAGAAGTTTGGAAGCAACAACTAAAAGAAGAAGGCTTTAATGTTCAGAATATGCAAACAATAACCTTTTTTAAGATATATCAGAGTGGCGTGCTATCAAATCATGACACAATAACAAGATGCAGGAGACTGATTCAAGAAAAAGAACCATCTTTAAGAGGTTATAATTATTTAAAAAGACAAAGTAATCAAAAAGTTGTAAAAGAAAAGATAAAAATATTAAAGCAAAATCTTAGACCTATTCAAGTTATTTCAAGTCAAATGAGTATATTTTAATATGATAACAATTCCAGAACTACCAGTAAAAGGTGAAAAAGTTCTTTATGTCTGTAATCACTCAGGCGGTAAAGATTCACAAGCTATGTACAATCTTTTAAAAAGAATTGTTCCTAGTAGCCAATTAGTGGTAATTCATGCTCACTTACGAGGTGTAGAGTGGGAAGGAACAATAGAACATATAAAAGATACTATTTCTCATGAGTTTTTTATAGTTGAAGCAAAGAAAAGTTTTTTTGATATGGTTAATCATAGAAAAATGTTTCCTTCTTCTGCTAATAGACAATGTACCAGTGATTTAAAAAGAGGTCCTATACAGAAAAAAATAATTGAACTATGTAATACCAGAGGTTTTGATGTTGTAGTTAATTGTATGGGATTAAGAGCTGAAGAATCAAGCAATAGAGCTAAAAAGAAAAGTTTTAAAAAAAATGAAACTAATTCCAATTCAAAACGAGATTGGTTTGAATGGTTGCCAATTCATAATTGGACTACAGAAAAGGTTTTTGATTGGATTAGTTTTAATTACCAAAAACCTCACTGGGCTTATTCAAAAGGTATGAGTAGATTGAGTTGCTGTTTTTGTATTATGGCAAGTGAAAATGATTTAAAAATAGCTGCAACTTTAAATCCTGAATTACTCCAAAAGTATTCAGAGTTAGAAAAAACACACAATCATACTTTAATAATGCCAACTCAAAAACACGGGAAAAGATTTTTAATTGACATAGTTAAACCAACTGGTCAAATGAGTATATTTTAAAAAAATTAGGCGATTTACAAAGTTAGATTATTATTAGATTATAGGTTATTGTAAGATGCAAGATAAAGAGTATAAAAATAAATGGTATCAAGAAAATAAGCATAAGTATAAAGAGTACTATGCAAAAAATAGGGAATCACACATAGAATCAAGTAAAAAATATTACAGAAAACACGCAAATCAAGAAGCAATGAAGAAGAATAAGAGATTAGACTTGTACGAAGAATTAGGTAATATTTTAAAAGAAAGATTAAATCAGGAAATTGATATAAATTTAGTATCAGAGAAATATAATTACTCAATTAAAAACGCTAAGTATTTATTAAAACTTTCAGCTTCAAGAATTGGAATAAATTTAATCTCTTTAGGTAGAGGTGATTCAGAAAAAAAGAATGTTTTTTTAGTTAAGGAATTAAAATGATAGTACTGATAACAAGTGGAATGAAAGCACACTGTAAAAGAGTTAATGAAAAACCTCAAGAATACGGAGATTTAGTTACACCAAGATGTAAGAGTGCAATAAATAGAACAAAGGGTGTAATTGGAGTTGATAATGATAGATTTAATGATAACTCATATTCAGATCAAAATTTTATGAGACTTTTAATTTATTTATCAAGCTTTAAAGACAAAGATAGAATAAAATTTGTTGCTGCACCTGATATTCCGTTTAACGCTGAAGGAACTTTTAAAGATTTTTATAAATGGCATACAGTGATAAAAGAGATTTTTAAACTTCCTATTGCTTTAGTTACTCAAGATGGAATGAAGGTAAAGTCAATAGACTTTGATAGACTCGATGCTGTTTTTATAGGTGGGACAACAGAATATAAAATGAGTCAAGATTCTGTAGACATAATTAAAAAAGCTAGATCGCTAAACAAATGGGTTCATGTTGGTAGAGTAAACACCCCCCCGATTTACATTTTTTAACATGCTTGACGTTGATAGCATTGATGGGACTGCATTTAGTTTATTTCAAGAGACTCAAATTAAAATGTATGAGAACCATAAGCAACAACAGTTATTATTTAAGTTGTAAGTTTAGAGTTTAAAATTTATAAGGAGAATTAAAATGAAATTAATAGACAAAGAAGTATTAAAAAAAGAGTCAAGAGAATTATTAAGATATACAATATCTCATCTTTTAGAATTAGAATATAATCAAAAGATAGTTAGCAAGTCTCCTTATGTCTTTAATAAATATGGATTAAAAGACTTCATGGTTTATGGCTCATATTTATTTGAGAATAAAATAAAAGTAGTTGAATTACCTTTTGTTTGTCAGGATATACAATCATGGTCTACAGATGATTATATTTTGTTTACAAGTTGTTCAATGTATTTTTGTTTAAAAGAAGACTGGTTAGTAATATAATTGAGTGATAGAATTATTTAAGGTGATAGAATGCTAGAAACATACAAAAAACTATTGTCAATAAATATAGAGACAATAAAACATCTAAAATCAGATATAGAAAGTTTAGAACATGTAAATGAGCATATTATAGAAGAAATAAAGAGGTTAGAATGCTAGAAATATTTAATATTTTTCTTTACTTAATTGGTACAATTTTACATCTTACAGCTTGTTATTTCTTTTATAAATTACATAAGAGAATTAAACTATATGAGAGTTTATTGAATGATTACAGTAATTTACTTACTGCTTATCAAAGATCAGTGATAAATGATAGAAGAAGATCATCAAATGAACAAGAGATAAATTATCTTAGATTTTTTAAGAACTAATGAATAAAATAAAAGTAATATCAAATTATATAAGGAATGTAAGATCATCTAAAAAATGTGAGTGGTGTGGTATTCAAAATGGAATAGTTGGATATAGAGATTTAGCAGGTAACTTTATTACTTTAGATAAAATAAAATCAGCTAAAAAAGAAGGTTATGATTATTTCAAAAATGAGCTATATTTTCTTTTAAACAATAAAGATCAATTAAAAAAAGATCCAACTAAAATAAGTTTATCTTTAGTTTATTTAGATGGAGATAAAAACAATATCTCTTATGCAAGAGAACCTGAAAATATATTTAATCCTGAATTAAATAATTTGTTTTGCTTGTGTCAAAGATGCTCTTTTAGACATGAGTTAAAGCTAAAATCAGAAACTAAAAAAAGTTTTGCTAATCAGCTAGAAATAAGCTTTTAACTAGGTTTTAGACTTTACACTTAATTTATTTCATGATATAATTTACTTGTTTATAATTAATTTTAAGGTGATAAAAAAATGACAAATCAAAAGAATTTGTATCAAAGATTATTAGAAGTTAGAAAAGTTGCTGACTTCATATTAAAAGCCGATTTGAGAAATGAAGACTCAATAAAAGAGAATAAGAAGGGGCTAGGTTTTAAGGCTGTTTCTAGTTCAATGACTTTATTAAAAGTAAATCAAGCGATTAATGAAAATGGCTTGATTTTAGAGACTGAGGTGATTAATAAAACAGTCGAGTCAAGAGAATACACCAATTCTTATGGAAAGCCAGTAAAAGACTGGATAACAATCCTAGAAACAAAAATGACTTGGGTTAATGTTGATAACCCAACTGAAAAAAGTAGTTTAAACTTTGGTTGTATTGCTTCTAATCCGAATGCTTCACAAAGTTTTGGGTCTGCATTGACGTACAATGAAAAGTATTTTATTCTTAAATACTTCAATATTCCAACTGATGAGTTAGATCCCGATGTTATTGTTAATAATATGCTTTCAAGTGAAGATAAAGACAGATCTATACTTGATAAATTAGAGAGTACTAATTTCGAAACAGTAGATCAGTTAACAAAGTTCTACAAAGAAAATCTTTCAAATATAACTGATAAAGAAAGGTTCTTAAAAGCTTGTACAGTTAAAAAAGAAAAAATTTAATATCTTGAGGTAAAAAATGTTAGTAGTTGATAAAGTCGTGAGATGTAAAACAAAAGACATTGCCTCAAGGGCTTTAGGTGATGTCTTAAAACAGGTAGGTTTACCAGTTTATTTCAATGATAAAGTGTCTAATTATCTTGAGAACAAACATAAGCCACATGTTTATGTTTGTTCAGATGGACAGAGTTATCATATATTTGTTTATAGTTTTGGTAATAGAGGTAATCATTCAGTTAAGGAATATTTAGAGATTAGGGTGATATAATGCAAAAATGTTTTAAGTGTGGAATAACCACAAGACCGATAAAGTTAAAATCAGGTGATTATAAGCAAGTAGAAAATTATTTGATTAAAATGAGTGTGGACAATGGTGATTTAGTTGTTATTTCTGAGAGTGGTCGTAAATTACCATTAAGTGTAGTTGGTGAAGGATATTTAGAGCATTCTTGTAACAGGTGTTAAGATGGAATGCTTAAAGTGTAAAAATGATGTTGAGGAAATAGAGGATTTTAAAAAGTTTTCATGTGGTAAGTGTAAGATAATTTGGGACATAAATGAGTTAGTTTATTTCAAAGATTATACTTCCTACAAGAGAGCAAAACCAGTTGATATTGTTAGAATAATTAAAGGTGAAAAATGTTAATTCAACCAAAAACCAAAAAAGAAAAAAAGACTAAAAAAGAAAAAGAGATTGTTATTGTAGTGGGTCAAGATAAAGAATCAGTAGAACCGATAGAAGGTGTTTCTTTATCTTTTGAGGATTTTCAGTTATTAGAGGATAATCTCAATGAAACAGAAGAGGATAGAAAGAATAAATTTAGTATATCAGATTTAATTCCTGGTAGATATGAAGTAAAGCCTAATAAAATGGATATAGAGTATCGTTTTTCTTTACCTAATGGTTCATTATCAGAACCATTAGATATTGTTTTGATTTATGATAAGCCTGAAAAATTAATGAGTGTTCAAGGTGCTAAATTTGATAAGCATGATTTGAACAATATGTGTCAAAGAATACCACATCTAAAGGATTTAACCTACAGTACTTTAAAGCATAGGTTTAATGAGTTAAAAGAAATAAATGAAAGAAAAAATTCTTTTGTTGAGTCTTATTTAGAGAGATTTAAAACTGCTCCTAGCGTTAAAACAGTTCAGTTAGAAATCTTTGGGAAAGAAGTTGATACAACAGTAAGAATGGAATCGCTTAAATTAAGAGATTCTGTTTTCTTGAACTCAAGAAATGATTTTGTTTCATATAATATTTATACAATAATGAGTTCAGATTTTTCTTACTTCGCAATGTCTTTCAATGGTAAGGAATATTTCACAGAGGCTATGTTTAATAGCCTATTTCTTAACTTTGATTATTTATTTAATGAATACAGTGTAGAGAGTTAATATGAATGAACAGATAAGAAAATTAGAATGTAATTTGTGTAAAAAAATCAGTCATACAAAAAAAATGACAAACGGTGATAATGTTTGTTTGAATTGTATAGAAGAAGTGAGTAAAGAAATAGAGTTCATTAATAAATTATCAAATGTTTTTGGTATAAAGAATAATGTAATTACCGATTTAATAGGTAGGTATTCTTTGAGTGTAAAGAAAATATTTGTACCCGAAAAATTGACTCCTATTTTAATAAAGAACTATGAACACTTTGATTTATTTGATTATGAAGAAGTAGATAAGAATTTAAAATCAAATGATGATATAATACTAATTGGTTTAATGATTATTAAAGATAATTATGTTCCTATAACGATGTTAAAAGATTTTGGTGATTATATTTCTGTTGAAATAGAACAAAATAACAAAAGCTTTTTCAGGAATTTATCGCTGTAAAAGATTAACCTGTACACCTTACAAATTAATTTTAGAGTAGTATTTAAACTACTCTATTTTTTTATTTATATGATTAGAGATCACATTTAATATACTTTGACCTGATGCCATTAGCATAAACGAAAAGAAAACGTTTTCATTTAATTTGTATTTTGTTAATTGGTCTAATAAAGCAAGTAACATTGAAAATATCAAACATGCTAACATTGTTAGTTTTTTACTAGAATATTCTTTATCTGGATTAGTTAATGATTGATAAAGTAATTCAGATAAAGCAAAAAATATTTTCAGAGATATGTTATTAATCATTTTTGTTTTTCTCCAAGAACCTGATAAACTTATACAAAGCAACAGCAAACTCTGATCTTTTGACTAAATCATTTGGTCTAAAATAATGACCTGTTGATTCTTTATATCCAACAAAAAGAGACATTGATATGCAATCTTTTACAGGTTGTGCAAACCACTCATTATTGACGTCTAAAAAGTTCTCATCTAGCCTATTTATTGGTTTTAGTTTTATCTTTGTTTCTATAAGTTTTTTAAGATTAGAAAATATAGCAGACATCTCTGCTCTTGTTAAATTATTATCAGGATAAAAAGCATTATCTTTATATCCAGTCATTAAACCTAGCTTTATAATTCTATCTATACCTAATCCATAAGTTGTTTGGATATTAATTTTATTCTCAAATACAACTCTGTTATTAGATTCTATATAATTTATAAATGTATTTAATATATAACATGTATGCAATCTTGTTATGCTATCTTCAGGCAAGAATAAACCTTTACTGCCCTTTACTATTCCCTTTGAATATAAATCTAATATAGAAACAGAGTACCATTTCTCTTTAAAGACATCTTTAAAAACAGTAGGAGTTAATTCTTTAGGTTTTTCAACAGTCTTTTTAACAACTTGAACAGGCTTGTTATTTATTTTGCTTAGGTATTCAGATGCTAATCTAATAGTTCTACTTGAAACAGTTTCACCGTTATTTAACTTTAACTCACAATCCCATCTCAGACCTCTATAATCGTCAATAATTGCATAATCCTCGTGATCTTTTATATCTTTAGTTGTTATACCAAAAAAATCACATATTACTGCACATGCCTGACCTGCTAGTTCAATCATTTCATTAGTTACAGGGAATCTTTTTATATCAAACATACAAATGTATGATAGACCTATTTTACCAGTATTACGCTTCCAAGTATGACTATGAATTGAACTATCGAAAAAGTTAGATTTATCAGCTACAAGTAAAAAAGTTTTATTAGTTTTTGTGTCTAAACAAACATTTATTTGATAATGATCTGAATATCCAGTATAAGAACTACCTGCCCAATGTAATACGATTTCCTCAACTGGCACTGAAAGCCCACTCTTAATAAAACTACCCTTAGATAAAAAACTTTTTAAACTATTTATATCATCTACTCTATTATATTTAACACCATTTATTAACATTTAATTCACCTTAATTGAAATACAATAAAATCCTATCAATAAAAAAGAGTTAATTCAAATTTGAATTAACTCTGTAAGTTTAGAAATTTTGGTTTAAGAACATAATAGCGAATTTAGGAATTGAACCTAACTTTTAAGGTTATGAGCCTTACGTGACACCTGTTCACTTATTCGCAAATACTATTGTAATACATTAAACTCAAAAAAACAATTAACTTTCACAATATGTACAATCACTTGCTGATTTATAATCAATAGAATCACCTTTTATAACAGTAGATGATCTAACATAATACAAACCTTTTAATCCTTGTTTCCACGCTTCTAAATGGACTTCATTAATATATTTTGGGTCTGCTGTAGTATCAAAAAATAAATTCAAACTTTGACCTTGATCTATAAATTTTTGTCTATCACTTGCTAACTTGATAATAATATGTTGATTTATTTCTCTTGCTGTTTTAAATACTTCCTTTTGTTCTTCTGTTAAAAAATCTAAAGTTTTAACACTGCCCTGATTTTCGTTTATTTCATTCCAAACTTCAATAGTATCTTTATTTAGTTCTTTTAACAATTTTTGCAGACTTCTATTTTTTCTTATAAAAGTTCCCTTTGCTGTTTTTTGTGCAAAAACATTACTAGCCCAAGGTTCAATACTTTGGCTAACATCACCTGATATAATTGCATTACTTGTTGTTGGTGCAATAGCTAATCTATGTGTGTTTCTTATGCCAAAACCTTTACAATAAAAAGGCTCTCCATATTCTAAAGCTAATTCCTTTGTCGCTTTTTTTGATTCAATATCCAAATGTTTAAATATTTGAGTATTAAGTATTTTAGCCTGTAAACTTTCAAAAGAAATATTTTTCTGTTGCAATAAACTGTGGAAACCCAAAGCACCTAAACCTAAAGCACGATGCCTTTCTGAAAATCTCACTGCTTTTTCTAAACCTATTTGTTTATTAGCTTTATCAATAAACTCAGACATTTGACCGTCCAAAAATCTTATTGCTAAATTAACAGCATTTGTGTCTTTCCATTCATTCCATCTTGCTAAATTCATACTAGAAAGACAGCAAACATAAGTTTCTGTATCGCTTGAATGTAACATTATTTCGTTGCACAGTTGCGAATGAGTGACTTTTAAACCATGATGGTTATAACATTCAGGATTATTATCATTTATATTATCTGTGTATTGAATATATGGTGAACCTGTTGTAAATCTCATCTCTAAAAGTTTTGACCATAAATTTCTTTTGTTCTTATCACCTGAAATAATGTCACTCATAAACTTATTATCAATACAAACAGCAGTATGTAAATTTATACACCTTCTATTAATATCGCCAGTAGGTTTTCTTATCTCTAAAAATTCTTCTATATCAGGGTGATTTATATCCAAATATATAGCCTCTGATCCTCTTCTTGAGCTACCCTGACTTAATGAAATAATAGCACTGTCTTCTATCTTTAACCAGGGAATAATACCCTGACTTTTTCCATTGCCTTTTATTTCTGAGCCTCTACCTCTTACATTACCATAATATTTACCTATGCCACCACCATTTTTTGTTAGCATTGCAGTCTCTTTTAAATTATCAAAAATACTAGCTAAACTGTCAGAAACATTTTGACCATAGCATGAGATGTTTAAACCCCTATCAGTACCACTATTAGTTAATATCGGTGTAGATGCACATAACCAATTATTCCAAAATAGATTAAAGTACTCTTTCCAATCTTGATTGTTTTGATAACTCGCACTTGCTTTGCTTATACGTTCCCACATTTGACGTGGTGTTTCGTTTTGCATTAGGTAGCCATTTGTTAATGTTGAATAGCTTATATCGTCTAACCATTCAGGGGCTTCATTTTGTTTTTTTAATTCTTCTAATTCCATAATGATTCAGGACTCCAATCTTTATTTCCTTTACTATATGTTGGTCTTTGTGCAAAAAAGTCTGTATGTTCTAATCCAGAAGAAAGAACATCAAACCATTCAAATTTTGAAATTATTTCTTTGTTGATCGAATATATAGGATTAAAGTTTATCTGAGATAATTTAAGATTTATCCTATACTTAATAAACTCTTTTAAATCATCTTTAACTAATCCTTTAGGGTTGCCTAATTCAAAACATGAATCAATAAAATCTTCTTCTAGTTTATATGTGAGTTTAGCAGCTTGATATATTTTATCTTCAAATTCTTTTGTTATTATCTCGGGATTTTCACTAACCAAAGTATTAAATAACCAACAACCTGCATTAGAATGTAGACTCTCATCATTTACTGAAAATGCTATTATATTACCTACACCTTTTAATAAATTAAATCGACTAAAATTAAAAAGTATAGCAAAACTGCTAAAAAGATTTACGCCTTCATTAAATGCACTGAACACTGCTAAACTTAAAGCAATATCACTAATTGTTTTTGCTTTTTTACCAATAAGCCTATCAATCTTATTCTTTGTTGGGATATGACTTAAAAACCCTGTGTAATCTGTGAATCCTAAACTATCATTTAAATAAGCATAACTTACTTGATGCACACTTTCCATGTTAGCAAAGCATGCAGACATCATTTGTATCTCAGGCTTTTTAAACCAACTGCTAACATTTGTAGACCAATAATCTTGTATAAATACTTCTGTCTGTGTAAAACCTTTTAATATTGAACCTATTAAATGTTTATCTGAATTAGATAAATTATGTTTCCAATCTTGAATATCACTCTCCATTGCTATTTCATGATGTAGCCAATGTGATTGCTGTTGCAGTTCCCAAAATTCATAAGCTTTAGGGTATTCAAAAGGTTGATAAGTAACTCTAGGTTCTGTTATTTTTGACATTTTTAACCTCTTATAAAAATAGTGTGTTTTTTTATTATAAGTTTAAAGTTGATCTTTACAAGTTAATTTATGTTTAATTTTTTCAAGTAATTGAAATTTCATTTTTAAAACCTTATAATTAATTTAATTAATAGAATTTTATCATAGGCTTAAATGAATAAAAGTAAAGAATTAA
>JACCDR010648966.1_pt1 | contig 12185 bp, 22 predicted proteins | sample 7446431 | NCBI WGS metagenome assembly JACCDR01 (sample SAMN15323443, study PRJNA562643) | freshwater metagenome | isolation source: river surface water | place: USA:Blue River Watershed | collected 2017-08-17
CTCACTAATTAAAAAACCGCGCCGGACGGAATCCGGCAACCATTTCACAGGTGAACCATGCAGAAACAACGTGTAATGCTTCCGGGTTTGATGGTTTGCGGCTTGACCGCTGCCGATGTGAACCCGTACCAATCAAAACCAACAATGGACCAGTTTTTAACACTGGTTCGCTCTGCTGCTGATGTGGCGAATAACGCGATTGAGAAGGCGAAAAACAATGGTAATTGAAAAGTTATCCGATGTGCTGGCGCAAATGGGCGGCGCATCTGCTGCGGTTAAATTTGACCGCAAGCGGCAAGTTTTAGAACGTATGGCCGAGGCTGGCGCTCTGGTGATTGATGGCAAGATCTACACCGAAGCCCAAACGCGAGTGCGCAAGTCTGAATTTGTGGTCAATCCTGGTGGTGCCAAATGAGCAAGCTCAGGTCAATTTTAACTGCTGCGTCACTGCTTGGCTTTGTGGCTAGCTCGTTTTATTTGTTTGTTTTTGAGTGGTGGACTGTATGAGCAAAGCAGATTGGTCAAAAGCGCCAGAAAGTGCGGAGTTTTATTGTGGCGAATATTTTTACAAGACAGGCAGCTTTGAAATTATTAAGTTTTTCAAAGATAACAAATGGAATGAATCAGCAATGCAGAGCAGGGCGATATTTATGCAGCAAGACGACTACGAAGATCGCCCAACCATCTCGGTGAAGCCAACAGAATGGCCGGATGAATCACGCATCGACATCGTAGCAACCAACGGCAATACCGGCGAGCACTATGAAGCTGCTGAGCTGACGACTGCCGCTGATTTCTTGTCTGCTGGCTTGGAGATATTGAGCCAACGCGGTGAGCAATACGGCAACGATGGGCGCGAGTGTAGTTTCCCGCAAGCGGCTGAGGCGTTTAATGCGCTGACAGGTCACAAGCTGGTCGGCTCTGATATTTGCCTGATCATTGCACTGGTTAAGCAGGTTCGCCAATACGCGCAGCCGGGGCGGTTTCATGAGGACAGCGCCGTTGATGGTGTGAATTATCTGGCGCTGCAATCTGAATTATTAAAAAAGGAACGAAAATAATGAGCAGAACATTACCCGGCGGGCTGCACGCGCAGCTACGCAAAAAAGCGCAAACCTCTGGCGTGATGCTGGATCAGTTAAAACCGCACAGCCGCGAGATCGCGCAACGGATGATCGGCAATGGTGAATTGATTGCATCAAAAAATGGCGTGTTTTGGCTGAACGAAACGAGGCTGGCTAAATGAGTGAACCAACAAAATTCTATGTTGTGCGCGGCTACGACAAAGACGGCAAGCAGGTTGGTGACTCTTGCAAGTTTGTTTTTGCCGACTCTGCTGCAATGCAGGCAAAAGATCTTTTTCGAGAAGGCTGCAAATCTGTCGATATTGATTTGATCGAGTGCGAATCATGAAGTATTTGACGCAAGGCGGGCAGTCTACACAACGATTGCAGCTATTGCTTAGCCTGACCAAGATCACCAGCGAAAACGTGCGGGATGCGTTGCACGATTACCTTGTGCGCGGCTTTGGTGATGCCATGGCTGCAAGCCTGAATGATGTCAAACCGTCTAACTTCAACCGGGCACTGGCGAGCCTGGAACAAGTCGCGGCGACTGTTGAGCGGATTAAAGAATTAGATCTTTCCGTGCTTAAATCGGTTAAGTGATAACTTTTGCAGCTCTGTAACGTGATTAAGCCGCTACTCAGCGGCTTTTTTATCTGGCTGAATCCCGTCAGGCCATTCCTTGTCGATGCCCAAAAATTTCGCGCCTTTTGCCCGAACTTTTTTGATTAGTTCGACCTGTAGCGGCTCACCGTCGATGAAAACGATCTCGACTGTGGTGCAGTAGCAGTTGATCCGGTTTGCTCCGTCTGACCACCAAAGCGCCTGCGCTTCTGGCGAGTGCAAGCTGCCATGGCGTTCTGCGTGATGTGGCCGGGTTCGGCCTTCGAGCAGGCTGCTAATGTGCATGACTTTAACCTCAACGCCAAGCCTGTCGCGGGCGTCTTTGGTCTGTTCCTCTCTGGCGGTGTTATATGCCGTATTGATCTCCGTTCTGGCAATCCGCAGCGCTCGATAGCCTTCAACAAAATCAAACTCTCGCTCTATCCGTTTCGCCAGTGTGCGCGGTGACTGCCCGCCAGCAACGCCATTGGCAAGTATTTGCCCCAGCTTGCGCCCGTTGTCGTCTGCAAATCCGGCCATGTCGTTAAACATGCGCGACGAAATAAGCTCGAACCGTCTGCGGTATGGCTGCGAAAACATGATGGTTTCAAGCTGCATCTGGCTGAGTAAAACCGGATCTGCACCGGCTGACTCTAACGCCGCTGAGATATTCCCAGCGCTCAGTGCTGTGCCGTCGGTGTAGGCTTTGCTGATGTATGGATCAAAAAACCACCGCGCCGGTTTGCCTGTCTGGTCTTGCACTTCAAGCCATTTTGCAATGATGTTGCGCAGTTCCAGCTCAACTTCCAAGAACCGAGTGCCAGATAGCTCATAGATATAAGACACCTCGTTTGCTTGCAGGCGTGATACCTCTATCGACTTCACTGGGATAGCGTCGATTAGTTGCAGCACTTCTTCACGAGCCTGGCGCATTCGCCGTTTAATCTCTAACGCTGCCAGCCTGATGTTGCTTTGCTGGCGCGTTGGATATTTGTCAGCACTGCTGATTTTTTCCGGCCTGACTTTGTTGATGATCATTGCTGGTCGTCCATTTCTGGATCTGTAATGTCGTCCTCAATTTCGATTGGCTTAATCTTAAGCGGTGCCATGCCTGCGGCTGCTCGGATCTCGTCGTCAGTGAACAGTGGGCGGCGTTCCATTAAACCGGCTGCTGCTTGTGCTGCCAGATGGTCTTTGTTTGCCGTGGTCATTTTGTTAACCAGTGTCAGCTTGGTTTCTTCATTGGCTGATGTTAAGTCAGGAAAGCTGACCATGTAGCGCACTTTCGGCAATGCGCCGTGCTCGATGCACCAATCAATAAACTGCTCGACCATTTGAGCGCACCAGTTCGCGCAACGGCTGTTCATGGTTTGCAAGAAAGACATCATATCTTTATCGCCTGCCAGCACGCCGGTTTGGGTGCCATTCAGGATATTTTGCGGAATGCCAGTACATGCTGAAACACGAGCAACTACGATGTCTGCAAAAGGTTTTGGATCATTTAGTGCAACTTGGAGTTGGTTAACGTCGAAACCGCCCATGATCAACTGCTTAAACAAACCCTCGTCAAATTCATTGAGCTGCTTTTGCATCATTTCCAGTTCTTCCGAGCTTGGCGGCTGCGCGTTGCTGTCCTTGGTGCTGAATGTCAGCTTGTTGCCTGAGTTCTTCCAAAAACCCTGCCCGCCAGCGCCGACAATGAGATCATCGACCAGCAGATAGTTGTACGGCTTGGACATCGCTGGGATGCCTTCAATGCTTTCGCTATCTGGTGTTTCGGTGAATACGATCACGCGACTATGATGCACGGTCATTTCCGTTGCCAGCTTGGTTTGCTCGGTGGCTTGAATGCCTGAAGTTGCACTGTAGTTGTACGTTAACGGCTGACCGTATCGCAGCGATAGTTGGTTAGTATCGAACTCGGCAACCTTCAGTTGTTCTGAGTAAACCGGAATTAACTGCAAGATCTGATCTGCGCTGATGCGGGCAAGCGGCTGTTGCCAATCCCGTTCTGCATCGGTGCTGCCTGCAACGCGAATGAGGAAAGCGGAGTAAAACCCAACCCGGCCTTTTAAGTCAGCCTGGCGCATTTTCTTGAACAAGCTGAGTCGGTCGGCTAAATCACTGAACGCAACCTCAAATGCCGTTGCTGGTTTGTCGGCATTGCGCTCGATGTCCTTGCCTTCGCAAACCATTGGTGGTTGCGACCAACAAAATTCTACTGGCTTCGATACCACTGCACCGGCCAAAGCGTTGCGGCGGTATAGCCCGTACAAATCGTCAAACGTAAGCGAGTCAGGCCAGCCAAAGTCTGCCCAAGCCTGCGACTGCTTTGTGTTGCCTTGGTTGGTCATTGCTGCCATTTGTGCGCGGTTGAATGGGCTTGCATTGCTCTGCATAAGTGCCGAGGCCATAAGCGCTCTCAGATGGTTTGCCGTGATGTTCATTTGTTGATCCTGTGCGTGAGTTTTCACCAGTTTAGCTGTGCGCGGGATTTTTTAAAATACAGCTTGATGAATGATTATTATATAGTTACCATTTTGATCGCGGGTTGAATGCTGCTATGCGCAGACGTGTGGCCGAGGTTTTCTTGTAATACCCTAGGGCATGGAGCAGTACGGCTATAACTGCTCACTGGGAGGCACCCGGCAACTCGCTCGATTTCCTTTGCTAGACAGTGCAACTAGATGGTGTGCAAGCGGTGCGTGCTAATCCATGCGGAGTGTGAGCAACTCCGAAGCGGTTGGCCTTTTGGCTCGTAGAGTTTCCGCAATAACGACCGCAGCAGGTGCCGCTAACTCCAAGGCGGTGAATCTGCGAAATGACAAAAAGCCCGGTTTTGTAGTTCGGGCTTCATTTCTACCGACCTCCAACAATAAACGCTTTCGGCCTGACTGCTGGCGCAATAATCACTTTATCAATCGCATCCATCATGGTGTCTGTTTGGTCGTCATGCTCATGGCTGTCGTCTGCCTGAAATGAACAAACCTCTGTCACAAAGTCATAGTTGCTCGGATCGCCTTGACGCAATTTCACTCGGCCTTGGTGTGGCTGGCAGTCCATGGCGCGAGTGTATTTATCAACATTTCGCTGCACCGCTGTGATCTGGATTGGCAAGCGTCCTTTCATTTCCTGAATTAACCCGGTTCCGCTGCTCTTGTCCTCTACATAAACCGCCCGCAGGTTTCCATTCACTGGGTTGTTGTCTGCCCATGCCGCTTTGACAAATGCTTCAAAATCAATCCTGAGCTGTTTTGCTTCGATTTTGGCGCGTTTGCTGCGGAGTCGGTATATATCACCCTGATATACGCCCCACTCTGAAAACACGGTGTAGTCGTTGGCCGTGCCGGTCTTTTGCGCGGTGTCCGTGGTAATGATCCGATAGTCAAAGTGTGGTGGATGCGGTAAATCCGCCCCGTCGTTAATGTCACCATAAAACTGAAAAGCGTCCTCACTAAATACGCCGCCCTCGAGCTTTTCCGGCTCCTGCATTTCTTGGCTGGCGAATGTGTATGGGCTGGCGGATCTGAGCGCTAACAAGTCGTGAATGCTGGACTTCTTCGGCCAGTACGACCAGTAACCGTCAACACTCTCGCTACTGCAAACGTCTTTGATGCAGCGCTCCCTGATGCCGTCCGGCAGTTTGTCGATGTAATCCTGGTTGATAAGCGACGGGATCTTGATGTGCAAATCGCATGTGATACCCAAGCCACCGGACAGAATGAAGCCGGTGCAGTCGTCTACGTGGCCGCGCTGCTGGATAAAAATAAAAGGCGTGTCCGATGTTGCCCGACGTGAGCGCAGAGTATTGACCAAGATCCGGTGTTTCTTTTTCCGCTTTGACTCGCTAAACAAATCTTCCATCTTGTCGAAGTCGTCGCCGCTGACATAACCGCTAAAACCGTCCGACATATAACCACCGCGAACACCTGTGATCTGGCCGCCTGATGGCCTGCTAAATATCTGGTGCGTGCGTTTGCCTTCTTCCTCGATAGTCCAATCGTCCACTTTGTCCTTGCCGATGATCATGCCGTAAAGCTCGTGGAACTCTGCGGATTTGATCAGCGACCGGGTGCGCTCCGAGTTCTCGTTAACCAAGTCTTTCGAGTAGCTGGTATTCAAGATCCTGACTCGCGGATATTTAGCCATGCAGTATGCTGGCAGATGGATTGACCAAAACTCAGTCTTGGTTGAGCCTGGCGGCGTGTTAACGATCAAGCCTTTGACCGCGCCGCTAATCACCTGCTCTGCTGCCCAGTTGAAATAGTGATGGTGCCAATTAGCATGAAAGCTGTCGCCCTGCGTGACGTTGAACCAAAGAGCGGTGAAAGCCAGCGGGTTTACTTCTCCTGCTGCTTTCAGCGCGTATCGCTCTTGGTTGGTTAGTTCTTCCCATTGGATCGGTTTTAACGGCATTAATCGACCAGTTTTGCAGCTAGTGCTGCCGCTACTTCTTCACTGATGATCACGTTTCCGGCTTTTGGCGTCATACTGCCGTCGCTGCTGGTGTGGTCAATATCTTGCTTCTCACGGAACCCAGCGCGAGTCTTGAGCCAGAAAATTGCGGCTGCTGTATCGCCTTTCATGGCCTTGTTATACAGAGCGCCGCCAATTTGGGCGTTGGCCTGAGCTGTCGCAATATCTAATTCTCTGCGATACCACTTGCGCAGCGTTTTAGAGTCTATATCCAAAATCTTTGCGATAAGCTCCTGCGGAGTGCCGACCATTGCGTGCAGCTTGACTAGATCTCTAGTCACTTTAGTGGGTTCGTGTGGCGGTTTGCCTGCGCCTGTTCGCGCCCCGCTTTTCATTGTGATGTCTCGCAAGATTGGAGCGCGTAGGTCGGAGTTGCACCGCCGCTCTCTGGCTGGTCGCCTGAGTTAGCCTCTGTCACGCGCTTTGGTTTACCTTTATACATGCCCGCCCCCATTTCGTCAATTTTTGAAAATGGCAAGATTGGCACTGTTAGTCGCTTTTTTGCTTCTGGGTTTAAAAAATAAACATAACGAAGCTGAAATCCTTTGGTTGGCTTCCAAGATCTAAACTCTTTGCTGATCATTAAATGGTGCTCCTGTATTACATGAACCACTTCACCGGTGATCGGGTTCACTCTTAGCGCGTCACTCTCTCTAATATCCGTCAAAACAAAACCTGACGCTCTGTATATTGTGCCGTCACCACACTGCGTCCCATCACTAAAAGATACAATCCATTCGATATGTGGATAGTTTTTTCTTATTAAGTTAAATGCCACCGACATGGCTCGGCTTTCGCTGTTTCGCGGAAGTACGTCACTGAAAGCCATGCGGTTGAGCTCTAGCATCCCGTTCCACTTTGTTTCTGAAACAATGTTGATGGTGCCTTTTTTATTTATTGGTGGCCCAAAAGACATCGCTCCTTCAAGTTTTCCATTTAGAAAGACACCAAAATGCAATTGACTATTTTGAACAACCTTTCCGCTGTAGTGGACTCTCTTAACCAAATCATTTGCAGCCTTAGATGATATAGGTTTCACAATAATATCTTTAGCGCTTGCCATTCTGCCCCCTTAGCCACTGCTCACAAATTAAAGACAAGGCATTGCCGTTGCTGTTTTCATTCAGCCCGCTATCGACTAGCGGATTTGCCTTGGCTAATGTGATTGCATCATCAACAATGGCGGCCTGGTCATCATGTAATGTGAAAGTCTTTTGCTGGTATGGCTCTTTGTCGCCATCTGGCAGATCTGGCATTGCTATTTCGCTGTCACTGTCAAATTGCATTTCGTCAATTTCATCAAGCGAAAAGCCGGTCAGCTCAAGATCAAAGCCTAACTCGTCAAGCTCTTGAAGCTCAATCCGCAGCATTTCATCATCCCAGCCAGCGTTCAACGCCAGCTTGTTATCAGCGATAACATACGCCCGGCGCTGCGCTGTTGTCAGGTGCGATAGCTCGATGCACGGCACCTCTTTCATGCCGAGCTTTTGCGCCGCCAATACTCGACCATGCCCGGCAATAATGCCGCCGCTTTCGTCCACTAAAACCGGGTTCGTGAATCCAAATTCTTTGATGCTGGCCGCGATTTGTGCGACCTGCTCTGGTGAGTGCGTGCGGCTGTTTCGTGCGTATGGGATCAGAATATCGACCGGCAAAACTTTATAGCCGGGAAATATCGTACTCATTGAGCGAGCCTCACTGCACCGGTTACGACTACCGCCAGCCGTTTTGCTGACTGCTCGCACTGACTAAACCGGGCTTGCCGGTGCCATAAGCCAAGCGTTTGACGGCCAAAGCCTGACAGGTCTGAAAGCTGTTTGACTGACTTCAGTCCGGCTGAGCTGGCAACGTCTGCCAGCTTGAGCGTTGGATCTTTGATTGTTTCGATGATGGTCATTGCTGCGCCTCGTTGCTATTTACTGCCAATCATAGCGCATATATTGCTATCCGTACAACGCGATCAATGCAGCGTCCCGCTTGTCTTGGTTGCTTCGCCCTGTCCAGCCGGTGAGCCGGTTAAAAAAATCCGCATCGTCTTTGGCTTTTTTGACTGCTCCCGATAACGGTTTGATCATTTTAACCTGATAGCCTGCGTGCTCTAAAACCTGGCGCAGCAGCTCTGCAACTGCCATTACCCGACCAACGTCCTGAGCGATAGACATCTGCACTCGCAAGCCGCCTTTGCCTTGGTTGCTCCACATGGTTTTGATTGCTCCGGGATTCTCGATTTTAACCAGTACGCACATTTGACCGCCAAGGCTGAGCAAAAACTCTGGGATCTCTGCGAATGGTAAAGCGTGCAGGCTGGTTAGCTTGCCGCCTTCCAGCACTGCAACGCCTGATTTTACGATGTCTGGATCAATCCCGACTGTGATTAGTTTCTGCATGCGCCAGCCTCGTAGCCTTTGCGATACCAAACGTACATAGTTTGCAGGTAGCCGTAAAAATACGTGCCGTCCTGATGCTTTGCCAAATCAAGGCTTTTGAAGTTGCTGTGCGCTTTAATCTCTGCCTCAAATCGCTCTCTGATTTCTTCCTCGGTTAGCTCTCTTAATGCGATTAGTTTTGCAAATGGTGCTGTCATTGCTTGTTCCGTTTTCTATAAAGCCAAACCGAGCCAAACAGAACACCGGCGATTGTCGGCAATATCTGCTGGCCTGATATGTAAAAACAGGCTGCGGCTGTTACCGCAAGCCATGCTGCATAGTAGCGCTTTTTCATTCTGGTTTGCCTTGTGGCTTGATGGTGTCGATTGTGTCATAGGCTACATAAGCGCCAATTGTGATGCCTGAAGCCAAACCCGCCAGCATACCGATAAAGAATTCAATCATTCTGTGCCGCCTTGCTGTTTGGTTTTTCGTATAGTCATCGTGTATACGTGCTTCCCTTTTGTGTTTCTGTAAAACGCCTCGCCGGAGTCCAGCGCCGCTTTTATTTTTGCGGCGAATGGTTTTAGCACACCTTTGTATTTAGTTCTTATGGTTTTGTCATGATATCGCTTGCCGTTGTAAAAAATAACCTTGGCGCCCTTGATAGTGCCTTCGTGTTTAAAATTTGACGCTTTGTAAATGGTTCCTTCGTGCCCGTACTCCGAGTCGGCGTAACTAACAATGATTGACCCAAACCACTCTTTTTTTAATAGCTTAATTGCTCTTGATATGAAAAAACTTTCAGCGTTTTTTGGCGTGTCATCTACACAGCATAAACGCCTAAGCTCAATTGCATCGCTTTCTGTTTTTGCGTATCTTTTCCATTGATTCGCCATTGCCATTCTCCCGAAAAACATTGCCCCGACAGTGTCGCCGCTTGGATTGTGTAGCGTGTAGCAAAAGTCTGCGATGCATCCGTTTATTGACTGGCTGTAGTGATTCGTTTCTATAAAGTCTTTTATTAGACTTCTTTCAGACTTTCGTACCGTGTAACCTTGCAGCGCCATCACTCCACCCCCTGCCGGATGCGATCAGCAAACTTTTCTCTCAAGGCTGTTGCTATGCGGCAATCATCTTGTAAGTCTGCCAGCACACATGCCAACTCATGTTTGCGACTAAGCCATGCTTTATGAGCCTTTAGCTCATCGTCATGCGAGCCTAAATGTTCTAGCTTTTTAGTAAACGGATTGCGAATCATGGAATCATAAGTGCCATTCCTTTTGTGCAATGACACACCTATCATTAACTTGCCTCGCCTTGCTTTTGCATCAGTTAGAAAGTTGTTTAATTCAGGTAAGACAAAGCAACAATTTTCCGGGCTATACACGCGACCATCACCAATAATATCTTTGTCTAAATCTTTTCCTTGCCAATCCTGCTTTTCCATCCATTTTTTAAAATTACTGAATGTAAACCACTCTTCGCAAACTGAACATCCAATGTATGACGGGTGTCTAAGCAGATTTCTTACGCTGTAGCAACGCTCGAGCATAGCTTTCCACTTTTTGTAAAAAGGACATGTTAATCGACCAGACTCCGTTTTTGTATCAACCACGTAATCCGCATCATTAATGCCAATTCCATAAACCAGCTTGTTTTTATTGCGCATCTTTTAAGATCCTTTCGGCGTATTCGCTTGCTTCTCTATTGTTGTCAGCCTTACTGTCTCCAGCTCCGGCGTAAATACAGCCAGCAACAAAACCAGCCCGACCAGCATCAGCCCGCACATGCGCCAAGCAGGCGGCTGGTGTTGATTCAAAGGCTTTATCCAATTGCTTGAATGCTGCTTTTGCTTGTTCCGCTGTGGCGCAACTCATTGTCTCTTTAATAGCTTGCCGCAGCACCTCAACCTGCGCTTGTAGCGCATCGCGCTCTGCCGTCACAATATCAACCAACTCAAGCGCTGCTTCTGACGCCTGCTTCAAATTCGCAACATCAGCTTGCAGCTTTTCGATTTGCCTTAAATATGAAATGCTCATTTCAGTTTCACCCCCTGTTTCAAATAACATTCTGGCCGCTCAAGCAGCTCTTTCAGTCGCAGCTCAAGCAGTGTTTCGGTTAACTCGTCTACGTATTCCGGTGGCGCTGGCATTGCGATCCAGCCCGTTGCGGTCACGGTCATTTTCTGTGCCTCTGCCATATCGTCCAGCTCATTTGACAGCCAACCGTTTAACGCATCCTGGTTAAATGGCGGTGTCCGTATTGCCTGCGGCACGGCCTTCATTTTACCGTTTGCCTCAACGCCGAATACCATCAATACAATTTTCCACTTGCACGGTGTTTGACTGAGCGCCAACGCAAAAACTGGCGAGACTGATTTGCGGTTGCCCGTCCTGATGTCGCGGCAAACCACTTCCTGGTCTTGACCAAAGACCATCGACAAAACCAAATGCTTTGCCTCTGCTCTGGTGGCTCGCCACACTCTTTCCTTGTTGTTGTTCTTTTTGCGCATACCTTGCTCCTACGCTAAAAACAGCCTGTGGTTTCACAGGCCATGATCCGACATCAGATAACAACCAAGCACCGCCCTGGTCAAATCAGTGTGGCAGTAGGTTGTGCAACTGAATGCTGTTGCGGCTACCCAAACCCTTTCGCAGTCGATGCGCTCGGTGAGTAAATCCATATCACAGAACCAAACCAACCCCATAATCTGATCGATGGTCGGCAGCGTTGTCTTGATCTCTGAATCGAAATCCAATCGACGGCTGGCGAGCTGCCAAAGCTCAAGCGTGGTGCAGTCTTGGATCACTTTCTTGTCGAACCTTTGCAGGCATAAATTACTGTTGTTTTGTTCCACTGTTATTTCTCCAACATGTACGCAGCTTTTGCTGCATTTCATTTTTGTATGCCGGATCTTGCTGCTGCGCAATCCAACGACTGATTTGCTCTGCGGTCATGCTTTTGACCATCTGATGTGCCTTTAACCAGTTGGCTTTATCGCGCTCTATGGCTTCGCGTTCGGCTGGTGGAAGTGTGGCTAAGTTGGTCATTTCAGTTTATTTCCGCTTTGCATGGTTTACATATTGCTCATGCGTGGGTAAGATGTAAACACTGCAAGTGCAATTAAATGAGGAAAACAACCGAAATGCTAAATCTTGAACAAATCAAAAAAGCGCTTAAACCGATGAACCTAAAGGCTGTCGCGGAAAATGTCGGCTTGCCATATAACACCGTTTACCGGCTGGCAAACTCTGATGCCGATCCAAAATACAGCACTCTTAAAATTGTTTCTGATTACTTGGAAAATCTAACAAGCAAGGATTAGCCATGAATTATTACAAAAGGCATATAGGTGACTACCACAAGAAAGCTGGCAGACTTTCAATGATTGAGCACGGAGCGTACACGCTCTTGCTCGATGCGTGCTATGACCGTGAAAAGTTTCCAACGAAAGAGGAGGCAATCGACTGGTGCTGGGCAAGAACCGATGCAGAAATAGCAGCGGTTGAATTTGTTTTGAATAAATTTTTTGTTCTTGAGGATGGGCGATACGTTCAAGGAACAATATCAGAGAATGTTTCTCAGTATCACGAAAACGCGCTAAAAAACAAGCAGATAGCTATTGAACGCGAGGAAGCGAGAAGACTGAGGCGTGAACAAGGCGTGCACGAAC
>JACCDR010415553.1_pt1 | contig 12184 bp, 14 predicted proteins | sample 7446431 | NCBI WGS metagenome assembly JACCDR01 (sample SAMN15323443, study PRJNA562643) | freshwater metagenome | isolation source: river surface water | place: USA:Blue River Watershed | collected 2017-08-17
AGCGGGGCCGCCATCACCAGACCGGCCATGACCGCAAAAGACCACAACATTGCCCGGGTCTCGGGCGAGATCGACCACCTGCTCAGCCAGCGCATCCGTCTTTCCCCCACGCCGGGCCGCGAGGGCCACCAGTCGCCTTTCCAGTCGGGCACGCTCTACCGGGATCCCAGTCAGATCGGTCATTCGGCAGCCCCCGCGATCGGTGACGCTGAACAACGCAGAACGGGGGAGGTGTTGCGACGCTTCGACATAACGATTGAGTTGATAAACGTTAAATGGATTTGGCGTCAAGCGCAAAGTTGCCGGCGCCGCATTTTCTGCCGCCCTGTGGCCGACAGTCCTCTTTTGCGTGCCACACACGAGTCGCGCGCACGCCTCTCCATTGACACATTTGCGGCGAGGCAGCTATAGCTGCAAATCAGGTGTGACGTACAAAGAGAAGTTGCACCTGCAAACTGTTGCTGAAAGGGGACTGCCATGCTGGCTAGGCTGCTCGGTAGGACACGAGTGTCTGCGGCACCGCAAACGGAGGCACCGGCCTCCGACGAGGTGCTGGATGAAGTCGCACTGATGCATGACGAAGCGGGTGGCGTAGGGTTCTGGGGGTGGTCAGCAACGATTGTCGGCGTGGTCTGCGTGCTCGCGGTCTGCGCCGTGTCGGCGTCCATGAACTGGCGCTTCGGCTATTCCCTCGGTCGCAGCGAGTTCGACGCGCAGCTGTACGGCGCGGCCTCGGTCGCAGCCGATGGCCTGAAGGCGCTGCTGCCGTTCTTCATCCTGGCCGCGTGGCGCAACAAGCTCTGGAGCTGGGTGGTCGGCGCCTCCTTCATCTGGGTGGTGGTGATGGCCTATGCCCTGACCGGGGCCATCGGGCACGCGATCCTCAATCGCTCAGACAGCGCCCAGGTGCGCACGGTGAGCGCCGACGCCTACAAGGCGCTGCAGGAGTCGCGCAAGAAGCTCAACGAGCAGCTGTCCTGGATCCCGCAACATCGCCCCGCCGAGACGGTGCAGGGTGAGATCGAGGCGCAGAAGGTGCAGCGCAACTGGTCCGCAACCGATGGCTGCAAGGGCGAGATCAAGGGTGCGGGCAACCGCACGTTCTGTCAGAACTTCGCCCGCCTGAATGCCGAGCTGGGCTCCGCCCGGCAGGCCGGCAAGCTGAGTGAGCAGATCGGCACGGTGGACGGCAAGCTGTCGGCCTTCGCCGGCAAGGCGCCGGCCGAGGGCGATCCGCAGGTGACCCTGCTGTCCAACCTGACCAATCTGGCCGGGCCGACGGTGGCCGCCGGCCTCGTCCTGCTGCTGGTCCTGATGCTGGAGGCGGTATCGAGCCTGGGCCTGCGGGTGGTGACGATCGCCCACCAGAAGAAGGCGCGGCCTCTTTCGAAGATGCAGCGCCGCATCCATGCCGCGAAGGCCGCGGCGGCAGTCCACACAACGGTTGGGGTGCCGATCCCGCCGGACATTGGCGAGCCCGCCAACGACGTCGGAACGACCGACGCGGGTCCTTCGCAAGAAGCCGAATCGGCAGTCACACCCCTGATCAACGGCGCGGCCCGGCCCGCAGTCCCCTTGGTCAAATACGAAACGTCCTCGCCCCAGGAAGGCAAGGCTTTGCGCGACCTGCTTGGTCTGATCGACCAGAATCACTCCATCCCGTCTCAGGTTGACCTGACAAAACGGTGGAACGTGAGCGAAGCTACGGTGTCGCGCTGGCTCACCCTTTGGGAGGCGAAGGGCTACATCACCCGCCGATCGGTCGCACGTCGTGTGGCTGGCGCCGGGTTCCGGACCAATGAAATCATGCGAGGTGCAGGCGCGGGCGCAACCCGCGCCGCTGCCTGATGCGGCCGGCCGCACGACTGGTGCGGCGCGGTCCCCGTGAGGCCGGCAGCGTACCCGTAAACCCGCCGATGCATAGGCCTACCTCTACCTAGTAGCCGACCGGTGTGATCCTACCGTTTCCGACTGGGCGCTGATGACGAATCAGTGACGGCGACACGCAGGTCAGTTCAACTCCTTTGCGGGGGCGCGGCAGCCAGAGATGGCGGCGCCACCCGCTAATTCATCAGAGCGATTTCCGGTTTGGAAATACTTGCGTGCGCGCGTTTTTTGAAGGGGAAGACGCATGAAGGCATCGGAGCTGATCGAGCTGACCCACCGCGCGGAGCATCTCCGCCGGCTGCTGGCAAACCACGACAATGTGAGCAAGCAAGCCGAGCCGCAGATCGGCCTGGATTTCGAGAGCGACAGATCATTCGAGTCGCTTGGGCTAGTGACGGGCGACGCAGCCCGTGCGCTGCTCAAAGAGCAGCATACTCGCCTGCTCGCGCAGTATGCCGAGGCAACCGCCAAACTGAAGGCGCACGACATCGAGCTGGACGAGCCAGAACCGGAGGAGGACTGAGCAACACAAGATGTTGTGGTCGACCGCGATGCGCGCACAAAATCCAGTGGCTTGTCCACGGGCGCGTTCGCGCGTATCCTGGTCGACCGCGTCGTAAACGGAAAAGGGCCCCCGCGTAAACGGGAGCCCTGTGTCCACGTACCCTGGCCGGACCCCTTATCGCATTGAGGGGAAGTTCGAGGTGCCGGCCTACAACCACCCATGCCAATGAGAGGTCATGACATGACGACATATAGCGATCCAAAGCAGAACGTCAAGCCCGCAAATAGTGATTCCTGCACAGGTTATGTACAGGTGACCGAGACCGATATCGAGCAGGCAATGGAGACCCTCGCGTCGCTCGGCCTATCCGTTACGCCCGAGGCGCTTCTGGCCTCTATTGCTCACGTCTCTCAGTTTACTGAGGAGGAGGTGGAGCAGCAGGTACATGCTGCCCAGCGCATCGTCCAGTCCGAGGTGCTGACGATCGAGGAGCAGATGAACCTGCTCCGGCAGGTGATGCAGATCCCCTCTCAGAACGAGGGGGTGTAGCCATGGTCGCCGAAGCTGTTTCCATTGACCTGCACCGGCACGGCGCTGGTGGCAATCAGATGAGCCGCATCGACTTCCAGCGCCTCCTACTGGAGGGCGGCAGGCTGACCCGCATTGCCCAGCATCTGGCTCTGGCGATCGTTGCCATGGCCGACGGGCGGGGCCGCTACGAGGAGTCCATTCGTGAGCTGGAGCGGCTGACGGGCTGGGGCAGGTCGACGATCGCCCGGCACCTGCGCGAGCTGCAGGATTTCTTCGTTGTGTCGTTCGGTGGCCCGCGTGCCGGCAAGTCCGTGTTTGAGCTGCAAGGCATGATCGAAGATGCCCTTGCCAGCGGTCTGTTGCGGGCTACCGCAAAAACATCGGGTGTCCCACAGCAGGACACCCCTGTCACCACAGCGGGACACCTGTCCCAGGTTGGGACACTTAATGCGCCGCAACGGGACACCTGTCCCGCAATGGGACACTTGAACGATGATCAGGTGTCCCAGAGCGAGAAGCTCAACGGCTGTGCACCTGCAACACCAAGAGCCGGTATTATAGCTACGCGCGCGACTAAGGTATCTTCTTCGAAGATAGTTCTTTCTGAAGAAGAGGAAGCGCCTGCGGCGCCTTCTGCTGCTGCTGCAACTCAAAGAATGATTGCAGACGCGGCTCGATGGGTGAGCAACAGCCGCAAGCCCGAACCCGACGATCTCACTTGGGCTGCGGAGTGGGTGGCAAACTCCCAAGCCCAGTTCGGAGCGCAGGCCTTCGCGGATGCCTACCACCTGCTGGGCGCCGAGATCGCCAGCGGCAAGGCGCATCCGCAGAGGATCCGCACCTGGAGTGAGATCGCCCGGCGCATCCGCGACGAGCGGGCCAGAGCCCCGGCCGCCAAGCCAGGGGCCAAACCCGGCGAAAGCGAGGGGGACCGCAAGCTGCGTATCGCCATGGGCGAGGACGCCTGGAAGGCGTTCCAGGCCAAGCGGCAGGGAGGCAACCATGCGTGACGGCATGACCCGCCCGACCGATCTGACCGACGCAGCGCTGGAGCGTGCGTTGGTCGCGCTGATCTTCGTCGACAATGCCAACCTCGACCTGCTCGGTCCGCTGACCCCGGACGATCTCGTCGACCCCTACCTGGGCGCCATCCTGGCCGCAGCGCTGAACGCGCACGAGGACGGTATCCCGGTTACCCCGGTCACCCTCAAGCCGCGCCTGGAGGGCATCCGGCTGGAGGACGACCGCAACGGGCTCGACCTGCTGCGGTCGCTCGGCTTCGCCGGTACTCTGCCGGCCATGGCCGAGGTGGTTGCGCGCCTGCATGCGCTGGCCACGCGCAGGCGCATGATCGCCTACCACCAGGGCCTGATCGAGGCGATGCGCGACGAGAGCCAGTCGATGGCGGCGTTGGCCACCGACAGTCTCGCGCGTACGGCCGATTTCCTGACCACGGTCAATGGCGTCGAGCGCACCGACTTCCGCCTCAAGGAGGCGGCTGACGACTTCCTGGCCTGGATCGAGCGCGGTGGCGATCCGATCGAGATCTCGACCGGTCTCGACACGCTGGACGAGGCAACCGGCGGCTGGCATCGCGGTCAGTTCGGCATCCTCGCCGGCCGGCCCAGCATGGGCAAAACCGCGCTCGCGCTCGCCTCGATGCTGCGCACGGCGCGCCGCGCCAAGTGGGCAATCGAGCGCAACGAGCCTTTCGATCAGCGTACCGGCGTGCTGTTCTTCTCGCTGGAGATGACCAAGTGGCAGGTGATTTCGCGGGCGCTGTCCGACTGGTCCTACACCGATCCGAAGATCCCCTACTTCGACATGCGCCCCGGTCGGGTAACCGAGCCACAGATGCGGCGCCTGCGTGAGGCAGCCAACCGGCTGCAGGACATGCCGATGATTGTCGAGCCGCTCAATGGCCTGACGATTGCCGACATCGCTGCGCGCACGCGCAAGGCCAAGCAGGAGTTCGCCGACCAGGGTATCGATCTCGCCCTGGTGTGCGTCGACCATCTGCTCAAGGTACGTCCGACCAATCGCTACAAGGGCAACGCCGTCAAGGAGCTGGACGAAGTCAGCGAGGGCATGTGCGTGCTGGCCAAGACGCAGAACGTGGCGGCGCTTGGTGTGCATCAGCTGAACCGCGGCGTCGAGGGGCGCGACAACAAGCGGCCGCTGATGAGTGATCTGCGCGGCTCAGGTGCGCTGGAGCAGGACGCGGATGTGATCCTGTTTCCGTACCGCCCGGCCTACGCGATCGAGCGGCAGATCGAAGAGGGCGTCGAGGATCGGGTCGCGGCGGACGAGGCGCTGCGCGCGGTGCAGAACCAGCTCGAAGTGCAGATCGCCAAGCAGCGCAATGGGCCGACGCAGCTGCTGAAATTCTGGTGCGATATGTCGGTCAACGTGGTGCGGGATCTGGAGCGGAGGGGCAACGCATGAGCTTGTTTCGCGACGCGGCCGCGTTCTACACGGGCCTGGGCTGGATGGTATTCCCGCTGGCGGCGGGCTCCAAGGTGCCAGCCATCAGGAAGGGCCAGGGCTTCAAGCAGGCAACGGACGATTACGACACCATCACCGAGTGGGCGCGCAAGTTCCCCGACGCCAATGTTGGCGTAGCCACCGGCGAGGTGTCCGGCATCACGGTGGTCGACATCGACCCGCGCAATGGCGGACACGAGACGATCGCCAAGCTGGCGGCGGAGAACTACCTGCTGCCGTGGGTGCCGGAGGCGCGCACGGGCAACAACGGGCGCCACCTGTTCTTCGCCTATCACCCGGAGGTGCAGGCTTCCAAGAACCGCCTGGGCCAGGGCATCGACATCAAGACGGACGGCGGCTACGTGGTCGGTGTGCCGTCCATCATCAAGCCGAGCGAGGCCGGCCCGGGTGGTACCTACCGCTGGGTGATCGAGCCGGACGGCGGACCATTGCCGCCGATGCCGGCATGGCTAGTCGAGAAGTTGCGGCCAAGGGCTGCACCTGCAACCAACGGACACACGTTCGAGCGGACGCAATCGAGCGTGTACTACGAGCGCGCGCTGGAAGGGATGGCCGCCAAACTTGCCACGGCCGGCAAAGGATCGCGCAACAACCTGCTGAATTGGGCTGCGTACCGGGCCGGCCTTCTGGTAAAACAGGGTGTGCTGAGTGAATCGCATGTGATTTCCCGCCTGACGCAAGCGGGATTGGCGTGCGGCCTGATCGGCAAGGACATCGAGGCAACCATCAAGTCCGGGTTGCGCGGGGCGATGATGAAGGGGTGAGGGCATGGGGGACAAGGCACATCCGTTCCAGACCGCGGAACTCGACGCGGTTCTGGAGGAGGGGACCAAGCAGCTGAAGGCCTCGAAAGAGGCCAGGACGGTGCATGCCCGGGTGGTTCCGCAATGGGCCAACGAGCAGGTCGAGCTGCCGATGCGGCGCCGCCGGTCGGCGAGAGAGGCTGCCCCGCCGGAGAGTAAGGAGGTGGCGGTCAATGGGCCAACGCCTGAGCGTCTTGCAAAGGACCCGGAGTGGCAGGTCGTGCCGCAGCAGGGTGGGCAGGCCCTCTACAGGGGCAAGTCGGCCTTCGACAGTTTTCGCGAGCACCTGAATGACGTCGAGGCCAAGGCCGCCGAGCGCCTGCGCTCGGATGCCGAGTGGTCGACCCGGCAACGCACCATCTGCCAGCGCACCTATACCGGCATGGTGTTCACCGGCATGGATGACTCGGCCGGCACCGACGAGAAGCGTGCCTTCAGCATGGCCCGCTTCCAGTACGTGATGGAGCGGCTGCCGACCGATATCCGGGGCGCCGCCTTTGCGCTGATCATTGCCGCCCGCCGCGAGAGCGATGGTGTCATCATGACGCCCGAGCAGTTCGCCCGTACGGCCTCCAGCTACGGCTCCAAGAACACCTTCGGCCCCTTCACCGCCGGCTACATCAAGTGCCTGTGCGCATGGCTGAATGCCCTGCAGAACGACTTCGTCGATGACCGCAAGAGCGGGGTGGAGAACGCCCAGAACCGGCGCCGACTGATCGAGCAGTTTAAGCAGGAAGCCGCCACCCAGCAGCAGACCGAGACCGACGAGCTGGTGGCCAAGCTGCGGGACGCGCTGGCAAAGATGGAGGCGCTGGAGGCGGAGAACGCCAGCTTGAAAGAGGAACGGGTTGCGCGGCCGGCGTAGGTCGGCTAATTTAATATTTCAGATGAAAGACCCCCGTGAAACAAAGTGCTGCCTGCGCTGCAAGCGCGAGCGCCCGTCGTTTATGTTCCCGAACGCTAGGCTGGTGTGTCAGGGTTGCAGCGATACGCTCAAGTCTGAGCGCCAACGGGGGAGGCAGCGGCCACGTAACCTGACTGGTTACGAGTACCCAATTCGCGAGCGAGCGATCCGCCTTTGCCACGCGACGAGGCTCAGGGCATGGCGCTTCGGGGTCGAGTTTGATCTGACCCCGGACTGGATTGCGGCACGCTTGGAGGCGGGGCGGTGCGAGGTGACCGGCCTAGCCTTCGAGATGCGAGGCGGACTTGCTCGTAACAGCCTCACCCCCTCCATTGACCGAAAAATCGCAAGGCTTGGCTATACGCAAGCGAATTGTCAGATGGTCGTCTGGATATACAACTGCGCTAAGGGTGTCGGTACGCATGATGACGTCATGACCCTGGTGCGCGCCCTGTCGGGAGAGCCCGTTCGACCTCCTGTTTGTCAGTGCCGGGTGCTGAGCCCAAACATGCCGATGGATCAGCGGTGTTCGGCCTGCCCCATCCCGCCTTTGCGCAGGCGACAGCCCATCCAGCAGGTTCGATCGGCGGCCAGCCGCAAGGCTTGGGTCAGCCGCAAGCGCATGAAAGCAACGAGGGAACAATGACCACGATCGCAGTCGACCAGAATTGGAACGTTGCTGCGGACGGACTCGCCTTGTACGGCGGCACCGTCTGCGGTCTGGACGAGCAGAAGCTGTTCGTGCGCCAGCAGCAGGGGCAGAAGATGATCTTCGGGTTGTCCGGCATCCTGGCGATCTTGCCGCCTCTGATGAATTGGTACATGGAGGGCGCCGAGCCAGAGCGTGCGCCGCGCGCCAACGACAACAGCGCCTGGACTTTTTTGGCGGTGCGGGGGATCGAGGGTAAGGCACCACGCCTGTTCATAATGACCAATAGCGTGCCGTTCCCGGCTGAGATGAAGCCGCCGATGGCAGTCGGCAGCGGCGGCGATTACGCGCTGGCACTCATGCATGCCGGGTATTCGGCAAAGGGCGCCATCCAGTTGATCATCAACAAGGGGCTCGACGTGTCGACCGGCGGCACGGTGCTGGCGATGAACGCCATCGACATCATCAACGGCAAAGTTGCAGCGGAAGCAGCAGCTTAACAAATGAGTAAACAAACGAGTTGACAGACGATTGAGCGATCGGTAAAACGAAATTGCTAAGGCGCTGCTGAAGCGAGGGGCATGGGCCTCTCCGGCAGGGTCGGGAGCAATGGAGAAGAACCGTGAAGCAAGGCAAATCCATTATCGAACTCGCCACTGAGATCGAGCGTCAGGCCAAGACCAAGCGCGATTTCGTGGTGCCCACCAACAAGATGCTGGCGAGCGTGTCCGATCAGGGGCAGGTGCAGATCGGCATTCACAACGGAGGCAATCCGAACGAGCGTGGCCCGCTTGTGGTTTCCGGCGAGCTGACCCCGGTCGCTCACCGCCAGCTCGGCGATCATGTCGATATTCCAGCCAAATACTACGACCGGATGCGTGCCAACGCTCCCGAGCTGCTCGCTCAGAACATCAATACCTGGATGCACAAGTCCCCCTCCAACCGCATGATGCGCATGCTGGACGGCAAGTACCGCGCCGTTCTGTCGGATCGCTTCAACCGCGAGTTGGAGTACATCGACCTGTTCGAGGCGATCTTCCCGGTGTTTCAGTCCCTGAGCTTGACCGTGGTTGCCTGCGACGTCACCGACACTCGCCTGTATTTGAAGGCGGTCGACAAGTCGGTGACCGAGCTGGTGCCGCAGGGCAAGAAGTGGGGTGCGGATCACCATATCATCCATCGCCCGAACTCGCCGGCCATCACCATCTCGAACTCGGAGGTGGGCATGGGCTCGCTCTCAATCGAAATGGGCCTGTACGACGACTTCTGCACCAACCTCGCGTTCTTCGGTGGCAAGGTGCTGCGTAAGCAGCATGTCGGCGTCCGCCACGAGATCACCGAGAACTTCCAAGCACTGCTGTCGGATGCCACCAAGCGCAAGACCACCGAAGCTGTCTGGTCTCAGGTGCGCGACGTGGTTAAGGGCGGCTTCGACCCCGAAGTGTTCAAGGGACGCATCAAGGAGCTGGTTGCCACCCAGGAGCAGAAGATCACCGGCAAGGTCGAGAAGGTGGTCGAGCTGGTCGGCGAGAAGCTGGGTCTCAATGAGGGTGAGCGCGGCAGCGTGCTGCGCAACCTGATTGAGGGCGGGGATCTGTCCCGGTTCGGCATGTATAACGCCGTCACCCTGGCGGCCGAGGCCAACGATAGCTTCGATCGTGCGACCGACATGGAGCGTCTCGGAGGGAAGGTCATCGAACTGAACCAGAACGAGTGGAACGAGCTGGCGAAAGCCGCCTAGTTCCGCCACGCGGCCCGGGTGCCTCATCACCCGGGCCAATTCATTTCAGGAGATCATTCATGACCAAGGCAAAGACCACCCCTGTGCCGTCCTTTGAGTACCGCGAGCACACCATCACCGTCGACACCGACCGCAGTTGGAAGTTCAAGATCGAGGGCCCGATGATTATGGACGGCGGCGACGCCTGGGCCGATAGCTTCGAGCAGGCGAAAAGCAAGATCGACGCGAAGGCTGCAGCAATGCGCAAGCAGAAGGCCATCAAGCTGGCGTTGCCCTGCCTCGATGACACCGGCAAGAAGGTGATTGCTACCGGTGTGCACGCCGGCAACGGCTATGTGCTGGGCGTCGGCGATGGCGATCACCTGTATCCAGACATTCCGTGGGTTCAGGAGGCCCTAACCAAGTTGCTGCGGCTGCGCAAGGAGTCGAGCGACTTGGTTAGCCTGCTGCACCCGTTCCGCATCAAGATCAAGCGCACCTACGGCCGCATGGACCCGGCGCAGTACGATCGCATTGCCGCCGGCTTCACCGAGGAGCACGACCGCATCACCAAGGATGCGCAGCGGAAGGCGCCGAAGTCGTGACCTGTTGACACTGTGGACAACCAGGGCGGCAATATAGCCGCCCTTTCTTTTTTGTGGTGTAGGGATAATCCGTGAAGCGCAGAAGACAGCAGCAGACGCTCTGGCAGCGCAAGAAGCAGCAGGTGTCAACCTTCCCGGACCTGCTTGGACCCTGGCGGGCGCGTTGCCACGAGTGCTTGTCCTACAGGAAGCCCGAGCGGGGTTTATGGGGCGATTGCGCAGTGCATGGGCGCAGGGTGTTTCGCGACTGGAAGTGCTCAAGCCACAAGGGGCCGATCGTATGACCGATGAGACGCTGACTAAGACCGTGCCCGAGGCAGCAGCCGCCGCGCTGCTCGCTTTTGCTGAGCTGTGCCGGGTCCTGAGCGTGGCTTTTCAGGAAGACTACGAGGAAGAGAAGCGCGAAAGGGCGCAGAAGAAGAAGGAGGTGCCGCAGGCGGTGGAGAGGGTTCGACGGGCTGGCTCTCCTGCGGAGCTGGCGGCCCGTCGAGACCTGTTGCAGCTGCTGGCCGCGCACGGCCATATCCCAGTGCAGAGCGACTTGGCAGTACGCTGGGGTGTGAGCGCGGCAACGATCAGTAGGTGGGTCCGTCTCTGGGAGACGGAGGGAATAATTACGATTAGGCGTGAGCAGGCGGCCAATGGTCCGGTGCGCAATGCAATTCTTGGCACCTCTCCAGAGGTGAAGGGTGCCGTCCAATGACGGGGCTGGTCTGGGCCATCATCAGTTACGGGCTGTTTATGTTCGCATCCTACCTCACGGGCTTCATGACGCCATCACTCAACGTCGACATGGCCGCCATAGCGGGGTTGGTTGGCGGTTACGTCGCGCGCATGTTCGAGGTGGGCTGATGAAGCTCACCGTCGAGAACGAGGCCCTGGTGAAGGCCCTGGCCTTCGTGCAGGGCTCTATCTCTGCCACCACCACCATGCCAATCCTGGAGCATGTTGTGCTCGACGCCGCCGAGGGCCGGCTGCGCATCCGTGCCTGCGACCTGTCACGCGAGGCCGAGGCCAGCATCCCGGCGACCGTTCCAGTTCCAGGTTCCGCCGCGGTTCCAGGTGAGGTTCTCGCCTCCTTGGTGAAGAAGCTGCTGCGCAAGAGCCAGACCAAGTTCGATCTCGCCAATAACGGCCGGCTCAGCATGGAGTCGGCGGCCTCGCGCTATCAGCTGCGTGCGCTCAATTCCGCCGACTTTCCATCCCTGAAACCACGGGACGATGCGGAAGCCGGCATCGCCACCTTCAACGTGCACGCGCACACCCTGAAGGGCGCTTTGAAAGAGGCTTCGATGGCAGCTTTGGAAGGGCATCCGCATTTCTACAGCCGCGGCGTCCACCTGCACATCGAGGGCAAGGCGCTGGTGGCGGTCGCCACCGACGACCATCGGCTGATCCGGGTCGAGATGCCAATGCCTGCCGGTGCATCCGGCATGCCGGCGGTGACGATCCCGCTGAAGGCGGTTGCTGAGCTGGGCCGATTGCTGGCCCTGGCCGAGGACCCCGAGGTTCAGCTCACCGTGCGCGAGAGCATGATCGAGATCAAGGTCGGTATGCATGTCATGCGCAGCATGCTGCTGGCCTGCACCTACCCGCCCTATCACCGCATCTATCCGCCGGCTGGCGGCAAGGAGTTCTCCTTCAGGCCCTACGCTCTGAAGGAGGCCATCGACCGGGCCATCTTGGTCTACGCGCGCGAGAAGCAGGAGGCGGCTGCGCCGGTCGTGCAGTTCGTGGTCGGCGGCGACAAGCTCACTGTGCTGGCCGGCGGCGCCGCCAACGAGACCGCCGAGGAAGAGATCGAGTGCACCAGCAATGGTGCCGAAGTCGGCTGGGCCATGAACGCGCGCTATGTCCTGCAGATGCTGTCGACCATGCCGGAGGATTCCGAGGCCAGCGTCATGTACACGAAGCTCGGCACGCCGGTGCGCTTCCTGTGCACCAAGCGCCCGGAGATCCTGCACCTGATCTCGCAGGCGAAACTGATCCGGCGTGGGGTGCAGAAGCAACAGGGTGCGGAGAATGCCGCAGCCTAGCTAGACAACGTGTGCGGAGTTTGGCAGGCTCATTTCGAG
>JACCDR010052967.1_pt1 | contig 12183 bp, 9 predicted proteins | sample 7446431 | NCBI WGS metagenome assembly JACCDR01 (sample SAMN15323443, study PRJNA562643) | freshwater metagenome | isolation source: river surface water | place: USA:Blue River Watershed | collected 2017-08-17
GGCGGCCCTGGCCGGGTGGCATGCGCAGCGCGCGCGGATGCTCCGGGGCGTCGAAGTTGTGCAGGTAACACAGGTCCGGTGGCACGGGGCGCACCGCTGCCACCTCGCGCATCATCTGCGCCAGCAGCGTGGTGCGGCCGCTGCCCACCTCGCCCAGCACGAAAAGGTTGTAGTCCGGCGCGTCCATCTGCAGGCCGAAGCGCGCCGCCTGCTCGGCACGCTCCTGTCCGATCCAGGGCAGGTTCTGGTCCAGCAACTCGTAGGTATCGGCAAAGCCCAGACCGGCAGGGTCGACGGTCAGACGCAGGTCGATGGCAGCGAGGTTGGCAAGCGGCATGCCGGAATTCTGCTCCGCAAAGCGCTGCCCTGTCACGACGCAGATCAAGAAAAAAACGCGCCTGGCTCAGCCGCGCCCCGGGGTGTCCAGCGCCAGCCGGTCGCCCTGGGCGATCCAGGGCTGGCGCGCCCGCCAGACCACCATCCACTGCTGCAACTCCTCGGCCGGCATGGGCCGGCCGATGCCGTAGCCCTGTCCGAGCTCACAGCCGAGTTGCAACAGCAGGCGCCCGTGTGCCGACGACTCCACCCCCTCGGCGATCACGTCCCGATCGAAGGCCTGCGCCAGCCCGATCACGCCCTGCACGATGGCCAGATCCCCCTGATCCTCGAGCATGTCGCGCACGAAGGTCTGGTCAATCTTCAGCAGCGAGGCGGGCAGACTGCGCAGGTAGGTCAGGGACGAGTAGCCCGTGCCAAAATCATCGAGTGCGAACTGGACGCCGATCTCGGCACAGCCGCGCATGAGCTTCGAGACCTGCTCCACGTCCTGCAAGGCATTGGTTTCCACAATCTCCAGCTTGACCCGCCGCGGATCGGCAGCCGGGTGACGGTCCAGCTGTGACTTCAGGCGCTGGACGAAGTCCGGCTCCTGCAACTGGCGCGCAAACACGTTGATGCTGACGGGCAGCTGCAGCCCCTGCCGCTTCCAGACCTCCATCTGCTCCAGGGCGAGCTCGATCACGCAGTCGCCGACGGCCAGGGCCACGTCGCTGTCTTCGACCAGGGGCAGGAATGAGCCGGGCGCCAGCAATCCCTGCTGCGGGTGCCGCCAGCGCAGCAGGGCCTCCACCCCCACCACCTCGCCTGTACGCATGCGCACCTGGGGCTGGTAGTGCAGCACGAGCTCGCGCCGCTCCACCGCCTGGATCACCGCGTTGAGGGTGTCCTGCCTCTGGCGCACCGCATCGTTGCTGGCCACGTCGAACAGATGAAAGCGGTTCTTCCCGGCCTGCTTCGCGGTGTACATGGCCTGGTCCGCGTGCCTGAGCAGCATCTCGGCTTCGGAGCTATCCTGCGGAAAAATGGTGACGCCGATACTCGCCGTCACGTGCAAGGTCAGCGCGCCCAGATAGACCGGCTCCGCACCGACGGCCAGCAGGCGCCGCACCAGCGGTGCACAGTCCTGGACATCCACGAGATCGGTCATCACCACGACGAACTCGTCGCCACCGAGCCGAGCCAGCGTATCCCCCTCGCGCAGCACCGTCTTGAAGCGCTTGGCAACGGCCACCAGCATCTGGTCGCCCACGACGTGACCATGGGCGTCGTTGATCTCCTTGAAGCCGTCGAGGTCGATGAAGGCCACGGCCAGGGCACGTCCACGTCGCGACGCGTGCGCCATGGCCTGGCGCAGGCGGTCACCGAGCAGCACGCGGTTGGGCAGGTGGGTGAGCATGTCGAAATGGGCCATCTCGGCCAGCTGTTCATTGGCCTGCCGCAGGCCGGCATTGGCCGACTCCAGGGCCTGCTGGGCGGCGAGCCGGTCGCTGATGTCGCGAATGATCATGCTGATGTAGCGTTCCCCCTTGGCGCTACCGAACAGGCTGGCTCCCGCCTCGGCCTCCACCACGCTTCCGTCGCCGCGCACCATGCGCAGCGCGCCTTGCGCCTCACCGCTCTCGGCACAGGCACGCATCAGGTCCAGGTGACGGGCGTCAGAGCTGTCAAACAAGGCGGCCCGATCCAGCTGGAGCATCTGTTCTGCTGTGAGGCGGAACAGCCGGCAGGCGGCCGGATTGGCCGACAGAATCCGGCCCGCCTCGGAGCTCAGCACCACAGCGTCCAGGCTGTTGTCGAAGATGGCCCTGAAATGAGCCTCACGGTCGCCCAGCTCCTTGTCCAGGCGACGCTTGTCGGTGATGTCGATGAAGGTGACGACGATCTGGCGGATACGGCCCGACGCATCCGCATCGAAAACAGGATCGGCGCGCGACAGAACCCAGGTCGGCTCGGCCATCCCCGGCTTGCAGATACCCACCACCAGGTCCTTGACCGCCGCACGCGAGGCCAGGACGCGGGATACCGGATAGCTCTCGATGGGCATCACGGCACCATCCTCCTGGATGAACTTCCACTCCGGGTCGATCAGCTGCTTGCCCTGCATCTGCTCGATGCTGAGTCCGAGCAGACGCGAGGCCTCGGCATTGGCGCGCAGAACAGCGCCATCGCCGTCATGGACCACCAGACCGGTCATCAAGCGGTCGACCAGCTCACGCTGCTCGCGCTCGCTCTGGCGCAACTGGTCGTCAACCCGCTCCCGCTCATCCTCCCACGCAGACTCGCGGCGCAGCAGGACGCGCGCGGCCATGTGCACGGCCAGGGCCAACAGGCCTGTCAGCACCAAGGTGCTGGAGATCGTCCTGAACCAGAGCAGGAGGATGCTCAGGCTCGGCTGCGCGACAAACACCGTGATCGGGAAGCTCGGCAATCGATGGAATGTGTTGACGAAGCTCTTCTGGTTCGCCAACACGTTGTAGCCCTCTACGACACCGGCCGAGGGAAAGCGATGGTCCAGCAGATGACTGTAGAGCGCACCGCTGCGGGGCTGACCGTACACCTCCTTGAGATCCGCCCCAGTGGCCAATGGATGACGTCCGAGCAGGTAGCCGTCGTCCCGAAGCACCCCCAGGGTCATGCCCTGTGTGGCGAACGAGGGGGCATCGCGCCACAGCGAGAGCAGGAAATCCGTGGGAATCACCTCGTTGAGGTGCGCATAGGGCTTGCCAGTCGCATCCTTGAGCGGGTAACGGATCGAGAAGCCCCAGGACCCGGTGGTGATGCCCAGCTGCGGTCGGCCGATGTAGACCAGGTCGCGCCCGTCGTAATCCTGCAGAAACTGCTGGAACGAGGGAACAGCAGAAATGTCCGGCAGGTCCGTCAGGCGGGTCAGATTCGAGGCAGCGAGCGTCTGGCCGTCCCAGCGGACCAGCGCCACGAGTCGCACCTCCGGCCGGTGCTCCTTGAATTCCAGAAGGTGGCGCCGGACCGCCTCCAGATTGGACAAACCACCGGGGATGAGCGGTAGCGAGTCGGCCAGGGACTTCAGCCCCGCCTGCTTGTCAAGAAAGTAGGTCTCCAGTGCGCGGCTCATCAGCAGCGAGATCGTCTGCATGCGCCGGACCTCCTGCTCCTTGACCGCGCGCCAGGCGTCGTAGCTGTAGACGAGCAGGAACCCGACGAGCAGGCCGAGCACGAACCGAGCCATGCGATGCAGACTTTTCGCCGTCGTCAGGGGCCTCGGATGCATGGAACCTCCTCGCCATCCGCTGGTCGGTGCGACCTGATGGAGCACATCCATCCGGCATCGACGACCTGGAGGGGATCGCCAGCCCATTGCATCACAGATGCCCGGACTTGCCAATCCAGGGGCGACGCTGCAGTCGCCTCTGTTTGATCTGCGTCAAGCCAAGCGCTGGCGCAGCCACTCCGGCAGGGTCCGCGACTGCTGGGCCTGGAAGTCCACCCAGATCACGGTAGCGCCACCGGCGGCATGGACGACGCCAGGCTGGTCCAGCCGCTCGATGGTGGCCCAGGTATCAAAGGTGGCGCGCGCCGGGTCGCTGACGTAGAGCTTGACGCGGATCTCCCCCGGGTACTCGAGCTGGCGGTAGAAATTGCAGAAGGCGTTGACGATCACCGGGCCCTCGCCGCGCGGATCGGGCTCGCAGCCGATGGAGCGGAACCACTCGATGCGCGCGCATTCGAGATAGCGAAAGTACACGGTGTTGTTCACATGCCCCATGGCGTCCATGTCGCCCCAGCGGATGGGCATGTCGAGCGCGAAGACGAACTTTTTCTGCTCGGGCAGCTCGAGCCTCATGTCGCGAAACCGTCGTCGGCCTGGATCACCGCGCCATTGATGAAGTGGCTCTCGTTGGCGCACAGCATCACCAGCACCGCATCGAGGTCGGCCGGCTGGCCCACGCGCTTGCGCGGCAGCATGCTGATGAGCTTCTGGCCCTGCTCGGTCTGCCAGTGGTGGTGGTTGATCTCGGTGTCGATGTAACCCGGGCACAGGGCGTTGACGTTGATGCCGAACTTGCCCCACTCCGTGGCCATGGCGCGTGTCATGTGCACCACGGCGGCCTTGCTCATGCAGTAGATGCCGATCTGCGGCAGCACCTTGAGCCCGGCCATGGAGGCGATGTTGACGATGCGCCCGCCCGTGTAGGTCCCGGGGGCCGCGCCCTTGGCCCGCGCAATCATGCGCTTGCCCACTTCCTGCGCCACGAAGAAGGCACCCTTGGTGTTGGTGTCCAGGACATAGTCGTAGTCCTCCTCCGTCACATCCACGATGCGCTGGGTGGTCGAGACGCCCGAGTTGTTGATCAGGATGTCGATCGAGCCCACCTCGGTCTCGGCATGCGCCACCGCGGACTTGATGGAGGCGATGTCGGTCACGTCCAGCTCGAGCACATGGGCGTCGCCGCCCTCCCCCTCGATCTGTGCGCGCAGCTCCTTGAGCTTTTCGGTACGGCGCGCGGCCAGCACCACGGCCGCGCCGGCACGCGACAGGGTGCGCGCGAACTGTGCGCCCAGGCCGCCCGAAGCGCCGGTGATGAAGGCCACACGGCCGGAGAGATCGATGCTGTACGCCATGACTTGAACCCTTTCGCTTGAACGAGGCGACGGAATACCCGATAAAAAAGAACGACCGTTCTATTTTGGCCTCAAACCCGACTAAAATCGGTCGCGCACCGGACAGGCCCCGGTCCCCTGGGCCCTCTATATTCCGGCCCCATTATCAAGCGACTTCCCGCACCGAGACAGAAAGCAGCCGCCATGACAAACGAAGAAATCCTCGCCCAGTTCGGTCCCCGTGAAGCCATGGAATACGACGTGGTCGTGGTCGGCGGCGGCCCAGGCGGCTTGTCCACGGCCATCCGCCTCAAGCAGCTGGCGGCCGAGAAGGGCACGGATGTCTCCGTCGTCGTGCTCGAAAAAGGCGGCGAACCCGGCGCCCACATCCTTTCCGGCGCCGTCATGGACCCGATCGCCCTCAACGAGCTCTTCCCCAACTGGAAGGAGCTGGGCGCCCCGCTGAACCAGGCGGTTACCGGCGACGAGGTGCTGTTCCTCAGCGAGACCGGCGCCAGGAAGACCCCCAACGCCCTCGTGCCCGACTGCTTCCACAACGACGGCAATTACGTCATCAGCCTGGGTCTGCTGACCAAGTGGCTGGGCGAACAGGCGGAGGCCCTGGGCGTGGAGATCTTCCCCGGCTTCACGGCCGCCGAAGTGCTATACAACGAGGACGGCTCGGTCAAGGGCGTGGCCACGGGCCATATGGGCATCGGCAAGGACGGCGAGCCCACGGACAGCTTCCAGCTCGGCATGGAGCTGCACGCCAAGTACACCGTGTTCGCCGAAGGCGCGCGCGGCCACCTGGGCAAGCAGGTCATCGCGAAGTACAAGCTGGACGAGGGCAAGGACCCGCAGAGCTACGCCCTGGGCATCAAGGAACTGTGGGAGGTGCCCGCTGACCAGGCCCAGCCCGGCCTCGTGGTCCACACCGCCGGCTGGCCCATGGACAACAGCACCTATGGCGGCGGTTTCCTCTACCACCTGGAAGGCAACAAGGTCACCCTGGGTTTCGTCACCGGCCTGGACTACCAGAACACCTATTTGAGCCCCTTCGAGGAGATGCAGCGCTGGAAGACCCACCCGGCCATCCGCAAGCACATCGAAGGCGGCAAGCGCATCGGCTACGGCGCGCGCGCCATCACGGCCGGTGGCCTGCTGTCCCTGCCCAAGACCATCTTCCCGGGCGGCGTGCTCGTGGGCTGCGACGCCGGCTACCTGAACGCCAGCCGCATCAAGGGCAGCCACGCCGCCATCAAGAGCGGCATGCTGGCCGCCGAGGCACTGTACGACGCCGTCACCGGTGGCCGCCAGCACGATGAGCTCAACGCCTACCCTGTGGCCTTCGCCCAAAGCTGGCTCTACGAAGAGCTGCACAAGTCACGCAACTTCAAGCAGTGGTTCAAGAAGGGCAATCTCATCGGTGCCCTCATGACCGGCATCGAGCAGTGGTTGCTGCCCCGGATCGGCATCAAGACCCCGCCGTGGACCCTCCACCGCAAGGAGGCCGACCACACGCGCCTCAAGCCCGCGGCCGAGTGCACGCCCATTGCGTATCCCAAGCCGGACGGCAAGCTGACCTTTGATCGCCTCTCCAGCGTCTTCATCAGCAACACCAACCACGCCGAGGACCAGCCCGCCCACCTGACGCTCAAGGACGCCAGCGTGCCCGTGCGCATCAACCTGGCGAAGTTCGCCGGCCCCGAGAGCCGCTACTGCCCGGCCGGCGTCTACGAGTTCGTGCAGAAGGACGGCGCCGACCAGCTCGTCATCAACGCGCAGAACTGCGTGCACTGCAAGACCTGCGACATCAAGGACCCGACGCAGAACATCGTCTGGGTCACGCCCGAAGGCGGTGGCGGGCCGACCTACAGCGGGATGTAAAACACTGCGGCGTCAAGAACAACGGGGGCCGATGGCCCCCGTTTTTTCTGCGCATGGCTCAGGCGGCCTGCTCGCACAAGACCTTGAGACGCGCCAGCGCCCGCGGCCAGGCCTCACGGATGTACTGCTCGTATTCCTCGCTGATCTCCTGGTCGACCCGCAGCTCCGTGCCGCCGGGAACGGCCTTGAAACTGTAGTTCTCAAAAGCCGGCGCCCAGGCCCGCACAGCCGGGCTGTCATAGTCCTCCACCCCGTTGACGATGTGGCCCAGGTGGCGGATGGAAATGAATTCATGCTCGCGCCGCCCCGCGATCTCGCTCACCATGCCGTCGCCCGACGGCGCCATGAAGCGGATACGTGCACCCTGTTCCCAGGAGCCCTCGTAATACGAACCCTCGGCAAAAGCCGAGGTCCAGTCCTTGTAGCTGTCTGGAGCCAGCATCAGATCCCAGACACGGGGCACGGGGGCAGCGATGGTGAGAGCGAAATGCAGACGTTGCGCGGGCATGGCAAGTTCCCTTCAGGTGGGGCGGTCACGCATTCCCCAAAAAATCCCGCTTCCCGATCTCCACCCCGTTGTGCCGCAGGATGGCGTAGGCCGTGCTCACGTGGAAATAGAAGTTGGGGGTGGCATGCCACTGCAGGTAGAGCAGGCCGGGGTAGCGCTCTTCCCCGTCACGTCGTTTGAGCGTGACCTCCCGCTCCTCGCTGCCGTCGATCTGCGCCGGCGTGAAGGTCTGCAGGTAGGCGATGGTCCTGGCCACGCGGGCCTGCAGCTCGTCAAACGTCTTCTCCGTGTCCTCATAGACCGGCGGGGTGACGCCAGCCAGGCGCGCGGCGCAGCCCTTGGCAGTGTCGGTGGCGATCATGATCTGGCGCGTGAAGGGCAGCATGTCGGGGTAGAGGCGAAAGCCGGTCAGCGCCAGCTCGTCGATCTTCTTCGCCTGGGCATGCGCCTGGGCCTTGGCCAGAATGGCGTTGAGGTTGCCCAGCATGTGGATGAAACGCGGCACGCTGGCCTGGTACATGGATATCGGCATCAGGAACTCCGTGAGGGAAACAGGAAGAGAAGACGGCTCAGCGCGCCGGCGCGCGCAGTGCCAGGTTGAGCTGGTCCACCACCTCGGCCCAATCGGCATCGCCCAGGATCTCCTCGCGCAGCAGCGCGGCCTGGGCAGACGACCAGAAAGGCGCGTCCTCAAGACGCGTGGTGGCGGGCAGCGGCGTGTGCCGCTGGATGAAGGTGGCAACCTCCTGCACCTCGCTGGGCAGACCCAGCTGGGCAAAGAGTTCGCAGAACTGGTGGTAGTGCGGCGACATGGCCAGGTCCTTTCGTGGGGTCTGCGTCGGGCGGTGGCGCCCGCCATTATTGAACGCCGGCGCGCGGCCTGCAGACGGCGGCATGTCCATGCCAGGCACAAGGCCATGTCCGGTCTACCGCGGTCAATCGCCGCCCCACGTCCGCCGGTGCCCGGCCGCCAGCGACAAGGGCCTGAACCTGCCCGAAATGCAAGCGCCACGCCGCCCGGACACCTCCGGCACATCCGCTGCACAGCGCTGGCGCCCGCGCCCCGGATGGGTTAACCTCGCCGGCAATCCATGAGCATCCAGTTCCTGATCATCGGCCAGCACCTGGCGCGCAGCACGCGCGGCCGGCCCTGTGCGCCCCCGGCCAGCCTGCGCTGAACCGTGCGTGCGCTCCTTGCGGGGCGCGGGTGATCATTTTTGGAGATGCCTCATGGCCGATCTGTTTGACAATCCCATGGGCCTGTGCGGCTTCGAGTTCGTCGAATTCGCCTCGCCCCAGCCCCAGCTCCTGGAACCCCTGTTCGAGAAGATGGGCTTTTCCCTGGTGGCGCGCCACCGCAGCAAGGACGTTCTGCTCTACCGCCAGGGCGACATCAACTTCATCGTCAATCGCGAACCCAGGAGCCTGGCGGGTTACTTCGCCGCCGAACACGGGCCCTGCGCCTGCGCCCTGGCCTTCCGCGTGCGCGATTCGCACCGGGCCTACGCCCGCGCGCTGGAGCTCGGCGCCCAGCCCGTGGACGTGCCCACGGGTCCCATGGAGCTGCGCCTGCCGGCGATCAAGGGCATCGGCGGTGCGGCGCTCTACCTGATCGACCGCTACGAAGACGGGAAATCGATCTACGACATCGACTTCGAGTTCCTGCCGGGCGTGGAGCGCCATCCGCGCGGGCACGGGCTCAAGATCATCGACCACCTCACGCACAACGTGTACCGCGGTCGCATGGCCTACTGGGGCCAGTTCTACGAGAGGCTCTTCAACTTCCGCGAGATCCGCTACTTCGACATCCAGGGCGAGTACACGGGACTGACCAGCCGCGCCATGACCGCGCCCGACGGACTGATCCGCATCCCGCTCAACGAGGAATCGGGCAAGGGCGGCAGCGGGCAGATCGAGGAGTTCCTGATGCAGTTCAATGGCGAGGGCATCCAGCATATCGCCCTGCTCACGGACGACCTGATCGCCAGCGTGGACGCGCTGCAGCTCGCCGGCGTTCCCCTGATGACCGCACCCAACGACATCTACTACGACATGCTGGCCGAACGCCTGCCCGGCCACGGGGAACCCGTGCCCGAACTGCAGGCGCGTGGCATCCTGCTGGACGGCAGCACGAGAGACGGCAAGCCGCGCCTGCTGCTGCAGATCTTCAGCCAGACGCTGCTGGGCCCCGTGTTTTTCGAGTTCATCCAGCGCAAGGCTGACGAGGGTTTTGGCGAAGGCAATTTCAAGGCTCTGTTCGAAAGCCTGGAACGCGACCAGATCCGCCGCGGAGCCCTGAAAGTCGGGGACTGAAGGCGCGGCTCAGGCCGTCTGCCGGGCCAGCCAGGCCGCCAGCGGTACCGGCCGCGCATAGAGGTAGCCCTGCAGGCTGGGGCAGGCGCCGCGGATCAGGTGGTCGGCCTGCTCGCGGGTCTCCACCCCTTCGGCCACCACGTGCAGGGAGAAATGGCGTGCGATGGACAGCACGGTGTCCACGATGCCGCGGGCATGCGCGTCCGCCGGCAGGCCCTGGACAAAACTCTGGTCGATCTTGAGTTCGTACAAGGGCATGCGGTTGAGGTAGGCCAGGCTGGAGTAGCCGGTGCCGAAGTCATCGATGGAAAAACGGATGCCCAGCGCGGCCACTTCCTGCATGCGGGCCAGCATTTTTTCGGTGTCCTCCACGAGGTGCCCTTCCGTCAGCTCGAAGATCAGCTGGCCGGCCGGCGCACCGGTGTCGGCCAGGGCCCGACGGACCTGGTCCGGGAAGTCCGGCTCGCGCAGCTGGCGCGGGCTGATGTTGATGGACACCGAGATGTCATGCCCGGCCTGACGCAGGGCACACAAGGTGCGGCAGCCCTCCAGCAGCACCCAGCGGCCCAACTCCAGGATCAGGCCCGTGGCTTCGGCCAGGGGGATGAAAAGTGCCGGGGAGACAAAACCGCGCACCGGGTGGTTCCAGCGCAGCAGCAGTTCCACGCCGCAGGCGCGCCCCTCGCTGTCCACCTGGGTCTGCAGGTAGAGCGCGAGCTCACCGGCGCCTATGCCGCGCTTGAGGTCGCGCTCCAGCGCCAGCCGCTCCTGGACCTCGGCGTGCATGGCCGGCTCGTAAAAGGCAATGGCGTTACGACCAGAAGCCTTGGCACGGTACATGGCGGTGTCGGCCTCGCGCAACAGGTCGTCGACGGACCGGGTTTGCGGGGTGAGCAGGGTGACCCCGATGCTCACCCCCGAGGCGTAGACCTGATGAGCCAGTTCCACGGGCTGCTGCAGCGCCAGGCGCACTTTCTCGGCCACCCCCTGCGCCACCTGGCTGCTCCCATGGACTTCGGTGCCGACCCGGGGCAGCAGGATCACGAACTCATCTCCCCCGATGCGGGCCACCGTGTCCTCATCACGCAGCAGGCCACGCAACCGGCCGGCCACCTGCTGCAGCAGGGCATCTCCCACGGCGTGGCCACTGGCGTCGTTGACATTCTTGAAGTGGTCCAGGTCGAGGAAGAGCACGGCTGAGAAATCGCCCGAGCGCTGCCCCGCCAACATGGCCATGGCCAGCCGGTCCATGAGCAGGCTGCGGTTGGGCAGGTCCGTCATGGGGTCGTAGTAGGCCATGCGATGGATGCGTTCCTCGCTCTCGCGCGCCCGGCGCTCGGCCACCCGGCGTCGCCGGTTCTCCAGCGCCAGCGCCACGACCATGCCCGAAAGCACCACCAGCGCGCCGACCGTGCCCAGCACCAGGGTGCGGTGCTGCTCGTACAGGCTGGGCGGGCGGTTGATGACCGTGCTGCCCGGGGGCAGCGCCGCGGTGTCGGCGCCCCAGCGCTTGAGCTGGGCCCAGTCGAACATGGGCACGCTCTGGCCCGGCAGGGCCGTGACTCCGGTCTCCAGGCGCAGACGCCCGGCCGTGATGTCCAGGCCCAGGCGGGCCGCCCGCTCGCCCTCGGCACCGATGGCATACATCATGCCGCCGACACTGGACTCGATGCCGAACTTCGTGTCGAAAAGATAGAACGTGGGCACGCTGGTCACGCGTGAGAACTCCACGCCCACATCGGCCGAACTGAAGGCTCGTCCCGCCGCGTCACGGTTGAAGGTCGTGCGTAGCACGATGGTGCCGCGCTGGAGCGTGGCCAGGCGCTGGAGGATCTCGTCGTAGGCCAGATCGTTGGTGTAGTCGAACTGCAGCCGCCCCTGCCAGCGTGACGCCAGGGCCTCGATCTCGCGCCGGGCCGCGAGGTCCGGCACACCGGTACCCCCCAGCACCAGCACGCGCCGGGTTTCGGGGAAGAGCCGCAACGCCACGTCCAGCGTGCCGACATAGTCAAAGCTGACGTCCTGGCGCAGGAAACGCCTTCCACTGCGGCTCGCCTGCTCGGAGGTGATGGACGCGTTGGACGCGATGACCGGTGCACCCGGGCTCAGGGCCTGCAGGTCCTCGAGAAGAAAATTCAGCGGGGTCTGCTGGAAGGTGACGATCAGGTCCAGCGACCGGCCCCGGTACTTGTGCAGCAACAGCTCACGGCTCAGCATGCGATAGGCCGGGTCCGGGTTGCGCGCCAGGTCCAGGTACTCCACATAGACCTTCTCCGTCGGCTGGCCCAGCTTGCGCCACGCCGCGATGAAGCTGGAAACATAGGCGTCCACACCCGGGCGCCCATAACCGGGCTGCAGCAGGAGGAGCACCTGTTTTTCTTCCGGCGGGGCAGCACCCGGCGGGACCTGGGCCAGGACCGGCGCGAGCAGGCAGGCCAGCCAGAGCAGCACGGTACGTGCAGCCCCCGGGGCCCAGCGGCGGCAGAAGTCGGAAAAGCGCATGGTGTTCATGGTAGCCGGCCTGTCTGTCACTGCCTAGCGGGGCTGACGGCGGGCAC
>JACCDR010296149.1_pt1 | contig 12183 bp, 13 predicted proteins | sample 7446431 | NCBI WGS metagenome assembly JACCDR01 (sample SAMN15323443, study PRJNA562643) | freshwater metagenome | isolation source: river surface water | place: USA:Blue River Watershed | collected 2017-08-17
TGGCTAGGCTGGTACAACACCACGCCCGATGCGCCATGCATTGCGATTTGCTCCACCAGCCAAGGCGACGAAGAGTGCAAGGGGTGCGGCCGCACGTTTGAAGAGGTGCAGTTCTGGCCCGAAATGTCGCCCGGCGAGAAGCGCAGCACGTGGCGACGCATCACCATGATTGGCACGTCTTGGCGTTTCAACAAATACGCAGAGCGTGCTTTGGCCTGCGCCTCTGTGGATGTAGGCGAGATGCAAAAAGACGGCGAAGCTAAATCAGACGCGCAAGAAAAAAGCGCACCTTAAGTGCGCTTTTTCAGTTGGGTCGGTGGCGCTTATTTCCAGCGCTCGCATTCAATGTCCACGGTGGTCTTACCGTTGCTCATCATCACCACACCCTCTTGAACCGTGGCTTGTAGCTGCATGCTGCGCTCAGCCAGTTTGGCCAAGTCTTGTGATGCGCTGCTAGGAATGCGCCACACCTGCAACGATGTGGGCTTGATGAGTTTGTTTTGCATGTTCTTCCACCAGACATCGCCTGAGCTGGAAAACACATAAAGGACGACCTGATCGGCTTTGCTGCACGCTTTGAGCAGCGGCTTTTCTTCGGGCTGGCCCACTTCAATCCACAGGCGTTTGCGACCTGTGAAGTCGGTCAACATCACATCGGGTTCGTCTGGGTCGGACAGGCCTGCGCCAAAGGCCAGCACGCCATCGCCGCCGCACATGTCTTGCAGCTGATGCGCTTGCAGTGACAGCGCGACCAAGCGCACCATCATGCGCTCATCGGTCTCGCTGGGGTGACGCGCCAAGGTCAGCGCGTGGTCGGCGTAGTAGCTATGGTCAATGTCAGCGATTTGAACGTTCGCTTTGAAGATGGTGGATTTGATCGCCATCTGATTAAACGCGACGCGCCAGTTCGGCGGCTTTGCCCACATAGCTACCAGGCGTCATGGCCAGCAAGCGGTCTTTGTCGGCTTGCGGAATTTGCAGCGACGCAATCAAACCGTGCAGTGCTTCGGCGGTGACGGTTTTGCCACGCGTGACTTCTTTGAGCTGCTCGTAAGCACCTTGCACGCCGTAGCGGCGCATGACGGTTTGAATGGGCTCGGCCAACACTTCCCAAGCGGCATCGAGGTCTGCAGCCAAAGCTTCTTCGTTGAGTTCGAGTTTGTTCAAGCCCACCATCATCGACTGATACGCCAACGCGGTGTAGCCCAAGGCCACACCCATGTTGCGCAACACGGTGGAGTCGGTCAGGTCACGCTGCCAGCGGCTGATGGGCAGTTTTTCGCTCAGGTGCTTGAGCACGGCGTTGGCCAAACCCAAGTTGCCTTCGGCGTTTTCAAAGTCAATCGGGTTGACTTTGTGCGGCATGGTGGACGAGCCAATTTCGCCAGCTTTTAGACGTTGCTTGAAATAGCCCAACGACACATAGCCCCACACATCGCGAGACCAGTCAATCAGGATGGTGTTGGCGCGCGCTACGGCGTCAAACAACTCGGCCATGTAGTCGTGGTGTTCGATTTGAATGCTGTAGGGTTGGAAGGTCAGGCCCAAGCCCAAAGGCGCTGGCGTTTCCACCACTTTGCGGCTGAAAGCTTCCCAGTCGAAGTCGGGCCAAGCGCTCATGTGTGCGTTGTAGTTGCCCACTGCGCCGTTCATCTTGGCCATGATGTGCACGCCTGCAATGCGCTCGCGCACTTGTTTCAAACGCATCACCACGTTGGCCACTTCTTTGCCCACCGTGGTGGGGCTGGCGGTTTGGCCGTGTGTGCGGCTGAGCATGGGCACGTCGGCGTAGGCGTGGGCCATCTCGCGCAGCTTGGCAATCAGGCCGTCCAGGCCCGGCAAGATCACTTCATCACGGCCCGCTTGCAGTTGCAAGGCGTGGCTGGTGTTGTTGATGTCTTCGCTGGTGCAAGCAAAGTGCACAAACTCGGCAGAGGCCTCGAGCTCTGCATGGCCTTTGAATTTCTTCTTGATCCAGTACTCCACCGCCTTCACGTCGTGGTTGGTGACCTTCTCTTCGTCTTTGATGGCCAGCGCGTCTTCGGTGCTGAAGTTCGTCACCAAACTGATCAGATAGGCGCGTGACTCAGCGCTCAAAGGCTTGAATTCGGCAAAGCCAGCATCGCTCAAGGCGATGAACCACGCAATTTCCACCTGCACGCGGCGGTGCATATAGCCTTGCTCGCTCATTAAAGGGCGCAGTGCGGCGACTTTGCCAGCGTAGCGGCCGTCAAGGGGCGACAGGGCGGTAACTTGTGAAATGGCCTGGGAAGTGTGGTTTGTAGTGCTCATCCTGCAATTTTAGGTGCTGGGGTCAAGTGCCATGTATACGCAAGCCAGATAAACTATACATCCAACAAAACTGTGAAAACTTTATGAAACTGATTGGTTCAATCACCAGCCCCTATGTGCGCAAAGTACGCATCGTCATGGCCGAGAAAAAACTCGACTTTGACTTCGTGACCGAGGACGTGTGGGCGGTAGACACCAACATCAGCGCATCCAACCCGCTGGGTAAGGTGCCGTGCCTGATCATGGAAGGCGGCGAGGCGTTGTTTGACTCGCGCGTCATCGTGGAATATGTGGACACCCTCTCGCCCGTGGGCAAGCTCATTCCTGGCAGCGGCCGCGAACGCGCCGAAGTGAAGACTTGGGAAGCCTTGTCCGACGGCTTGTTAGACGCCGCCATCTTGGCCCGCCTCGAAGCCACATGGCCAGGCCGCCAAGAAGGCGAACGTAGCCAAGCTTGGATTGACCGACAACTTAAAAAGATCGACGACAGCTTGGCCGCCATGGACCGCGCCTTGGCTGAGCGCAGTCATTGTGTGGGCATTCAAATCAGCTTGGCCGACATTGCCGTGGGCACGGCCGTGGGCTATTTGGATTTCCGCTTTCCGCAAATTGATTGGCGCGGTGCGCACCCCAACTTGGGCGCGCTGTACGAGCGCTTGTCTCAGCGCCCCAGCTTCAAAGACACGCTGCCCACTTAAGCGCAGTCAGTCAAATGCAAAAAGCCCTTCATAGAAGGGCTTTTGTATGTGCGCAACGTATCCGCAGCCGCGTTAGCTGTTGGCTCGCTTTTTCAACCAACGCATCAGCGCACCTAGCACGGGCAGCTTCTCATACAGCTCTTCTGCTGCATCCCAATAATCGCGGTGCACCGCCACGCGCCACAGGCCTGCTTCTTCACGCAACACAAAGTGCGTGGCACCGCGAATGGTTTGTGTTTTTCCGCTGTCCATGCGCTGCATGGCAAACACAAAATCCCAAGTCACAAAACACTGCGCACCTTGTTGGACTTGTGTGGTGATCACAAAGCGTGGCGCATCCAGCGCTTCAAACATGTGGGCAAAGATGTGTTCAATCGCGGGCAAGCCCTGCACCTCGTTGAAAGGGTCTTTGAATTGCGCGTCGCTGGTGTAGAGCTCGGCAATTCGCCCCACATCGGCGGGTTGCAAATGCTCAAAGAAATGCACCACGCGCTGCATGGCAGCTTCGGGTGTGTCGGACGTTGGGATGTGTAAAGACATGGTTTGACTCACATGCCCGTGCCGCGCCGCACCAAGGCAAAGTACCAACGGTAGGGCAGCAAACGCAACAGCAGCAGCATGCGCGTGAAGCGTTTGGGGAAGTGGATATGAAACTCACCCTTGCGCCATCCTTTGAGAATTTCCGAGGCAGCTTTTTCGGGCGTGATGAGTGCGGGCATGGGGAAGTCGTTGTTGGCCACCAAGGGCGTTTCAACAAAGCCTGGGTTGATCAAACTCACGCCAATGCCGTGTGGCGACACGTCGTAGTGCAAGGCTTCAGCCAAGTTGATGAGCGCTGCCTTGGTCGGACCATAGGCCAGGCTTCGTGGCAAACCACGAAAGCCGGCCACGCTGGAAATAAAGCTGATGTGGCCATGTTGTTGCGGCAGTAACTCGGGCAGCACCGCATCGAGCACGCGCAGTGCGCCTGTGTAGTTGATGTCCATGTGGCGCAGCATCTCTGGCAGCGACAACTCGGCGGCGCGCATGGCTTGGTAGTAGCCCGCGCAGTACATCACCACATCCAAACCTTGCTGGGTTTGCACGTAGCGAGCCGCCGTGGCAATGGCAGCGGTGTCGGCCACATCGAGCACCACGGCTTGCGCGCCGGGGTGCGCATCAACAAACTGTTGCAGCAAATCGGCATTGCGTGCCGACACCACCACACGTGCGCCTGCGGCATGCAGCGCTTTGGCGGTGGCCAAGCCAATGCCGCTGGATGCGCCAATCAGCCACACGCTGCGGCCTTGCCAGTCGGTGATGGGCGGGTTCAGGGGTTTGAGTAAGGGCATGTCAACCTCGGCGTGTGAATGACAAGGTCACGTCGCCCAAGTGCACGCCCCACTTGGTCATGCGGGCTTTGTTGAGCATGACGCGGTCATTCATCAAATACATCCAGTCGTCCATGCTGACGTGCAGCACCGTGCCGTCGACTGGCAGCGCCAAGGTGTAGCCCCATCGAAATGCGTTGCCGCGTGTTTGGCCGCTGGCCATGCCCACCACGTCGCCCGCTGTGCCTTGGTATTGGCCGTTGCCCAAGTGGGTGAGTTTCCAAATGCGGCGCTCTTGGGTGCCATCGGAATACACAAAGCTTTCGTCGAGTACGCCTTGCTCACCTTGCCAAGTGCACGTCATGTCCACGGTGAAGCGTTTCACCACTTTGCCTTGGCGATCGGTGAAGATGCCCCACGCGTCCACCTTGCCGTTGAAGTAGCTGCGCAAATCGAGCGCGGGCTTGTCTTGTGCGTAGTCTTCAATCGAGTGGCTGGCGCAGCCGCTCAAGCCCACGGCGGCCAAAGCCCCCACGCCTGTGGCGCTGCGTGCCAATACTTGTCGTCTATTCACCATGTGGTTTCTCCCAAAGATGTGTGCGAGCTTGCCACAAACGCCAAGCCGCTAACAATTTCAAAATGCAAGGCAGGATGCCGTAGGACACGCTGAGCGCCCACAGCCCGTCGGCACTGCGTGTGCCTGCGCTGTAGCCAAACAGTTGTAACGCTGGCAGCGCCAAGCCCGCTGCCAGTGCCAAGTTGAGTTTGGTGGCCACTTGCCACCAGCCTAAGTAGCGGCCTTCGGCCACACCGGCGTCGCCATGGCGTTGAATCACACCGGTCAGCATCGCGCCTGGCACGACCAAGTCAGCGCCCAAGGCAAAGCCAGACGCTGCGCAAATCAAACCGAAGGGCCATAAGTCGCCCGCGCCTAGGGTGACGGCCCACATGAACACGCACACGCTCAGCCCTTGGCCCATCCACCAAGTGATGGCTAAGCCATGCTGTCGTACGCGACCCAGCCACACGGGCAAAGATAAGGCGGCAGCTAAAAAATAAACGCCTAGATAAATGGCTTCAGAGCCAGCGGGGGCTTGCAAACGGTCTTGGATAAAAAACATCACCAAGGTGGCCGGTACGGCGCTGGCGATACCGTTGAGCAAAAACACCTGCAGCAAGGCACGAAACGCGGGGTTGCGCAAAGGGGTGAGCCACGTGCTGTCGTGATGTGCGTGGCTGTTGTGATGCATGGCGGGGGCGACGCGCCACAACCACAAAGCACATGCCAACAACACGGCCAAACATCCCACCAGTGCTGGCGCACCCAAGACGGTGGGCAGCACGCTGGCCAGCACCACGCCAAGCAGTCCCAAGCCCTCGCGCCATGCCGTGATGCTGCCGCGTTGCAAGGCATCGCCACCCAAGCGCGTGCCCCAGTTTTGTAAATTCAAGTTCAAGGCGGTGGCCGCCAAATACGCCAGCACCAAACACGGCGCGGCCCACAGCAACACGTGCTCAGGCGTGGCTGCCCAGCCCAAACCTTGCAGCCAGACCTCTGGCAGCCACAAGCCTGCAAAGCTCACCGCCAATGCCGCACACAGCCACGCGCTGCGCCGCCACACTTGCGCACTGCCGGCTGCAAACCAACGGTCGCTCCACTGGCCCAGCCAAGGATCGAGCAGTGCATCGAGTGCGCGCACCACCAACAACAAACCTCCTAGGGCCGCCAGCGATACGCCAAACTCAGCGGCATAGCGGTTGGGCAGCAACACATACAGCGGCAAACTCACAAAGGCCAAGGGCAAGGCCATGGCGCTGAGCGCAAACAGCCGAGCAGTGTTGGCCATCGGTGTCACGGTTGTGCGCCCGCCAACAGTTGTAAGCGCAATTGACGTTGCGAAGTTTCGGGGGCTAGCCAAATGCCCATGAAGCGTTGCGCCAATTCGCCATCGCGCAGCTCGCCCACGAGCTGATCTTGGTGCAGCAGTTGCAGGCTTTTGTGCGGGGTGTACACGCCGGTCAGGCGTTCGCCGTCGCGCACATTGGGAATGAGCTGGCGCAGTTGCGCTGACCAGTTATGCGTTTGAGCGGCAGTGAGTGGGCGCTGGCCGTGCATTTCGTCGATGGAGCGTTGTGCAATGTCGGCCCCTTTGAAGTCACGCAAGTAGCGCAGCTCCAGCACCAAGTTGTGCTGCGCCCAATCGAGGCTGGCAAACGAGGTGTTGGCCCACAGGCTGGCGTCGTACACGGCAAAGCCCCAGTAGCTAAAGCGTTGTTGGCCCATCAGTTTGGGGCTGGACAGTAGCCCTTGCAAACGTGTGGGGGGCGCAGCGCGTGTTGCCGTTTGGCCGTGCGCCACGGACAAGCCAACACCCAGCAGCCCAGCACTGAGGCCAGCAGCAAGCAAGGTGCGGCGCGAGGTCATGGCTTGAGCAAGGTGTACTGCACCACGTCCGTGTTGTGTTGGTCAAACGCTGCTTCGCAGTAGGCGAGGTAGAACTCCCAAATGCGAATGAAGCGTTCGTCAAAGCCCAGTTGCAACACCTGCGCTTTGTCGGCCATGAACTGGTGACGCCAGCGGCGCAAGGTTTCGGCGTAGTCCAAACCAAAGACCAATTCGTCCACCACTTTCAAACCAGCGCGTTCGGCGTGTGCGCGGAACTCACGTGGGCAAGGCAAGCAGCCACCGGGAAAGATGTATTGCTGAATGAAGTCGGTGCTCTTCACATAGCGGTCAAACAAGCTGTCGTCGATGACGATGGTTTGCACACAGGCTTTGCCGCCTGACTTGAGTAAGCGCGCCACGCTCTCAAAATACGTGGACCAATATTCTTGGCCCACGGCCTCCAGCATTTCGATGGAGCAGATCGCGTCATACGGGCCGTCGTCAATGTCGCGGTAGTCTTGCAGACGCAAGTTGCTGGTGTCGGCCAAGCCGAGTTTTTGCATGCGCTGGTTGGCAAAGGCCAGTTGCTCGTGGCTCAAGGTCACGCCGCTCATGTGTGCGCCAAACTCTTTGCCACCCAGCTCGGCCAAAGCGCCCCAGCCACAGCCAATTTCAAGAATGCGGTCGCCTGCTTTGGCGTCCACCATGCGCAGGGCGCGGCGCACTTTGGCGGTTTGCGCTTCAGCCATGGGTTTGGAACGGTCGTTGTCAAACCAAGCCGAGGAATAGTTCATCGTGGGGTCTAGCCACAGCTCGTAAAACGCATTGCCCAAATCGTAGTGGGCGTGGATGTTTTTCTTGCTGTTGCTGCGCGTGTTGCGATGCAACAAGTGGCGCACGCGGTAAAACAAGCGGCCCAACCAGTTGCCGTAAATCAGCTCTTCCATGTCGCGGCGATTCGCCACCAGCAGTTGCAGCAACTCGGCCAAGTTGTTGGTGGTCCACTCGCCCGCGATGTAGCTTTCGGCAAAGCCAATGTCACCTGACTTCATGGCTTGTGCCAGCGGTGCATAGCTGTGCAAATGCAAGGTGGCGTTGAGGCCGGTGTCGCTGGCTTGGCCAAACTGCTCCACACGGCCATCGGGCCATTGCACATGCAGCGTGCCGTGTTGCAGGCGCTGCAAAAGGCCCACCACGCGACGCACAGCGGCGGGCATGGCTTGGGTGGATGAGATGACGGGGGCCGAGGTCGTGGTGGTGTTCATGGCTGTGCTTTTCTATGGATCAACGGGTCACAAAATCTTGCGGCGGGGTAGGTTTGGTGAAAAACGGCACGCGCTTGAGCCACAGCTTCAAAGCTTGCCAATGGATGCGTGCCACCACCATCAGCGTCATCAGCGGGTAGCCCCACAGGGCATGGCTCAGTTCGTCGCGGGTGATGGGTTTGAGCAGGCCGCTCACGCTGGTTTCAATCAGCGGGCCGGCTGCATCGTCGTGGTCCACGCGGGCCACGGTGTGGTCGGCCGTGCGCATGAAGCGAAAGCGGTAATTGCCCTGCACTTCGCAAAACGGCGACACATGAAACACTTTGCTGGCGCGTTGCTCTACACCGTACTGTGGGTTTTCCAGCAAGTAGCAATGGCGCTCGCCAAAGGTGTTGTTCACTTCCACCACGATGGCGCGCAAACTGTTGTCTGCGGCATGGCAATACCAAAAGCTCACGGGCTTGAAGGTATAGCCCAGCACGCGTGGGTAGCAATGCAGCCACGTCTCGCCTGTGGCATCCACAATGCCTTCGCTGTGCAGCAACTCGTCTAGCCAACCAAGCGCACCGCCCTCATTCGCGCTGCGGCCATCGCCGTGGTCAACATCGTGAAAGCTGATGGCTCCCGCGCGGTTGATCGGTAACGCAGCATCGCCTCTGGTTTGCAAAGTGCGCATGGGCAGCATCAAAAAGAAGGTGCTGTAGTTGAACGCGTGCACCTTGGGCCGATGGCGCATGTGACGCACTTGACCAAAACCAATCATGGCTTGCGGTGTTTCAGCAGGCAGCGAATTGGGGGCTGAAAAATGCAAGGTCTGGTTGGCTGAGGTGGTGCTGGGCGTCATGTGATCCATCACGCCAAGCTGGCAAGCAAGTTCTGTGCGGCATCGCGCCCAGCTTTGAAACCGTCTTCATGAAAACCGTAGCCCATCCACGCCCCAGCAAACCAGGTGTGTTGTTGGCCTTGGAGTTGTGGCATGTGGGCTTGCGCTTGGATGGCGGGCAAGTCAAACACGGGATGGGCGTAGTCGTATTCGCCAATCACATGTGCAGGGTCGATGTCGCTCACGGGGTTGAGCGACACGATCACGTCTTGCGTGAACGGCAGCGGCTGCAACAGGTTGAGCCAGTAGTGCAGGCACACGCGGGTGGACTCGGTGCTGTCGTGCGCGGCGCGTTCGTAGTTCCACGCGGCCCACGCGAGTTTTTTCTGTGGCATCACCGAGGTGTCGGTGTGCAGCACGGCGCGGTTGGGGTGGTAGCGAATGGCACCTAATGTGGCGGCTTCTTGTGCTGTGGGTTCGGCCAACATGGCCAATGATTGGTCGGCGTGGCTGGCCAAAATGACTTTGTCAAAGCGCTCAGCGCCTTGGTGCGTTTGCAGCGTCACGCTGTGCGCATCGCGCTCAATGCGCAGCACGGGGGTGTTGAGGCGTTTGTCGTCGATGCGCGCCAGAATTTTTTCAACATAGTGGCGCGCCCCGCCGTCCACCGTGTACCACTGGGGTCGGTTGTTCACTTGAATCAAACCGTGGTTGTGGCAAAACCGAATCATGGTGGCCACAGGAAACTTCAGCATCTGGTCGGTGGGGCAGCTCCAAATGCAGCCGAGCATGGGCAACAGATACCAGTCACGGAATGCATCGCTGAATTTGTGCGCGACCAAAAAGCCGCTCAAAGGTTGTGCCAGTTCGTGGTCTTGGTTGCGCTCGGCCAGCTCGGTGGCCAAGGTGTTGAAGCGAATCACATCACGCAACATGAACAAGAAGCTGGGCTTGAGTATGTTGCTGCGTTGCGCAAACACGGTGTTGAGGTTGGCCCCGTTCCACTCCAGTGCGCCTCGCCCATTTTTGTGCGGCACTTGCACAGAGAACGACATGTCAGATTTGACAGTCGCCACTTGCAGCTCTTTGAACAAGGCAATCAGACCAGGGTAGGTGCGTTCGTTGTAGACCAAAAAGCCCGTGTCTACGCCGTGCGTTTGCACGCCTGTGGCAGTGGGCAAGGTCACGTCCACCGTGTGGGTGTGGCCCCCAAAATAGTCGCCCGCCTCAAACAGTGTGATGTCGGCTTTGCCGTGCAAATGGTGTGCGGCGGACAGGCCCGAGATGCCCGAGCCAACAATGGCGATGCGTGGATTCATTGCGCTGGGCCTTTCACCGCCAATTGCTTTTCAACTTCTTGGACGAAGCTTTTGTCTTGTGGGCCGGTCATGCTGCTGAAGCTTTTGATGTCTTTGCCATCGCGGCTGATGATGTATTTGTAAAAGTTCCACTTCGGTGTGGTGCCTGTTTGCTCCGCCAGTTGCTTGAACAAAGGCAGTGCGCCCGAGCCTTTGACGGTGGTCTTTACAAACATAGGGAACTTCACGCCAAAGGTGTTTTCGCAAAAGTCGGCGATCTTGGCGTTGCTCTCGGGTTCTTGAGAAAAGTCGTTGCTGGGAAAGCCCAGCACCACCAAGCCACGGTCTTTGTATTTGGCGTGGAGGGCTTCTAAGCCTTTGTATTGCGACGTAAAGCCGCAAAAGCTGGCGGTGTTGACTACGACAACGACTTGGCCTGTGTATTGACACAGGTTTTGTGGCTTCTCGTCTTGCAGCCGATCCACGGTGTGTTGCAGCACACGCGGGCAGGGGACAGGCGATGCGGCGTTGTCGGCCGCGCTGTGAGCCGAGGAGATGCTTGTGCAGAGCGCAAAGAGGATGAAAAAACTACGGTAAAACACGGGCAAGTCCTCGTTGATGACAGGGGTATCATGTCGGAATATGTTATCCATGTCTAGGACAGACTGAATTCCCCTTTCACTCCAGCGGGCCTTCACAACCATGAACTCACGCGACGATCACTCACACATGACGCTCTCCATTGCGGCCGTTGAGCGCGATACCGGCATCGGCAAAGACACGCTGCGCGTGTGGGAGCGCCGCTATGGCTTTCCTGTGCCCGGCCGCGATGCCAACGGTGAGCGCACTTACCCCATGCCCCAAGTTGAAAAACTGCGGGTGATCAAACGCCTGATGGACCAAGGCCATCGCCCCGGGCGCATCGTGTCGCAAACCTTGGCAGCGCTTCAGCACCTCAGCCGTGGCGAGGCTTCTTTGCAAACCACCCACGACGAGGGCTTGTCGCAGACGCGTGCGGACTTGATGGCGTACATCGAGATGCTGCAACGCCAAGACCACGAGGCTTTGCGCGGTCAACTTTTGAAAACATTGACGCAAGATGGCTTGCAGCGTTTTGTGATGGATTTGGTCGCACCCTTGACGGGCATGGTGGGGGCGGCTTGGGCGCGTGGTGATTTGGCGGTGCACGAAGAGCATCTCTACACAGAATGCGTCAGCGGTTTGCTGCGTCAGGCCATCGAAACCATTCCACATGCAGGGCGTGACCGTTCGCCTGCGGTGTTGCTGACCACCTTTCCACAAGAGGCCCATGGCTTGGGCTTGTTGATGGTGGAGGCGCTGATGGCGCTACAAGGTTGTCGCTGCGTGTCCTTGGGCACGCAAACGCCCGTGCGTGACATTGCCGATGCCGCCATTGCCCACAGTGCCGACGTGGTGGCGCTGAGCTTTAGCGTCAACATGAACCCCAACCACGTGGTGGATGGCTTGATGGAGCTCAATTTGTTGTTGCCCGACTCCATCGCGGTTTGGGTGGGCGGCCAAGCTTCGGCCTTGCGTCGCCGTCAAATCAAGCGCGTCTTGGTGCTGCATGATTTGCAGTCCATCGCAGATGCGGTGAACCATTGGCGCTTGCAAAAAACCAAGGCTGAAAGCAAAGCCAACGGCTGGACCTAGTGCCTCGGGGCTGGTTGGGTGCCGCCTAGAATTGGCGCACCATGACCGACACCACCTTGCCCCCTCCTGCCTTTCTTTCCAAACTGTGTTCACGCCAAGACGCGGTGCAACGCGTGGCCGATTTGCGTGCACAGGGCCCGGTGGTGTTTACCAATGGCGTGTTTGATGTGTTGCACCGTGGGCACGCCTCGTATTTGGCGCAGGCCCGCAGCGTGGGCGGCAGTTTGGTGGTGGCCTTGAACAGCGATGCCTCTGCACGCCGCCTAGGCAAAGGCCCAGACCGCCCGCTCAACAACGAGCTCGACCGTGCCGCCTTGATGGCCGCCTTAGAGTCGGTGAGTTTGGTGACGTGGTTTGACGAAGACACGCCTTTGGAGCTGATCACCGAGCTGCGCCCCGATGTGTTGGTCAAAGGTGGCGATTACGACATGAGCAAA
>JACCDR011104494.1_pt1 | contig 12183 bp, 17 predicted proteins | sample 7446431 | NCBI WGS metagenome assembly JACCDR01 (sample SAMN15323443, study PRJNA562643) | freshwater metagenome | isolation source: river surface water | place: USA:Blue River Watershed | collected 2017-08-17
GGCGACGTGTATTTTCCTGGGCTCTGAGGTAGCCGGTTCGCGGCATCAGTGTGCTATCTGGGGAGAATGCGTCAAAGATCCAGTCGATGACCTGGGCGTCACTTGGTGCGGCGACTGCCGACATTTTGCGACCCCCGACAAGCCGCCCCAGAATCCATGGCATGACCCGCTGAAAGTCACGGACCGCAATGGCACCCCGACGGACGTGCTGCGGAATATGCTCGGCGGCGGAGCGGCATTCCTGGTCTGTGGCGGGCCCAGCCTCAATGACATCCCCACGGATGCACTGGCCGAGCGGGGCGTCTTCTCACTGGCCATCAACAATGCGGCGGCCCATGTCCCGGCCTCGGCCTTCACTTGCAGCGACCCGCCAGTCAAGTTTCACAATGGCATCTTTGAAGACCCCAAGGTGATGAAGTTCCTGCCGATCCCGAAGCTGAGCCACGGCCGGGGCCAGATGCGGGAGCGGGATGAGAGCGGCAAGCTGGTGGCCTCCGGCCGCACTACGGCCATGTGCCCCAATGTTTGGGGCTATGAGCGGCGGTCGTGGCTGGTCCCCGATTCGTCCTGGTTCACCGAGAATTCAGCCGCCTGGGGCAATCACAAGGAAGGCGTTGCCAAGACTGGCCAGCCCAAGACGGTCTGCACGATGCTGCTGGGCCTGCGGATTCTTCAGTACCTCGGGGCCCGCAAGATATTCCTGCTGGGCGTGGACTTCCACATGGCACCAGGGCGGGGCGAGATCGGCAACTACGCTTTCGGTGAAAAGAAAGAGGCCCATGCCTGCGACTCCAACAATGAGCAATATGCGGTGGTCAATCGGTGGCTGATCGAACTGCGGCCCGTCTTCGAGCGGTTTGGTTTTCAGACGTTCAACTGTAATCCCAAGTCTCACCTGCGGGCCTTCGATTACGTTCCATTCGACAAGGCACTCCAGGAATGCCGTGGAAGGGTGCCGCCGCTTCCCTGGGATTTGCAGGGTTGGTACGACAAGTAAGATGCATGAACATGGAATGGGAAACTAAAGCTTGGGGCTCGGTGCAGCATGTCCTGCTGACGGACGCATGCTCCATCAGCCATCTGCAAGTGGTCGCCGGTACTCGGTGCTCCATCCACCATCATGCCCAGCGGTCGAATCTGTTTGTGATGATCGAGGGCAAGCTGCTGGTCGAGGAATTCGATCTGACCGGCAAGCTGTCCCGAGTGGTCCCGCTGGACGTGGGCGAGTCGCACTGGGTTCCCAGCGGGATTGTGCATCGATTCCGGGTTCACGAGTCGGGCCGCGTGGTCGAGGTCTATTGGCCGGACCGCGGCGGCAAGTGCGAACTGTCGGACATTCACCGACAAGATGAGGGCGGTCCTGACCCGATGGCCATGGATGGTCGGTTGTGGATCGACGCCCGGAGAAGCTGGACCCATCGGCCAAACCGGAATGCCGACATGCTGCGAGCGATGGGCATGTTGCCGACTCCGGATGATGACGGCCGTGATCTCCAGCGGAGAATCCGGGACGCTGAGGGGGGCATTCGCGGTTATGGTTGAGTTTACCTTGGTGGCTGGAGTGGACGGCAAACACTTCCGCCAGCTGGAGACGGTCTGGCCGACGTGGATGAAGCACAAGCCGCAGCTGCGGGACTGTCCGCTGCTGATCTTCCATGACGCCGACGTGACGGAGAAGCAGATTCGGGCCCTGGTCGGTCCAGAACGGGAAGACGTGACCGTCTTTGCGTGGCCACCTCCCGGAGTCGTGTACGGGGGTGACCCCACGGATAAGTGGTATCACCCGCAGCGGTACAAGATGCTGGCCGGATTTGTGCACGTGCCGGCCATGCACTGCCACACGGAATACTGGCTCAAGCTCGATACCGACGTGGTGGCCTGCGGGATGCCAGACTGGATCGACTCCGACTGGTTCCAGGATGAGCCGTCGATTCTGTCCCATCGCTGGGGCTACACTAAGCCCGCCGATCAGATGCAGAGGCTGGATGCCTGGGTTGAAAATCATGCCAAGCGGCTGGAATATCTGGCCCGCCATGAGCCGCTGAGGATGGCCCCGGAGCCGGGCAGCGACATCCTGCGGCACCCCAGAATCATCAGCTGGTGTGCGTTCTTCCATACCGGCTTCACGAAGTTTTGCTCCCAGTGGGCCAATCAGTCCATCGGGGAGTATCGGCTGCCGGTGCCTAGCCAGGACGGCTATCTGTGGTACATCGCCAAGCGGCTGGGGCTGCGGATCAAGACGACGAATATGAAGTCCCGCGGCTGGCAGCAGTGGAACACTGAGCGGAACATTCGCCAAGCGGCCGAGGTCGCTTTGGAAGCCGTGTAACTGGAGGTCTGTGCGTGGTCAGTTATCTGCTGAGGCGTAGCGGTATCGCGGTCTGCCTGATGCTGGAGATCATGGAGTGGAAGCCCAAGCGGGTCTACCACGTCGGCATCGGACAGAACAGCCAGGAAGTGGACGTGATGCTGGAGACGTGGGGCTCGGATGGATTCGAGTTGCACGGCTTCGAGGCAAATCCGCTCATCGTGGAGCAAATCAAAGCGACCTATCCGGGCAAGCTCCATGCCACGGCGGTAGGCGATACCGTCGGGACCACGACACTCTACTCCAAGCGGCGGCACAAAGACGGCAGCAGCTTGTATCCCTTCGGTGAAGAGTTTCAGCAGGTCAGCCAGTTTGAGGTGCCGATTACCACCCTCGATACGGTCTACCCGGACGGACCCGGCGAGCGGGCCCTGCTGTGGGTCGATACGGAGGGTGCGGAGCTGCGGGTGCTGCAAGGTGCTCAGAAGTTCCTCAGCGGCGTGGACGTGGTGAATGTCGAGATGACTGGCCGCCCGCCCAGCTGTGAATGGTCCGATGGCGTCGAAGTCGATCTGTTGCTGGAGCAGGCTGGTTTCTACCGGCAGTGGGTCCACACGTCGCGGGTGAGTGCCGGGCAGTATGACGCCCTGTACTGCCGTCGCGGAGTGTTCCGTCCTGATCTGTGCTCGTGTCCATGTGCGGTAAGGAGGTATCAAGCGATGACGTGAATGCCGTAGTCCACCTGCATGCCAGACCGTTGAGAGGGGCTGCAACTAATCTGGTCAAAGGAATTCTGAAAATGGAAGACGTGAAGATCGAAGCAAAGGCAGAGACGGCTCGCGAGCGTCAGATGCGAATGATGTTCGTGGATAAGCTGCGAGTCAACGTCAAGTCGCTGGCCGCTGAGTCACTGGTCATCCGCCGTGAAGTCAAGAGGGCGTGCTGCGAGAGCCGCTACATTCGCCAGCAGTTTTCGGGCGAATCTAAGGAGCTATCAGAGTCCCTGCTGTATTGCTACCTGCGAGTCAATTCGCTGGCCAATCATCGCAAGGGGCCAGTCCGCCAGGAAGCTCGTCTGGCTCAACTGGCTCTCGCTTTCGTCCGTGGCGTTCCGTATCGCTCGGTAGAGGCCAAGACGGACAATCCCGTCAATCCGGGCGAGATACTCAACAAGCTCAAGCGGATCGGGACGCTGTACTGGCTGGGCTGCCTTGGTGATGCGGATGGATTTAAGAAGATTCGGCAATGGATGGGATCGAGCGAGTAGCTCAGTGGAGAGCAGCGGGTTTTCAATCCCGCGAGTCCGGGTTCGACTCCCGGCTCGCTCTTTGGAGTGGCGATGACTGATATAGACGAAGACAACATTACCAAGACAACGCTTAGCGATATCATTGCGTCGTCATCCGAAGACGACGTTTGTTATCACATTATGGCGTGGTTCGATGACATGTTCTCAGACGGAAAGTTTGCCGAAGCAGACCGACAATTGAGTCTCGTTGATGTTAAGTCATCAAGGACTGTTGCCCTTATTTGCGTGCTCACTTGCATTGCATGGCCTCCGGATGGATTGATTACTTGTGGTCAGAAATTTTACGATCAGGCCAGAGCAGAAATATCGTCCAGAAAGAGCGAAGGCAGCATCAAAGGACTATTTGACGGACTGGAGTGGCGAAACGGAAACCTCGTCAGGCGGCGTTATTAGCTTTGTGGTGATGACAGCATTCGACATTATGTTTGCCATCTTGCTGGCTGACTTCATTACCGGTGTCATTCACTGGTGGGAGGATACCTATGGACTGCCCACGTGGTGGCTGATTGGAATGGCTGTGATCGAACCGAACATTGAGCATCATGAGAATCCGACGGCGATGCTACGTGGTACGTACTGGTCGAGAAACTATCAGACGATCGTGTCAGCGGCTCCGGTTGTGGCGTTCTGCTGGTGGCTGGGCTGGCCAGTGGTCGCGGCGGCTTTCGCACTGGCGGCCACAATGGGCAATGAAGTCCATGCGTGGAATCACGGACTGGCGATGCCGCAATGGGCGTCGAAGTTGCAAGAGATGGGTCTGCTGCAATCGAAGCGTCAGCACGGGTCGCACCACAAGCGGCCGTGGGATCGGACATATTGCACACTGACCAACGTGGTAAATCCGGTGATCGATCCGTGGTTGTGGCGGTCGATTGAGTTTGTCATTCCCGTTCCGGTGCGACGCGGGTCGCCTGAGCGGCGTGGATTCTGAGGGGCAGTATGAACTTCCAAATCATTTATCTGATGAGTGGTCCGGCTCATTGTCCGTATCTACTGGTGTCGCTGATGACGCTGCGGCAGCATTACAACGGGCCAGTCACGGTCTACGCTTGGCCGGAGTCTTACCCGATCGTGGAGATGATTGCCAAGGATGAAAGTCTCAATGTCTTAGCCGTCCAAGATGAGCCGGAATATCGCGGGAAGAATTCGCAATTCCTTCGCAAGACTCAGTTGCTCCAGCAGCCGAAGGCTACCGTGCAGATGTACCTGGACGCCGACACGACGATCCACCATCCAGACGCATTCCATGAGCCGTGCAAGCAAGCGGCCTATTACGGATTCTGCGGCACTCAGTTCAATAACTGGCTCTCCAATGGCCGGGTCGTGCGGGGCCGCGTGGAAAGGCTGATCGGCCATGCAGGCATCGACGAAGATGCCGTTCGCCACGTGGCATCTCATCCATACCCGTCGCCCAATGGCGGAGTGCTGGCGGCCAGACCGGGCAGTCCTGTGCTGGAGACGTGGGAGGCGTGGACGTGGGCCGCTCGGGACATCTTCATCTCCGATGAGGCTGCCCTGCACGTGATGCAGCACATCTTCCGGGGTCAGTTCCACATGCTCTGTGATGGCTGGTGGAATGCGTCCCATAAGTTCTGGGATGAGTCGCGTGGCCATCCGCACATCTACCATTACCACGGCGACTCCAACGTGCGGCCGGAGAAGTCACCCAAGGCCGTGAAGTTCTGGATGCCGCTGTGGCAAAAGTGCATCAACGAAAACTTGGGCAACTGCCGGGACTGGCCGTCGCTCGACTGTGGGAACAAGTACCTGAAGGCACTGAAGGGAGATTCTGAGTATGGCTGGACTGCATAGGATTCGGACCAAGGATGAGGCATGGGCCAAGCCCGAGCATGTGACTGAGGTCAGCATTCCGATCGACAAGAGCGTGCATGAGTTCCGCTTCACTCGGAACTGGTTCCGCAATCGGAATCAGACGACGTTCAGCACATTCCTGCCGCCGAAGTTCGACGGCTCGACTCCCGTGAAGATCATCCAGATTGGAGTCTTCGAGGGAATGGATCTGGTGTGGCAGATGCAGAATACGCTGCGGCATCCCGACTCCAAAGCGTTTGCGATTGATCCGTGGCTAGAGACGACCAAGCTCGATCATGCGGCAATGGATGAGGTCCACGAGCGGGCCATCTGGAATCTGCGGCCGTACCGTTCCAAAGTTCAAATCCATCGCGGTCTGAGCCAAGACGTGCTGAGCACGGCCGTGAAGGCTGGGCGTCTGGCCGGGGTCAAGAATGGCACGTGGGATATGGTCGTGATCGACGGCGACCACCGATCGGAAGCGGTCGTCAAGGATGCGACGCTGGCCCTGCAACTAGTGCGGCCCGGTGGCTGGCTGCTATTCGATGACGTGCGGACCCAGCAGAAAAAAGTCGATGAGGTCGAGGTCGGTTTGCGAAAGTTCCTCGATACCTGGGGCGATTCGGTCAAGCAGGTCTGGTCCCATCGGTTCTGCGAGTGTTACGAAAAAGTGGGCGATGACAGCTCGGACGCCGAGCAGGAAGGGAACTAGATGCCTTCGTGCAGCAATTGCAAATGGTTGGTTAACAACCAGTGCCACTTCTTTGACCCCAACGTCAAGAGCCCTACGCGTGCGTGCGTCTATGCGGCTATCCGCGAGCGGGCGAGGTATATCAAGAAGGACGATAAGATCCTGGAGGTTGGCCACGGTGTCTGGCCCAAGGGTCGGCGTCTGGTGCAAAGGCAGGGCGGCATCTGGCACGGAGTCGATCCCAAGAGGTACTCCGATAAGATCCCAGGCCGGTACGTCGGCTCGGCGGCTTCCATGCCCATCTTCGCTGACAACACCTTCGACGGTGCCTATGCCCTGGAGACGATGGAGCACTGGCGGGAGTGGGGCGAGCTACCGGTCAAGGGCTTGCGGGAAATCTGGCGAGTGCTCAAGCCCGGCGGCTGGCTTTTGGTCACGGTTCCGATCCACATGCACGGGTCCAGCGAGTTCGTCGCTGGCGAAGTCGATACGATCCTGAGCTACTTCAATCCGTACCTCTGGACGTTCCGGGCTGAGCCATGGCGTAAGGAATACCAGCCACTGGAGAAGTTTGTGGCGTGGGACCGCTGGAATGACGATCTGGTCCGCAAGTTCACCGACATGGAAGACCCCGTAACTTGGATGCTGGAAATCAATGCGACGAAGAAACTCTAGACGCAAGCGTCCGTCCGTGCGGGAAATGGCTCCACCCCGGTGGCTCCACGGTGCCTTTCAATCGAGCAGGCAAACGAAGATCATGCTGGGCAATTGGGTCTATGAGCCGCTGCTGCGGTCACTGATCGGATTGATTCCGTGGGATGCCAGCGTGATCGATATTGGCTGCGGGCCAGGGCATTATGTGGGGGCGATGCAGTCGATCGGCTGGCGGAATGTGCGTGGCATCGACGGGACGCCAGAGATCGATCAAGTCAGCAATGGCATGGCGATGTTGCAAGACTTGACCATGCCCGTGATTCCGCACCTGATCGATTGTGCTCAGTGGGGATTGTGCATCGAAGTCGGGGAGCATATTCCACCCAGTTGCGAAAGCCAGTTCCTCGACAATCTGGATTCGCTGGCCTCGGACGGACTGGTGATTACCTGGAGCACGATGGCCGGGTATGGTCACGTCAACTGCCGGTCAGAGGGCTACGTGGCTCAGCAGATGGCGGAGCGTGGCTGGAAGGTGGATGACGCTGAGTCGCGGCGGATCAAGGATCGGCTGGGGCGTCGGTTCAAGAGTTGGGCAATGGTACTGAGAAAGGATTGATTATCATGTCGAAGCGGAAGAAAGAAGGCACGGCGGAATCGCGTCGGATCGATAAGCTGAACGATGAGTTTCATCGAGTCTTAGAACTGTACGGTCCTGACCATCGGCGACTTGCGGCCATTGAGAGGATTATTTCATCCATTGAGCTGCGAGTGACCAAAAAGCAGAAAGCCCAATCGTCTGCGGCCTAGTTGCCGATCGGTAAGCCATGATCGACTGCGGTCTCTTCCAATATGCTGGCCCTCCCCGCACGGGTTCCACGTGGGTGATGCACTCGCTGCATGCCTGTGGTCTGCCCTGCGGGAGCAAGGCCCATATCCATTGGCCGCATTTACCCAAGGCAGACAAGCCCCGCGTGAGCACGATCCGCCATCCGGGCCGCTGGCTGCCGAGCTTCTTTTCCCAGATTGGCCGGGGTGCCCTCCAGGACAATCCGGCCTTTGACGAGTGGCAGGGACTGGATGAGACCACCTTCGCCAACTTCTGTCGGAGCTATCTGGACCGCTGCCCTGGTGCTGTGGGCCGCATGTTTGACCGCTACGGGGCCGACGTGCACTTGCGGATCGAAGACGCCCCGGAGGGCTTGGCGTCGTTCCTGGAGTCGCTGGGGCTCTCTGGTGCGGGATGCCGGACGATCCAGCGAAACAATGCGGGCCGGAGGCTACCGATCTGGTCCCCGGCTTTGTTCGACCGCGTGATGCGGGCCGAGTCTGATTTTCTCGATCGGTTCGAGTATGGGGCATATCGACTATGAGCGGCGGAATTCATATCGTCACGCACTGTTACGCGGCCGAACTGCCGCAGTTTGCCGGCTTCCTCAAGTGGCAGATTTCCAGCCTCGTGCGTCATCCCTGCGTTCAGCCTGTCCGGCTGACCGTCTGCCGGGCCAAGCTCGATAAGGCGGTCAGTGAGGTCATGGCCTGGGGGGCTGGCGTGATGCGGGCCGCTGGGGTGCGGCTGAGCGTCCTGGAGCTGGACCCTGGGAGCCTATTCCGTCGCTCGATCGGGCGAAATCTGGCGGCACTCGATACCAAGGAGTCCATCTGCTGGTTTACCGACGTGGATCATTACTTCGGGGAAGGATGCCTCGATCGACTGTGGGAGGTCTGGCATGCAATTGAGCCGACTCCGGCGATGGTCTGGCCAAAAGAGATTCAGATTCACAAGAATCACGCCATTGGTGATGAGAGCTGGTGGGAGGCGATGCAGTGCCACGATCTGGCACCCGAGATCAACCCGAGTCAGTTTGCGTCCAAGCGATATCACCGAGCCATCGGCGGCGTGCAGATTGTCTCGGGGGACTTCTGCCGGAAGCTCGGTTATCTCAACGACCATCCCAAGTGGCAGCGGCCCCGCGGTGACGGCCGACCCTTCCGTGACTTTCAGGATGACGTGATCTTCAGGCGTCAAGCCGCTCTGGTGGGCGATCTGGTGCCGATTGAATTGCCGGGACTGTACCGGCTCCGGCATACCCAGACCACATACTGACGAGGTGGCGATGGCCCATCCCGTGATTCTGCGGGCTCTGTGGGGCGACTCCACGATGCGGAAGCAGAATCGGGAGTGGCGGACCAATCCAGACCGCGGCGAGCCCTACGAGGCCCTGAGGGGCCTTGTCGTTGCTGCCGTCCAGTCAGGCCAGCCGGTCGGTCAGTGTTTGGCCTTCGGCTCTGACAATCAGGACTTCCTGCGAGGTCTGGGATTGGACTGCCGGATGGTCAGCGATTTGGCCTGGGCCAGTCCGCGGCGGGCGTCGGAACAGTACCCCGAGGATCGACACTGGTCGCTGGTGTGGGGCTGGTCCACGTGGTGGCACAAGCTGCGGGCGATCGAGTTTGCGTTGGCCGAGTTGCGGCTACCGTCAATCTTGTGGGTCGATTGGCGGGTGAGGCTGAACCATTCAGCAAGGCTTAATAGTTGGCTGACCGACTTGGAATCTGGCGAGCCGTTTCGGGCGTGCTTGATTCGCCAGCGTTCGACGGGCTGGGCGGCGAGGTGGCGATACTCCAATGCCGACCCGCTGCCGGGCGTCTCGCAATTGACGCCAGAGCCAGCCGGGAGGCTGCGGACGCCGGAGAGCCATTATCTGGTAGGCGGTGGGCTGCTGTACTTTCGCGGCTCGACGGGTCTGTCGATGGTGCGGGCGGCACTGGCTTTGAATGAGCAGCATCCGCTGTGGACGGATCAGCAGTGCTTGGCCGGGGCGATTGACAAGCTGAACGGAAGATGGATCGGTATTCACCGTTGGCGACGCCGTTATGAGCTGCCCGGTTATTATTATCCGCGGAATCGCTGGTACACGCGAGAGCAAGATGCCATCTGGCAATGCGGCGAGTTTTTGCCTAAGCAAGATTACCGTTGGGCACTTTGGAAATAGGGGGCGTCACCGATGAGCGATAAAGTCTTGCGTGAGTTCCTGGATACTCCGCTGATCGAGCTGACCGACTTCGGGCTGCCCATGCTGATGGTCAATGCTCTGGAGAGGAAGTTCGGCATCTTCATGAAGCACTTGCAGACCGTGCGGGATGAAGACGTGGCGGCCCTTCCCAATGTCGGCGTCCGGCGGGTTTACCTGCTGAAGCTCGCCATGCGTCGCTGCTACCAAGCCAAGCTGACCAGCGTGGAGTGAAGATGGGACCAGCTCCATCACCTATCGTCGCGGCTCGCATCGCGGAAGTCATGCAGTTGCTCTTGGATGGCAACAGCTTCCACGATCTCAAGCGTCATGCCGACGATCGGGGATGGAAGATCGGGGCCAAGCAACTGCGGCGGTACATGACGGCCGCCAATAAGGCTATCGTCAGCGAACAGCAGACTGACCGTAAGGGGACGCTGGCCCGGCATCTGGCTCAGCGTCGCATGCTCTATGCCCGAGCACTGGGGATGAATGATGTCCGCACGGCTCTCAAGGTGCTGCAAGATGAGGCCCGGCTGCTGGGTCTCTATCCCAAGGAAGTCCCGGATGACCCGCCAGCATCGACGGTAGTGGTCCAGACGATGGGACCGACTCAGGTGACCACGTACCAGAGCGATGACCTGATACGCATGCTGGCCCTCTCGCAGGAAATGGAAGAGATCAAGCGACGGGCGGAACTGACGGACCAGTCAGTGGAAGTGATTGAACCAGGGGAGTGAGTAATGGCGACCAGCCAGCCGATGACGCCGGAGGAAGTGGAGAAGATTCGCCAGCAGTGGCAGGCGGCCGCAGCGGACAGCTTCCTCACCTTTGCCCGCGGGCTGACGGTGCCGACCCAAGATCAGGGGCCGCAGCTATTCGATCGAGTCTGGGCCGAATTTCAGCGGGAGTTCTTCGAGGATATCGCTCCCAGTCTGGAGCAATTGCGGAATGGTCAGCGGCCCGACTGTCAGCGGTGGTGGATCGAGCGGACCAAGAAGGCGTCGAAGGACGGTGACTTGGCCATTATCCTGCTGTGGCTGCTGACTTTCCCGCGGCGGCCGTTTCAGATTCAGATTGGGGCGGCCGATGCCGGGCAGGCGGCGATCGTGAAGGATCGTATGTCGGCCATCTTGCACTACAACCGCTGGCTACGGAATCACATTCGCATTCAGGCCAAGCACGTGATCGGGGCCGGTGGGCTCGCCAAAGCTGACATTCTGGCGGCCGAGGAAGATTCGGCCCACGGTCCGACTCCCGATCTGCTGGTGCTCAATGAACTGTCCCACATTCGCAAGTGGGAATTTGCCGAGGCGGCCAAGTCCAATGCGGACGGCGTGGCTCGGGGCTTGATGATCGTGGCTACTAATGCCGGGTTCAAGGGCAGTCATCAAGAGAAGTGGAAGCGGAACGCGGAAACTTCCGACCGCTGGCGGTGCCATGTGCTGGCCCGGCCCGCCCCCTGGACCAGCGAAGAGAATCTGGAAGATGCCCGAGCGACGATGCCGCCGGGGCAATACTCGCGGCTGTGGTGGGGCAAGTGGTCCAGCGGCAAGGGTGATGCCGTCTCCGAGCAGGATATCGACGCGTGCTTTCAGTATGGCCTGAAACAGATGGATGAGCCGGCCAGCGGCTGGTGGTACGTCGCGGGGCTCGACCTGGGCACCAAGCGGGACCATGCGGGGCTAGCCATCCTGGGCGTCAGCCAGCAAGAGCGAGTGATTCGACTGGCGTGGATGAAGGGCTGGGAGCCGAGCGGTCAAGACCATGAAGTCCCGCTGGCCGAGGTCGAGGCGGCTCTGGTGCAGCAATGCCGCAAGTTCCGCGTGGATTGGTGTGGGTATGACCCGCATCAGGCGGTTTATATCGCCCAGCGTGGCAAGCATCTCGGGTTGCCGATGGTGCCGGTCCCTTTCGTCCCGGCCAATCTCGGCAAGATGGCCTCGGCCTTTACGCAGGCACTCGCTCAGAAGTGGCTGCAATGTTACGACGATGACCGCGGTACACTGCGGCGGGACTTCGGCAAGTTCTCCATCATTGAGAAGAATTACGGCGTCCGGCTGGAGGCCATCCGGGATTCCTACGGCCATGCCGACGTTGGCACGGCTCTCTTGATTGGCCTCATGCGGGCCTCGGAGCTGCTGAATTCCAACTACTCGCGGCTGATGCCCGACGATGACCTGATCTATTCATCGGGTCCGCTGGATGCCACGGCGTGGGCCAACATGCCGCAAGAGTTCAAGGAGCTGCTGGGGAGCGAGGGGCCGACATCGCACCGAGATCGATTCGCCCCCGTCGAAATGCCCGACTGGACCAAAGATTTGGAGCTGTGATGGGCAAAGAATCCAAGCCGAGGCGGAAGCGTCGATTGCCGGTGCGGCTGATGAGGGCCAGGGAC
>JACCDR011660188.1_pt1 | contig 12183 bp, 10 predicted proteins | sample 7446431 | NCBI WGS metagenome assembly JACCDR01 (sample SAMN15323443, study PRJNA562643) | freshwater metagenome | isolation source: river surface water | place: USA:Blue River Watershed | collected 2017-08-17
AGAGCGCACGTGCTGACCAGGAAATGCAGGACGCCATCGACGGCGTGCGCGTCAACGTGAGCGTCGGCTACGAAATCCGCGAACTCGAGCTGGTGAAGCAAGAGGGCGACGTGAAGACGTACCGCGTGACCGAGTGGTGGCCGCTCGAAGTGAGTCTGGTGTCGATCCCGGCCGACATGACTGTCGGTATCGGGCGCGCCGCCGAGGACAACCCCCCTGAAACGAAACCCGCTCCGAAGGAGAAATCTGTGAGCAACACGCAAGACATCGACCTGGACAAGGTGCGCGCCCAGGCGCGCGACGAGGCCGTGAAGGCCGAACAGGAACGCACCAAAGGCATCCTGACCCTGGCCACCCGCCACAACATGCGCGAGCTGGGCGAGAAAGCGGTGCACGACGGCACCTCGCTCGAGCTGTTCCGCGGCCTGATGCTGGACGAGCTGCACAAGCGCGGCAGCGACAAGCCGCTGGAGCAGCACGCGTCGCACCTGGACCTGAGCCAGAAGGACGCCAAGCGCTTCTCGGTCGCCCGCTACATGCGCAGCCTGATCGAGAAGGAGAAGGACGTGGCGCCCTTCGAGCACGAGTGCGCGAAGGCCGTGCGCGAGGCCATGGAGAAGATCGGCTACCGCGGCCAGGGCAAGGGCAACTTCCTGCCGTTCGACGTGATGCAGCAGCCGCTGCCGGGCGTGCGCGTGGTCGACGGCCAGCTGATGGTCGGTGACCGCGTCATCGCCTCGCAGCGCGACCTGGCCACGTCGGCGCCCACGGCCGGCGGCAACCTGGTGGCCACCGACCTGCTGGCGGCCGACTTCATCACGCTGCTGCGCAACGCGTCGCTGGTGCGCCGCATGGGCGCCCGCGTGCTGGGCGGCCTGGTCGGCAACGTCGCCATCCCGCGGCAGACCGCCGGCGTGACGGTGAACTGGGTGGCCCAGGCCGGCGCCGCGACCGAGAGCGACGCCACGTTCGGCCAGGTGACGCTGTCGCCGAAGACGGCACACGCGATCCAGGACGTGACCCGTGACCTGCTGCTGCAGGGCACCCCGGCGGTGGAAGGCCTGATCCGGGCCGACCTCATCGAGAGCATGGCCACGCAGCTGGACTTCATCGCCCTGCACGGCACCGGCGCGAGCAACCAGCCCACGGGCCTCGCGGCCACTGCCGGCATCGGCGCGGTGGCGGGCGGCCCCAACGGCGCGGCGCCCACCTGGGACAACGTCGTCGAGCTGGAATCGCAGGTGGCGAACAACAACGCCGCCTTCGGCTCCATCGGCTACCTGACCAACACCAAGGTGCGCGGCCGGCTCAAGCGGACCCAGAAGTTCAGCGGCACGAACGGCCAGGAGATCTGGATGCCGGCCATGGCGGGCGACGATTCGTCGCTGTTCGGCAGCATGAACGGCTACCGCGCCGGCGTGTCGAACAACGTGCGCAGCGACCTGACCAAGGGCACGTCGACCGGCGTGTGCTCGGGCATCTTCTACGGCAACTGGGCCGACCTGCTCATCGGCGAGTGGGGCGGCGCCGAGCTGCTGCCCGACGAGCTGACGCAGGCCGCCAACCGCATCGTGCGCATGCACATCTACCAGACCATGGACATCGCCGTGCGCCGCGCGCAGAGCTTCAGCGCCATGCTGGACGCGCTGACCGTCTGACGACCACCGGTTGTCTCCTGAGCCGCCACGCGGCTCCTTGATCGCGGGCCCGCTGCAGACCACTGCGCGGGCCCGCAGCTTTTCCCGACACCGAAAGGAACTTCCCCGTGAAGAAAGTGCACATCCTCGCGGCGGTCTTCGTGCCCGCCGACACCGAAGGCCAGATGACCGCCCTGCACCCCGGCACCGTGGCGCAGGTCGACGACAAGGTCGCCGGCGAGCTGGTCGCGTCGCAGCGCGCGCGCTACGCCGACGAGAAGGCCAAGCTGGTCGACACCACGAAGGAGCACGAAGCGGCGGCCGAGCAGCGCGCCGCCGAGTCGCTCACCCCGCAAGCCATGATCGCGGCCGCCGTGGTGGCCGCGCTGGCCGCGGCGCAGAAGCCGGCCGAGGCCACGAAGGCCGACGCCCAGAAGGCCTGACGCATGAAGCCCTACCGCATCCGCGGCGGCGCTTCGTTCGTCACGCACGACGAACAAGGCAACCGCGTCATCAAGACCGGCGGCGACACCATCGAGCTCGAGGACGACGTGGCCGCCAGCCACGCCGACAAGATCGAGCCGATGCCCGAAGGCGAAGGCGCGCAGGCGCCTGCGGGCGAAGAGCAGGCCTGACCATGGCGCTGGTCGAAGACCTGGGCGTGTTCCTCGCCGACTTCGGCGTGCCGTGCGTGGCCGGCGCGCAGCAGTTCCTGGCTCTGCTGAACCAACCAGACGAGCTGGTGAACCTGCCGCGTGCCAGCGCCACGTCGCGGGAATACCTCATCACCTACCGCACGGCCGACGTCACGCTCACGCGTGGCCAGGCCGTGACGGTGGGGGGTGTGGACTACGCCGTGCGCGAGGTGCCGCGCCAGGTGGACGACGGCGCCTTCACCCAGGCCCTGCTTTCGAAGCCCTGAGCCATGCCTGCCAGCATCGCCGAGCAGATCGCCGCCCGCATCGAAGTGGTGGCGGGCACCTTGCCAGCCATCGCCGGCAAGGTGTACCGCGACCGGCAAGACGCGTTCGGCCGTGAAGAGTCGCCCGCGCTGCTCATCGAGCTGGTGGACGAAGACAGCACGCCGATGGGTGGCCCGGTCGGGCCGTTCACACCGGTCGGGGCGGTCGAGTCCAACATGCAGCGCGTGGCCTGCATCGTGTGCGTGCGCGGCGCCGCGTGGCAGACGGTGGCCGACAGCGTGCGCGTGCCTCTGCACGCCGCGCTGCTGGCCGACCAGCCGCTGCGCGCTCTGTTCCACACGATGCAGCGCGACCGCGCCGAATGGAAGGCGGCCAGCGCCGACCAGCCCTTCGGCTACTGCGCGCAGATCTACACGTTCAAGACCATCACCCGCGCTCACGCGCTCGATTCCCTGGCCAGCTGAGGCCACCCACTTCACCTCTCTCGAAGGAGTTTCACCATGTTCATGTTCGGCTCCGGCATCCTGTGGGGCACCCCGCTGGCCGACGCTTCCGGCGCGGCGATCGCCAACCCCACGCCGCTCATCTTCGGCACGCTCCAGGACACCGACCTGGACTTCAAGTTCGAGCTGAAGCAGCTGCACGGCCAGAACCAGTTCGCCGTGGCGGTGGGCCGCGGCAAGGGCAGCGTCACCGGCAAGGCCAAGCTGGCCGACATCCGCGCCGGCTTCCTCGAAACGCTGGTGTTCGGCTCGGCCGGCGCCTCGGGCCTCACGTCGATGGTGTACGACACCACCGGCGCGGCCATCCCCACGTCGCCGTTCACCATCACGCCCACCGTGCCGGGCGGCGGCACGTGGAACGCGGACCTGGGCGTCATCGACGCCACCACCGGCCGCGCCATGACGCGCGTGGCCAGCGCGCCGGCCACCGGCCAGTACAGCGTGGCCACGGGCGTGTACACCTTCGCGGCGGCCGACACCGGCAAGACGGTCTACATCAACTACCGCTACCAGGCCACCAGCACGGTGGCGCGCCGCATCACGCTGAACAACCTGCCGATGGGCTACGCGCCCACCTTCCGGGCCGACTTCTACGGCCCGTACCTCGGCAAGAGCGTGGTGCTGACGCTCAACAACTGCATCAGCGACGGTTTCAAGATGACCTCGAAAAACGACGACTTCACCGTGCCGGAGATGGGCTTCCAGGCCTTCGCCGACGCGGGCGGCGTCATCGGCACGCTGGCGGTGGCGGAATGATGGTGCCGGGGGCGAAGTTCCCCGGGCTGCTGGTCACCCTGGGTGACCGGCAGCTGGTCATGCCGCCGCTCAACGCCAAGGCGGCCAAGGCTTTCTGGCCGCGCATGCTGGCGCTGCAGACCGGCGAGGAACGCGACATCCTGGACCTGGGCGCCGGCGTCACGCACGCGTGCCTGGTGCGCAACTACCCCGAGCTGACGCGCGACCAGGTGGACGAGTGGGTCGACCTCGGCAACGTGGAAGAGCTGCTGGCCAAGGCCGGCGGCGAGGGCAGCTTCAAGCGCTGGTGCGACCAGCAGCTGGCCGCCCAGGCTGCCGCGGGAAACGCGATGCCCCAGGCGACGACGGCGGCGACGCCTGGGACTGGGGCGCCATCTACGCCGCCGTTGCCACCGCTACCGGGTATCGATTCGCCGACATCGACGACCTGAGCCTGGACGACCTGGCCGACCTGTGGATGTACTGGCGGGAGCACCCGCCGGTGCACGTGTCGCTGCACGCGCTGCTGAAGGGCCTGGCAGGCCGCAGCAGCGGCCGCAGCGCGCCGCCGGCGCCACCGCCGGCAGGCGAGGGCGGTTCGTCAGCCATGGAAGGCGTGGCGGCCTTCCTGGGCCCGCCTGACCGCAAGTTCGTGCCGCCCTGCCGCATGGAGCCGGCGCCCGCATCGCAGGCGCCTGCAATGGAGCCCTGAACGTGGCCACCGACAGCAAAGCCATCAAGTACACCGCCACGGTGGACGACAACCCGTTCGCCGCGGCCACGCGGCGCATGGGCGAGCACCTGGTGGCGCTGCAGCAGCGCTGGCTGGGTGCCGGGTCTTCGTGGGGCACCACCGCCGAAGCCATGCGCGGCCAGATGGCCGCCGTCACCGAGAGCGTGGCCAGCGGCGTGACCAGCATGGGCGGGCACTTCAGTGGCCTGCTGCAGGCGCTGAGCGGCACGGCGATCGGCATGGGTGGCCTGGTGGTCGCGGCCGCAGGCCTCGGCGCCTCGAAAGCGGTGAACGCGACAGCGAACCTCATCGAGTCCACGATGGACCTGGGGCGCGCGCTTGGCGTTACCACGAACGAAGCGCGCGCCTGGCAGCTGGTGCTGGACGACGTAGGCGCCCAGCACAGCGAGCTGGCGGCGGCTGGCAAAGGCATGTCGCGCCAGCTGCGCGAGAACGAAGAAGAGATGAACGCGCTGGGCTTGGCCACGCGCGACGCGCAGGGCAACCTGCGGCCAATGACCGACCTGCTGCTGGACGGCATCGGCATCATCAACCAGTACGCCGAAGGTGCCGACCAAGCCATGGTCGGGCAGATGCTGTTCGGCCGCGGTGTCGACGTGTCGTCTCGCCTGCTGCTGGTGAACCGCGAAGCGATGGAGGAAGTCTCCAAGGAGATGCGCGCGCTGGGCCTGGAGGTGGGCGGCAACGCGACCTCGGCCTGGCAGAAGTACGACGCCGCGTCCGACGCTGCCGCGCGGCGCATCAAGGCCGTGGCCTACACGGCGGGCATCGAACTGATGCCAGTGATGACCGACCTCACGTCGCTGTTCAACAGCGTCATGCCAGCGGCCATCGTGGTGGTGCGCGGCGCGCTGGGCGGGTTGCTGTCGGCAGTGCACCTGCTGGGCACCGGCGTGCGTGTCGTGTGGGAGACCATCAACGCCATGGTCATCAGCGTCGCGGAGCCTCTGCGCGCCGTGGTCGAAGCGCTGGGCCGCGCGATGGTGGGCGACTTCAGCGGCGCAGCCGTGGTGCTGAAGAGCGTGCCGGGCACCATCTCGGCCGCTTGGTCGAACGCGTTCGACCAGATGCTGGCCAGCGCGGAAGAGACTTCCAAGCGCATCGGCGCCATGTTCATGCCGGACACTACGCCCGGCGACACCGGCAAGAGCAAGCAAGACGGCAAGCGCCTGCCGAAGAAGACCAAGGACGGCGACAAGGTCGCGGCCGAAGGCAGCGACATGCCGCAGTTCCAGAACGCGCTGGAGCAGGTGAAGCTGTACTACGCCCAGCGCGACGCGCTGCGCGACTTCAGCAAGCAGCAGGAGCTGGACTTCTGGAACGAGATCCTGGCGAACGACCAGGTGAAGTCGAAGGACCGCCTGGCCATCCAGAAGAAGACGGCCGAGCTGCAGGTGGCCGTTATCCGCGAGAAGGCGAAGGAAGCGCAGCAGCTGGGGCAGATCGAGCTGGCCGCCTGGGAAGCCAGCGAGCTGGCCAAGGTGGCCGCGTCGCAGCAAGCCGCGCAGCAGGCCGTGGCGATGGGCGAGATGACCAACGCCGACCTGCTGGCGCTGGAAGAGCGCCTTGAGCAGCAGCGCGCCGCCGTGAAGGAAGCGGCGCTGCGCGCCCGCCTCAGCGAGCTGGACCCCGAGCGCGACGCCGTGAAGGTGGCCGAGCTGAACAGCCAGCTGCAGGCCCTGGAGCAGCAGCACCAGCTGAAGCTGGCGCAGATCCGCGGCCAGGCCGCGCGCGAAAGCGCGGCCGAGCAGCGCGCCGTGTGGGAAGACCTGGCGCAGCGCATCGACGGCCTGTGGAACGCGGGCGTGCAGGCCATGATGAACGGCACGCTCACCTGGCGCAACGCCGTGCGCGCCATCGGCATGGAGCTGGCGGGCTGGTTTGCCGGCATCGTGAAGCGCATGGTGGTCACCTGGGTGTTCGGCGAAGAAGCCAAGACCACCGCCACCCAGGCCGGCGTGATGCAGCGCTGGCTGATGGAGAGCTGGGCCGCGGCCAAGAGCACTGCGCTGTGGGCGGCGGCCGCGGTGAAGAACATCATGGTCAGCGCCTGGGAAGCGATGGCAGGCGCCTACAAGGCCATTGCCGGCATCCCCTACGTGGGCCCGTTCCTGGCGCCGGTGATGGCCGGCGTGGCGTTCGCCGGCGTGGCCGGCATCGCGCGGAACATCGCCTCGGCCGAAGGCGGTTTCGACATCCCGCGCGGGGTGAACCCCATCGTGCAGCTGCACGAGGAAGAGATGGTCCTGCCGCGCGACCAGGCGAACGTCATCCGCGACATGGCGCAGGGCGACGGCGGCGGCGCGCCGCGCGGCGACTTGAGCGTCACGTTCAAGGGGGTGGGCGCCGGTGACTTCTTCATGGTCAACAAGCGCGAGCTGGCGGCCACCATCAAGAGCCTGTACCGCGACGGGATGCTGAGGCCCGCATGAGCAACGAGGTTTACCCGACCCTGCCAGGCCTTGAATGGCCGGTGCGCCGCGCTTCGGTGTTCAACACGAAGGTCAGCACCACGCCCAGCGGCCGTGAGTGGACGCAGGCGCGCATGGTGTATCCGCGCTTCCGCTACCAGCTGCGCTACGAGTTCCTGCGCAGCCAGGATGCCTGGGCCGAGTTCCAAACGCTGTTCGGCTTCTTCGAGCGCCACGCTGGCGCCGGCGATTCGTTCCTCTTCCGCGACCGCGACGACCGCACGGTGGCCAGCCAGCTCATCGGCACGGGCACCGGCAGCCAGGTGGCCTTCCAGCTGCTGCGCACCCGCGGCGGCTACACCCAGCCGGTGTGGGAGGTGGACAGCACGGTGGCCGCGCCCGTGGTCACCGTGGGCGGCGTGGTGCAGACGGCCGGCGTGGCCTACACGATCGGCGCCAACGGTCTGCTGACCTTCACCAGCGCGCCGGCCGCGGCGGCCGAGGTGCGCTGGAGCGGCGACTACTACTGGCGCGCGCGCTTCGACATGGACGAGATGGACGGCGAAGAGTTCATGCGCTTCTTCTGGAAGGCCGGCCAGGTGCGGCTCATCACGAGGCTGCCGTGAAGCAACCCGTGTGGGAGCCGAGCCCCGGCGCGCTGGTGGCCTGGCTGAACGCCAACCGCGAAGCGCGCCCGGTCGACTTGTGGACCTTCACGCTGGTGGGTGGCGCCACGGTGCTGCGCTACAGCGGCGGCAGCGTGGTGGTGCCGGTGCAGGCCAACACCTGGGCGCTGGGCCCGGGCATCACGCGCAGCCGCGTGCGGCAGAGCGTGGGCACCGCGGTGGACGACCTGACCGGCCGGCTCATCGCCGACGCCAGCGTGCTGGTGAACGGCACGCCCATCCTGCAGGCCATGGCGAAGGGCGTGTTCGACAACGCCACCGTGCGCCTGGACCGCGCCTTCCTGGACGCCAACCTGCAGAACAAGGGCGTGGTGCCGGTGTTCTACGGCCGCATGGGCGCCATCGACGTGGGCGCCAGCGGCGCCGACTTCGAGGTGCGTTCGCACGCCGAGCTGCTGGACGTGATGATCCCGACCGAGGTCTACCAGCCCGGCTGCCGCAACACGCTGTTCGACGCCCAGTGCGGCCTGGCCGCCAGCGCGTTCACCGTGAGCGGCAGCACCAGCGCCGCCGGCGACAGCACGCGCCGCGTGGTCACCAGCACCAGCGCCGCCGTCACGGCCAAGCCGGCGGCCTGGGCCGACATGGGCGTGCTCACCTTCACCAGCGGCGCCAACGTGGGTGTGGCGCGCACCGTGCGCACGCACGCGCTGGCCGCCGGCGTGGCCACCATCACGGCCGCGTTCGGCTGGCCGTTCGCCATCGAGGCGGGCGCCACGTTCACGCTGCGCGCAGGCTGCAACAAGGTGAAGGACGGCGACTGCACGGTCAAGTTCGCCAACGTGGCGCGCTTCCGCGGCGAACCCTACGTGCCGGCCCCGGAGACCGTGATATGAGCCCCGAGCTGCGCGCCCGCGGCGTGGCCGAGGCCTGGACCTGGGCCGGCACGAAGTACCACCACCACGCCCGCCTGAAGGGCGTGGGCGTGGACTGCGCGAACCTGCTCGCAGGCGTCTACGAAGCGGTGGGCGTCATCGAGCCGGTGGACCTGGGCTGGTATTCGGCGCAGTGGCACATGCACCACAGCCGCCAGCTCTTCGTGGAGTGGCTGGAGAAGCTGGGCGCCGTGCGGCTGCCGGCCGGCCAGGCGCCGCAGGCGTTCGACATCGGCGTGTGGCACTACGGGCACACGTACAGCCATGGCGGCATCGTGGTGGAGGCGGGCGCCGACCCGCTGGTGCTGCATGCCTACATCGGCCGCCGGGTCATTGCCAGCCGCTGCAGCGAAGAGCCGCTGCAGGGCGTGCCCGTGGCCTGGTGGACCCTGGCAAAGGACGAAGCAGCATGAGCGGCGGCAGCACCCTCGCCACCAGCGAAACCCGCGCCGAAGCGCTGAAGCTGCAGAGCAGCGCCTACGGGGTGACCATCCCCGTGGTGGGCGGCATGAACCGCGTGGCCGGCAACCTGGTGTGGTACGGCAGCTTCGAGGCCGTGCCCAACACCAGCACCGGCGGTGGCGGCGGCAAGGGCGGTGGCGTGAAGACGCAGAACACCACCTTCGCCTACTTCGCCGCGGTCATCATGGGCATCTGCCAGGGCCCCATCGGCGGCGTGGCGCGCATCTGGCGCGGCAAAGAGGTGTTCGCCGGGGGCTGGTCGGCCTTCAGCGTGGCGGCCGAAAGCTACGTGGTACCGGGCACCGGGGCCATGACCTACACGCTGGTGCACGGCACCAGCATCATCGGCACGCCGCAGGTGTTCGTGCCGAACGGCCCGGGCATCACGGTGCTGGCCGCCGGCACCGACTACAGCATCAGCCTCGGCGTGCTGACCGTGCTGCTGGACAAGTGGCGCGGCCGCACGCTCGGCATCCGCTACAGCTACGGCACCGGCAGCCCCGACCTGGCCGCGCTCACGCAGCTGGGCGTGAGCCTGGCCAAGGGCGACATTCCGCAAAGCCCGCCGGCCTGGCTGACCAGCGTGTCGCCTGGCCAGGCCCTGGGCTACCCGGGCCTGGCCTACGTGCACGCGCAGCGCTACGCGCTGGGCACCGGCGCCCAGGTGGAGAACCACAGCTTCGAGGTGCAGGGCAGCGGCGCCTTCCGCTACGGCGCGCTGCTGCCCGACTGCAACCCCTGGGAGTTCGCGGCCGAGGTGCTGACCAGCGGCCGCTACGGTGCCCGCATGCCCGCCGAGACGCTGGACGTGGCCGCCGCCCAGGACTACTGCGCCGCGGCCGGCCTGCTGATGAGCCCGGTGCTGACCGAGCAGGTGCGCGCCGGCGACTTCATCGAGCAGCTGTGCCAGCAGACCAACTGCGAAGCGGTGTGGAGCGTGGACCGCCTGCGCATCGTGCCCCGGGCCGACGCCGCCATCACCGGCAACGGCGTGACCTACACGCCGAACACCACGCCCGACTACGACCTGAGCAACGACACGTGCCTGGCCGAGCCTGGCGAAGACGCCATCCGCTGGAAGCGGAAAGAGCCCAGCGACCGCTACAACCACGTGCCGCTCGAGTTCTGCGACCGCGGCACGTGGGACGGCAACAAGTGGACCGGCGCCTACAACAAGACCATCGCCGAGGCCACCGACGACGTCGACATCGCCATCAATGGCCGGCGCAAGAAAGACACCGTGCGCGCGCCGTGGATCTGCGACGCCACCGTGGCCCGCCTGGTGGCCGAAATCATCAAGAACCGCAGCCTGCACATCAGCGGCACCGGCCGGGCAAAGCTGCCCTGGGCCTTCTGCCTGATCGAGTGCATGGACCTGGAGACCATCACCGCGCCGCAGCTCGGCTTCGACCGGCTGCCGGTGCGCATCACCGCCGTGGGTGAAGACGAAGACGGCGACCTGGAGGTGGAGTTCGAAGAGTGGCCCCTGGGCGTGGCTTCGCCCACGCGCTACCCCAGCCAGGTGGCCAGCGGCTTCAGCCACGAGTGGAACGCTGCGCCGGGCAGCGTGACCACCACCGTCATCTTCGAAGCGCCGGTGGAGCTGACCACCACGGGCCTCGAGCTCTTCCTCGCGATCGACAGCACGTCGCCCACCTGGGGCGGCGCTGACGTGTGGATCAGCACGGACGGCAACAACTACCGCAAGGTGGCGCGCGTGAACGGCGGCGCGCGCGCCGGCAGCATCACCGGGCCCGTGGCCAGCGGCCTGCTGCCGGTGAACGTTGGCGCGAACAACCAGCTGCTGGCCGGCAGCGCGGCCGACGCCGCGGCGCTGGCCACGCTGTGCTTCGTGGGCGGCGCTTCGCCGGAGTACCTGACCTACACCGGCGCCGCGCTCACCGCCGCCGGCCGCTACAACCTGACGCTGGCCGGCCGCGGGGTGTACGGCACGAACGGCGCGGCCGCGCACACGGCCGGCGACGCTTTCGTGCGCGTGGACGACGCCATCGCCAAGAGCGGCCCGCTGGACCTGGCGCTGATCGGCAAGACGGTGTTCTTCAAGTTCACCAGCTTCAACATCTACGGCGGCGGCCAGCAGACGCTGGACAGCGTGGCCGCGGTGCCCTACGTCATCACCGGCTACATGGCGAAGCTGCCGCCTTCGCAGCCCACGGGCGTGGGCGCGGCGCCGGAGCCCTTCGGGCTGCGCATCTTCTGCGCGCAGAACCCTGAGCCCGATGTCACGCGCTACGAGTACCGCCAGGGCGCCGTGTGGGAAACGGCCCAGGTCCTGGAGCCGAACGGCGGCACCAGCTACCTGTGGCAGGTGCAGACGGCCGGTTCGTACACCGTGTGGGTGGCCGCGGTCGACGCGTTCGGCAACTACAGCGCGCCGCGCAGCTACAGCGTGAGCGTGACCGGGCCGACCGTGGCCAGCGTCACCCAGGCCATCAGCGGCACCGACCTGCTGCTGGGGTGGGGCGCCACGCCAGGTTCGTTCGCCATCGCCGGCTACGAGGTGCGGCACGGCACCACGTTCGCCAGCGGCACGCCGCTGCAGTTCGTGCAGAGCAACCGCTACACCGAACTGGTGAAGTGGGGCGGCTCGCGCACGTACTGGGTGGCCGGTGTCGACGTGAAGGGCAACCTGGGCGCCGCGGTGCCGCTGGTGGTGACGATCGACGCGCCAGGCGCGGTGAGCGGCCAGCGCGCCGACGTGGTGGACAACAACGCGCTGCTGTACTGGCAGGCGCCTGCGACCGGCAGCCTGCCGGTGGACCGCTACGAAGTGCGCAAGGGCGCCAGCTGGGCAGCCGGCACGCCGGTGGGCAGCAACGGCAACAGCACCTTCACCGCCATCTTCGAGCAGCAGGCCGGCACCTTCGTCTACTGGATCACCGCTTACGACACGGCGAACAACCCGGGCACTCCGGCGTCGGTGACGGCCACCATCAGCCAGCCGCCTGACTACGTGCTGCGCAGCAGCATCGACAGCGCCTTCGCCGGCACGAAGAACAACATGGTGCTGGCGGCCGGCAAGCTGGTGGGCCCGGTGAGCACCACCGAAACCTGGTCCACGCACTTCAGCAGCCGCGGGTGGAACAGCCCGGCCGACCAGGTGGCGGCCGGCTTCCCGCTGTACGCCATGCCCAGCCTGGCCAGCGGCTACTACGAAGAGGTGCTGGACTACGGCG
>JACCDR012449070.1_pt1 | contig 12182 bp, 10 predicted proteins | sample 7446431 | NCBI WGS metagenome assembly JACCDR01 (sample SAMN15323443, study PRJNA562643) | freshwater metagenome | isolation source: river surface water | place: USA:Blue River Watershed | collected 2017-08-17
ATCTAATTGTATCAAATTAGGAATATAAAAGGAAAACTGCCTTTCGGCAGTCTTCTTTGATAATTATTTGGTTTATTCTGCATGAGCTACCTCCTTTTTTGCACTCGTACTTGCGTGACCATCTACTTCGTAAGAAGTATTTTGTTGCTCAAAGAAGTTAACTAGTTCAAAAACGTCTGTCGCTGTACTCATCCATTTTGCTGGGTTTGTTGCGTTGTAGTATTTTGGCATTCCAAGTTCAGCAAGTCTTCTATCAGCTACATATTGCACATATTGGTTTACATAGTCTGCATTAAGTCCAAGAATTCCATTTGGGAACAAGTCTTTGTTGTATGCAGTTTCAAGATCTACTCCTTCGATAATTATGTTTCTTATTTCTGCTGCAAATTCTTCTGTCAAAAGCTCTGTATTTTCTTCTAGAATATTGTGTATCAAGTTTATACCAAACTTCAAGTGTAGAGACTCATCTCGAAGAACCCAGTTAATCATAGAACCAAAGTTTCTAAGTTGATTTCTCTGTCTGAAAGAAAGCATCACCATAAAGCCAGAGTAGAACCACACACCTTCCATCACAATACTGTAAGCTACAAGGTTTCGTATAAAATCTTTTTTACCTTCTACTGTTTCAATATCAAGTCTTTCCTCCGTCATTCTCTTTAGATATCGCATTATGTAAGCTTCCTTAGCTTTCATTGAAGGAACTTCAAGGTGAGTGTTGTAGACCTTGCTTCTATCAAACGGGAAAGTTTCTAGTACATATTCAAAAGCAACACAGTGGTTTGCCTCTTCCCACATTTGCTTTGCAATATATAGGTGAGCTTCTGGAGACTTAAGATATGGATATACACCAAGAGCCAATGTTCTGTTTACGATAAGTTCAGCAGGGTTGAAAAATGACATAATAAATTCTACTGCATGTCTTTCATCCTCTGTCATTTTTGCAAAATCTTCCAAGTCTTCTTTCAAAGCGATCTCGTGTGGAAACCATGTGTTTCTCACGGCTTGGTTATATAAGTCATAAGCCCATTGATATCTGATAGGGTGCAAATTAACATCTTCTGGTGAAGGTTTTCCTAGTAGTGACATATTATTTTTTGATTAAATTAATAAATAAATTATTGGCAAGCTATACAAACATTGTCTCCATCGGCGGGATCTTCTGGATAAATAATATTTGGATTATTTTTATATTTCATTTGATCCAAAGGCTTAAACTCATTTCTCTCTACCTGCATTGCTGTTTGTTGCATAACAGGTTCAGGCTTAACTTCTACTGTCTCTATCTTAACAGATTCGACATGAACATTCTCTGACACAGAACTGAAACCTCCCGTAGAAACAACTACTTTTTCTTCTACCACAACACTACTTACTGTTGGTGTCGCTACTGCTACCGGCTCTGGAATAGTTTTTGGAGTTGTGTGAGCGACTTCATTTATCTCTAGAGACTTTTGTAGTGGTGCTGAAAAAGCAGGAGTATTTGCAAAGTTTAGTGCTCCGAAACCAACGCGACCCATTTTTGCTGACTTGTTTACAGTTGTTGTACTTTGCTCTGCAGTGTGGCGAGGCTTCATGTGTAGGTAGTATGTAGACTTTACTCCCTTTTCCCACGCAGTGCTATATATTTTCATTGTCTCTTCTACATCACGAGTTTCTAGATACATATTTCGTGACAGTGCTTGGTCTACCCATTTTTGAGCTCTCGCTGCAACTTCTATATATGCGTATGGAGAAGTTGTGAAAGATGTTTTGTAGATATCTTTTATGTGTTGTGGGATTCCAGCGATTTCACTTATATCTCCTTGGTTTTCAATAATCGCTTCCTTAACCTCATCCCAGATTCCCATATTTTTCAAATCTTTAACAAGGTTGTGGTTGATATCCAAATATTTTCCTGAAATTTTGTTTCTAGAAAATACTTGTGCAAAACGTGCATCTATTCCGGGAGTTGTTGCTGCTAGCAAACCGATATTTGCATTTGGAGCTACTGCCATAAGTGTTGCGTTTCTCATACCCTTTGCAACTTTTGCTCGGAGTATATCCCAGTTTAGACCTTTGTGCTTACTTGTCTTTGAAACTGTAATTTCTCTTCCTCTGTCTTCTTCTAGTGTTCTTAGAGAATCTATTGGCACTTTGCCTTTTGACCACTCTGAACCTTTGTAGTTTGTGTAACTTCCTCTTTCTTGTGCCAAGTTTGCAGACTCGTCTATTGCCATGTAAGAAATAAATTCAAAAATTCTGTCAGCAAAATCCCAAGCATGTGGAGAGTCATATGACATACCTAGTTGTTCTATAGTATCTGAAAAGCCCATCACACCTAGACCTATCGCTCTGTTTTCTCTGTCAGACTTTGCTGCTTCTGGAATAGGAAGTACGTTTATATCTATCAAGTTATCTAGTTGTCTTACTGCAAGTCGCACAGACTCTTCTAGTCTAGACCAGTTCACCTCTCTGTTCTTTATATGTGCTGCAAGGTTAAGTGAAGCCAAGTTACAAACAGCAACATTGTCTCTGTCCTGTGGAAGACAAATCTCTGTACACAAGTTAGACATGTGTATTGTTCCAGTGTTGTTGTTTAGTGCGCGTAGGTTTACAGTGTCTTTCCATGTAAGCCATGGATGCGAAGTAGTTTGTAGTGCAACGATTATTTGTCTGAATTGTTCTCTAGCAGGAACTTTTTTAAATGTTCTCAACTTCTTTGCTTCTGCCATCTCTATATATTCTGCATATCTCTTTGAGAAAGCTTGTCCGTATAGCTCGTTTAGATCTGCTGTCTCTGCAGGGTCAAACATGTACCACTCTCCACCATTGTTTACACGCATCATGAACTCGTCAGAAAGCCATACAGCAGTGTTTGCTGTTCGCATTCTCATGTAGTCATCTCCGGCATTGTGTTTCCACTCTAGAAATTCTGGGAAATCAATATGCCAGTTTTCCATGTAGAAACATAGTGCACCTTTTTTCTTGCCTCCACGTTGTATCGCACGTATAGCAGTGTCGATAATTTTCGCAAAAGGAGTAGGGCCAGTAGATGTTCCACCTCCAGAAGTTTTAAGTGGTGAACCAGAAGCGCGTAGTTTTGTAACCGAAGCACCAATACCGCCAGAACCTTTTGAAAGTAGCATCACGTCTGCTACAGACTTTGCAATATGATTCATGTCGTCATGAATTTCTAGCAAGTAACAGTTTGAAAGTGCTGGGTTAATTTTTCCTGAAGCCAAGTTTGTAGAGCCTCCAGCGATATACATGAGCTTAGACATTTTCTCGTAAAACTTTTTTGCCATCTCGTTTGGATTTTTCTCATTGTACGAAAGACCCATAGCAATTCTCATGAAAAAGAACTGTGGAGTTTCCAGAGTGTTCTGTTTAACATCCTTTATCATATATCTGTTTATAAGACCATCGAGACCTGCATATTGAAAAAGCTCATCTCTTTCCAAAACAAGTGCATTAGAAAGATCTTGTAGGTCAAAACTAGACTTCATGTTTGGGTGTAGCTTGCCTTCTGCAACACTTTTTTCTATGTAGTTAATAAAACTTTGTCTGTGCTTTTGCGCAAAAACTTCAGGAGGATCGTTCGGACTGAAATCATTTACAACAAGTCGGTAAACAGTTTTAAGTAGGAGTCTTTTTGCAACAACATCGTATTCGATATCTTCTTTGATGTTTTGAACAGCGGCATTTATTGTGGCTTGGTCTAGTTCGTCTATTGTGATTCCATCGTAAAGCGTTAGTTGTGTTTCTGTGGCTATCTGAGTAACCTTTGAAACTGGATCAAACAACCCTCTACAAGCTCTTTCAATCGAACGATTTATTTTGTCCGCATTAAACGGTTCTTTTGTACCATCATGAAGTGTTACATTTAGACTCATTTTTTGTGTTTTTATTAAAAATTGCTAATAAATGCGCTGTTTTTATAATTTTTTTGAAAAAAATTTGCGATTTCTAGAGTTTTTTTCTCAAAATCGCAAGTTTTTTTGTTTAGTTCACTTATTTTACTCTAAACGAGTTTAAAAAAACTGTGGATAAACACAAAAAAATGTACTCTGAAATACAAAAGTTTTAATGTAAAGTGGCACCCCTAGAAAAGAGCTAAAGAAATAGTTTATATACGATATTTATCTAAAAAATTCACCTTGTCACCAATTTTAACTCCAAGTTTTTCTACCTGTCCCGCTGAGACTTCTAGTACATACTTTGCGGGTTCGTTTGGAACAAAAACTTTAGGATAAGTTTCAGGTGTTACTGACTTTTCTATGTGGTTTATTACATAGTTTTCATCCATCCAGATGATATCTATAGCAAACCGCATGTCTTTCATCCAAAAGCCGTGCTTGTCTACTGTATCAAATACAAAAATCATTCCTTGGTTGTCAGAAATAGGTGCCCTACCAGAATATCCCCTTTTTTGAGTGAAACTTGTATCAGAAACATCTACAATAAATGTCTTACCTCCCATAACGAGTTTACTTGGGTAGTTTTTTGTAGTGAGAAAGCCTATCAAAGTTACAGCGACAATTACAAATAGTATCGAGTAAATTTTTGTTTTACCAAAATCCATATAAATATTCTAGCACAAACAAAAAACCCGCCAAAGCGGGTCTTTTGTTTGGTCTTAACTATTGAATAATAATCCCACTAAATGAACTACTGATATTATTACCACTAATTGAATACCCCGAACCAACGTCTGTTCCTGTAATACTTGTAACATCAACAATTGTAGCTTGAGAAATATCAATAAATGATGAAACATTAACAACACTTACCTTAAGAACAAGTACTTTATCAGTATCTTGATTGATAAGTGTAGGATTTAAATTAATATTTAATGTATATGAATTAGGTGAAAATGTTCCTGATCCAATCATACTACCACCATCCCATACAGACACATTAGTGATTTCCGATATATCACCAGCTGTTAACTTTACGTTAGCATTTGTTATTCTTGCTGAACCATTTGAAGCTCTGACTCTTATTGCACCCATTGTGACATCGCTTTGTTCCCTATAAACAACTGCAAGTGAGGGTGAGGAAGGATCTTTTGATACTGACAACTGAGCACCTCCTTGTAAATTCATCTTATTCATACTAAACGAACCGTTAGATAATAAACTAATTATATTACCTGTTGTTTGACCTTCTGCACCCGACCATAGAGTAGATGGATTTGTACTTAGAGTTATATTCATACCCAACATACCAGCACTAAGTTTACCTTTTAATTGATAGGTCTTCGTACCCACCGGAAATGTTACCTTATCGGTAAATTCTATTGTCATTTGACCATTTTTAACTATAGCATCAACTGGACCAGCAACAACTCCACCGAACATATCCTGTATAGTTACGCCGGATAATAACAAAGAGGCTGATGTGTTATCTGTAATATATATTGGTAAGGTAAATACCATGGTTTTAACTGAAACCGGTTCACCAACAGTAATCACATCAAACCCACCTAAAACTTGATTTGGTAAATTAATTGAAATATTTTGGGTAGGAACAGAAGTAGAATTTTTAATTGTAAGTGCTGTAGAAGATTGAGGTTGTTTAACAGTAAAATCAATTACATTACTTGAAGGATCCGTAGTATTGTTGTTTCTAACCCAGATTTTGTAATTTCCTGGTGTGGTCGCAACACACCCACCCCTACAGGCATTTGATCCATTGTCAATTGGAATCGTAAAAGTTATTTTGTATTGACTCTCAGCTGTAACTGTAATTTGGTTTAAACCTAAATAAACGATCATCCCATTAGAACTAGTATTAAAGTTGTAGCCATTTATTGTCACAACAGTACCAACAGAACCACTACCTGGGACAACACTTGTAATAATCGGAGCAGGGTTACTTGCAACTTGCGATACTAGGGTGAAATTTACTGGATTACTTTTTTGTGATTCATTTATTGCTATTATTTGGTAACTTCCTGGAGTATTAATTGCTGAATCAGATAAATCAAAATATAAATCCAACTGATTTGAACTTATAAATTTTACACTATTAGCATCAAACAAAGATGTCTTAACATCCTGCCCTTGCTTTGTAATATTTACAATAGTGCTATTCGTAAAACCGCTACCGTATATATTTATCCATCGACCGTCAGTACCAGAGGTTGGGCTTATGTATGAAATTGATAGTGGTACGGGTGCAGGAGGTAAATTCTCACTAGGACATAAATTTGAAAGTGGGCCTGATGAAGTTATGTTTTTTGCAGCACCTGCACTATCTACACAAAAATAGCCAGCATTTGCTGTTTTTAATTTAGCTATTGCAGCCCATGTATTTACAGAATTTACACAGCTACTTTGATATGTACCATTCATAACCCCTATTTCTGAAAGTATTCCAGCAATTCCTTTTACTGAATTGTTACAGACATTTAAATATGAATTACTATTTGAATCATAATACAATTCAGCCTGCGCTCTTGCATTCATTAATCTTGATTTAATAGAAGCATCTGTAGCAAGGTTTCTTGCTGTGTCATCAACCGGAAAAACAGAAATTTCTTTTACACATCCGTAAAGTTTGTTTAGTTTCGCACGAGTCCCCTTACCAACATAACCAGTTCCTGACCTGAGTTTTGATGGGGTTAGAATTTCAGAACGATATTTTTCTTGAAATGCACTCACATCTGATGCGATGTCTTCATCAAAATATGAACCATAAGCACTGGAATTTGATCTCAACCCTTCTTTTATCAAGATTGTATTTAAAGCTGATACTTCATCTCCATCCACTCCAATCCCAAAGTTTTTATTAAATGTATAACACCAACCACCATCACCCCCATTACCACCTGCTGCTGCCAATTGTAGCTGAAGGATTTTTACTTGAGATAAAAGTGATGCTATTTGTGCCTGCAACTGCTCAATGTTTACTTGTGCCGTAGATATTGATGGTAAAACAAAAAGTGATAATAAAAACACAAAACCAAATCTCCTAAAAATTTTTTTTAACATAAGAATTTTGATACCACATTAATTTAATTAATTAAAAAAATTATACCACTATTCTGTATAGATTGATATTTGTTATAACAAAAAACCCGCCAAAGCGGGTCTTTTGTTTATTTAGTTTTTACAAACTAAACTGAGAGATTACCATGTTCGGCCTCCTCGGTCGCCACCTCTATCAAATCCACCAGTTCTTGGAGCTCTTGGTTCCATAGGTCTAGCTTCATTAACAGTAAGTTTTCTTCCATCTAACTCTGCACCGTTCCACTTTGCAATTGCTGCATCAGCGTCTGCGTCGTTAGCGAATTCAACGAAACCGAATCCTTTTGATCGGCCTGTCATTTTGTCCATGATAATTGTTGCAGAAGTTACTTCTCCAACTTGTGCGAATGCGTCTTTCAACCCATCGTTACTTGTTGAATATGAAATTCCTCCTACATATAGCTTCTTTGCCATTATTTTTATACCTAGTCTTTATTTTAAACTGTAAGGCGACTAGCTATCTCTCCTTTTTCTAACTTTCAAAATGAAAATGCGAAAACCTATGAGAAACTTACATTGGCTCTATTATAGCACCTTTTATACACAAAAGTCAAGTATAAATTTGACTCAAGTTTAGTCATGAATATACTAATGAAGGAGACCCCCATGACTCAAAGTTTGACCATCGACCCTTACAATCCGCCACCAATGGTTCGCCTTAAAATCACCAGGGATATACACGAAGATCTTTGTCGCAAACACTTCCATGCCCTTGTAATTAGAGATGGAGACATGTGGCGCATTAGCTTCACATACCCCATCTCGATAGACAAATCTCCCAATGATGGTGTTTGTGCAGAGTGCACTCGCTGAAACTCAAGGGCGCCAGTTTTTATCGGCGCCCTTTAACTTATATAAGTATTTAATCTGCTATAACTTTTGTCATTACAACTGGTGTAACTGGCATATCACCCTGTCCCACTTGAACATTAGCTATCTTATCTACCACATCCAGTCCTTCCACAACCTTACCAAAAATAGTGTATGCGTTTGGTAATGGATAGTCAGCATGCATTATGAAAAACTGACTACCGTTTGTGTTTGGACCTGCGTTTGCCATCGCCACCACACCTCGCCTATATCCTGCTTTGTATGAAGGAGTATTTGGGTTCAACTCATCATTAAACTTGTATCCAGGACCACCAGTTCCGTTTCCACTTGGATCCCCTCCTTGGATCATAAAACCTTTTATAACTCGGTGGAATGTAAGACCATCATAGAAACCTTTTTTTGCTAGCGTAACGAAGTTGTTTACAGTATTTGGGGCATCTTCATTGTAAGTTTCAAAAACTATTTTTCCGTAATTTGTTTCTAGTGTAATCATATTTGTTTTTTTAGTTGGTTCGTTTGTAACTGAACTATTTTCTTGTGGTGGTAGTACGCCGTCTTCAAATATAGGGGTACTTGTACTATATAAATCTTGTGGAGAAACCACAATATCTTTTTTATCCTCCTTGAATAAATAATATCCTCCAACAATTATTAATCCTGTAACAAAAAATCCCATTAATAAATTATTCATATTCATAGAAAGATATTATATAGCAAAAGAGCTGACAACGCGATGCGTCGCCAGCTCTCTACCAAAACTAAGGAACTTACTCAAACACCAGCGCTATCTCGCGCAAAGCAGAACACCTTTCTTCAGAAAAGTCAGACAAGACGAGGCCGGGAATATTCTTCCGGACAAACTTGTTACATTTTTTCCTCACATCTTCGACCTGTTTCTTTGTCAGACCAAAGCTGTGGCAAATAGACTCAACTTCTTCTCTCACAAAAGAAAAATCATGGAAGCCGTACAGTCTCAAGTAGACTTCAGCGTCTCTTGAGTCATAGCGACCTCTCACGAGTTCTACTATCCTTGATACTTTTGCGTGGACACTCTGAATCTCAAGAAGAGAAGAGAAACCGATTGCGGTTTCATCAGTTGCATAGTCCAATATATCTGCAACTTGAATGTCATGCCTCTTTGAATCCGACCGGATCATGGCATCGAGCATTTCGTCGAAGCTTTCATTGATCAAAACCCTTCGTGCAAAGAATACTGTGCTGTAGACCTCCTCTGATATACCCATAATACTGCGAAGTGTTTCTGGGTTCGGATAGACCCCGAACTTTTCTTTGTAATCCTTTTCCGCCTTCACCATTTTCCTTACTAAGGTCAGTGTATCAGCAGGTACCCTAACCAACCGGCCAGTATTGGTAACTGCTCTAGCAATACTCTGATCAATAAGTCTTGTGGCAAAAGTAGAAAACTTGGTGCCACGCTGAAGACTGAAATGATCAATTGCTCTGAAAAGACCAAAGTAACCCTCATGAACCAAGTCGGGAAATTCCATGACGGGACTACGACCAACATGTCTCCACGCAACCGGTGGCACAAGCCCCGTGTTGTGTAGAAAAATCTGGTCTCTGAGTGAAAGAGAACGAGTCTGCTCGTATTCCTCGAAAATATCTCTTTCTTGCTTGGCACTGAAAACCGGATATTCGTCTGTGGTCAACAAGCCCTCTCTTTGTGTTTTGAGTCCATGTGAGATTATACACAAGTCACAATATTAGACAACGTATTATAACTATTGTATTTTACAGAGAAGTTTTAAATCTTTTAGATCTGTTGCAGTTAGTTTTTCATTATAACCGTTGTTTAGTCTGTACATTATCGCTTTTGAGTCGTTGTTATGATCTAGTCCAAGTGCATGTCCTAGCTCGTGTGCCATAAGTCGCACTAGCTTAGTCCTATCTTCGAACTGATAAACATCTATTCTTCTGCCATCTATGTCACTTATATACACACCTTCTTCGAACTCTTCACCTAACGAGCTTCCCACTGTATTAAATTTCTTAACATTTAGATTTAAAGTTTTTACCAGAGAGTTCAAAGTTTCAGAAAGTGAATTTATTTTTTTAACATCAGCATTTAGTTCTGCTTGCAGAGAGTTGAGTGAATTCATTTCATATACAAGAGAATTTTTCTCAGCATTTAGTCTAGCTACTGTTTCTTTGTTGCCACCTCCTCTGCTATTTATTCTTGAAACTTCGGCATCGTATGCATCTTTTCTAGTGTCAAAAGCAGACAGCCTTGTTTCGTACTGTCTTTTTTCTGCCTCATATGCAGATACTAATCTGTCATACTCCAATTTTAAAGTTTCATAATTTTCTCTAGTATTTTCTACACTACTCTCTATTTTTTTTAACTCTGTTGTTGTTTTCTGTCTGTCATCATAAATAAGATTTACTTTCAAACTTCCATCTTCTTTGTATTTAAATAGATCTTTTTGTATAGAACTCTCCCATATAGCCTCAGCATCTTGGAGTGTCGCAAGAAAATCTTGTTTCGAGATCCCAAATCTTGTATCAAACTCACCAATCGAATATGAAATAGGATATTTACACGGGAAATATCTGTTAAAAGACTGTATCCAAACATTTGCCAAAACATCTTGGTATACAAAACCAACCACTGCCACTACACACAGAAAAATAATATTAATTATTCGATTCATGTCTATTAAGTATAACAGTATTTATAAAAAGTTTTAGGCGCCGTACCGTTTGGTCGTGCGCCTATAAAAACTATCGTGAGGGTGCATCCCTTATGCTTGTTACTTTTTCGATTGCTCCGGGATAGTCTTCCATATGACCCTTGTTATAAGGGTCGAAAGTCCCTTGAACCAGAACCTTTTTCCCGTTGAATTTCAGAAATTCATCAGGGACTGGCCAATCAACTTTAAGCGCGACTGATTCAAGTTTTTTGTTGATAACTTCAACATCCTTATGAAGCAGAAGCTGGTTACCTTAGAACTCGAAGTGACAGTAACCGACCACACCCACTCTCTTCCCGTCATACTTATTGGGATAAGTCACGAGTTCTTCGATCGTTACTAGTGAAGTATCAGATGGCTCTGACACCTCACTATTAAGCTCCGTATAGAAAACAAACGCAGGGAAAACAACAAAAACACCAAGGAAAAGCACTCTGAGCAAAAGCATTCTCATGCTCCACCTCTTTCTTACACAAATCTATCTTTTATGTACCTGAAAATCAAGTTAGCCGTTGAATGCTTCCTCTAGTTTTGCAATATCAAACTTTTTCATTTTTAAAAACGCTTCTGTAACTCGTTTGTTTTGCTCTGGAGTTCCACTCGACATCATTTCATTCATTCGCTTTGGAACTATCTGCCAAGAAACTCCGAACTTATCTTTGCACCATCCACATTGTTCAGCTTCTGGCACGTGTGATAGTTTTTCCCAGAAATAGTCTAGTTCTGTCTGGTTCTCACAATTAACAATAAAAGAAATTCCTTCATTGAAAGCAAACTTGTGCTCGCCACCACCGTCCATCGCAGTAAACCATGTGTCCCAAATTTTAAAGTCGGAAAACATCACAGTGCCTTCCTTGTTTGGCTCTGCCCCTGCAGGATATTTTGCTCTTTGGCCCAACTTAGCCTCTCCATCTTTTTGGTTAAAAACAGATATGTAGTAGTCCACAGCTTCTTCTGCTTTTCCGTAAGAGCCACCAACGAAAAGAAGTGAAGGCATAATAAAAGGTCTCACCTCCCCATCTGGGTTAGATAAAATAAGTTGCCACGATACTCCATACTTGTCTTCGCAAAATCCGTACCATTTACTAAAAGGATATTCTTGTAATGGCATCATTTCTTTTCCGCCTTCTACTAGCTTCTCCCAAGTTTTTGTTAGGTTCTCTTTTGCGTTTGAGTCTTTACTCGGGTCAAAGTTCACCATGAAAGAAACAGAAGGATTTATTTTGAAATACGGTCCAGCAGAGATAGACATAAAAGGTTCGCCTCCTAAGCCAAAAGACATAATATCGCAGTCACCACTCGGTGTGCCTTTTATCACATTGTGACTTTTTATTTTTGAGTCAGGGAAAACAGAAACATAAAACTCTGCTGACTCTTTCGCCTCCTTATCAAACCAAAGATGTGGGATTATTTTTTTCATATTATTCTCTTTCAGCTATTTCTTTAATTTTCTGGAGTGCTTTTGGCCACATATCACCAAACATTTCTTCATACTGATCTTCTATATCTTGTTCTAGAATAAATTTTGAACCTTCACCGTCTTTCTGTATCGTATAGTTCTCATACGCTGGTGCCCAAGCTTTCACAGCATCGCTTGTTGTGTCTTCTACACCGTTTTGCATGTAGCCCA
>JACCDR010352452.1_pt1 | contig 12181 bp, 4 predicted proteins | sample 7446431 | NCBI WGS metagenome assembly JACCDR01 (sample SAMN15323443, study PRJNA562643) | freshwater metagenome | isolation source: river surface water | place: USA:Blue River Watershed | collected 2017-08-17
AGCCCAGGCTCAGCTCACCGCCCAGATTAACAAAATGCTTCAGGACACCACTCAAAAGTTCCTCAACACACAAACCAGTTTGATTCAACTGGCGGCTGCTTTTCAGGCAGAAATCACCCGCTCACCACAGCAGGTGCCGTTGACACGTATGTTTCATCAGCAGCTGGCGGCGCTCCAGGCTCTGAACCAGGGAGGCCAAAGCTACAACTTCTTCTTGGAAAACATGGGATTGCCAGGTGTTTCAAATTTGTACGACTTACCAGCAAACCTGTTCTCTTTCAACTTTGAGGCCCCCCAGCTCAAGTACATTTTCCGCGATTCGATCAGCAACAGAAGCATCGCTGCCTTCTCGCAGCTCAAGTACTCATGCGGTGGTCTGTACGCGGCTCTCAACCAAAACCCGGTGCAGAGTTTTACTCAGTTGATCAACACTCTCGGTCCAAGCGGCTGCAATAACACCATTGATGGCCAGGGTCCTAATTTTTGCAACTGCTGGATTGAGGTGTTTGAGCAGGGATGTGCAATGTACAGCCAGGGCGGTCAACCTACGGCTCAGGCCCTGAGTGACTTCTACAATCACGACTCTCCCACTCTGATCCCGTTTCTTCAAAACGGATCATTTTGCGAGGAGCCGATTTACGACTTCTTACACGTGCTGCCCAACAACAACACCATTCTGAGTGCTGCTGAGCTGTTGCTGTACAACGAGGTGTTGTGTTCTCGCGGTACACTGCCTCAGTCAAACGGGTACGGAGTGTACTCTCCATTTTTCGCCCAGAAATTCCAATCCGCATACGTACCCTGCTCGTCCGCAGATACTCTTTTGAGTATCTTTGCACCGCCCACTGGAGGACCGTACAATGTAATGTACAGTGTCATTCAGTTCATGATTTTGGCGTACGGTTATTCATCGACGGCGGTGGCGGAGCAGGCGGCGGAAATCCTGGGAACCGTTCCACTCAATACGACCGTTGTTGAGGTACCTTTCAACAGATTTGATTTTGGAACCACGGGTCCGTGTACCGAGATGTACATTACCGCGTACGACACGTCTAAGTTTCTCACCGTTTACTCGTGGGAGCTGGAGGGATACGAAAAGACTGTGACGCTGCGCGTGGGCAACGAGCCCCCTCGCATTTTTACGAATGGCGTGCTCTCAAATCCCTTTTCGTTTTTGCTGGACCAACTGGACGGGGCGTTCACGATTGGAGATGACCAAACCGACTTTCGCTCTACCATCTACAACATTGCGTACAGCAGTCTGGTTCCGGACCCAAATGCTATTGCACGCGAAGGTGGTTATCTGTACCCAATGTACGGCGGCAGCAGAAAGCCAAGTCAAAACGAATTTAACCTGACAAACTGGCGCGCTCAAAACTACGTTCCATTTAATCATCTGGCGGGTTTTGCGTCGGCAGAGTTTGCCAAGTGCGACCTGATTTGCGACTCGTTGCGTTGCGCGTGTGACAAATGTGGGTCAGCGGCAAACGGAAACCTTTGTCGGTTTTTGGATCGCTTTGAAGTCCAGGTGATCAACGAGAATCTCTTCTACGTCTCTTCGATCGACTACAACGTGTTAAACGTTGATCTCACTGTGCCGACGGGTGTGTATGTGGCGGTGGCCGGCTCGGCCTGTCCCATCGTAACACCCGGTATCTCGGGCAACAGCGTGCTGACCCTCAACCTCTACAACAGCCTGGCAATCGAAAACAAAATACGAGTTGTTCAACGCGGTGGATGCCAGGTAGACGAAATAATTTCCTTGAGCGCGCTTGCCACATTTCCATATGAAATCAGTTACTGCCCGACCACCCCGCCGGGTCAGTCTGAAACCATTGAGTTTTACTACAACCCTGGCCTGGGATACTTCACATCTTGCAACACCACCTACAACGTGAGCCTGGTGCCAAACGACCCCACCGCCTCGTTTCAAGCCGCGCCCACCTATGCGCACACAGAAACGCGCTTGAAAGTGTCGACGGACCAGTCTTACATTATGGCGCAGCAGGTGCTCAATGCCGCCACGTTGATGTCTTTGCAATTGGTCACGGGAATCACTCAGGTGTTCTCACTGAACGGCGTGCTGATCAGTAACAACACCGCAAACCCGCTTGGTGCGTTCAGTCAAGTGTTTAACACAATCAGCACACTCGCGCAAAACGTCACGCAACAGTTGGCCAACAGCAACGACTACATATTTTCGTACTCGGACGCCTTTGTCAACTACACTCAGATCGCGCAGCAGGCGTATGACAACAGCGTTGCTGCGCAAGATTTGGCGCGGGAAATCACCGCGAACGAGTCAAAGATTATCGCCGCGGGAGCAGCAAACTTGGCGGAACTTGTAAATGACGTGGCGGGTCTCAAACAGCAATTTGTCATCAACCAGCAAGGCATCGAATGGTCTCAGCAGGTTGTGGCGCAGGTCATTGCGGAGGCGCGCAAGAACCCGTCCGGCGGCGGTATTGATGGCCTTGGTGACTTTTTGCTGGGCATCGCAAACTTGCCTTTGAAGTACGCCAAAGCAGGCGCAGACGGCATCAGCAGCATCGTGGGTTCTGTAGGGGACGCCGCATCGGGCGTGTTCGGCGGCGCCATCAGTGCAATCATGATGCCCATCATCATCATTGTGATCATCGTGGTGGTGATTGGGGGTATCGGCTTCTTGATCTACTACCTGGTTAAGATGAGACCCGCTGCGCAGGCTCAGAATGCCAAGTATGAAGAGCTGTACACATGGGCCCTGACGCAGGGATTTAAGCCCAAATCCACCTCGGGTAAACGACGCACTAAAAAGCGACAAACCGATCCTGACCCTGATACTATTAGCCTCATTAAGTAAAAGAACCGCACACTAAAAAGCCAGTGGGCGATTTTTTGTGCTTTTTAAAAAATTGTGTCTCTTTAACAAGGCTCGGCGGGGCGTCTGACTAACTAACTAGTGTGTTGTCTGTTTGTCTCAGACTTGGATGGCGTTTTTCTTATGCGATTTTGAGGACCAGACGCACGGCTTTACGGAAATGCCTTGTCACAAAGTTCCGTGGCACATTGTGCCCGCAGACGGAGACAAGAAGCTGACGACTTTACCAGTGTGGCCTACACACCTGGTGGCGGTTCAAGGCAAGAAGTACTGCTGCATGGCATGCTTGCGCATGTTTGCGCTGGAACACGTCGTCGTCGTAGCATGCCGCCCAGATGGCATTTATCGGCTCTTGTGCGCATCCTGCACGATTCGATGCGGTGGGTGCAAGCGAATGCACTACCACAAAGATACGATTGTCAATTCGCATGGACAACATCGGTGTCATGTGTGCACGGCTAAGGAAACACAAAAGCAGGCTTCAGCAACAGCAGCCGCAGCATCAACACCAGCGCCGGTAGCAGCCGCCAAACAGAGTCCGGCGGCACCTGCCAAAAGCAAGCCCAAGCCGTTGGTCCTGAGCGCACTGACCTGGATCCTTAATAAGAACGCGCAGCCACCTGCCAAAAAATAAACAACAAAAATTTTTTGAGAACTTATTGGTTCATGAAACTCGTAGCGAGCCGTTATAAATATCAATTCAAACAGTTGCTTCTCTTTTCGTTGTGAAAAGATGAGCGACTCAGAAGAAGACGACGTTGAATTGGACGACACAGGCGCGCCTAAACGAAAAGGCGACGCGGATGAAGCGTCCTCATCGTCATCAACAAAGAAACGCGTTGTTGATGGTGACTATACGATACAACCGGCAGGTGCCACAAACGCAGTCGGATCGGTTTTCCCCGGCACGGTGGTGGATGTAAAAGGCAACGTATATGGCTACGAGGTGGATGAAGAGACTCTTTTGCGTCGGTGGTATTTCGTGCGCGCCTCCACCGCCGGTGGCATTGATTTCAAGGCAAATGTATCTGCCGCGCCCGCGTTGTTTGCAAACTCAAATGATTCAGACACGTGCTCGGACTTGAGGGTTCATCCGGATCTTCTCCTTGCATCGCACGCCACGAACGGCAAACTCGCAACCGTTATCAGGGTTATCCGATTGCCTCGAGACATTGCCGGGATTCAAGGTGTCAATTCAATTACTCAAGCAGAAGGCGCTGAACCGGGGTTGATGTGGGCTCACGCTATTGTTGCTGAAGGCAAAACTCCCTTTTTGCTGAAGGGAGAAATCAATGCTGACACCGGAGTGACAAAGCTGCTTAAGGCACAAATTCATTCGGCGAATCCGGGGGCATCGGGCTCTTCTTCAGACCAATCGTCGACCGGTAAACTTGAATTCAAAGTCATACCCAGCGTCACCAAAGCCTTTTCGAAATTTAAGGCGCCAACCAAACAGGATCCGCTGGAAAAGAGGTCTCTGCTGTACGCAAATGGAGCTGGATTGTTTTTTGCGTTGAAAGTCACCTCAAGCAAGAGGTGGTATATTTTCTACGCCACGTACGGCAATGAAGAACCAAAGCAGGTGTGGGTCACACCAAGCGATACGGACGCGACGCGCAACGCCACGCAGGTGTACATGGGTCCTCAAGGCAGCACATCTGAACCCACTCGATTCAGTGTTTATTTCACGGACACAACGATGAAGGTGGTTGCGGCCTATGAAATCTCTTCAAAAAAGGCCGTGGACGCGAGTGCTCCCTTCTCCTCCTCCTCATCGGCAACGGCCCCAGCTCGAGCGGCTGCCTCCTCCTCCTCCTCTTCCGCCTCAGCAGCTGCTCCTAACCCCGCCGCCGCGTCTTCCTTGTCTTCCTCTGCTGCATCCAAATCCAAGGATCAAAAGACGCCCGGACCTACCTCCTCTGCCTCTGCCTCTACACCAGCCTCTACGATATCGCCGGAACAAGAAGCCAAACATGAAGCAGCCGCACAAACCAAATGGTCCAACAAAGTGGACGAAAAAGAGGCACGCCAAAAAGAAAACCAGATGAAAGCCGTCGCACTGAAGAACGTTGAGTTTTTGGACAAACAAGAGAATACTGAGGATGCAGACAAAAAAGCCGGCGATGCTGCGACCAAAACAGATGGTGGCGAGGACATGACCGATCCGGAAAACTATGAAGCGGTGGACAGAGTGGATGCGATTGAGAAGTCTCGTCCGGAGAAAAAACGCAAAGAAAAAAAGACAGACGAGGCATACATTCCAGACGAAAAGCTCCGCGAGCTTGTACAACAGGCACCGGTGAAAGCCGCGGGCGAGTACGCGTACTTGTTAAATCAATCAAATGGAAAGCTATCAAAACCCATCGGTTCTCTTTCGATTGAACCCGGGCTTGTGGCAAGTACAAAGGTTGTTTGCGTCGATCGTCAAAAGCAGATTTACTGGAAATCGACAGACAAGTGGTACTGTTCCTATGCCGGTGCGAATAAACTTGACCCAGACGACGAAACATCATGCGATCAACTCTTTACGGACGGGTCGTACTGCCCACCACACGACGGACTCGTGGTGTCTCCATCGGGCATGTTTTTTGCAGTTAAGGAACAATCAAAGTTTGAGTGGCATCTGTGTCAGACATTTGCTGCGCATCAGAAGCCCTACTATCTTGCACCTGAGCTGTCCGCTGAATATGACACAAAAGAATCAGCCCGCAGTAATCAGATGCAATTTTTGTTTAACAAACCGATTGAAGCGCACAGTGTTTGTTACACGCCCGACGACAGATATCTGTACGCATGCACCATTCATAAACCGGTCAACCCCGCAGGCCCTTCTACGTCAGGCACTCTGACGCGCTACGACTTAAAGGATAATGTTGATATTTCTGCCAGTGTGGCGTTTGTCTGGGGCTCTCTGACAAAGCCGCGGATTGTCTTTGCGAATAAGGAGGGTGTAATGATCTCCTCCATCAAATTTTTTCCGCAAGTCAACCAATATGCCCCCTACTACCAGTTTGTGTTCATTTTGACCAATGCGGATCAAACCTTGCGACCATCAATCCCTCTGACGCCAAGAATTGGAACGCAAGGCATCCCCTACTCTCAAATTGTCATCCCGAGTACCAAAACGCAACACTTTGTTGCTTGGTTTTCGCTGACGAAGGAGAGACAACTCGTCTTTACTCTCGACGAGATCTCCATTAGCCCCACGGAAGCACAGCTCAAATACAAACAAAAGTTGAAAGCGCTGCGCGATGAGATCCAAGGGGACTTTGCCGGATACATCCCTCAAACAGCCATTCAAAAGCACAAAAAAAAGCTTCCGGTGGCAAAGTTCAAGGTTGTATCGACATACACTCTTAAAAAGCCGGAAGGAGATAAAGTGGCCAAAAAAGGGTTGAGTCTTTCAGTCGGTAACGCCGAATCCAAAAAAACATTGGACGTTGGCGACGCCCTGGACAGATTGGAGACCACTCAGGTGTGCTCTAACGGTGGTTTTGCGTATATGACAAAAAAGACCAATGTATGGTTCTACGAAAACCTGACGACCGGCAAGAAATCGCCTCTGTTTGAACCGCGCAGCCACTACACCGGTGTCAAAATGAAAGAGTTCAATAACATGCTTGATCCGGAAGAAAAGGTGGCAGAGTTTCATCTGTACAAAGAACGCGACCCAAAACTCAAACCTCCTCAGGAACCTCCGGAGGCACCGGAGCCACCCAAACGAAAAAAAAAGAGTGAAAATGATTCTGTGTCTTCCATTAAAAAGCCGGTCGCTCCTGCTGCGGCTGAAAAGGAGCAGGATAAAGATCGACGGGAAGGAGAGGAATCGGAGTACGAAGAAGAAGAAGAGCTCGAAGCCGGGGATGATGATGAGGACGAAGAGGAGCAGGACGACGAAGCAAAAGGTGAACAGGCCGAAGAAACCGATGAAACCGAGTTTGAAGCCCAAAAACAGGTGTACAATGATGAACTTGAACAATACGAAGAAGAGCTGAAAGAATACGAAGCAAAAGAGTGGGAGTGGAGTCTCTACTATGTGGAAAAGGTCGCACTTTCTCCGAATGGTCAGTGGATCTTTGCACAATTCCGAAAGAGTTACCCGTTCTCAAAAGGGGAGGAGCCAAAGTACTTTGTCACCCGCTTCGACGAAAGCAAACTCCCGCTTGCCATTTACCCTGGCGGACCAACCGAAAACCTCTTCCCAGTGCTTCACGACTGGCAACCTTCAACAGATGTTCTTGAAGCCTCGTTTTCCGATGACTGTGCCGAATTTGACAACGGAGTCGGCACTCTTGTGCTTCACACCTTGAAGCGGATGAAGAAAAGAAACAAAGGCAAGGAAGACACAGTGCCCGATGACGAAAACGAGACCAATGAAAAGGTCATCCATCAAACTGTTCGCTACCTCCTGCCGGGCAACGCCGCCCAAAAGTCTCTGTTTCCCGTGAACGAATACAAACCCGTACCGTCTATTATTCAAACCCAAATGTTTCAGCACCTTGTATTTGCCGACGAGGAGTCAATCTTCTTTTACACTGTGAACGAGGTCAAAGACGATAAAGGCGGCAAACAATATCGAACAACGCTAACGCGTTGTTCGCGGTGGTCTCTTTCCATGGTGTCTTCGCTACAGTTTGCAGATGTGAGGACCGCAAAGTCCTATATGCCAAGAGTGGCCAAGAACATCAGATCCATTGGCGGACAACTGCTCGTTGTGACGACCTCAAAGCCACCGCCTGGCTATCTGGTGATAAACAGACCTGGTGGTGGATTTGCGTTTGTGCTGCAAGTAAACTCGCTCGATTGTCGCGTCTGGGAACTCGAAAAAGAGGTGTCGGACGAGCAAAAACAGGCAGTGGCAATGTATACCGTTCCAATTGATTCGGCGCGACTTTTCAAACGGATTCGTACGCAGACCATTGAAAATCCGCTCACCGTATACGAGCTGTGGAGAATGGGCAAAGCCGAGCTTCTGGCTGTTCAAAAAAAGATTTACGGGTTAAAATCCGACGCAAACAAACAAAACACGATTCTTGTTGAAAGCGACGTAGAAACCCCCGCAGTCGAAGTGGTACAGGAGTGTATTACCGAGTACCAAGAAAACCTCGATGATTTCTTGAAGCGCATTGACATTGCACTTGCAAAAATCGATACGCCGAGAGAAATCTGGAGAATGGTCAACACTTCCCACTACACCGAGAGCAAGAAAGCGCTTGTGGCTTTTGGATCAATGGAATCCGAGTTTCAAGCCAAAACGGTTTCGCACAAAAAGACAGAGGACGACGACGACGAAGAGGAGGACCAACCCGAAGATGACGATGCTTGGGATCCCGAGCAGGACGGCGAAGATGACGATGCTAATGGAGATTTGGTTTCAGAAGGCGAAACCGACAGCGAGGGCGAAACCGAGGATGACTCGGATTCGGATTTCAACGACGAGGATGAAGGAGAGGAGGAGGACGACAGCCCTCAAACAAAAGAGTTGATTGAAGCAGCCAAGCGTGTTAAGTCCTCCAGCTTAAACATTCGACTTCGAAGCGGCAACGTTGTCACCCGCTCTGGCTCAAAGTCCGGTTCAGGGTCAGGGTCCGCGGGATCTGTTGTTCGTGCTTCTACCAGTAAGCCCGCGTCGGCATCTGCTTCTGCGTCGTCTGGCGCAGCACCCAGACCATCTGCCTCGGCGTCTGCCTCTGCGTCTTCCGGCGCAGTACCTCGGCCGTCTGCATCCGCTTCCGCTTCTGGAATGCGACCAAGTGGTATTGGCAACGACAGCGACAGCGACGAAGACGGCAATTACACTCTGTTTCAAAGGTTTGCCTCAAACCCCACAAACAGTAAGCGGTTGATTCGTCTGGATGACTCATAAGAACCCTTTTAGCCTGGCCCGCTTGATGCACTTTTTTAATTAAACCAAAAGGTTACACAATAACACTAGTACTAATACAACAACAATGAATCGGGGGGGGCTTGAGATGGTTTTGCACGCGACGGAGTGGATGTGTCTGCCAGTGCTGCTGCTACTGCTACTGTGATTAGACACATGGCCGGTGCTGCTACTGTTGTGATTCAGCGCGGTTGAACTTGTGCCGCTGCTGCTGCCTACACCCGTGCTGCTGCTTGTGCTGCTATTCCCAGGGGAAGAGGTTGAAGACGAGGCATCCGATCCGGTGCTTGATGACGGTGAAAACAATGGCGTGATACACCGGTATGAACCGCGCTCTGGCGCTACCTGTCCGTCTGTGCAGTTGTAGCAAACAGTAAAGCCCGTTCCATTACTGAATTGATTGATGTCGCAGAGCATGCAGTTTGTGGCAGCCGGCAGGGACGAAAACTGACCAACACCACACGGCATGCAGTTGACCGAGCTTTGTTGGTTTTGAAACCTACCGACCGGGCAGTCGGCACACAGTGCGTCTGAACTGTTCCAAAACGTACCCACTTCACACGGGAGACACGCCTCGTACTGTTGATTAAAGGTTGATCCAGGCGCACACACCGTGCAGTTGTACCCGCCGATGGTGTTGACACAGTGTGTGTTTGGCGGACACGCCGCAGTCGAGTTGCATTCGTTAACATCGGCGTCGCACACCGTGCCTGTGTAGCCCGTGCCGGTGCAATTGCACACAAATGCGTTGACAAGATCCAAACAAACGCCGTTGTTTTGACAAGGAAACGAGGCACACTCGTCAATTTGAGTGCAACTCACACCATCGCCCGCGTAACCGGTGTTACATGTGCATGTGTGTGCGTTGTCGCCCGTTGTCACGCACGTTGCAAATTCAGAACACCCTCCGTTGTTGGTTGCACAGTCATTGACTGTTTCCTGCGGGCATACACTGATAATAAACGTTGGGCCCGGCACCACATTGCCCTCTTCATCTAGCTGTTCGCATGTCACAGTGGTGTTTCCAATTGGAAACAGAGAGCCCGAAGCCGGCGAACAGCCCAGCACAAAGTAAGAGGGCTGAGTTGGCGGCGGTATCTCATAGTTAACAATTGCGCCAGCGTTGGAAGTTGGTGGGTAGCAGGAGGTTTGCGCGTTGGATAGAGCAGCCAACGCTAAGATAGACAACCAAAACATGAAGCTCCCCATGGTTGGTGAACGGTGGTGGCACACAAAAAATAATCTCTGTCTGTTAAAATCTATATAAACACAACAAAAGACACGGAACAGTTTTCATTCAAATAAACGATTGCACATGCGTTTTACTGCCAAGCAAGCCAACATCCTGGTGATTGGTCACGCGTGCGCCGCAGCCTTTATGCTTGCGCAAAGTGTGGCTATGTTTGTAATTGCCGCCGTCGATGGAAACCAGCAGATCCCTGTGTACAGCATTCACATCCACCAGTGGGAGGAACTCCAGACAGGATCGGCTCGAGCGCCCACAGTTTCCAAAGTGGGCACCATTTATGTGGAGTACCTTTCTGCAATCTTTCTCGCGCTGGCCGGAATTGATCACTGTTTGGTATTGGCCATGTGGGGCTGCTGGTACCGTAAGGCGGCCGAGCGCGGCCGTGCGTGGCTGCGGTGGCTTGAGTATTTTTTCAGTGCCTCTGTAATGAAAGTCAACATCCTGATTCTCTGCGACGGATCTGAATTGCAGCAAATCATTGCAGTATTTTCGCTGACCGCCACGACCATGATTTTTGGCGCCATTTCCGACCTGTCACACAACCGCTTCCTGGAAAAGCTGTGGGCCTACGCCGGGTGTGTGCCGTTTGTGGCCGCTTGGGAAATCATTTTCTACAACTTTTTTGCGTCGGTGGGATCTAACCCCAACGCGTACGTGGTATCAATTGTGGTCACCCTGCCCATATTGGAGATGTCGTTTGCGGTCTCCAAGTTGGTTAAAAGCTACTCCGACCGCACACCAACGGTCCACTTTAACTACGAGCTGAGCTTTATCATTCTCAGCAACACTAGCAAAACCCTGCTTGCGTGGCTGCAGTTCATGGGCTCACGACAGATTCCTAAAAACTAGACGCGGACTTTTTTTGATTTTTGTCCTTATGGTATATTCTCTCCTGTCCACAGTACATGTTCTTCATTCGAAAACCCTCCTTTCTTCCTTCTCCTGATCGTTTGGAAGTATGGATCCGATCAAGTTGATTTTTGTTCTGGCATTTGTCAATGCCGCAGTGCGCGCAGTGTCGCCATCTCCAAGCGAGTGTATTACAGTCGGACTGACATGCCCAAACGGCATGCAGTGCGTGCAGACGGACTCGGGCCCGACGTGCATGCCGGCCGCGCGTGAGATGAAGATGTTCCTGACGCAGCAATCCCCAAGCGCCGCCGAAATCGGCAGTATCGAAAGCGGCAACGAGCTCTGCCAGATCGTGTCCGAGGGCGCGGTGGGCGCTACGCCTGGCGAGGTGTACTTTGCTTACCTGGGCAACGCCACCGTGCACCCGCGCAACACTTTCTTTGTCGGTGGCGCGCGTTATGTGAACAAGTTGGGCAACACTGTGTTTGCCAACGTTCGCGATATCTTTGACAACAAGCCGTTTGTGAACGCGCTGACCCAACACGAAGATCTGTCTCCGGCCACCAGCAGCCAACCGCTGCCGGCCATCTTTTGGACAGGCACCAACGCTCTGGGCGAGCCTTACCACCCGATTGGCGAGGCCGGCGTGCCGTACGACTGCTCGGACTGGAAAAGCACCAATTACGCGCAACAGGGTGTGGTGGGCCAAAACAGCGTGGCCGCTGGCACTTCCTGGGCCGCTTCCATGACGCAGGAGTGCAGCACACCGGCTCGTATTCTTTGCGTGCAGCAGGACGTGGTGTCAACCGCGTGCATGGCCAACCCATGTAACGCGGCTACAGAGGTGTGCATCCCGCTTCTGAATGTCAACTCATACAAGTGCGCTCCCAAACTTATTAAAACCTGCGCCACCACCACCTGCGCCAACGGCGGCACTTGCGTGGATTACGTGACGCAACCAAAGTGCTTCTGTGCCGATGGCTTTGCCGGCCCGGACTGTAGTTTGCCGATTGTGGAAACCGGTGGTTCTCAGTTTTGCCCTCTGCCGTTCGGCAAGCTGGTGTCCACTCAGGCGGGCGGCGTGCCTGAGTGTCAGTGCAGCGCTGAGTACGGTAACACGGATTTGTACTGTCTGCAGTGCCGTGGTATTCGCCAGTGGCAAAACGGCGTGGTCACCGGTTGCAAATCAAGTGTGACCAACACTGATTGTGGGTTTGAGAGCCGCGCATGTCCGCAAACGACTGAGTGTAAGCTGGTCAACTCAAACGCGCAGTGCATACCCGTTGATCCGCCCGTGTCAAACTGTAACGGTCAATGTGTGGGCGGCAAGGTGTCC
>JACCDR012582719.1_pt1 | contig 12179 bp, 9 predicted proteins | sample 7446431 | NCBI WGS metagenome assembly JACCDR01 (sample SAMN15323443, study PRJNA562643) | freshwater metagenome | isolation source: river surface water | place: USA:Blue River Watershed | collected 2017-08-17
TCCAGACGCGCGCGCCTATCTTGTGTAGCAGCACGTTGCTCGGCACTTCGAACAGGAAGTAACCCAGGAAGAAGATGCCGGCGCCGAAACCATAGATGGTATTACTGAAGCCGAGGTCGTCGAGCATGGTCAGCTTGGCAAAGCCGACGTTCACGCGATCGAGGTAAGCCGCGACGAGGCACAGGCACAGCAGCGGCATGAAGCGCAGCATCGCCTTGCGGTATACCGCGTCACGTGCGGGATCGGCGCTCATGGCGCTGGTGGTCATCTCAGGGGTCATGCTTGTTTCCGGTCAGGTGGGTACGGTGCACGCGCTGCAAGCCCGTGCACGGCGTGAACGGGGTACTGCGCACACTCGGCGCACTCGGCGCACTCGGCACACTCGAAGAGCATTCGCCGAACGCGCTTGATACGCGCGCCCTTCGGATGGGTCATGGCGCGCTTCAGTGCGCTATCTAGTGCGCCTTTTTCTAGTGCGCCTTTTTTATGCGCTTTTCAGTACGCGTATCAGTACGCGTATTTCGCGATGGCGTCCTCGTTCCATTCGATGCCGTTGCCCGGACGATCCGGCACGATCGCATGGCCATCGACGACTTCGAAAGGCTGCGCGATGATGGGGTTGCCCCAGTCGCGGTATTCGAGCCAGTCCGCCGATTCGGACGCGCGCAGCAGGTGTGCCGAGACTTCCGGATACAGGTGGCTCGACAGCGGCAGGCCAGCCGCTCCGGCGATGGCTGCAGCACGCATCCAGCCGGTGACGCCACCGATGCGCATCAGGTCTGGCATATAGAGGTCGGCAGCTTTGGCCTGCACCGCATCGTAGAACGAGCGCGGGCCGTAGATATTTTCGCCGATCGACACCGGCGTCTTCAGCTCGGCGGCCAGCTGCGCGCTTTGCGCATAGTTGTCGAACACCACCGGCTCCTCGAACCAGTACAGGCCCTGGTCATCGAGCGCATGCATGCGCCAGATCGCCTCTTGTATCGTCTGGCCCTGGTTGAAGTCGCACATCAGCTGGATGTCGTTGCCAATCGCGCCGCGCACCAGTTCCAGCGCCTTCAGGTCATCGGCAATCTTGGCGCGGCCAAGGCGGATCTTGATGGCGCTGAAGTGGCCTTCGGCGACCAGCTCTTCGGCTTCTTTTGCCAGCTTGTCCAGCGGCAGCAGCCACAGCCCATTGGTGTTGTAGGTGCGGATCTTGCCGACGGTACCGCCGAGCAGCTCGGCCAGGGGCAGGCCGGCAGCCTTTGCGAGCGCATCCCAGATCGCCATGTCGAGACCGGCCGCGGCAATCATGCTGACGCCCTGACGGCCCAGCAAGTGCAGCGAGCCGATCACGTCGCGGAACATGTCCAGCGGCGCCAACTGGCGGCCCTTGAATTTCTCGGCCATGTCCTCGATCGCCGGGCCAATGTAACGGATGGCGTTCTTCAGGTAAGGCTCGAGGTAGGCGCGTCCGACAATGCCTTCCTTGGTCTTCACATCGATCAGAATGAACGGCCATTCCGGATAGGTACCGACCTTGGCGACGATGGGGCGGCGCATGGGAATCGACACCGTGCGGATGGTGACGCTGTCGAAGGTGAGTTTTTCGATCGCTTTCATGGGCACAAACCTTTGCTTCTTCAAAGCGCAAAGGGTACAGGATCGGGGGGATTTTTAGTTTCGGATCCGGTAAACCGGGTGTTTTACGGATCCCGGCACGATGGCCTGCCCGCCCATGCACAAAACAACGGGCGCCGGCAGTGAAGCGGCACCCGTTATTTGGTGTTCTTGCGAAGACAGCCGGGACTGGCGCGCCCGGCCGCGAGAGGAAGGACTTACCTGACCGGCAGGCCGAACTGCAGCATCGCGCCATTCAGGCCGAGGAAGTTCAGCTGCACGGTGTACTTGTTTTCGAATTCCCAGCCGACGGCCGGGATAATGGCCGGCGAAAAGCCATTGTGATTGAACGGCACCTTGTCTTCATACGGCTCGCGATAGCCATACAGCAGGCCGGCGGTCCATTTCACATACAGCTGTTCCTGGCCGAGCAGGTCGCGGTAAGTCTGGCCCCAAGGGTAGAGGTAAACCGAAGGCTGGCCAAAGGAATTGCTGAAGAAAGCCATGCCGGCCAGCGAATGATCTGCGCGTTCGCGTTCCACGCCCACCAGCCACACATGCTTGTGCTCGCCGCTGGGACGGAAATGCTGCGCATACGGCGACAGTATGAAAGCGTACTGGTCGCCTTCTTTCTTGCTCAGGTTGAAGCCATCGCCCCAGTCATACGCCGAGACCGACGATGCCGCTGCCAGGCTGAGCGCCGCAACGGCGGCATGCAACTTCGAACGAGACGTGGCAAACATGGTCATGGCAACCTTGTGGAATACGGTGCGAAAAGAGAAACAAGGGGTAGGAATTCGAACGCGCCGAACAGTAACATTTATTCAAGGTAACTTCAACTAAAATGCCGGTAATTGCTTGATAAATAGATGAAAATGGCGGATCGCGAATTTCGCCCGCCTTCAGATAATGACTGCCTTCTCAAACGCTTCCCCACTGTCCTTCCGTTCCCCGCGCCGCTTGTTCTTTACCGTGCTGGCCCTGACCACCGTACTCAAGGTCTGGCTGGCCATGGCGATTCCGTTTATCGGCGACGAGGCGTATTTCTACCAATGGGGCGCGCACGTCGATTGGGGTGGCTTCTATGACCACCCGCCGATGGCGGGTTGGTGGCTATGGGCCTTGCAGCAAATCTCTTCGCATCCACTGGTGCTGCGCTTGCCTGCGATTGCGCTGTGGATCGTGATCACCTTCGGCATGATGGACTTGCTGCCGCGCATGCAGGCACAGGCGCCCGAACGGCGCTGGCTGCTGGGCAGCCTGTTCCTGCTGCTGCCCTTCAGCTGGGCGCTGAACCTGATCACGACGGATACGCCGCTGATCTTCTTCCTGTTTTTCTCCGGCTATGCCTTCCTGCGCGCAGAGCTGGCCGACGACTACCGCTGGTATGCAGCAGCCGGCGCGCTGCTGGGGCTGGCGCTGCTGTCGAAATACTTTGCCGGCCTGCTCGCGATTGCCTATGCGGTCTACTTGCTGCCGCGCCGCGGCGGCATTCCGCGCCTGCTGGTGGTGGCGCTGTGCGCGCTGCCCTTCATGCTGCTCAACCTCGCATGGAACACCACGCACTGCTGGAACAACATCCTGTTCAACCTGATGAACCGTAACCAGGGTTCACAGTTCTCGCTGGCCACCGTCGGCATCTACGTCGCGATGATGGTGTACCTGGTCACGCCCTGGACCGGCTGGCAGCTGCTGAAGTCGCGCGGCTGGCGCGAACATTGGCGGCTGGTGGCGCTGTTTGCGGTGCCGTTCGCGCTGTTCCTGTTGCTGTCGTTCTGGAAGAACATCGGCCTGCACTGGGTGCTGGCTTTCCTGCCTTTCGTCTATCTGCTGGCCGGCCTGAAAATCGGCGATGAACAGCTGGAGCGCGACCACCGCTGGGTGCTGTGGCTGGGCTTGCCGCATCTGGTGGCGCTGGCCGCATTGGCCTACTGGCCGACCGAGTACCTGGGCCATGGGAAAATGCGTTCGGAGATGGTGATGCACCGCGAAGCACCAGCGCTGGTCGCAACGCTGGAAAAAGACTTGCCGGCCAACGGCGTGCTGATGACGAACTCCTACAGTTCGGCGTCTCTGCTGGCGTATCACGCGAAGCATTATGTGCCGGTGTACGGCATGGGCAGCTTCCATGCGCGTTTCGATGACAACATCACCAATTTCCGCGACCTCGACGGCAAGGCGATCCGCGTGTTCAGCACGCGGCCCATCGATGCCGGCTCGATGACGCCTTACTTCGACAAGGTGGAAATTCGTGAACTGACTTTCGATGGCGCGACCTACTACGTCGCCGATGGCAGCGGCTTCCGCTTCCAACCTTACTTCGACCAGGTGATCAAGGCGATCACGGCTACCTATTACCGGGTGCCGGCGTGGCTGCCGCTGAAGGGCTGCCGCTTCCTGGAGCAGTACGACCTGATGCCGGCAGGACGCACAGCACCGATGGCGCGATAAACAAAGCTGAAGAAGCACAGCTGAAGGCGCGTAGATGAATGCGCGCTGTGGAGTGCGCGCTGTGGAATATGCGCGGCTATTTGAACGAGTACTTCTTGTGCCCGATATAGCTGGTGAACACCGGCACCATGATGCCCACCGCATGCGCGAGTTCGGGCACATGGCGGGTCAGGCCGGCCAGCGGCAGCAGGTAATACAGCGCCATGCTGATGCCCCAGGTTTGCAGGACGGCCACCACATTCACCAGCGCGAAGATCGCCGCGCTTTTCTGCACTGACTGGCTGCCTTCGCGGAATACGAAGGCGCGCGCCAGCAGGAAGGCCGTGACCATGCCGGTCAGGTAGGCCAGTACCACGGACGTGGAAAAATCCAGCCAGCGGTTGTACAGGATGCGCGAACCGAAGTTCACGCAGGCGGCCAGCCCGCCGGTAATCAGAAAGACGACGAACTGGCGCGACAGGAAATGGCGGATCACGACTGCGCCCCGACTGCAGGCGCCGCGGCCGCGTCCCTGGCCATCTTGCGGCCGAAGCCTATGCTTTCCGAGATGCCACGGTCTTCCGGGTAGTAGTACGAGGTATCGGCGACCCACAGCCCCTGTACCGGCAGCGCGACCGGCGGCAGGCGATCGAGATAGCCCGGCTCGCAGATAGGCTGTGCATGGCGATAGCGGCTGGCACGAATGTCGATGAAGTCCTCATCCGTGAGCGCGGGGTTGATGGCCTGCAGGTAGCGCTTCACCTTCGCGATGAACACCTCGTCGGACTCGGCGAATTTCGGATGCTCGCCGGGCATGTAAAACGGCACGTAGACGATCGCATGCTCCAGCGGCCGCAGGTTCGAATACTCGACCAGTCCCGGGATGTCCATGTCGGGATCGTTCACGTTCAGCCAGAAGTTTTGCGACAGCGGTTTTTTAAGCTTCGCGATCACGCACACGACGGCGATGTTGTGGATGGACGTGAACTTCTGCATCACGTCGGCCGGCAGGTCCGGCATCACGCGCGGCACATAGGGCAGCGGTATCGTGCTGACCACCTTGTCGAAGGCTTCGATGCCGTCGGCCGTCTGCACGCCAGTCACGCGCCCAGCTTCGATCTGCACGCGCTGCACCGGCGTCTTCAGCCGGAAGCTGCCGCCATGCCTTTCGATATCGGCCTTCAGCGCATCGAGCAGCGTACTTGAACCACCATCCAGGTAGCCGAGCTTTTCGCGGAACAGGTCATAGCGCGAACGGCCAATGCGGCGGATACGGCTCCAGATCCATGCGGCCGACAAGTTGCTCGAGTAATCGTAGAACTTGTAGTCGAACAGCCGGCGCCACAGCACTTCCCATGCCTCGGTACCGACCCAGCGCTTGATCCAGCCGGTCGCCTCGACATGATCGAGCGGCTTCCAGTCTTTACGCTTCGTGCTCAGGAAAGCATGCAAGCCATAGCGGAATTTCGCGACCAGCCCGAGGCCACGGAAGCCGAGCAGCGCAAAGGGATTGCCCCAGGGCTGCATGCGCTTCTGGTACCAGTAGCCCATCTTCGTCTCGACCCAGTGCATCTTGCTGGCGATGCCCAGCTCATCCAATACCTGCAGGAAGGCGGTGTCGGACGTGCAGTGGAAGTGGTAGTAGCGCTCGATCTGCAGCCCGTTGAAATCGAAGCAGGCGGTCATGCCGCCGATACGGTCGTCGGCCTCGAACACCACGGGCCGGTGGCCATCGCGCGCCAGCTGGTAAGCGACGGCCAGCCCCATCGGTCCGGCACCGAGCACGGCGATGCGCTGGCCCGGGTTGTTCGGGTTGTTCGAGTTGTTCGGTTTTACTGCTGCACTCATGCGAATCTGCGCTCTGTAATGACGTTGGTGGCCTGCGGCGTGTCCGCGTTACACCGGGTGATGCGTGGCCTCAGAACTCCAGCACGACCCGGCTGTACTGCGGATGCTGGAAAGTCTCGGCAATGGCTTCGGCAAACGGCGTGCAGCGCACCCCGAAGATGCTCGGCCAGTCGATGACTTCGAACTCATCTTTCGCGACCAGCGCCTCCAGTTGCTGCGTCGTGAAGGGCGGATTGCGGTCGAACAGTCCCCACACCCACAGCAGCGCATGGAACAGGCTGTACGGAATCTTCAGGATCAGCGCCTTCGCATCCGTGGCGCGCTTGATCTCGCGGATGATGTCGATGTAATCGACCTTCTCATGCCCGGAGATGTTGAAGATGCCGTCCGGGACGCGCCGCTCTATGCAGCTGATGATGATGTTGCAGAAGTCGCCCACATACAGCGGCTGGCGCATGAAACGGCCATTGCCAGGCACCGGGAACACCGGCATCTTTTGCATGAAGCGCGACAGCCAGCCCAGATGCTTGCGGTCGAACCAGCCAAACATCAGGGTCGGGCGCAGCACCGGGCAGCCTATGCCGCTGTCGAGTACCAGCTGCTCCTGCACCTTCTTCGAATTTGTATAAAAATCGTCAGCCGATGACTCGACCACCGACGAGCTGATATGCACCAGGTAATCGACCTTGCCGTTGCGGATTGCATCAAGGATGTTGATGGTCGAGGTGACGTTGTTGCGCTCGAAGTCTTCGTATTCCGGACCGCCGATCTGCGCCTGCAGCATCACCACCGCACCAGCCTCGCTGAAGTGCCGCGTCCATTCACCGGGTTCGGCAAGGTCTGCATACTCGATGACGATATCCGGGTGCATGCGGCGCAATACCTCGATATTGGCGCGATGCTTGTCGAGTACGACGAGGTTGCGATAGCCGCGCTCCTTGAGCCGCGCGACCAGGTTCTGGCCGACCAGGCCGGCGCCGCCGGGGAGGATGATCTTCTGCTCTTTCATCTGCATGCCGTTCAAATCGCCGTTCAAAATGCCGCTCAGATATCCAGCTTGTTGAAGATGAAGCGCGGCAGGTGACGGATGATCATCATGATCAGCCACCACTTGGCCGGCGTATAAATCACCGGCTTGCCTGCGGCGATGCCATCGACGATGTTTTGCGCAACCTGCTCGACCGGCGCGAGACTGCCGGGCGGCATGTGGGCCGTCATCGGCGTCATCGTCGGTCCCGGCTTGATCAGCACGGGCTTCAGTGCCGAACCGGCGAAGCGGTGCTGCATGCCTTGCACATAGCGTTCGACCATGCCCTTCGCGGCGCCGTACACGTAATTCTTCTTGCGGCCGCGATCGCCCGACACCGAGCCGATCACCGCGATCGTGCCGCCCGCTTCTGCCATCTGCATCGCAAAGGCTTCGGCAAACAGCACCGGCGACACGCCATTGAGCTGCAACGAATCGCGCGCAGCTTCCAGGTCGCTCTCGCAGTCCGGCTGTGGACGCAGGCGGCCGTGCGCGACCAGCACGATGTCGATCTTCGCGGCGACCTGCAGCTTCATGGCCAGCGCCGTGATCGCGGCCGGGTCATGAAAGTCGGCGGCGAGCACCTCGGTGCTGCTGCCGGGGCTGCGCACCTTCAGGTCGTCGGCCACGCGCTGCACGCGCGCGGTATCGCGGCCGACCAGCACGAAGTCGGCCGGCTGCTTCGCCCACAGGCGGGCGCAATGCTCGGCGATGTGCGAGCTGGCGCCGATGATGACGATGCGTTGCCGGGTCATGGCTGGGTTCCGATCATGTTCTATGCAATTGATGCTTCAAAGTGTATGTCAGGAGACGATGCCGCACGAATGCCTCGGCGCCTCATCAGTGTCCCCGAAGCTTCCCATCAGCTTCCAATCAGCCGCCGCGACATCGCCGAGCTGATGCCCGGGTCACGATGCGGCAGGAATTCATGCAACCGCGGATAGCCGGCCTCGAACAGCACGCGCGGCATGCGCGCATCCTTGGCCGGGTACAGCCTGCCGCCGCCTTCGCGAATGATCGCGTCCAGCGACTCGAACAGCTTCAGCGTGCGCTCACCCTGATTCGGGAAATCCAGCGCCAGCGTCACGCCCGGCATCGGGAAGCTCAGCATGCCGGCTGACTCGCGCTTGCCAAAGGTCTTCAGCACGGCAAGGAAAGAGCCCATGCCGGCGGCTGCAATCCGATCCAGCAGCGCGCGGATGCCATCGCGCCCGCTGGCGAAGGGCAATACGCACTGGTACTGGTAAAAGCCGCGCGGGCCGTAGATGCGGTTCCAGTCCATCAGCGCATCGAGCGGATGATGGAAGCTTTCGTAATGCTGCACGCTGGTCGCGCGCTGGCGCTTGCTCGCGTAATACAGCGCATTGAAAGGCTTCAGCGACAGCCGGTTCACCAGCGACACCGGCGGCACCAGCGGCACGCGGCGCTCGGCGCGCGGCGGCGGTGCGGGCTGGTCAACCTCGGCGGCATTGGCGCGCATGAAGATGCCGCGACCTTCGCTGTGCAGGCAATCAATCCACGACACCGTGTGCTCCCAGCCAGACTCCGATGCGTCGGCCAGTTCGAAAAATTCATTCAGGTCGCGGTAAGGCAGCGTCTCGACCGTCAACCACGGGCCGGGCATGCGCTTCAACTGCAATTCGACCTCGACGATCACGCCGGTCAGCCCCAGTCCGCCCACGGTCGCGGCAAACATTGGATCGCCGGGCACATGCTCGCGGATGCTGCCGTCGGTGCGCGCCAGCGTGAAACGGCGCACATGGTCACCAAAGCTGCCGGCCACATGATGATTCTTGCCATGGACGTCGTTTGCGATCGCACCGCCGACGGTCACCAGTTGTGTGCCCGGCACCACCGGCAGTGACCAGCCACGCGGAACAAACTGGCGCTGGATGTCGCGCAAAGCTACGCCGGCCTCGCAGCGCAGGATGCCGGTCGCGTCATCGAAAGCCAGGTAATGGTCAAGCGCCGCCGATTTCCACAGCAAGCCGCCCGGGTTCAGGCAGACATCGCCATAGCTGCGGCCGAGGCCGTAGGCCAGACCGGGACGCCCAGCCGAGGCAGCTGCGATTTGCGCCGGCACCTGCGCGCGATCGGACAAGGTCTCGACCGCGTGCTGCGGGGCTTGCAGCCGGCCCCACGCATTCACCTTCACCACACCCAGCCTCGCGAGCCTATCGCCAGCACCAGCAGGAAGGCCGCACCGGCCAGCAGGCTGGCCTTGTCGCGCACCGCAAACAGCAAGGGGTCATCATGCATCTGGCCGCGATGCGCCTTGAACCAGACCCAGCTGACCCAGAACAGCATCACCGGCACCGCGCACCACATGAACTGCGGCGAGCGATACAGCCTGAGCACTGCATCACTGTTGAGGTACAGCGCCAGCACCAGCACCGCCGCGTAGCCGGACGTTACGCCCAGGTTCTGCACCAGCGGCGCATCCGAGGTCAGGTAGCCGCGACCGTGTGCGCGGGCGCTGCCGGCCTGCGCCTGCACATCCAGCTCGGCATAGCGCTTCACGAAGGCCAGCGACAGGAACAGGAACACCGCAAACGCCAGCAGCCAGAACGACAGCGGTATGACGGCTGCCTCTGCGCCAGCGATGATGCGCAATGTGTACAGCATGGCCAGCACCAGACAATCGACGAGCACCAGCCGCTTCAAGCCCCACGAATAAGCGCAGGTCAGCAGGAAATAGCAGGCCAGCCACGCGCTGAAGCCGACACCGACGCTGGACGCGAGCATGAAGGCCAGGGCCAGCAGGACCGGCGCCAGCAAGACGCCATGCAGCACCGGTACGCGGCCGGAGGCAAAGGGACGCGCATGCTTGCGCGGATGGCGGCGGTCGCTGTCGAGGTCGAACAAGTCATTGGCGATATACACCGCCGACGCGCACAGGCTGAAGGCCAGGAAAGCGATCAGCATGGTCAGCAGGAAGGTGGCGTCGGGCACGATGTGCGCTGCCAGTGGCGCGATCACCAGCAGCAGGTTCTTCAGCCACTGGTGCATGCGCAGCATGCGCGGCAGTCCCGCGCCGGTGACGGGGGCGAACACGCGCTCGACATCGGATTGCGCCCGTGCCGCACGCTCGACCGATGCGCCGGCATTGACGACGATTGCGCGGCGCGCGCGCTGCCAGACCTCGAGGTCGGGGCTGGCATTGCCGGCGTAATCAAAGCCGCCGGCACCGAAACGTGCTTCAAGCGCATCGGCCTTGCGGTGGCTGCTGAGGTTGGTGCTGCCATCGCTGGCCATCACCTCGTCAAAAATGCCAAGGTGATCGGCAACGGCCGTCGCAATGCTGCGGTCGGCGGCGGTGCACAGCACCAGCTTGCGGCCGTGCGCATGCTCGGCCTTCAACCATTGCAGCAAAGGCTGGTTGTACGGCAGCGACGCGGGATCGAAGGAGGTCAGGCCGGCCAGCTTCTGTTTCAGGTGGGCCTTGCCCTGCGCAAGCCACAGCGGCACCTGCAAGGACGCCAGCGGGTGTTCGCGCACGGCGCGCAGTGCCGATTCATGCAGCGTGTCCGTCAGGACCAGCGTGCCGTCGAGGTCGACTGCGAGCGGGATGGAAGTCAAAGGCCGGTCCTTGTCAGCGAGGGTGGGCGGGCGTGATGCGCGCGCGTATTGTAATTCAGCCGGCGATGGCCGCCGAGGCCATCGCGCTGCCTGCAAATGCGACAAGGCCGCCGGCCCCTTGCAGGGCGGCGGCCTTGGCGACGACGGGCTGGCGGAGGGTGGCGACGGAGGTGGCTACCCCCCTGCCCGGATCAGCGCTGGACCGCGTCGACCACGGCCAGCGCCGTCATGTTGACGATGCGGCGCACCGTCGCCGACGGGGTCAGGATGTGCACCGGACGCGCGCAACCGAGCAGCATCGGGCCGATCGCCACGCCGGCACCGGCGGTCACCTTCAGCAGGTTGTACGCGATGTTGGCGGCGTCGATGTTGGGCAGCACCAGCAGGTTCGCGTCGCCCTTGAGCAGCGTGTCCGGCATGGCCTTCTTCAGTGCTGCGCCGTCGAGCGCGATATCGCCGTGCATCTCGCCGTCCACCTCGAGCTTCGGCGCGCGCTCGCGGATGATCGCCAGCGCCTCGCGCATCTTCAGCGCCGATGCGCTGTTGCTGGTGCCGAAGTTCGAATGCGACAGCAGCGCCGCGCGCGGATGCAGGCCAAAGCGCTTCATCTCTTCGGCCGCCATGATGGTGATCTCGGCGATCTGCTCGGCGGTCGGATTTTCGTTCACGTGCGTGTCGACCAGCACCACCTGGCGGTCCTGCAGCACCAGCGCATTCATCGCCGCGTAGGTGTTGACGCCCGGGCGCTTGCCCAGCACTTCATCCACATAGTGCAGGTGCAGCTCGGTCTGGCCGAAGGTGCCGCAGATCAGGCCATCGGCATCGCCCATGTGGATAGCCATTGCGCCGATCAGCGTATGGCGACGGCGCATTTCCAGCTTGGCCCACTGCTCGGACACGCCCTTGCGGCGGGTCATCGACAGATAAGTCTCCCAGTACGAGCGATAACGTTCGTCGCGTTCCGGGTTGATGATTTCGAAGTCGATTTCCGGACGCAGGCGCAGGCCGTAGCGCTGGATGCGCTGCGCCAGCACGGCCGGACGGCCGATCAGGGTCGGCTTGGCCAGGCCTTCGTCGATCACCACCTGCACCGCGCGCAGCACGCGCTCTTCTTCACCTTCGGCAAAGACGATGCGCTTGCGGCCGGCCGGAGCCTTCTTCGCGATCGCAAACACTGGCTTCATGAAGCTGCCGCTGTGATAGACGAACTGCTGCAGGCGGTCGGTGTAAGCGACCATGTCCTTGATCGGGCGCAGCGCCACGCCGGACTGCTCGGCAGCACGGGCGACGGCCGGCGCGATCTTCAGCATCAGGCGCGGGTCGAAAGGTTTCGGAATCAGGTAATCCGGGCCGAACGACAGGTTGGTCACGCCATAGGTGGTGGCGACCACATCGGACTGCTCGGCCTGCGCCAGCTCGGCGATCGCATGCACGGCCGCGATTTCCATGCTGCGCGTGATGGTGGTGGCGCCGCAATCGAGCGCGCCACGGAAGATGTACGGGAAGCACAGGACGTTGTTGACCTGGTTCGGGTAGTCCGAACGGCCGGTCGCGATGACGGCGTCGTCGCGTACGGCGCGCACTTCTTCAGGAAGAATCTCGGGCGTCGGGTTGGCCAGCGCCAGCACCAGCGGGCCATCGGCCATCTGGCGCACCATCTCCTGCTTGAGCACGCCGCCGGCCGACAGGCCGA
>JACCDR011604727.1_pt1 | contig 12178 bp, 12 predicted proteins | sample 7446431 | NCBI WGS metagenome assembly JACCDR01 (sample SAMN15323443, study PRJNA562643) | freshwater metagenome | isolation source: river surface water | place: USA:Blue River Watershed | collected 2017-08-17
CTACGACGACTCCAGCTTTATCCGCAGCATCGACTGCAGCTCTTTCTGCTGGAGTTGACCACATGCCACCAAGAGACATGCTGATAACATCAACCTTTTCAGAAATGCCCCAGTTGATCCCTTCAGCAATTGCAATATTTGAGCAACCTTGATCAGAGCAAACGCGACCCATTAGAAGTTTTGCCTGAGGGGCAACACCGCTGAATCCGTTTGAGTCCATTGAGCCAGCAATTGTCCCTGCACAGTGAGTCCCATGACCAACAACATCTGTGACATCTGATCCATCAGACTGCCCTGTAAAGTCCTGGCCTTTTTCATAATTATCCTGGAGCGACTGATGTTCCGCATCGATGCCAGTGTCTAATACAAGAACACGTGCACCAGCACCTTGACCATTTAGAGCCCAGGCCTCTGGAGCCTTAACAGTCTTAATACCGTAGGGCGTTCCACCAGACGGAGACTTCTTTGAATTCTGAACTGCAACACCCATCCATCCTTTTGCTGGGCGAGGAGCTTCGTGAAAGTATTCTTTTTCGACGTAAGCAACCGCAGGATTGGCTTGTAATTTGGCAATATCAGCTTCGGAAGAGGTCTTAACGATTAAGGTATTCAAATGCTCTAGGCTGTTTTCAACGCGGCCATTGATATCTGACAATGCACTTGCGTTCTGACCTTGCTTGAATCCCTTTAGAGCATAGGCGCCGCGTGTTTTATAAATACGATTTGCAGCTGAGAAGGCTTGCTTATCTTTCATAATAACAATCACGCGTTCAGCGTGAGCGGAGACTGCGAACACCAATGTGAGGATCAGTGCAAACACGTTTAATTTCATTTGAGTTCCCCCTCTTATCCCTGGACTTCAACCATTGAAATCCCTTGTGGGTCCGCACTTCATTTCACCTTGAAAGATTTATCAAGGACTCTTTTTGGCACCACTTCACTTTTTTTTAACAAGAAAAAACTTAAATTGCCTGACAATATCGAGGCAGTTCCAAACTGGCACCCCAGTTCAATTTTAGAACTATCTGAAGACATCACATAAATATTGCTTATAGCTTTCATTATTTTTTTGCCGCCAATATGCTCAAGAAAAAATCACTAAAAATAACGCGAAGCGCGCTGCTTTATCAGGAAAAAGACTCTTCTTGATTTCATTTTCAGCACGGCCCAAAGCATTTCAAGGCTGTCAAAAACAAGATGAACTTTAGAGGCCTCACGATGAAACCAACGAATCGGAATCTCCCGAATTGAACCGTTAAAGGAATGAAGAGCCAAGATCAACTCAACATCCCAGGCAAAGCGCCGAACAGTTAAATGCGGTAGAATATCTTGAACTAAGGTTGAATTTCTCAAAAGTAACTTGAATCCACATTGAGTATCAGAATAGGTAAGACCCGAGATAAGTCGAAGAAATTTATTAAAAGTCTTTCCAAGTCCTTGGCGTAGCCAATGTTGGCGAACTTCAATGCAACTCGCTGGCAAACCTCGAGATCCCATGACTAGACTTTGCCCCTCACGAGCTGACCAGAGCTTTTGCAGTTCTTCCCATGGTGTAGCCATGTCAGCATCAGCAATTAGAACCCAATCCCCCTGACACATGCTGAGGCCTTTGTGAACGGCACTTCCTTTGCCAAAGTTCCGATCAAGTGACTTTAACTTTAACAACGGCCACTCATGCGCAAAACGATCTACAAAGACGGAAGTTTGATCCGTCGAGCCGTCATCTACCACAATCACTTCGACAACTCTAAACTCTGTTGAAGTATTCTGTATAAACTCTTTTAGAGATCGCAAAGTCTCTGGCAACCGCATCTCTTCATTGTACGCGGGAATCAAAATGGAGATCGATCTCAATGCGATCCTCCTGATTCAGGTGACCTCTTGGCGACAGAGGAACCCACTGGTAAGAAAAAGCTTAAAGGTTGAGATAGAAATCTCTTTGTGACGGCCTTTCGGATAGCCAATCGCTGTGGTGGATTGATGTTCCGAGCTTTAATAGCCAATAACAATGCTAAACCAAAACTGACACTGACATTTAAAAATCCAATTAACGTAATTCCAATAACAGCTCGCACGAGGTACCAACTATATAGAAAATCTGTTCCCAACGATGGAATTGCTGCAGCTAAAGTCCCTGACGATAGCGTCACGTGGCGTACTTCAAGCGGAATTCCAATGAACTTCATGATCTCTGGAGTCATGCCCAAAAGGATACCTAAAGATATATTGCCCACAAGTGCTGACATATTCTTTTCTAGAAAAATGGCGATGCGTCGAGCACCGCGACGTCCAAATACAAATATTAAGGCTGGACTTCGTGCCAAGGTCTTTCGTAAAGAATTGAGAGCAAACCAATTGTCACCCCACCCCGCTATTAGGCTTGAGAGCCATAAAAGAACGCCCGTAAAAGCTGCAAATACGACGGTCAAACCTATCACATCAACCGAATGATAGGCTGCCTGTGCCTTTGCACTGCTCACAATGTGTGAACCACTCAAAAGAAAAAAGACTGTATCAATGAGCAGAACTGTTGGAATGACAAATAAAACGTTTCCTAAAATAGAGGCTACCTGAGACCGAATCAAATGAGTTATTTCAGTAACCAACTCATCCATCCCCTTCTCGCTCTCAACATCTTGCATTTTGTTTGCCAGAGCAGGTGCCGTCATGGCCGGCTGCTTTGTTCCCAATGTAAAACCCAAGAGATGAATAGCTACAAAGCTTAAAGCATAGTTCAAAGAGGCTAGGGATCCCTCCATAAATCCAGAAACACCCATCAAGACGATACCAATCTTTATATAAACTGTTAGAGCTGTAATAGCTCCGCCTCCCCCTGCCGCTGCCAACATGTGCCGATATTGTTCTTTGGTACGAGTGATATAGTGCTCGCCCGTTTCCGCAGCTCTCTCAACCATTTTTCGTGCAAACAGGGAGACATTCTGTGAGACCAAGGCTGAAAGGGATCGTAAATCTTGGTTTTCCTGCACAAGAATAGAAAAAAAACTCATAACTTTTTTGGAATCAACTTTTTCGTTTAGTAAGATCTCAAGTAGAGAGTCCATTCTTTGAAGGTAGCTCCGAAGACGCATCATCTGAAAAACAAGATTGATACTGACGCCATATTCATCCAGATGCCTATGCACTTGATTGAGCTCCTGACGACACTCCCATATGATGAGTCGGAATCGAGAAGCCTTATTGAAAATTTGTTCTTGATCCTTCAAATGATAGGCACCTAAAAACTCGTCGAGCCCCACTACCAAAGCAAAAAAAGCTGACTCACGAAATCTCGGTTTATCGAGGCGGTTCCGAATGGCCGGAGACAGTCCCACGGCCCGCACTTGAATGACCAGATAAACAAGAGCGTCTTCGAGGTCAGAGCCGAGGCGATTCCAATCAGCTTCGTCCGATGAGACTTCATAATTAAACAGCTCAATGATTCGGTCGAATATCTCGGAATCAATAGATGCTATCCAGACAGAATCATTCTTACCAGGAAAAAGGGACCAGAACAGATAACCTAACTCGTGCTCCAACGGCGGCGGTGGCAGTACCTTGAACATCAAACGATTTGAGATCTCCTTCCAAAGACCCAACCCTTTAGCTAGGCCCGTCTCAGTAAATACCTCAAGACCGCTCACCTCACGAATGATAGTCCGCAGAATAATGGCCGTATTTCTCTTCCACTTTCGATTGCGGTCCAAAACCATTAATAAAAACCGCAAGCGTTTGGTCGGAACTCGCCCTGTCTCTCGTTCCATATGAGAATCCAGAGAGCCCTCATATCGAATCCATTGCATCAGTCGAACCAACCAGGCAAGTTTGTCCTCCAGATAGCGAACGTCCTGAGCCGAGTCTAGAATGGCATCGAGATCACTATGGACCTTGTCTCTCATTTTATAAAGTCTGAGCCGCACAAGAAACTCTTTAAGAATTTTAAACATGTGAGAATTCTACAGATCTTTTGCCAAAAAGGTATTTTCAATACTTTGATGGGGCGCGCCGCATATAGAGCATTCTTGTTAATTGTGACCTGACTTTTTATTGAGGTTCAGCTAAGGAATATCGAATGCAACTATTTTTAGCTATCTTATTTTCTCTCTTCACTTGCACTGTCGCCGCGGCTTATACGGCTCCGCTAAGGGGCTTGAATCTGCTAGAAAAAAAGGAGTTTCAGTTCTCCTTTCCTCAGAATAAAAAAACTGTCCTGATTTTTATGTCGGCCAAATGTCCCTGCTCGGGTAGCCACGAGCCCCTCTTAAAAGAAATGGCTCGACAGTTTAAGGATTTTGGCTTTATCGCTGTTCATTCAAATGCAAACGAGTCGGAGTCCGAAACTATTGCACACTTCCGTTCAGCCAACCTAGGTTTTCCAATTATTCAGGATACAGAAACCACGTGGGCTGAGTCCTTTGGAGCTCTTAAAACACCTCACGCGTTTGTTCTTGATGAATCAGGAAAAGTTCTCTATCAGGGAGGCGTGACGGATAGCCATATCGGCCCCCAAGCTAAAACTCAATTTTTAAAGGAAGTCCTTGAAGATCTTCAAAACGGAAAAAAACCGAGAAGATCGGAGGGGCGAACACTAGGATGTTATATTCAAAGGGAGAAAGAATGAAAAAACTTGTCGTTTTATCAGTCCTTGTCGCAATAGCCTCTGCATGCGCAAGGCCGGATTATGTTTCCGCTGAAGAGCTCAAACCAAAAATTGAAAAGCCAGAGACAGAATGCCCTTATTCTCTACAAAAAGTGCAGCTCTGCCTAACTGCCACGTGGGAAGAAACTCCTGATAGCACAAAATATAATAGCATGAAGGTAACTTTAATTGGTGGCAACTTATCGGCATTCGATGAGCTTCAATCCTTACTCTGGATGCCTTCTATGGGACATGGCTCGGCACCCGTTCGTATCGAAAAAATAGACTCCAACACTTATCGCATCTACGATATGTACTTTGTGATGTCTGGAGATTGGGAAGTTCGCATTTTTCTAAAAAAATCAGGTCAAACTGTCGATCAGGTTTTCATCCCGGTTCGTCTGCGCTAAGAGATGAGGCTGATTTTTTTAGTTTTTAATATTCTTTTGCAGGCACAGCTCTCCTGGGCCGCAAGCTGCTGCGGAAGCAGTCAGGCCTTTCCAACTCTACTGATGGGGGACGAAAAGGCTCAATCTCAAGTCTCTTTTTCTCTGTCCAAAATAACGGATGAGGTCCTCGGCAATGGCAAATGGATCCATCGACAGGATCAAAATCAAACTGAAACTGTCAAAGTCGACACGGCTTTTCTTGTGACTGATCGATGGCAAATGGGGGTTGGGATTCCTGTTGCTCAAAAAAAGGACAGAACGGGCTCTGACTCTTGGAAGATTGGCGATGCCAGTCTGGTCTTAGCAGACGAAACCTGGCCCGAAAAAACCTATTCTTGGTGGCGCCCCAAGGGAGTCTCTTTTATTCAATTAGCGGTGCCTACGGGTGAATCTTTGTACGACGACTCCTCCAATCTATTTTTGGACACGCGTGGACGTGGATTGTGGACTCTCGGGGCGGGGGTCGCCTTTGTTAAACGTCTTCCTCGCTGGGATCTTTTTGCCAATCTTGAGCTGCATCACTCTTTTTCTCGAACGGCTCAGGACAGTCGAAGCTTAACTTATACAATCTCACCTGGCTGGGGAGCATCCAGCACCCTTGGTATTGGATGGAGCCAAGGCCCCTTACGCTACGGAAGCTCAGTTGGATTTCTATATGAAGATCCTATTGAAATTCGTGGGTCCAATGAGTCCAGAGGAACACTGCAAAGAAATATGACTTTTGCTGCCAGCCTCAGTTATATGCTCAATAATGAGGAGGGACTTTCGCTGTCATGGAGCAACCAGGCCCTTCTTGGAGCTCCGGTCAACTCCGGATTGTCAGAAGCTTGGGCTCTCAGCTATAGCCATCGGTGGATGCGTTGATAATTTGGAAACTACCATGGGATTGGCATTCGTCAAAATCAAGAAGATTTTAGGTAAAAACTAGGGGCAAACAAGAGAGTTTATTGATATCGTGAGTTGTGTTTTTTAACATTAATCCTGATAATAGGCCCGCAACAAATTCAAAGGATATCCATGAACAAAGCCACAACAGGATTGCTTTTTATCATTGGCCTTCTTGCTAGTTTTTTCTTTTTTTACACTCTCACTTTACATAATGATCACATTCAAATTTTAGACAAAGCCTTCCTCTACGTTGAGACTGGGGTAGTTACACATTTCGGCAATGCAGCCACAGGAGTGGGTTATATTCCCGGAACATTTCAGACATTGATCAGCGCTCTTCCCATGAGAGTCTATTTTTCGCCCTACTCTGCCGCGGCTGTGATTGTCATTTTCCACTTTGTTTGTCTGTTGCTGATAACCAGCGTCCTTAAGAAATCCGCTGGCGAAGCTATCGTTCCAATTTTTATGCTTATATACTGGGTTAATCCCTGGCGAGTGGAGCAATCAGAGCTGTACAATCCAGGGTATTTATTTTTGTTTTCGGGTCTGCATTTTTATACTTCTTACTATATGAACAAACGGAGCTTCTGGCTGAGTTTTGTCAACACATTGGCCATTGGTCTTTGCGTGCAGGTTCATTACTCAGCAGTCGTTTTAGGAGTGTTGACATTAATTCTAATATACACTCGGACTATTCGAATCCACTGGGGAGGCTTTGCTGCGGGAGTTGGAGTCTTTACCCTCTCTTTGGCGCCTTATCTTTGGCAACTCTTTTACAATCCACCCGTTGACCTAATAGGTTCGCAAAATGAAGGCTCAGGATTTTTCTTTAAAAATTTTCTTTTGGTCTATCCTGTCCTAAAGGGCATTACCTATTGGATTCGCTACGGCGCGATTTCTTATGGGAGACATATCTTTAGTGAGATTCATTTTCTCTGGATTTCATCTGAATCCTTGCGGACCCTTGTGGATATTATTTTTCACACACTCAAGTGGCCAATTGCTGCGGCCACAGTCGCCTGGAGTGTGACGACTCAATTCAAAATAGGACGCAAGATTTGGCGAGAAAGGCCCTTCCTTCGACATCAAGATCGCACGGTGGTTACAGGTCTTGAACGTGTTCACCTCTACGCGTTCTATATGTTCTTTGCTATGATTATCGCTGTGGGAATCTCTCCAGTGGAGCTCAACCACTGGCATTTAATCTTGTGTTTTCCAACTATTGCCGCAATCGTGAGCTTGGCCTTATTAGAGTTATCAAAAACTCGATCGCCTCGACAAAATAGATTGCTCTTTCTATCAATTTTTCTGATTTTTGTGACTTTTAACGTTTTGGGGGCCTTGGGAAGCCGGACTCATTCTTTTAAATCTGACTTCCATCGTGATACTTTGTTGTATTATGAACAATGGAAGAGCAAGCATCTCTGAGTAAAGCTCTACTGCAAATATGACATAGGGCATCTTCCTTGTTCTTAGGGCTCAAATCCAGTAAGTTTTTAATGTTGTTTCTGCGCGTGGCTCAGCTTGGTAGAGCACTTGCTTGGGGTGCAAGAGGTCGTAGGTTCAAATCCTATCGCGCAGACCAAAGATGGGGATATGGTGAAGTTGGGATCATACGACAATGGCATTGTCGAGTCACCGGTTCGATTCCGGTTATCTCCACCAAATTTCTAAGCTGTTTTTTGGATTCTCAACAGAAGTGTCAGTAATGCCTGCTAAATTATAGCGAGGGCTGACGTTTTTGGACCCTTCGGATAGTTCTCCGTATTTCGCAAAATTTCTGATTTTGGCTTTTTCGTGGCTTGCTGTTGGCTCGCTGGGTAGCACCCGGCAAGCAATCCCTAGGAATCGGTAGCACCTACCGCCAAGCTCTTGTTTTCATTCAAAATTCAAAACCAGCGCCCAATGGCAGGCGCTTCGGATTCCCTTCCAGCGTTCCGCTGGCGCGTTTTACGCGCTCAAGCGGAATTTCAACCATGCGTTCCCTGGCACGTTCAAGGCGCCAGGAGCGATCCCAACCAAGGAGAATCTATGCAACAAATCGAAATCCAAAATGAGCACATTTCCGGCCCGATAAGTGATGCAGTCGCAATCAAGAAAATGCGCCTTCTACGGAACATGAAGCGCAAGGAGGCGGCGCTACTCTTCAGCTATTCCCGAAGCTCCATTGAGAAAGTCGAAAATGGACGAGGGAAACTTACGCCGGACAGAGTGCGGCGTTTCGTTGAAGCCTACGGCTTCACGATGAATCAGTTTCTTGATTTAAAACTCGGAAAGCTGCCGGACGGTTTTCAGCCGATGGCTGCTCCCAAAAAAATCCGCATCATTGAACACGTTGAACTTCGCCGGAGCTACAAAAAAGTTATCACGGATGAAGTTCGCGCCCTCCGAATGTTTCGCCGACGAAAAGGGCTCTCGCAGTACGCGGCTAGCGAGGTTTGCGGATGGTGCTCGGCGACTATTGGGCATATCGAACAAGGTCGAATCGAACTCACGGAGGAGCGAATTAAGCACATCCTTAGCGCTTATGGCTTCACCCTCAAGGAGTTTTATGAGTCGGTCCGCAGCGGAATAAAGCGCGAAGCAATCGAGGAAGAATGCTTCAAGCTGATTCAACGCCTGGACGACAATCGTCTTCTCGCCGTGAAAGGCATTCTCGAAAAGTTTTAAGCAAGATCGGCTTTCAAAATTAAAACCAAAAAGGAGATTCAAAATGAAAAAACAAAAAGCAAAAATCGCTGTCAGCCGCTGCTCTATTCGCATCAAGTCCGAAATCAAGAAAACAGCTAAGGCGCTCTTAAACAGGGTTAATAATGACAACAAAGGATGTCGCAAAATGAAACTCGACGACATTTTCGAGTTGGCGCTCACTTTGGTCGAAAACGATCATCTAAAAGCGCTTCGCGAAAAGGCTATGACGAACAAAGGTCGAATGGAAATTTTGCGGCAAAAATATATCGAGTTGCACAGCTACATCTCTGAAGACGATTTCCTCGGCTTCACGATGAAGCCACAATTTCAGGAGTTCATTGCACAGCATGAGGATCAATCACCTGCTGCATAAGGGAAGCGAAAACCGCCGCTACTGGCGCCGCAGGACGCGGCGCCAGTAGCGGCGCGACGGTTCATTTTTCATCAGGAGAACGAAATTTTTCAATCCGAGTGTATTCGATCTTGTAGTGCAACGTCGGAACATCGAGCCAGTTGGAAACCGTGACAGTTTTCTTGTTCACGCGCACCACCGGGAGCCAGCTCCCAATGTAATATACAAGGTGGCCTACCTTGATCGTTTCGGACGAAGCGACCGCCGCGCCTGACTCTTGCCTTTGCGTCTCGATCTCAGCGAGACGACTTTGCCAATAAGTTAGTTTTTCCTGCGCTTGGATGAGCCTCGGGTGCGTCGCTTCGGCCCACTTAGATAGCTGCGCAATTTCTTTCCTTGCGTCGCTTATCCGGTTCCCGACAAATCTACGATTTTGCAGACGCGCGTCCGCGCGCGAAAGATCGAGAGCCCGCCCCTTGAAGTATTCCGCCTTGCCGCTCTCTTCTATGGATTTGCTCATATTTTGATGGATTCGCTCGATGTCGCGGCGATGGCGGCGTTCGCTATGATGTCCGACCAGGATCGGCTGGCCGAAAGGAATAGCCGATCCAATCTTGGAGGCGGTATTGCAACGGCTTTCGGCACGCGCCTTAGCGTTGGCCGCATAAGTTTGATAACGTCGAGCCTTTGCAAGTTGGCGATCAACGTCGCTTTGCACCTGCTCGGCGAATGACTGGCGCCCGTTCGTTAGGACTTGCTCTAAGATATTGCGGCTTGGATCTTCAAAGAAGGACCAAGCGCCGCGAAATTTGCGGCCTTTGATGTCACGGAAAAATGCCTCCAGTCCAAAAACATTCCCCCTTACGATCCAAACCGGGCGCGGCATTTTGCCGGGCTTGGAGGGTGCTGTCATGGTGGCCTCGATTCGCAGCCCAAAGGCTGCAAGTGTTGGTTGCTGAGAATCTTGAGAATCGGCGTTTTCGACTTCTTGGTTTTGCATATAATTACCTCTTTCGTTTTGCAGTTAGTGATTAGTCGATCTTGGAGAACAAAGGCGAAGCAGATACGGCGGCAATGATGTCCGTCATGTAACGCCGATCAAAAGAGAGATAACGGCTTTTGCTACAGAATAAGCCGCTATCAGAAAGAGTCGGCGCCTGAAACGGATTCGTGTTGATGTCGAGCCAGCCCTTCCAGATGACGCAAGATTTTGAGCCGTGAAAGCGATAGCCGCGCAAGGTGCGCTTGCCTTTTGGCTTAAATGTCAGTTGAACGCTTTCGGGATATTGCGCGTAGGAACTCAGTTTTACTTCTGCGAGCGTGATCTGCATGGCGATTGCGCCAATTCCGAACTCGCTCATAAGCAAAAGAGTGTACCTTTGTCCGCTTTCAAGCCGAGTCAGCGCGTGAAATTCACTGCCGGTTTGGGTTTGCTGATTGGATTGCATTTTGACCTCCTATGGTTTTAAAAAACATTTTTTCCCCGCCAGGGACGCCCCAAGCTCGCTTGGCGGGGGGAAAATAGAGCGTGCTTGGCGCGTATTGCTCGCCGTCTCGCAAGAGGCCCTTTTGGGCCGATCACGAGGCATGACAGCCCCGCAGGGGCTGGCGGGACTCGGTGAAAAGAGACGGTGAATTGCAATACGTGAAAAGTTCGCTCCAAATGAAATCAAGATTGCAACGCAATCTTGTCCTTTTGGTGTGCAAAAAAGCCTGGAGGCAAAAGCCTCCAGGCGCGCGGCCGTTAGGCCGTTTTCGTTTTCGGAGCGTATTCAGCTCCGAGAATCTGTTTGTAGTAGTTGACGTGCTTCGAGATGCGCGTTCCGAGGACACTGTGGATCAGGTAGTTGCCGTCTTTGCTGAGATAGATCGAGGGGCGAGCTACCAGACCGAAAACAGGGCGACGTTGAGATTTTCCCTCAGTGGCTTCAAACGGAGCCTTTTTCTCGAAAGGAATTCCTAGAATGCTTTTGTATAGGTTGATCGGCATGTCTATTCGAAGATCGCTTCCGATGCGATGAGTGAGGACTCCGCGCTCGGTGTTCAAATAGACTTGCGGGTTAGCGATGAAGCCCTGAGCTTGTTTCATTTCAGCTTTTTGTGTTTCGTTTTTCGTTTCCATGACTTTCTCCTTTGAAAGCGTGTTTTTTGCGTTTGACCCATCAACATCGAGGGGCCTTTCACAAACCGTGAAGGCCCTGAAGATGGTATAGAGGGAGCAGAGAAGGACTCCCCCGACCGCCACGCGTGAGCACCCGAGAGGTGCGTTAGCGGCAGGGACCGTGACAGGAAAAAAGCGAAGCGCCTGGCACGGTTCCCTGCGAAGGGAGGGATCAGGAGACCGCCGGAGCGACCGGCCGTAGCAAAAATCTGAATTCAAGGGAGATTTTTAGAAAAACGAACGGAAATCTGCAAAGAAACTGTCAAGGCAGGGTCCTGCGCCCGTGGGGGCTCTTCACTGGGCGGGACAAGGACCACTTAAAGTCGCAGAGGGTGCCATCGGGTTTGACGGCGATCTACACCTTGGTTAGCATCCTAAGGAAATGCAAAAAGAGGCGGCAGATTATGAAAGCACTCTTAAATCTGGTTAGCGTGTTGTTATTGGCGTTGTTTTGCCCTCCGGGCCGGGCTCATGGTGGCGGCGGTGCCGAGCCTCAGGAAAAGCCGAAAAAATCCGAAGTAGCTCAGGTCCGCCACACCCCTCATCACCCTGAAGCCTTGGAGCACAACGAGCTTGAGAAGTTGATGTCCGAGAAGCAAATGGCCGGAGACGTAACGGCGATTCGGTGTTCGCTCAATGAATTCACAAGTTGCCGCGGAGTTGAAATTGCCCTTCACGATTTAGCCGGAAAGCAGATTGTTAAAGCCCACACGGGAACGATGGGTATTGTCGGATTTGAGGGACTCAAGCCGAATTCAAACTATATCGCGCGGATCGAGAGTGAGCGGTATAAGGGAGAAACGCAAATCCAAGCTGGCGGTATCTACACGATTAACGGAGAGCGGAAATAGTTTTTTGAAACTCTATTGGACGCTTATAAAACAGTGTAGGTTGAGCGTTTAAAACGCGAAGACGCGGGTTGCGGTGTAATGCGTAGCCATTCCTGATATACCTCTCGAACAAGGTTTAAGAGAGGCCATGATATCACGGACAGTTCAGAC
>JACCDR011889375.1_pt1 | contig 12178 bp, 9 predicted proteins | sample 7446431 | NCBI WGS metagenome assembly JACCDR01 (sample SAMN15323443, study PRJNA562643) | freshwater metagenome | isolation source: river surface water | place: USA:Blue River Watershed | collected 2017-08-17
TGAATATTTTCTCAAACAATAATTGTATCATCTGATTATTTAGGACTACGTTTATTTCGTATTAAATACTTCTTAAATATATCAAGAGTCGATGTATATTTTGTTCCACTTACGACCTGCTAGCGGATATCCGCGGGCAGGTCATCTCTATATAATTTGAATATTTTCTCAAACAATAATTGTATCATCTGATTATTTAGGACTACGTTTATTTCGTATTAAATACTTCTTAAATATGCCAAAAATGTTTCATGCTTATAAATATCAATGGTCATAACAATATTATACAAAAAAAAAAGAAATATTGTTATGACCATTGATAATAGCCATTGTACGGATGATGCGGATCGAACGCACGACAAACGGTTAATAAGACCGCTGCTCTACCACTGAGCTACACCCGCGCATTCTAAGTATAGTAATATACTTAGAAATATATACAATGTTAGATATGCATTGTATATATACTTATTATATATAAGTATCAAAATAGAAAATTTTTCATAATATACAACTGTATAATGTTTCGTCGCATGATATCATCATTGACTAAGTCTCCCAAGAATAATTTTGATGCTGTCATAAAAAAGTATATCAATGTCAATGATAAATCATCATTAATACATATTCGTGTGAATGAAAATGCCGATGCGATTACTGCACTGACACGTGAGATAGATTATCTCAAAAGTATGTTGATTAATATCAACCATCAATTATATATGCTTAACAAAAGAAATCCTACTTGTGAGACAAAGACATAAGCTTTTCTTTCATTTTATTTAATTCATCAATCTCTATACGCATTGACCATGATACTGTCATAATTGTAAATTTTTCTCTGAATTGTAGTTGAACTACATAATCTTTTTTTTCCAATTCAGTAATAATATTATAATATACTGATGTTTGTATTTCTGTGTTGCCAACAGAATTATCAATCTTTCTAAAATGTACGGGCAGTCTAAACTCTATTGTTGATAACCCAGCATCATGCGCTCTCATTATATCAGAGTTTAGTTGAAATAATATTTCACGCACTGCCTCGTTAATAGTTACTTTATACAGACTATTTTTTTTAAGACTATTTGCATTGCTTAATATTCCTGAATAATCCATTCTTTTGTTGTATATTAATTTATTTTGTCTTTGAGAATTGTAATAGTCTCTGCCAATTCATTAACAATTTGTTCCAACTGCGATACTCGTTGCTTCAATTGTTCATTTTCATCAATGACACTCTTTGTTGTAGTCATAATAATTGGTATAATTTCTTCATATGAAATTGTCAATGATGAATCTGCAGGGGATATAAATCCATTGTTATACTCCATTTTAAGTCCAGGACATGGTGCTATGCTAACCAATGATGCAAAATCACTGGCAGCGACATGTTGTGCAATCAATCCAAAGTGTAATTGTTTACGTTTATCTTTTGTATATCTAAAACTAACTGGTTTACTATTTTGTATAAAATTACGACACCGTTCACTATTTAATGGTTGAATATTATTCTTGAGACGTTCATCCGATGTAACGCATACTGTTCCATTAACAATGATAGATGCAGTAGTTCTTAATGAATATGATACATCAGTGGGTATTACCGTTCCTGCGCTACCAGCACTATTTAAATATCCAACAACAGTGCTAACTGTATAATTGGCCGCACCAACTTCGAGTGGTAAATTATTATTAGATGTATTACCAATTTGTAATGATCCTCCCGATGGTATAATCTTCATGATACCACCAGTCGATACTCCTATCGTGGCAGTGCCGGATCCAGTAGACCCAAGTATCATATTTGATGATATATCAACGCCAATATCCATATATTGAGTCTCTGTTCCATCTGTAGAATTATTAACCAATCGTAAACAATATGTCGAGCTTGCGCCATTAATTGTCAATGCTCTTGCCGGTGCAGATGTTTGTATACCAATTCTTCCCGTTGACTTTATCATAAATTTACGACTAGATCCTGATATGGTTGCATTGTAATTACCAATGAATATATCAGCGGCTGCATTTGTTGTTGCTTCACTCGCTCCCTGGATATAACATGCAGATGAATCAGCACTTAGTTTTAATATATTTGTATTCGTAATAACAATACTTGATTGTGTATTTAGTGGTTGGGACAATGTTCCAAATGATGTGATGTTTGGCTGAGCTGCCGTTGTTAATGTTCCTGACAGATTAGTTGCACTCAATGTTGTAAACCCTCCAAGATTTCCCGACGCGCTTAGCACAACGGCTTTATTTGCAGCGGTTAATCCAGGAGTAACACCAGATAAATAATTTAATTCATTGGCAGTTGATTGTACAAGTGTTCCACTTAATCTTAATCCCTTTGTAGTCCCATTATGGGTTGTTACATTGAAATCATTATTTGTAGCAACGCTAACTAATGCACCAGAACTAGATAATTGCATTGAGCCCAATACATCGACTGCAACGGTTCCTGTTATTGCAGAAGATAAATTTGTAGATGCGTTGAATACAGTTAAAGAATTTGAAAATATTCCTGACCGTGGCGGTTCTGTCATTGTATTATCCCATGCCATGCTTGAACTATTTATAAATTGTTTTGTCATCAATGGTGTGCTCCACTGCACTTGCACTGCTGATTGAATAGAAATAGAATCAGTAGATAAATTTTCAAACTCTAAATAAAATGGAGTCCATTGTCCCTGCGTCAATGCAATTTGATCTGATGTATATTCAATGTTTGTTGTGCTGTTCCATCTATTTAAGATCAGAACGCCATTGACCCAAAGTCTGACATATCCAGATGATATAATGTAGAATTGATGTAAATCTGATTGCGTTGGTCTGATGAACCCACTTATATCTAAAGAATAATTAAGATTTAATCCTTTTGGATCATATGTACTGAAGTTCAATGCGCTAATGGCAGCAACGTCAACTACACGACCACTCACGCTTGGTCCAGTTATTTGTCTAATAATTAATTCTCCACTGTTGTAATTATTCAATGGTCCATTCAACGTCAACCCACTAATGGAAAAGTTTGATGCGTTAAGGTTAGTGCACGTCACTGTTGTCGCACTCAATGAATTTATTCCACTAATTGACTTGCTACTGTTTACAACCAATGCTTTTGATTCAGTGGCAATTCCTTGATTTACTTTTAAATAATTTATTTCAAACGCTGTTGGTTCAATCATAATACCTCCTAACATTAAACCTCTACCGGCTCCATTATGTGATGGAATATTAAAGTTATCCAATGCGCCCAATGCAATATCATTGCCACTTGCATCAATGGTTAGATCTCCTCCAGTATCAACAGTGAACATTGTTGTATTCTGTGTGCTGGTATCTGAATTGTATATCAAGAATGTATTTTGACTTGCAGCATTTAAATGAACTGGCGGTGCATTGTTATCCCACGCCATCTGCCCCGATGCAATATTCGTTTGCGTGAATGCACTTGATGACCATTGCAATGAGAATTGTGGATTACTTCCAATGTCTACTTGATACTGAGCATATATAGACACCCATTGATTTGCATTTAAGAATATGGATGCACTTGTTCTTTGTCCAACTACAGACATCCACGAATGCAATACCAATGTTCCATTGATCCATAATCTAATTCTATCATTGCATGTAACATAGAATGTATATGTTGCAGCTGATGGTGGTAATAAATATCCAACAATTTCACATGAGTATCCACTCGTAACTCCATCAGCTGGTGTAAATGAATTAAATACCAATGACGTAATTAATCTTGTATCGATAAGTCTTCCAGCCATATTAGTAGAAGAATATGATTTAATAATTAGCGATCCAGTATTAAAGTTAGAAATAATTCCAGTAAGACTTAATTTAGTTGCAGTCAACTGCTGTGCTGTTAGATTGTTTATTCCAGAAATATTATTAAATGTATCAGTAACCAATGATTTAAGTGCAATGGCAGTCCCTGGAACAACAACATTATAATTTAATTGCGTGGCTGTTGCAGTGACTAATGTATTATTTAGTCGAAGCCCAGTGCTATTACCATCATGATTAGCTATATTTAATACATTAACCGATGATATTAATGGCTGTGTTGCAGTTTGTAATGTCCCTGTCAATGATGTTGCAGATAATGAATTAATATTTCCTATATTACGCAACGCATCTAATACAAGCGCCTTTGACGCTTCTGCATTACCCATTGCAACATTAACTCTATTTAATTGAATGGCAGACGCTGTCACCAATGTGTTTGATAATGATAATCCAGTTGTTGCACCATCATGATTAATTATATTTAAAGTATTTACACTATTGATATTTGGTTGTGCTGATGTTAGTAGTGTTCCTGACAAACTAACCGCAGTTAGTTTACTTATGTTATTAATTTCTCTGGCAGAATCTAATATCATTGCTTTGCTAGCCTCGCCAGATCCAATTGTAGTAACTGTCAGATAATTTAATTGGTCAGCAGTTGCTTTAACTAATGTACTATTCAACGATAAACCCGTCGATGATCCATTATGATTAACAATATTAAGAGTGTTTACGCTATTGATATTGGGCTGAGCATTTGTTGTCAATGTTCCAGTCAGCGTTGATGCACTGAGTAAATTAATATTAATTACATTTCTTGCAGAATCTAATACAAGTGCTCTTGATGGTGCAGCAACACCAGGCATAACACCCAATGCATTTATTTGCACTGCAGTAACCGTTAATAAATTTCCTGCAAGACTTAATCCTGTAGTGGAACCATTATGATTTGCAATATTTAATGTATTAACACTGGTAATATTTGGTTGGGACGCCGTTGATATGGTTCCCGCAAGTTGCGTTGATTGTACCAATATTAATCCAGTTATTTGATTAGACGAATCTGTTACCATTGCTTTATTCGCACTGGCGATACCGGGAACTACTTTTAATGCATTTATTTCTAATGCCGTCGGTAATACAAGAATACCTCCAAGTCTAAGTCCTGCATCAATGCCATTATGTCCAGTAATATCCAAGGTAGTGACACTGGATATATTTGGTTGTGGCCCAGATTGGATACTTCCATATAATTGATCTGCGTATAATTTACTTATTCCAGAAATTTCTTTACCTGTATTTAATATCAATGCCTTGGATGGTTCAGCAACACCGAGTTGTGCAATATTGTTGTAATTAATTTGTGTAGCAGTTGCGGTAACCAATGCTCCACCAAGACGCAATCCAGTAGTGCTTCCATTATGATTTGTTACATTTAAGACACCAACACTGTTTATATATGGCTGCGATGCTGTCATAACAACTGCAGAAACGGTATCTGAAATAATCGATGATATACCAGATATACCAGATGAAGAATTAAGAACCAATGCTTTGTTTGGTTGCGCAGTTCCCGGTGAAACATTGGTATAATTCAATTGCACCGCAGTCGATGAAACCAATGTTCCATTTAATTTGAGCCCCACTGTAGATCCATTGTGTAATAAAATATCTATTTCATTAACGCGTGTTATATATGGTTGAATAGATGTTGTTACTGCTCCAGCAAGCGTTGCTGCTGATAAATTTCCTATACCAGATATATTTTTAGATCCATCGACAATTAATGCACAATTGGCACTGGCAGTTCCAGCAATTGCATTCAATGCATTCATTTGCCCAGCCGTAACAGTAACGAGTGTTCCTCCTAAATATAATCCTTGCGATATCCCATCATGACCATTGATATCTAGCCCCTTTGTTATCTTGACTATGTTGCCAGATGTGTTTATTGTAAGGACTCCATTATTGTTTGTTGTCATTGTAGTTAGTCTTGTATTATCATAGTTCAACGATAACTGCGTGGTTGTTGTTGTGATAACAGTAGATCCATTTAATAATGATGAGCCGCCGTTAATAATTCCAGTTAAAGTACCGAGCGATGTAATGTTGGGCTGTGTTGCTGTCATCAACGTTCCATACAGTAATGTAGATCTCAATTCATTGATATTGATGATGTTTCTTGCAGCATCTACAACGAGTGCTCTATTTGCAAATGCAAACCCAGTTTGCCCACCTGGTAGATCGAGATATGACAGATATGTTGGGTTAATATTAAATACATTGCCATTGAGCGATAGTGATCCTGTAATATTAATGGTATCAAGTGATGTGATATTTGGCTGACTTCCTGTCAATAATGTTCCCCCTAATTGATTTGCAGTTAGTGTATTAATAGAATCTATATTTTTATTTGAATCCAATACCAATGCTTTATACGGATTAGCATGTCCAATTGGCACATCAAGATAATTAAGTTCTGATGCAGTTGCGGTGACAAGAATACCTTGTAATCTTAATCCTCCAGATGATCCATCATGATCTTCAATGTTAACATCGCGTCGGAACATTGTCTTCATTAATCCATCTATTGCTGGCGTTGGCGACGATGGGTTAAATATTGGACCTTGCGTTCCCATAAACATATCAAAATATCTATCATCTTGATAACTTAATCTTATTGCTGGAGTTAATCCTATATCAGTATTAACATTGAGCATGGCTGTTGCAGTTACTGTATTTATCATTGTGCGCTGTGCATTATCTATCATCATAGCAATTGTATTATCTGTGCGCATGACGATTGCGCCATCATTGCCAGAATCTAACACACTAACAGATGTATCACCGCTCTGAAGTATATTTCCTGCAATTACAGCAGGAATTGTAATATTATTTGGTCTTGGCGGATACAACATTGTTTGTTATGTTTTACTACCTATATACAATGATGCATTTGTTTGAATCTATCAAAGTTAAAAGAAAATGATAGAATTGAACTTTCTTTCTTAATATATAATCACCGATATATACATCTATGTGTCAGTTACTAATCTTTTAAAAGATAATGATGATCGTAGATGCGGCGTAAGCTGTAATACTATATCAACACATTATTCCATGCATTAATAGGTATAGCGTTAATGATGGGAAAAGATTGAGAATACCCCTCAGGGTATATCCAATCTATTTTTTATGTCTATGCATAGTTAGTTAGATATCCGAGTCGCATTTGTATCTGAATGCGCTTTGATGCAAAATAAACAAGAATTAATTGTTTAAATGTATCAATTGGATAATTATCACTTCCTGGTGGAACTGCATGTCTTACGCTAGTTATATCAACGTTAATAATAAAAGAATAATTATTTTTTTTAACAATGACATGACCTTCTGGTCTATTAACAATTGTTATAATATCCACGTCCGTTGCTGGATCTGGAGTGCTAAATCCTGTAATGTACACAAGATCCCCAGTAACTAAATTATGTGGATTATCAAATGTAAATAAACCAAGTGTATCGGTGTAACTAATAGATGACGCATACATTCTATCATCATCGAATGATATTTTTGGATACACAGCACCAAAACTCAAACTAAACACGTCTATTTTATTTACAGGATTAGAAAATGTGTATTTATTATTAATTGGTTTGAGATAGATAAGATTATTGTCAATACGATCAATGTCAAATTCAAAGTGAAATTGGCCTCCTTCATATGCCTCAAATGAACTTGCAGCCCATTCATTAACTGCCAATGTCATCTTATTATAAAATGTTGCATATACAGGTTTGTATGGTATAGTGAATGGGAATATTTCTATTTCTACGATATCTTGTAAAGTATTTCCAACAATAATACCACCATGGTCTCCTCTTGTTTTTGTATTTGTAATCAATGTAAACTCTATTGTCGTATTATCCACATTGGCAGTGTTTCTATATCTCGAATCAATGACAATATACTCATCTCTAAATAATGAATTATAATTAAGATATTTAATAACTTGTATTCTTTTGTCTATTGGCATATTAATAATAGACTGGAGTGTATCCGTTGCATTGTCTAAATTTTCTTTGCGATTGGTAAACTGTTCGTTAAACAGTGGAGATAGATTTTTTGCATCATCGCCAGGTATATTTATTTGGTCAATCATATATTTTTTTATTGTAGTTATCTCATCTACAATATCCCTAGTATTTGCATTAATGTAATCTCCGTATAATTTTATAATATGTTTGTTTGCTTCATCCAATGTATTAAAATTTTGTAGTATTGCATCGGAGTCTAATGATTTTAAATATTCCTTTACATTTAATAAATTTGTATTAATGGAAGGATCAAGGTTATATTTTTTGCAAATACTATCAATGAGCAGTACATAATTTTCTCTACTTTCTATACGTTTTTTGTGTTGAGACATTGCTATATATTTATATAAACTGTTTCGATCATATTATACAACAATATAACAATGACATTACTTGAAGAACTAGTAGAAAGATATCCTAATGCAGATTGGGATTGGAATCAATTATCATTGAATCCATCAATATCATTTAAATTTATCATTAATCATCGTACAATGCATTGGAATGCCAACAATGTATCAAGAAATATTTCTATAACTGAAGATGATATTTTGCAAGGAAATTATCCATGGAATTATTCTGGTATCTTTGCCAATCCTAATCTTAATTACAAATTCTTTGAAGAAAAAATAATAAATTGTAAACATGTATTACATATAGATTGGGCATTGTTGTCGGCGAATCCATCGATAGAAACGTTGGATATAATTAATCATCCTTATCATCCATGGAATGATAAGTTTTTGTCGGCAAATCCAAATATAACAAGTTCATTTATTTTAAATGAAGGATCAAAAAGATTTTGGTATGCACCCAGTGTATCTGCAAATCCTGGTATAACAAAACGAGATATTGTCAAATCTACACTAAAACAATTATTTGATTGGGATTATATTAATTTATCAATAAATCCTAACTTGCCGTTGGCGTATGTCAATGACAATATAGATAAACAATGGAACTGGTTTGAAATAAGTAAGGTTGCATCAATGACTGACATAGAAAGATTTTATAATTTTAAGTGGAATGATATAGGATTATCGATGAATAAAAATATATCAATGCAATTTATTTTGAATCATCCACACATTGATTGGGATAAACAATATTTATTAACAAATTCGGCAATTTCATTGAATGATATTTATGAAAATTTAGATTGGTTTGCAATGCATATAAATGATATAAAAAAATATGTATGCTCAAATCAAAATATTTCATTTGAATGGGTTTCTGATAATATAAACTATATAGATTGGAAACGATTGTCAAATAATATTTTATTATAAATCAATGTTATCTAATACAGTTTGCATTTCTTCTGTAAACATATTGCGGTCTTTTATTTCATTGATATCAAGTTCATCGATGTGTTTTCTAAAGAATATTAATGAAATAAAATTTCCTATTTTTAATTTTTTGTTTGGATCAAAATTATCTAATGTATATGTGCAAGTTATAGCACCTAATGAGTTTGTTCTTGGCTTTACATTTTTATTATTCGCAATCTTGTAATCTTGCATTCTTTCACAATGTATTTCATATAAGAATTCTGTACTTATATTCCTTACATCAAGATGCTCATCGTCCCAGTTTATTCTCATCTTAAATCTATTGGCAAATTTTTCATTGCGAATATTGTTAGCACTGATCCAATCCCAATCAAGATCATTTGAATGAATAGATATTGTATTTAAAGAATATCCATTAGTAAATGGCGTATGCGTCTTCCAATTTATTTTTTTATCAAATATTTCTGCATGATATTCTGTAAACCAACTTGGTGGATGTGCGCTTATATACTCCCAATCAAATTTATCATTGAATTCATTTAAGAACTCAATTGTTCGCGACTGTCCATATAATTGCGCTGTCCAATTGACAATATTTCTTTTATATCTAATAATAATACATTCTGGCAATTGTCTTGTTAGAGTTTGCCAATCGATATTATTTATATATTTTACTATAAACACATTGCTTAATTCTATTCCAGAATTAAATATTTTCATCCATTGTATATTTTGCATTGAATTATATTTTATTGTATCTAAAATATTCCTTTCCGTAACAAATAGCTCAATGTTAGGGTCTATAAACATGCGATCCATAATATCAATCATTGTATAATTATATTATGTGTTCTTCAATTTTATGGCATAAAAAAATAAACATAACGACACTATTGATGTATTTTTTATTATATTTTTTTATTATATTTTTATATATTTACTTGCCCTCCTCAACTTCAGCGGACTCTTCTTCATCATCATCTTGCGGCTTTAATTCATCTAATCGCGATTGTACAACATCTAAAACAACACGAACATCATCATCGCACGAATGCACATGATCTTGTAGAAGAATCTTCGTTGCAATAAGAGCAAGTCGCTCGTTGACAGTCTTGCTATTAGCGGTATCAAGTAATGATTTGATAACATTGGCAAAACGATCCAACGTTTGATACACGACACGATCTAAAAGTGCGGCGACTTCCTTACTTAGAAGTAATCCTTCAAAACGCTTATCCCGCGAAACAATTTCCTTAAATGTGTTAGAAATGTATTGAAATAATCGTGGCTTAACGACCTTGACCTTGGCAACTTCAGCAACTTCAGCAACCTCTTCAGTGTCCTCAGCAACCTGATCATCACCATCGACAACATCAACCGCCTCATCTTCAACAACTTCTTCAACAACCTCTTCCTCATCATCTTCATATTCAACTGGATGCACGGCATCAAACACAGCCTTAGTATTCATGTAGAGACCGGCAAGTTGCTTAGTCTGAAGTGCATCCCATGGGACATGTGCGGGTTTAGTTAACTTATTTTTCTGAGCAGCGCAGTTATCACAAGTAAACACTAGAATTTCTCGAACCATGAGATTAACAACATGCGTAACAGTTTCATATGCAAACTTACTAAACTTAAACTTCATACTGGATGCGACATCCTTGAGATTCTTAAGTTCATCAGTTGACTCAGCAATCTTAGCCTTGAGAGACTTCGATGCCTCATGCTCTAGATATTCCGCAACACGTTTCTTACATTCTTCTAGAACAACTGCATCTTCAGGAGACAATTCAGGAGTCTTGTTCTCCTCAGTTGGCATGTTCTTCTTAATAACACTGACCCACTTTTCAATCTCTCCATTGATCTTAGTATCAGCTAACCACTTTTTGATATGAACAGTGCCAATGAGTTTACGTGGATCAACATCCTTATCCTTGATCTTACCACTAGTAGCTAGCACAACATTCTTGGCTTCATCAACGGAAACGTTGTTGTAAGGTTCAACGGGGGTCTTAGTCTTACGGGCCATGATTACTATGTATATTAATTACTTCGGTGTATCAATTTTGGTTAATACTGCGAATGCTTGGATTATATATATCTATATATCGTCGCTTAAAATAGACTCACTTTTCTTTGCACAAGATCACATTTATTGACAATTTTATCAACATATACTTAATATAAAAAAATATTAAAATATTTTAATTTATATTTTATCGATATATGAATCTAAATCGAATCTAGTGTCTCGTTCGTACCAATCAACATTTTCGTAATGATCGAATAATTCAGTGTGTATGTCATTGAGTTTATAATAATCCTGATTCGTTCGTTTAGCATCGATTACTTTCTTCGCATGCATACCACGCTTTGTTTGATTAACAAACATCGAATCTGTATCATTTGATTGCAGTGTATTTGATGAAAGGAATGTTTTAATTAAGTTTAACGTTTCTTCGCTCATCTGTATATTATATTAATGTATAAAAAAAACAATTGTTCATACGATTCTTTCGAGGCAACCACTAAATTTTAAATAATTAAAATATATTTCATTGTAATGTCTATGTGATGTATCAATGCGATCCAATTCATACTTATATATTTCTATATTTCTTATCAATGCATTGATTGCAACACTTCTGTAATATTCTTTTTCGTAAGTATTAAATTCTTCATTGATTGGATCATTTATGTGTTCTGCTATATATTGTGCGTATGTAATTGCATTGAGTTCTTCTTCTGTAAATGTTAATGATTCAAGAATATACGATATATCTGAAATCATATTATTATATAATTACTTTTTTTCTTCACTTGGTGTATCATTTTCCATAATATCCATAATTTTATCTAATGTAGTAAATACGCCATCAAGCTTTGTATTCTTCTTGGGCATTTCATTAGCCTTCTTTCTGAAGTGGAAAATAATTCGTTTAAACTGGCATAGTGTCGGTTTATCAATATGCA
>JACCDR010836387.1_pt1 | contig 12174 bp, 22 predicted proteins | sample 7446431 | NCBI WGS metagenome assembly JACCDR01 (sample SAMN15323443, study PRJNA562643) | freshwater metagenome | isolation source: river surface water | place: USA:Blue River Watershed | collected 2017-08-17
ATGACTGGGCTACGCCCTGCAAGCCCAAAGGGGGGGGAGGGAGGACCCCAAAACGCTCAAAAAACACGCTAAATCCCTGCGTTTTTTGCACGTTTTTCCCTCGTTTCAGTACCGAAAACACAGGGTTTTTGCATGTTTTTCTAGTCGATCCGTGCTGGTTTGGACTGCCGTTTTGAACCGTCTCGCCGGCGTCACCAAGGCAGGCATAACACGCACAAACCCCGCACAAACGCACGTTTGGCAGCGGATTGCAAATCCGCCATCGTGGGTTCAACTCCCACCGGAGCCTCTCAACGAAAACCCATGTTTTGCCAAGCAAAACGTGGGTTTTTTGTTTTAAATACATCTTCGCATGTTGGGCCACAGAATGCCACCGTGGGCCACAAAAGGCCAACGATCCGTCTCGCCGGCGTCACACCCCATATCGTTGCAATCATACTGCGGTTGCTTTCTCAAGTGCTTCGATCGCTTCTGTCAGTTGCTCAGGGAACAGATGCCCATAAGTGTCCAACGTCAAACGGATCGTGCTATGTCGCATTACCTGTTGGATCTGTTTCGCATGGATGCCAGCCAACGCCAACCACGCCCCGCACGTGTACCGCAATGCGTGGAAGTCCAATCGCTTCTTCTCATGCGAGATCTGACACAGAAAGTCCGATGCAGTACGCTTGGCGATCTCGTCGACGGTTTTCGCTTCCTTGATCCATTGTTTGCGAGCCGCCTCAAGATCCTTTCGCAAGACGATCGCCAATCTATTCAGGTCACGGATCGAAAACGCGTTGGCACTTGGAAGCTTGTTTCCTAGGTGTTGTTCCAATCGCACCGCAAGCGACCGCGTAAGCATTTGTTCGGCAGGTTTAGCGTTCTTCGTGTTCGCACTAGGCAGCATCACATAGGGAGCGTCGCCCGTAAAGACAAAGGAAGAACGCTTCAACGACTTCAATTCCTTCGCACGCAACCCAGTCACCAAGGCCAATTCGTACAGCAACGCACGTTCCGGCCCATCGATCAGACGGATCGTTGGGCCGTTCTCCGTTGCGATCTTCAGTTTGATCCATTCCGCATGCGACAACGCCCGACGCTGATAGCGACGGTCTCGAGCTGGGCTAGGCGATTGGATATTCGCAAGCGGGTCGCGCGGCAATCGGTGGGTCGACACACACCAAGCAGAAAACGCCTTGATCGATACCAAGTACGATTGCACCGTACGAGCCGAAACGCCCTCCTTTTGCCGGCTCGCCACGTATTCGACGACATGCTGACCAGTCAGCTTGGAAGCCGAGTCGATCGCAGCAAAGGCGATAATCTTTTCGATCTTCTGTCGAGTGTCGGCAACATGCTGATTTGCTGTTCCGTGCGTCACCTCCAACGAAGCAATGAAATCATCGACCCATTTTTGGGCCGTCTCTTTCGCGTGAAGTGCGATCGCATCGGCGGCAGGATCACGCAGGCCGGCACGAATTTGGGCAACTTCCTTTTCCGTTTTGGCCAGGATCTGTTGTGCGGTAGCTTTGTCGCTAGTGCCAGTGGTTCGACGTCGGCGTTTTCCGTGTTCGTCGACCCATTGCATACGATAGTGACGCGAGGTCGGCACTTTGTAGACGGTACCCATTATTCTTCGCCCCGTTTACCGGGTTTCGGGCCGGGCGAGTTGGGTAGCGAATCGATGTAGTTGTCGAGATCTCGCACCGCGTAGCGAACGATACAGCCGATTCGACGACGAGGAATAGACTCACTCGCCACGAGACGACTGAACGATCGTAGGCTGATACTCAGGTACTCCGCAGCCTGTTCGCGAGACAAGAGGCCGCGTGGTGTTGTTGCAACAGACATCGAAAAACCTCAAAGGATCACAGGAAGAGATCTTTTGAGGGTGCTGAACTAGGTGCGAGAAGTATTGACTAATCCGAAGGAGGTGTCAACGGTTTTTTGTTTCGTCTACGACCAAACATTTTATCCCACTCCCTCGCGTTAGCTTCTCGCGTGGCAATCAATTCAGTTTTTTCGCTGTCCAGTTCGGTCGTTCGCGTCATGGCTGGAGTGCGATGAAGCATACGAACGCCGATGTAAACCAAGATTGCCAACTCAAACCCCACAAAGCTTTTGTTTGCAGCCGAACCAATTGCCAATAACACAAAAAATCCCACATCCCAAACAGGATTGATAGCCTTGAAGTCTGTCGTGGCCAATGCTCGTGTTGATTCGTCGATGCGTGATAGACGTTCATTCAAAAGCCTCAACTGCTCAGCGGTGTCACGTTGGGCAATTACTAATTCTACGACCGTCAATTTTTCTTTGGGCGTTTCACTCATGACCTAACGTGTCTCCAGGGCTAGCAAACTCTACTCAAAAGGAAATTTCAGTTTATCACTCTCGCGATAGGCCGCAGGACAACGCCCCGCGATTTCTACAAAGGAATCAGCATGTCAAAGACAAGAAAAAAGGAAAAACAACAACGATACGATCTTTGGATACTAAGCGGTTCCGTAGTCCGTATCGCAGAAACCAATCTCAGTGCGAAAAAATGTAAAGCCATTTCGCAAACAACCGAACTAAACAAGGGCGAAGCCTTTCTTATGACGCCGGTTTCTTCCGAGGCCTACTGCCCTTTGGCTGGACATAAGCTGGCTTAGACTCGGCGGCGAGATCTGCGTTTGCAATTGCACCAAGCGGATTCAAATCCGCTTGCGTCTCCAGTGTTTCCGATTTAACGCGGCTTTCTTGAGCAATCAAGATTGCGTTGTAGTGTTTTCTCGCATCAATGGTTGCGACTTTACCCACCAAACCTTCCGTGAATTGCAGCAAATGCAATGTCGCTCGAAAGCCAGTTTTCCAGTTCGTCGTCAGAACTTCAGAGTTCTTGCTTTCTTTTACCGTTGGAATCACGGACTCAACGTGTTTGGCCAGACTGCAAAGCAACTCACCAAGATCACGCAGTTGCTCGGCTGAAACTAAATACTCGTCTTCATTTGTGCTCATTACTAAAGATTACGGAAAAAAATCTTTACTGCAATAAACGCATGCCAGGAAAAGAGTTACGAATATACAAAGTTTCAACTTTGTGCAATCTTTGTTGAAACCATATTGCATTCGTTACTTTTGTAACTAAAGTTATCTCAATAACAGTTCATGGATGGTTTGAAACAAAAAGGTGCCGTTCATGAGTATTCCGAACCCTCGCGAAGAGTTGATTTTAATCTTGTCCGTTGCAGTTAAGTCAGATGCAAAGAAAAGGCTTGAGGATCGTGTGTCACGTGGCCTTTGCTTGGCGTTGCTAGATGACGGTTCAGACTGCGATAAGCCTGCCTCGAAAGATGGTGTTTGCGTGTCGTGTTACAACCGCCGACGCAATCACATACTGACGTCGCGGATGAGCGAAGCGGATGAAAGTCGATTCTTGGCATCGCTAGAACGAAAAGGGCATCGATGCTCGTATCGAAAGCGAAAAGAGATTATTCGGAAGAGGGCATAGGTTTCGTAACCAAGGAAAGGAGTGGATTTTCAGTGGTGACAGTAGAGGTGAGATTTAAGAACGGAGCTTTTGTATGCCAGCACAGGGAACCAAGTAAAGCAAAGGTTCGGCTGTTTGCTTCAACATACGAAGTTGCGTTGAAGATGGCAACCAAGTTGCTGAAACAACAGGGCGTCGAGGAATTCGAGTTCGTTCGGGTTTGATTTGGTACAGACCACGCGGCATGGTGCATGACGTCGACTATGGATGGCGGCTTGGGGTTGGATAGGCCCCTGCGTGGTTTTTTCAGCACCTTGCGAGGGTGCTGAATTAGGTAGCCGGCCTGCGGAAACGTAGGCCGGCGTTTGGGTGGGTTAGCTTAATTGGCAAAGCACAGGGTTTGCGGGCGTACCCCTGATTGTTGGTTCGAGTCCAACACCCACCATTGCTCGGTTCGGCAGGGCGACGTGCAGTTTAGCGTGTTGTCGCATGGCCTAGCTCGGCAACGTTTCGCAAGGCAATTTTTTTAGTGGATAGGAAAGAATGAAAACAGCAACGTGCAAATTGGAGTCGATGTCTCCATATTCGCAATCGCGTTACATTAACGAAAAGAAAACGCGAGATGAAACACACGGCGACTTCGAGAAACGTTCGTGGCATCTGCGATGTCATTACAACGAAGCCGGGAACGTTTACATACCGCCGATGTCGTTCAAGAATTGCTTGAGCGAGGCAGCAAAGTACAAGTCGATTCAGATTCCAGGTAAAGGCAAGTCGACATACACCAAACACTTTGAAGCAGGTGTTTTGGTTGTAGAGCCTCTTGTTTTACCTGTCACAGAGAAAACCCTTCAGTCGGAATGGTTGCATGTTCCATCCGACGGGCGCCGTGGTGGGACAACTCGCGTTGAAAAATGTTTTCCGCTCATTCCGTCGTGGACGGGTGATGTGAAGTTTTTGATTCTTGATGAAGTCATAACTCAAGAAGTGTTTACCGAGCATTTGCGAGATGCTGGTTCTTTCATTGGTATCGGTCGGTTTCGACCAAGGAACAACGGTTTCTATGGTCGGTTCGTTGTGAAGTCGGTTGATTGGAAATAGGGCTTAGCTCGGAAGGACCTGTTTCGGCAGCGCAAGGTGGGGCACGGCAACGCAAGACAAGGGATTTTTTACGATGCAATTTGAAAAGTCGGCAGACACAAAGGTTTTAGAGCATTTGCTTTCGACTGCGGCGGTCGGTGACACGATCACCTACGACGCGATGTCGAAAGCACTTGGGCGAGATGTTCGCAAGTTTGCGTTGAACGCATTGCGATCGGCTCGCGGTTGGGTGTTACGGGAAAAGAAGTTTGTATTTGAGGTCGATGCGAACGTCGGCTATACGCGATTGAATGATGGGGCGATTGTGAAAACGTCGGCACTAGATCGCAAGCGTATCAGCCGGATAGCAAAACGATCTTTAACAAAACTGTCAGTCGTCGATTTCGCAAAGCTAGACGACGAAAGCAAGAAAACTCACCTAGTGTTTTCTGCACAAATGGGAGCGGTTGCAATGTTCGCAAGTAAATCGTCATTGACGAAGATTGAAAGCAAAATCAACAACGGTTCGCAGTCGCTGCCGATTGGTGAGACGCTGCGGATGTTTACGGAATAACGGGTTGCGGCCAGGCACGACCTGGCTGGGCACGGCGGGGCCGGGCCAGGCATGACCTGGCTGGGCATGGCGGGTCCGGGCGAGGCAAGGTTTTTATGAACGCATTCGACAGGGTCAAACGGGAGCAAGCGAGAATGGAGGCTAGTTTGGACAGAATCAACAAAGGTGTGGCTGTCAGTGCGAACGGGGTTTGTACGTCGGCAGAATCTTATATCGATCCGATCGCAGCGGCGGCGTTGCGTGGCTCGCAATCGTATCACTTGGTCGGCGGTGGGTGGACTTTGGTTCACGAAGAGTCAGCAAACGGACTCGATGTCGTGTTCAATCGGTTTCTCGACTCTGCATTTGTGGAGCCTTGGAAAACGCCCGTTGAACGACAGGCACAATCGATTGCTATCCGTGCGGTTCTCCGTTGCATGTATACCGCAGCCAGTGCCAGCGGACTGAAAGTCACGCTCTATACGACGACCAAGCCGGGGGTGGCAGCGTGACCATGCACCACGAGAAAGTCATTGAACTAGTTAGCAGTCTTGTCCGTGCCGCTTCAAAGCCCGGCGAGATTCGGCTACGGATAATCTACAACGAATACAGGCTTGAGTGTGCGGACGCTTGCACCGAGCTCTATGACGCTTGGGATGCGATTGAAAAGCACTTCGTTGACGGTAATGGGTGCGATTACATCCTGCAATTGTATTCCATGCTCCAGTCACGCGGCTCTAAGTGCAGTTTGTCCGTCACTCAAGACGGGATCTCGATTCCGATTGAGAAATCAAAGTATTGCATTTCGATGTGGATGTCGCCGCATCAACTTCAACAACTTGATCGGTTCGCGGTAGCGGTTGGCAAGAACAGGAGCGACGCGGCGGAGTTGCTCATTACTAGCGGTTTACAGATTCGATCGTTGATTGGAGATACAGGTCTATGATTCGGCAAGCGAGGTTTGAGGGTGAAGCGGCTTGGTCGGACTTTCCGAACGTATCGCTTTTCGAAGCGGTAAGGCAAAAGGCAATCACGACAACATTGCCATTGCCGGCAACGGTTCGTGTCGAGGTTCGATGTTCCGAGTCGGATGACATTCCGAACGACACCTACGACGTGTTGGTGAGTAAGCACGCGTCGATTTTGAATCCCAGGAAAGGAACGGAGGTATACGAAAGATGAAGTTCACAGATCAGTTTGGTAACACGGTACGCGTTGGGCGTCGATATGCGGTCGGTCGCTCGCGTGCTACCGGTCCCATTTGTGTCGTGTTCGAAGATCCCGAATCGGGTGAACAGATGATTCGCCGCGTGAAAGGTGATCCGTTTCCCCAACGTCTGTACGGCGAGGATTTCGACTACGCCCTCGACCCGTCTACCAAGTTCACGCTGGTTGACGCGAACGGCTGCGAGGTGACGGACCTGGCGTTGGCTGACGACGATTTGGCAATGACGGTGCGTGAAGCTGTATTGCGTGCTCGCGTGCTCAAGGATCAGTTGGCCGGCGTGGAAGCGACATTGGTCGAGGCTCTCGACGTGTGCGGTGATCAACAGTTGCGTGACGCGATTTTCGGCGCGGTACACGGCGATTTGGGTGCGGAGGCTGTATTGGAACTTATGGGGGTGTAGCGTGTCGACGACTCAGAAAGCCAAACGGAAAGAGCTGACGGACACGATTGAAAAGGAGCGTCAGTTAGCACGCCGGCGGGAACAGTATTACCGGAACCGCGAACGGATTCTACAGAAGCGACGCGAGGACCGAGAGAAAGAAAGGGCAAGCGACGTGATTGTGAACACAAAGAAGAACGACCCACGCGGCCCTGCTGTAAACGCGACCAAATGCCGTTGCGGGAAACGTGTCTATGTCTGGGTCGATGGTGTGTGCTTGGAATGCAGTCTACTGCGGAAGCCGAAACTATGAGTACGAAAACACGTCCGATACTGTTCAACGGCTCAATGGTTCGTGCGATCCTAGCGGGAAAGAAGACGCAGACACGTCGAATCATGAAACCGCAACCGGACCATGAGTTGGAACGGCTTGGAGAGTGCGAAGATATGTTGTTTGGTGTACGGCAAAACGGAAAGATTGGTGTTTGGCGTTCTCCGTTTGGCAACGCTGGAGATCGGTTGTGGGTTCGTGAGACGTGGGCAGTTGTTCCGCACGTGACGGACAATGGACCAAAGCACAGAGCCAAGGGCGATGGTACGGGAGCAACATGGCGAGCGGATTGGGATGGTAACCCATCGGGATTCAAATGGAAACCATCGATTCACATGCCGCGTTGGGCGAGTCGCATTACGTTGGAGATCACCGACGTTGGTGTGGAGCGATTAAACGACATAAGCGAAGCCGACGCGAGTGCGGAAGGCGTAGAACGCATCGATCTCGGGCCGACGCATTTACATGGAATGCCGGTCCATCCGTATACCAGTTACTACTGGGAAGCCTTCAAAGCACTTTGGGAGTCGATCAACGGCAAGGGCTCATGGGAAAAGAATCCTTGGGTTTGGGTCGTCAGCTTCGAAAGGGTGGATTCATGAACCAACTCACACTTGATTTCGATGCGACGCAGAAGCCTGCGGAACAGCGGGACGCGTGCCAGCAAACGAGCCGGGACGCATATCTGACGACCGACCGAAAGAATGATCGATCTAGGATTGCGGCGTTTGTCCGTGGCCGTGGAGCGATCGGAGCGACTCGTGACGAGATCAGTGTCGAATTGTCGATCGGACTGCCGACGGTTTGCGGTCGCGTTCGAGAGTTGTTCGAAAGTGAATTGGTTTACGCATCGGATCGACGTCGACCGACGCGAACGGGTTCGATGGCTGTCGTGATGGTTTGGAGATAAGCAAATGCCGAAGCGTACTCACAAATTCGCAGCGAAGAAAACAATAGTCGATGGGATAGTTTTTCCGTCCAAAAAAGAGGCACGTAGATACAGCGAACTGAAGCTATTGGAGCGAGCCGGCAAGATCAAACATCTTCGTCGGCAAGTTCCCTACAAGATCACCATAGCGGCAAAATACGTGGCCGATTTCGTCTACGTGGATTGCTTTGACGGTGCGGAGATCGTTGAGGATGTGAAGGGCTACAAAACGCCGGAGTATCTACGAAAAAAGAAACTCATGGCAGCTCAACACGGAATCACGATCAGAGAAAGCTAACGAGTCATGAGTGATAGTGACGCGTTGATTGAGTTTGTAACGGCTAGCAATCGGTTGGGCTACACGGCCCAAGAGGTTGCAGACGAGTTGGAACAGTTGGGACGTGTTCCTAGGTCTCAATGGCCTAGGGCTACGGCACAACATTGGTTGCGGACGATCGAACGTTGCGTCGAGGCGAGACTTCTCGAGGTACGCGACGGGGGTCGGATTGGAACACCTACCGAGGACCAATCACCGCGGCAAATGAGTTTGTTTGATGGTTTGTAGTGGATCGCTCCGCCGATCCTCTTGGATTGAAAAGGATTTTCAGATGTCTTCCGTTTACCGAATTGCCAAATGGCGAGAAGTGTTCGAGAAAAGCGAGTCGCGCAAACTCAAGGTACCGTCCTGGGTCTCCCTGCCGATCGCTTTTGGTTCGAGCGGCTATCACTCGCTGTTGGATGAATTCGGAGACGACGCACCGGCGATATATGGTTGTTGGTGTGCGTTGTTGCTGGTTTCGGCTGGTTGCAACGTTAGGGGGATGCTGGCAGATTCGCGGGGGAATCCTCTACGAATCACCTGGATAGCCAGAACGACCGGTTTCCCAGTGACATTGTACGAACGTTTGGTCGCTTGGGCCGAGTCGGAGGATATTGGGTGGTTGGAGAGGTTGGAGGCTGAAGACGTTCAGGCTGCGATCGCAGAAAACCAAGCGATTTGCACAGATTCTAGCAGTCTGGGGGATTCCCCCACGCATCCGCCGGAAGTCTGGGGGAAAAGTCGGGCTACAAGACAAGACAAGACAGGACAAGACATAACATCACACAACAAGACAAGACAGGACAAGACACCGGGCCAGGCTCCAGTGGATTCGAGTTTGTCTAGCGAGCTGGCCGCAGGTGGCTCGATGGTCGGAGTTGTGTCGAATCCGAACTTGATGATTTTGAAAGATCGATGGGATCGATTGAGGACGGACCAAAAGTTTTTGGATTTAGTGATCGAGAACGCGAAGAAACTCAAGCGGGTTAAGCATCCGGCAATTCAATCGATGTCAAAGCGACAGGTTCTTGAATACTCATGGGCCGGCACAGACTTCGACCCAAACGTGTTGCAGGGTTGCATTGAACGCATAGCGACGCGACAGGTCGAGAAGCCATTAGCGTATCTCGACGGGGCATTTCGCAAGCTATGCAACGAGAAATCCCAATGCAGGTGGGACGATGTACGGGCAATCGTTCCGAATCCCCCAACAGCACAGTCGGCACCCGTCGCCGAACCACAGGAGACAGAGGCAGCATGAAACACATGCCTAGATTTCCTTTGCAGTCTGTAGGTTTCAGCGGTCGCATGGTGATTAGCTTATCGGGCGTTCTAGAGCGTGCAGCGGACCAGTGCAAACGATCGCGTGACAACAAGCACCTAGCGTATCCATTGAGCAAATTGCAGGAACACATCAACCATCTTCGCAAGAGCGAAAATGACGAACAAGCACTAGAACGTTTAGAGGAGTTTTTGAGGCTATGGGTTGAATCATGAACGCTTTGATTGATTTAGCCGCCGATGGCACCGCCTCCATCGAAACGCACGGCTTCCAGGCGGCTTAAATCGAATCAATTGTTATCGGGCTTTTGGAGGAAGATACAGTGACAACAACCAGACGGAGTTTTCTACAATCGATGGCGGCAATGTTTGTCATCCCCGTCGTATCGAAAGACATTGATTATGGGGTAAGGCAATATGATTTCGCACCCTGGGTGGATCATTATTCCAAGAGGTTCGACCTATCTAAACCGTTTGATTTCAATGGGTTCTCAATTGCTACAGATGGTCGAAAACTGATTCGCGTTCCGGTCATGCAGTCGTCAGAGCTGGATGGAAGCAGGAAAACACCAGACGCATCGCATCTCCCGTGGGATGGATTTGATGACGGTGGATGGAAGCCGTTTTCAAAACAACGGATTAAGCCAAAAAACACCGGAACCTACTGCGAGCAATGTTGCGGTATTGGCTGGATTGGAAAGACAGAGTGGAAAGAGTTTGACGTTCGCACAACGCCAGAGCCGTATCGCAAACGATACGAACATGATTGCTGGATCGACTCCGAGTGTTTTAACCAAGACGAATTTTCTAAGTATTTAGAGCGACACGGATGGAAAACAACCGATTGGATCGGCGAAAAAATGTGCGATCAGTGCGTCGGTTCTGGCTGGAACGTTGAAGGCTGCGAGTACCAGATTGACGGCCAGCGTTTCGATAGCGGTTTTATTTCCGCGATCGAAAGACTTGGTTCGTTCGAAACAAGGCTGGAAGATTACGGAATCAAACAGTACGGCGAACCAGAGACGGTAAAGCTTCTTTTGTTTCGTGGTGATGGGTTTGACGGGATGGTTATGCCTCGAAACGATCGCTAAGTCCCGATAACGATATGGTTTACCGAGCCCCCTTCGGTAGACCTTCCATTTCAAAAACCGTTGCAAGGGGGCTTCGGTACAACCAATTGTTATGGTGCTCTTATGGAAAATGTGGTCGAAACACGGTTAGAAATGGATTACCCAGAAACGCTGTTGCGTATATGGCGAATGACAGACCCTGAAGCAGTGCGATACGCATTGTCATTTGTCCGAGTTGATTTCGGCAATCAATATGTCGAGGCAACAAACGGCAGGATTTTGGTACGCGAGTCCATCAAGTTGGACGAACCATTCTGTGGCCTCGATTCGGTGTTGATGTACGGCGCGGACTTGAGACGTATTGCAAGGATGTTCGATGACGCAGGAAAACGATTCAAGTTGAAGTTGGTCAACATCGGGAAAGAATGGTTTGCAGAGAACGTGGACACTCGCGTAAGAATCAACACCCCTGAGGAAGATGCAAGATTCCCAAACACAAACGACATTTTCGCGATTAAGCCAGCAAGAGTAGCGAAGTTTAACGTGAATATGAAAGAGCTTCGCCGGTTCATTGCGGCTTTTGGATCGATGGAACCAGGCGGTCACACCGGCGTAGAGATCAGCATTCCGCTGGATGGTGAAGGAACAGCGAGTCTCAGTTGCGGTTGTCGCAGCGTGAACGGTCGTTTGTCTCTCATGGCAGAAAGTCACGACAGCAAGCGTGTGACAATCGAGCCTGAATTTGAGTCACCATAACGCTTTGATTGTCCGAGTCCGTAAAGGAAAAGTAACCATGTCAGAAAACGTGCAAGTAGGACTTCGGACCAATCAATTGTTCGACGTTCACGATGATTGGGCCAGCGGTGCTTTATTCTCGGAGTGCCGAACGTGGCGATACGCATTGTGGCGTCGATGGGATTTCGGATCACGGTGCAACATGGTTGCATTCGTGGGATTGAATCCATCGACGGCAGACGAATCGATTGACGATCCAACAATCAGGCGGTGCAAAGGATTTGCGAAGGAATGGGGATTCGATGGAATGTATATGCTCAATGCGTATGCGTTCCGAGCGACCGACCCGAAGGACATGAAAGCCGCAAGCGATCCAGTCGGACCGGATAATGACCAGTGGTTGCGTCACTACGGGACCGAATCGATAGCGATTATTGCAGCGTGGGGCGTCCATTGCGAACCAAGACGCGAAAGCGTTGTTTGCGAAACGATAGGAAAGTTAGTTATGTGCTTGGGGAGAACGAAGGACGGACGCCCGAAGCATCCATTGTACTTGCGAGCGGACACAAAGCCGGAACCGTTCTGGCAGCCGCGAGTGTGATACGTCGAACGCAATGCGTAACCGAGCCCCCGCCGGTTACGCCTACATCTCAAATCGACCGAATCAGGGGCTTCGGTTCACGCAATTGTTATCCTGCCATGAAGATCATAGAGAAGCACGGACTGGAAGAATTGATTTTGACGCAAGTTCTCGGCTGGAAATGGATGTCATTTCTTGGGATGCCGATGAACGATCACCCGAACTACCGCGACACCGAG
>JACCDR011715215.1_pt1 | contig 12173 bp, 10 predicted proteins | sample 7446431 | NCBI WGS metagenome assembly JACCDR01 (sample SAMN15323443, study PRJNA562643) | freshwater metagenome | isolation source: river surface water | place: USA:Blue River Watershed | collected 2017-08-17
CCGTTCTCCCAGGTCGTGCTCGTCCCGGGCGATACGATCCGGAGCTATCTCAAGGTGATTAACGCGAATCCGTACCCGCTCACCGTGTACGCTGCCCCAGTCAATTTCGAGAGCTCAGATGAGCAGGGCTCGCCCAAGTTCATCCCGCTTATCGGGGATCCGGTCGATGCTGCTACGCTCGCGGGCTGGATCGCTGTTTCGCGCGATCCTATCGATATACCTCCCGAGACCACCGTCGAGGTTCCGTACACCATCACTGTCCCCGAATCCGCACAACCCGGTGGGCATTTTGCGGCCATCCTCATCGGTACGCGCCCACCGGATACCGATGAGCCTGGTGTCGTGAAGACGTCACAGATGGTGTCGTCGCTCTTTATGGCGCGAGTCGCAGGTGATGTCGTCGAAGAGGGGCAGATCCGTGAGTTCTCCGTCGCACGCTCATTCGTCCCGTCGCCTCGCGCAGAGTTCATGATGCGTTTCGAGAACACCGGGAGCGTGTACTTGCAACCGCAAGGCGACATCACGATCTACAATATGTGGGGTAAGGAGCGCGGATTCATTCCCGTGAATCAGAAGACCAATTTCGGCAACGTCCTTCCGAACAGCATCAGGAAGTTCACGTTCACCTGGGAGGGATCGCAATCAATCACCGATATCGGTCGCTACAAAGCGATCGCGACCATCACGTACGGTATCGATGCGAAGAAATCAGTCGATCGCACGGTGTATTTTTGGGTGATCCCATGGAAGGCAACGCTCATCACGCTCGCGTTCGTCGCGTTGTTCGTGTTCCTCATGGTGCTATCGATACGTCTCTATGTGCGCCGTGTTCTCGACATGGCCGGCATCGATCCGAATCGTGCGCAGACAGCCGCAGTTCAACCGAAGCGACGCGGGGGCCGTTCGCCAATAGTGCGTGTCGAGTCTGAACCTCAATCGACGGTTCGTCGCGTGACGCGCGCTGAGATGGTCGCACCGCTCCGTGCCGGGGTCCTCGATCTCCGTAAGGCAGTATCACGCACAGAATCGCGTGCGAATGGCGGAATCACTGATTTCGTGCGCGAGTACCGCACCGCGCTCGTCGCGCTTGCGCTCGGCATGGTCGGCACCGGTCTCATCGTGTGGTACGTGCTCGATGCTCAGGAAGAGACGCGTCCGTACGAGGTGACGCTGACGCAAGAGGGACGTGACGTCACCCTATCCTCGGCACAAGTCGAGAAGAGTCGCTCGAATGAACTCGTGCCGGATCCGGGCGTACCGAGCGCCGCTACACGACCACGCGTCTCTATCGTGAACGCGAGCGGTAAGACGGGCGCAGGGAGCGCCGTAGTCGAGCGGCTCGAGAAGGCTGGCTTCGCGGTCGGAGACATCTCGACCGATCAAGATGTTCGTACGACGAGCGTGATCGTCTATAACGCCGATGAGGTGGAGCGTGCGAAGCAGGTGAGCGCGCTCTGGGACGGCGTACCACTCTCCGTTCGCGCTCCGGGAGAAGAGGCAGAACCAGCGCTCCTCCTCATCATCGGCGCGGATCGAGGTAACTAGGATGCATGATAGAATAAGAACGCACGACGCTTACTCGCGTAATACTCAACGTATGAATCAACGAGCACTCATCGTCTCTGCGATCATCTTCATCGCAATTATTGGCGCGATGTTCGGGTACGCAGCACTGAAGCGTGCCGAGCTCGATCGCCCCACGACGTCGATCGAGCCTATTCCGGAAAGCCCTCGTACTGAAGAGGTGCGTATCAACGCTGTTCACTTCTTTAAGGACGGGATGCACACAGTCATTGGCGACCTCATGGTGCCGACGCCGTGCGACCTCATCCAGGCGAGCGCGTCCGTCGCTGAATCCATGCCGGAACAGGTGACCATCGCACTCACGACAACGAATAACGACGATACGTGCGCCCAAGTCATGACGCTCCAGCGTTTCCGTGTCGACTTCAGCGCTTCCAAAGACGCGCAGATTCGCGCGACACTTGATGGCAAGGATGTCATCTTGAACCTCCGTGACGCCGAGCCAGGCACCGAACCAGACAAGCTCGAGGATCTCTATTTCAAGGGATAAGGCATGGCACGATTCCGTACGATATCTCGCATACTCGGCGGCGTCGCAGCGGTGCTCGTCCTCGCTTCGGTAGCGTATGTCGCGTACGAGTGGATGCATACCGGACCGACGCCGCGTGAGAGCGCGTTCGCTGATGTCTCGCTCACGACCGAAGCGGGTGAGCCGATAGACCTCGGGGCGTTCACTGACGCTCCCGCGGTGGTCGTGTCCTGGGCGACGTGGTGCCCTTCATGTATCGAGGCGATCGCTGTAGCGGTGCGCGCCAAAGAGCGACATCCTGAGCTTCAGGTCCTCGCCGTCAACCGCAAGGAAGAGCAGATGATTATCGACGATTACCGCGAGATGTACCAGATGCCGACTGGTGCGACCTATGCGCGCGACGACGTCGACCGCTACTTCAAGAACATCACAGGTACTTCTATGCCAGAAGTGCTCGTATACGATCGCGCCGGTGGTCTGGTGGCTCATCTCCTCGCACCTCCGACCGACGATGAGCTCGCACAGATCGTCGGACCACTATTCACAGAATAATATCGATTTCACATCTCATGACGCCGTACGAACAGATTCGCTCGCACATCGACGGTGCTATTGCGTCGCTTGGTATCTCTGAGCGAGAGGCGACACGACTCATGACGCCGGACGCCATTCATATGAAGGATCTCGCGGTGGAGACCGTGAATGGTACGGAGACCTTCCCTGCGTTTCGCGTGCAATTCAACAACGCGCGCGGTCCATACAAGGGCGGTATCAGGTTCCATCCTGCCGCTGACGAGGATGAGGTCAAGGCGCTCGCTGCGGCCATGGCGGTGAAGTGCGCTGTCGTCGACATACCGCTCGGCGGCGCGAAAGGCGGCGTGCAGTTCGACCCAAAGGCGTACGGAACTGAAGACATCGCGAGAATAGCGCGCGCGTACGCGCGCGCAATGAGCGAGCACATCGGCGTCGATATCGACATCCCTGCGCCAGACGTGTATACGACACCGGAGATCATGGCCATTATGCTCGACGAGTACGAGAAGACGAAAGGGAAGAGCGAGCCTGGTGTCATTACGGGGAAGCCGATCGCGCTCGGCGGCTCGCGTGGACGAGGAGAGGCGACCGCTCGCGGTGGGGTATTCGTGCTCGATGAGTTCGTCCGCATGACGGAGCGCGAACCGAGCGGTATGCGTGTCGCGATCCAGGGATACGGCAACGCAGGCGCCACCATGGCACGACTCCTCGCGGAGCGCGGGTACCGCATCGTCGCCCTATCCGACAGTCGCGGCGCGATTCGTTGCGACGATGGGCTCGAGCTCATGGTCACCGATGATGCGAAGCGGGCCACTGGCACTGTCGCGACAGCAGTTGATCGTATTCCTGGCGCGACAGTGCACGACCCTGACGATATCCTCGGATTCGACTGCGACGTGCTCATCCCCGCTGCGCTCGACAACCAGATCCGCGCTGACAACGTCGAGCACGTGAAGGCCGACATCGTGCTCGAGCTCGCGAATAACCCCGTCACTCCTGAGGCGGATGAGCGCCTCTTTGCGAAGAGTACGACCGTGATCCCAGACGTGATGGCGAACGCAGGTGGCGTGACGGTCTCGTATTTCGAATGGGTACAGAATCGCACCGGACTCAATTGGACGGAGGCCGATGTGAACGCACGGCTCGAGGAGAAGATGCGGAGCGCGTATCGCGATGTTGTCGCACTCTCGAGAAGTGAGGGTATCTCGCAGAGGAAGGCGGCGTATCGCCTCGCGCTCGGACGTATCCACGAAGCGATGAAATTGCGCGGGCGGTACCAGTAGTGCGCACATTGCATCGAACGATCAAAAAACACCGTCCTCAGGGGACGGTGTTGCTCTGTTCGGTGACGCGCGTCGCGAGTCCGAGATCCAGAGCCTCAGCGGCACTCAGTCGCTTGTGGTCGCGCATCAGTGTCAAGACCTCCACGATGGTCAGGTTGCTTCGCTGAGACACGATCCTGGCGAATGCCAATGAAGCGTTGGTGAGACCTTCATGCATCTCACGCGCTTCAGAAGTCGAGACGCGTTCATCGTTATACATAAAGTTCTCATGAAACAGGAGCGTCGCATTCGGCGACATGCTCCGTCTCTCTCCCATAAGAAAGAGCAGGACAGCCGACGATTCCGCTGAGTGTGCGACGTGCGTGTCTATCTTGCCGCCCATCGAATCCGTCAGGTAGCCATGCACGAAGATGGCGCTATCGATGAGGCCACCGCTCGACTGAACCGTGACGCGGATGCGTTCGTTAGGTGCGCAGGCCTTCGCATCAGCAATGAGAAGCTTGAGCGAATCGTCGTTTACATCAGACATGAACAGGACATCGCATGCCTCTTCGGATGCATGCACGTTGATAGGTGGTGTGCAGAGCAGAACGAGAACGACACCGAGATACAAGAGCGCCTTCAGCATGGTACCTCCATATGTGCTGTGTGTGCTGGTGTAATTAAGTCATTTTATACTGAGTATGTCAATACACCGTTCATACGGTGTAGAATAAAGGTATGGAACCCCTTGCAGTCAGGTTGCGGCCGCGCACGCTCGATGAATACATCGGGCAACGACACCTCGTGGGTCCTGAGAAACCGCTCCGTGTCGCGATCGAGCAGAAGAAGCTCTTCTCGTTCATACTCTGGGGCCCGCCGGGCGTCGGCAAGACGACTCTCGCGCGTATCTATGCCGATGCGATGGGAGCCGCGTATTTCGAGCTCTCCGCGGTGAGCGCAGGGAAGGCCGAGGTGCGCGACATCATCGAGACCCCGACCGAGGGAAGGCCAAAGGTACTCTTCTTGGACGAGATCCACCGCTTCAACAAAGCGCAACAGGATTTCCTGCTCCCATTCGTCGAGAGCGGTGCGATCACATTGATAGGTGCCACCACTGAGAATCCTTCCTTCGAGGTCATCTCCGCGCTCTTGTCGCGGTGCAGGGTGTTCATACTCGAGTCTCTCGCACCATCCGATGTCGATGGCATCATCGCACGCACGGGTTTCGACGTACCTACCGATGCCCGCGAATGGCTCGTGCGCATGGCGGACGGTGATGCGCGCAAGGTGCTCGGCATCCTCGAGCAGACGCATGAGCTGTACGGATCGATCACCGTGCACACGCTCACGGAAACGATACAGTCCAAACATCTTCGCTACGATAAACGCGGAGAAGAGCACTACAACACCGTGAGTGCGTTCATCAAGAGCATGCGCGCTTCGCAACCTGACGCAGCGCTCTACTACCTCGCGCGCATGCTGGACGCAGGAGAGGATCCGCTCTTCATCGCGCGGCGGATGGTCATCTTCGCGAGCGAGGACGTCGGCATGGGGCAGCCCACGGCACTCGTTGTCGCGAATGAGGTGTTCCGTGCGTGCGAAGTCATCGGCATGCCTGAGTGCGCGATTAACCTCGCGCAAGGCGTCGTACACCTCGCGACAGCACCGAAGGACAGGCGTGCATACGATGGACTGCGCGCGGCACAGGAGGACGTCGCGCGAACGGGTAATCTCGATATACCGATGAAGATCCGCAACGCGCCCACGAAACTCATGAAAAAGATTGGCTACGGTGAAGGGTATGAGTTCTACGACGCAGAGGACTATCGACCCCTCCCGCTTCAGAAGAAGCGCTACTATCTACCGAAGCGCGAGCAGAGCGAGTAGTGATAGTGCACAAATGGCTTTTCGGTTCGTGCACGGATGCTATGATGATGGTGAATCGCACAGTCTATGAACGAGAAATTCGTCGAACACGCGTTCTTCTTCACGCTCCTCGCGGCGGTGGGGTACTTGGTATGGCTCCTGATGCTGCCGTTTTTGCCGGCGCTCGTGCTCTCAGCGATCATCGCTACTGCGTGCTATCCTTTTTACTATCGCATATACCTACTCCTGGGTAAGCGCGCCGGTTTCGCATCATTCGTAACCACACTGCTGGTATTCTTGCTCGTAGTCATCCCTATCGGGCTTCTCGGGTATCTCATTTTCAAAGAGGCCGCAGCATTCTATGCGGCAGTCAGTGCAGGGAAGTCAATCTCGATCGCGCCAACACTCATGTTCGCTCAAGATCTCATCGATCGTTTCGTACCGAACGCAAACATAGATGTCACCACGTATGCGAAAGAGGGTGCGGGATGGATTGCAAGCTCGATGAGCGCAGTCTTCGCATCGACCGCGAACCTCATCCTCATGCTCTTCATCGCGTTCATCGGCCTCTACTACCTCTTCAAGGAAGGAGAGCGCGTTATGAAAACGCTGGTTCGCCTCTCTCCGCTCCCGGATAAGGCTGATGCGAAGATCATTGATCGTCTCGCACGATCTGTTCGTTCGGTTCTCGTCGGCAGCCTTGCTGTCGGTCTGATACAAGGCATCCTTACCGCGATCGGCTTCACCATCTTCGGCGTACCCCAGGCGATTCTGTGGGGTATGGTAGCCGCAATCGCGGCGCTCATTCCTGCAGTGGGAACATCGCTCGTATTCATTCCGACGGTCGCGTTCCTTGTCATCGCAGAATCGTACGGTTCCGCTGCCGGTGTGGCTGCATGGGGCGTCGTCATCGTCGGACTCGTCGATAACTTCATCGGTCCGTGGCTCGTATCTCGTGGTTCGGCGTTGCACCCGTTCTTCGTACTCGTCTCCGCCCTCGGAGGTCTCACTGTCTTCGGTCCTGTCGGTTTTGTGCTCGGTCCTGTGATCACGAGCTTCATGATCGCTCTTCTCTCGGTATACGAGTCATACATCATTGCCCCACGCTCTAAATAATTTCTCATGTCTACCGGTACACCCGATCGCGCGTTCATCAACAACTTCCTCAAAGTGAACGGCATCAGTGCTGATTCCTCGGATACCGACATTCGCAAGGTGCTCGAGGATGCGCGTTGGACCAAGGAGGAGATCGACGTCGCCCTGTTCATTCTTCGCGGAGATGTCGATGATTCAGGCATCGTCGCATTCACGAAGCATGACACCGCCCTCTTCCGTCCAGATATCAATATCGGCTCTAAGAATCTCTCACGTTTGCTCGGTGTCGACGTTATCGTCGATCCCAGCTTAATCAAGAGCGACTCCAAGAAGCGCGCTCAGAGATCTCAGCTGCGTGAAGAACTTGCAATATGGGTGATCATCATCCTTCTCTCCGTCATTCTTGCGCTCGTCGTCGCTTGGTTGCTTCTCTTCACGATGAAAATCGGCCCGTACCGCCAGATTACCCCCTGGATCTAGGTTTTTCTCCTCTCTTGCGCTGACGCGCGCTCAAGGATAGTCTGCTCACTATCATGCATGCGCGGACACGAATCATCCTCCTCATCCTCCTCATAGCGACGTGTGTCGTGCTCGCTGGTATGCGACTCTATGGTACAGCCATCTCTGGCGTTATCGAGCGCTATGCGCGGAACGAGCCAGAGTCGATACTGTTCACAGGGGACATCATGCTCGCACGAGACGTCGAGGATCGTATGCGCGCACTAGGCGAAACGGTATTTTTCGATCTGGTGCGCCCATTGCACGAACGCGCACGGTACGTGGTCGGTAATTTCGAAGCAGCCGTTCCTGATCGCTATGTACCGACTCCCGATCTGACGTTCCAGTTCTCGGTCGATCACGCGCTGTTACGGCCTCTTCGTGAGGTGCATGTGACGCATCTTTCGATCGCAAACAACCATGCGGACGACTACGGAGTCGCGGCGCGATACGAAACGGTACGTTCGTTGCGTGAGGCCGGATTCGTTCCATTCGGTCAACCTCGCGGTGTCGCGAGCTCATCCGTCACGTATCTCGCGATCGACGACGCTCGGATAGCGGTGCTCGGTTTCGAGGATGTACTCGCGCCGCTCGATATCGATGCGGCACGCACGCTCATTCGTGAATCATCGCGCGAGAGTCGCGCGCAGATCGTATACATTCACTGGGGGAACGAGTACGAGAGCGTCCACTCCGAAAGGCAAGAGGCGCTCGCTCGCGCGTTCATAGATGCAGGCGCCGACCTCATCATCGGTCACCATCCGCACGTAGTGCAAGACATCGCCAGTATCGATCACGTACCCGTCATCTACTCCCTCGGCAACTACGTATTCGATCAATACTGGGACGATGAGGTGGAGCGCGGACTCGCCGCTCTCGTCACCATCGAGGGTGACTCATTATTCGTTGAACTCGTACCTGTTCGTACTGACCGCGCACGTCCTCGGTTGCAAGATGAGTCCGAATCACGGGCATTCCTCGAAGATATCGCTCGTCGTTCCGATGAATCGGTACGGTCCGCTGTAGTCCGCGGCTCGCTAGTCGGTCGCTTGCATTAGGTCCTGCTCACGCCTATGCTAGTACCATGAAGCAGATTTCACAGCAGGAATCCATAGCGATCGTGGCCGCACTCATCGTCGTAGCGGCGACCTTTTTCGGTGTGTTCTCTAATCCATTCGCACAAAAAGAGGAATCCGGCTCTCGTCCAAAGGATGCTCCTCTCGCAATCGATACGAGCAACGATCCTGAAGGTGCGTCACGCGCTCTCGCGGATGTGATGGAGGCTGACGGCACTATCACCGACCTTGTCATTGAGGATACGACCGTCGGTACCGGTAGGGAAGTCAGGAAGGGCGACACGGTCACGGTTCACTATGTCGGTGTGCTCCAAGACGGCACGCGCTTCGATGACTCGTCAGCACGTGGCGAACCGTTCGTCTTCACTGTTGGTACGGGCGCGGTCATTCCTGGGTGGGATGCGGGCATTATCGGTATGCGAGTTGGTGGTGAGCGCGTCCTCGTCATTCCGCCATCTATGGCATACGGAAGTCGCGGTATCGGCGTCGTTCCTCCTGATGCGACGCTCCTTTTCGCGATCAAGCTCCTTGACGTGAAATAACGTGCCTGCGATATCGTTCACAGAGACCGCTCGGCTCACGGGTACGCTCGGCCGCGCAGGCAAGATAACCACTCCGCATGGCGATATTGAGACGCCAGCGTTCGTGACCGTAGGCACGAAGGCAACGGTGAAGTCGCTCACGCCAGAGGATCTCATTGCGCACGTGGGTAACCAAGTCGCGCTCGCGAACACCTACCATCTCTTCTTGCAGCCTGGTCACGAGATCGTGAAGGAGGCGGGCGGTCTTCATGCGTTCATGCGCTGGGACAAACCGCTGATGACCGATTCAGGCGGTTTTCAGGTGTTCTCGCTCGGTGCCGCGTTCGGCAAGGGCGTCACGAAGTTCGCAAAGGGCGAAGAAGGGGACGTCGAGAAGGATGAAGCAATCGAACGTGAGTCACGCCCGACGGTCTATTCGAAGGAGATCGCAGCAGCGCAAGGACGCCTGTGCGTCGTCGACGAAGAAGGCGTCACGTTCACTTCGCACATCGACGGGAGTATGCACCGGTTCACTGCCGAGCGCTCCATCGAGATCCAGCAAGCGCTCGGTGCAGACATCATCGTCGCATTCGACGAATGCACCTCCCCGACCGCTGACTACGAGTATCAAAAGGAGGCTCTCGAGCGCACGCATCGTTGGGCGAAGCGGAGCATTATGGCTCATAGGCGCGATTACGACGCGGTTAAGAAGCAGGGCATCTACGGAGTCGTCCAGGGAGGGAGACACCTCGATCTTCGTACCGAGAGCGCGCATGAGATGGCACGTCTCGATTTCGATGGGTTCGGCATTGGCGGATCGTTCTCGAAGGAGGATCTCGGTGAGTCGCTCCACGTCGTGAACGAGGTGCTGCCAGCGAATAAGCCACGGCACCTGCTCGGCATCGGTGAACCTGAGGATATTTTCATGGGCGTCGAGAACGGATGCGATACCTTCGACTGCGTCGCACCGACGCGCATCGGTCGAACAGGAACCATCTATACGCACGCGGAAGGCAAACTCGACTTGCGAAAGAGTAGGTTCGCGCGCGATTTCGGGAAGCCTGACCCGGCGTGCGACTGCTACATGTGCCGGAACTATACGCGTGCGTACGTCAATCATCTGATGCGCGCGGGTGAGATGCTCGGAGCGCACCTCTGTTCCATCCACAATCTCCACTTCATCGTGCAGCTCACTGCGCGTATTCGTGAGTCGATCATCGATGGGACGTATCACGCTTTCAAAAAGGATTTCCTCTCTCGCTATCAGCACGGCACGTTTGCGGCGCGGGTATAGCTTTGAAGTGCGGTTCGGTGCGGGTATACTCAAGCTCTATGGGGTTCACTCTGAAGAGCCAGCACAGACCTGCCGGCGACCAGCCAAAGGCGATCGATGCCCTGGTTCGGGGCTTTAGCGATGGCATGACGCATCAAACGCTCCTCGGCGTCACTGGATCGGGGAAGACGTTCACCGCAGCGAACGTCATAGCCGCGATCGAAAAGCCTACGCTCGTGATCGCGCACAACAAGACACTCGCTGCGCAGCTTGCGCAGGAGTATCGCGATTTCTTCCCGGATAACGCGGTGCATTACTTCGTCTCATATTACGACCACTACCAACCCGAAGCGTACATCCCGACATCCGATACCTATATCGAGAAGGAGGCACAGATCAATCAGGAGATCGACCGACTTCGTCACGCGTCCACGCAGGCTTTGCTTACGAGGCGCGATGTCATCATCGTGGCTTCTGTGTCGTGCATCTATGGTCTCGGTTCGCCAGAAGAGTACGAGAAGGTGCATCAACGCATCGAGCGTGGCACGGGATTGAATCGCGCTGAGTTACTCCGAAAGCTCGTGAACCTGTACTTCGAGCGCACCCCCGCCGACTTGGCTCCCGGACGTTTCCGCGCTGTCGGGAATACGGTCGAGATCATGCCGATCAACGAGCGAATCATCTATCGCATCGGATTCGCTGGCGACGTGGTCTCCGCGATTACGCGTATCGATGCGACCACGCGCGCGATCATCGACGAACCGGACACATTCTTTCTCTTCCCAGCGAAGCACTTCGTGACGCCAGAGGACGAGCGCATGCGCGCCATCGCCGATATCGATATCGAACTCAAGGAGCAACTCAAACGCTTCGACGCTGACGGAAAATTGCTCGAAGCGCAACGGTTGAAGCGGCGCACCGAGCACGACCTTGCGCTCATACGCGAGGTCGGGTACTGCAACGGCATCGAGAACTACTCACGACATTTCGATGGACGCTCTGCAGGAGAACCGCCCCACACGCTCCTCTCGTACTTCCCGCACCATCCTGACGGGACCCCGGATTTCCTTACGGTCATCGATGAATCTCACGTAACAGTACCTCAGCTCGGTGGTATGTACGCTGGTGACCGATCGCGCAAGGACACGCTCGTCGAGCACGGGTTCCGTCTTCCTTCTGCGCGCGATAATCGTCCGCTCCGCTTCGAGGAGTTCGAAGCGCGTGTCGGGCAGGTGCTTTTTACTTCAGCGACTCCAGGGAAGTACGAGTTCGAGCATTCGAACCCGCCGCAGGGTCAAGTCATCGAACAGATCATCAGACCGACAGGTCTCATCGATCCGGAGATCGTTATCAGGAAAGTCACAGAGGATCGTGAGACGAGCTATCCAGGTCAGGTGCGCGATTTCATCGAAGATGCGGTTGCCACTATCAGTAGAGGTGCACGCGTGCTTACGACGACCCTCACCAAGCAGATGGCAGAAGATCTCGCTGATTTCCTCAAAGAACGCGGAATAAAGGCCGAGTACCTTCATAGCGATATCACGACCATCGAACGCATCGAGATTCTCACGAAGTTCAGAAAAGGCATCTTCGACTGCATCGTTGGTGTGAATCTCTTGCGAGAAGGCTTGGATCTTCCCGAGGTCGAGCTTGTGGCCATTCTCGATGCGGACAAGGAAGGATTCCTACGCTCGGAAACCTCGCTCATACAGACCATTGGCCGAGCAGCGAGGAATGTGAACGGTCGCGTGGTCCTCTATGCAGACGGTATGACCGCAGCTCTCACCTACGCAGTCAATGAAACTGCCCGCCGCCGTGCGCTCCAGATGGCGTACAACACCGAGCATGGCATCACGCCAAGGACGGTTTTGAAGAACATCAAGGACATCACCGCCGAGCTCCGCACGGAACACCAGAAAGCCGTCGAAACTCTCATTCGCGTCGATCAAGAGGAGTTCACGAGGAATCCAAAGCAGGTGCTCGCGTCCAAGC
>JACCDR012068802.1_pt1 | contig 12171 bp, 17 predicted proteins | sample 7446431 | NCBI WGS metagenome assembly JACCDR01 (sample SAMN15323443, study PRJNA562643) | freshwater metagenome | isolation source: river surface water | place: USA:Blue River Watershed | collected 2017-08-17
AGCAAAACATCATCTGATCTTTGTCCAAGATAGAAGGTAAACCTTTGATATGGATGACCTAATGGATATTCTAATCTTTCCACTAAATCTCTATCGTTTACCTCCATCTGCTTACTACAGAGGGGACACTTAGAGCGATAGCGAAGACCTTCTAGAAAAGAACGAAATTTAATCATGATGAAGAAGATGAGTCGTAATAATCAGCGAAGACATCTGCGGTCAGTCCAGCATCAATTAATACCGGGCGACCATCCTTGGAGCCCCATGAAGAGATTCTTGCAAGATCCCCTGGCATTAATTTGAATTGAGCGCCGATTTTCTTCATCTCTTTATATATTTCCGACTTCTCTACTTCGTCAAAATTCTCTGGTTTTTCAATATCTTTATTTCCAGAAACGCTTTTTAGGCCGTAACGAATACTATCCCCAAAATCATCAAAATCAAGGCCAGTCATTTCCTCAAATTCTTTTTCTGTAATCTTCTCAAGATAATGAGTTTGCATCCAAGAATAGTTCTTGGCATGACTAATAACCTTATTAAGAAATTTGGACTTCATCTTTGGGTTGCATTCGGCTTTGTTTTGGGCGATACCTTTATCGTTCTTGGCCATTTTGATAATGGTCTTATCGGGTGACAAATAAACAATACGAGAAGAACCTGAAGACATGTGCTCCAAGTGTTTCTCGGCATACTCCTTACGAGCGTTGTAATGTTCTAACCCTTCCAGTTCTTTTAAAGTGGCTTTCAAATCTTGAGAAGAAGCCAAAGAATGGAAGTAATTAGCCAATTTTAATAGCTTATTTGGATCCATGCATTAATGCAAAGTTAGTAATAAACAGATATTTTATATTACCATGAACGCAATCTCAAAAGAAGATTACCTTAAACTTTTGGAAGACTTAGCTAATGATCAATACGGGTATGATGAACAACCCGAAGATACCCATGTTCCCGATGAGGCTTGGATACCATCCGAATCCGTTGCCAAAGAAATGATCAGGATGAAGAATCTTCATGGCAAGATTGACGTAACTAAATTCAGAAAAGACAAAATCCAGGATGCATTATACAAATGCATGAACATCCAAGTTGGCGATTTCCTTATTAAAATTGAATCTTATCATGGTCATCCAGATAAATTTGGTAAAGGCGTCAATTTAACTATGGACATTGAAGTCTGGGAGAAACGCTATCAGACTCCTACTGGGCGTCCTTGCAACATGGACTTCCGTATTGACTGGTCTAGGGACAATAGATTCTTTGGTAGGAAGTGGCTCGATTACTTTGGTGGCGGGACCAATAGTTCTGGCATCAATGTACCAGTCGAAACGGTTGTTGAGATAGTTCGCTGGATGCAAGCCCTCAAACGTATGACGGCATTCCTTTAAGAGAAAAGGATTATTTTATTCAGTTTATCTATAGTTTCGGCCGATGATGTAAATTTGATTAGAGGAGTTTTTAGTAATTGGAATCCGTAATTAGAGCCTGCCGGATCATAATATGTTAGTCGGTCAACGGCTCCCCTTCCAAACATTAGGGTACTTTTATTACTCATATAATCATTGAGCAATCGGTATAACTTGTGCCCATCATCAGTTGGTATGGATAGACCAAAAAATTCCATATTGAGACAAAGTTTATTTATCCGAGCCTTCTTATAATTCAAAGCGAATCCATTGGTAGAGTAGTTATAGCGTCGACACTCTGTGCAATGACGATAGAACTTATAGCTCCCTAAATTGCTATCTAGCTCTTTAAATCTATCTCGAAGAAACTGAGGAGAATCTATCTCAAATCTAACATCATCTTTATTGTAAAATTCTACATACCAAGAATTATCTGTCAGACCAAAAGAATACCCAACTTTGTAGTTTATTTGATGTTTTTTAAGCGCATTCAGCCAAAAAGTTACCAACAACCTATTATCCTCAATCCTAATAGATTGCTTCTTTTCTGAATGGAAACATGTAACCAATTTACTATTACAGATGGGACAATGCTCTCGATATGATAGGAACTCTTGCAAATTCATTCGGCATCCTTGCAAGCCCTAGCTCCAGTCTCATACCATCCAAACCCAGCGCCATGAGCGGTAGTCATAGGACGACTAGCGTTACGTACATGCCAAATATGGCCACCCATCAAACCAGTTCTACAATTACCGCTAGTCTTATTGATGCAAAGGTCTTGGCTACTTTCATTAACAACCCATTCATCAATGTTACCAGACATATCATGTACTCCAAAATCGGAGACACAGTCGGCCATAGAGCCAGAAGGAACTAATAATGCACGAAGCTTTGCGGAAGCTTCGTCATCTGGTCTTTTGGATTGGAACACATCTATACCAGGATTATGGTTATCAAAATTGCAGAGTCTTTGTCTATGAAATCCTTTTCCATATGGCAAGGGGTGCATGTTGGGGCCTTCTGCTGCTAGCGTCCATTCCTTGTGGGTACAAAGGCGTTTTCCTACAGACTTTACAACCTTTTCTGCATCAAAATAAGTCATCCAATCTTGAGGAACTTGTCCTTCTTTATTGGGCCACTCATACTTGTCAATGCAGTATCGCATATGGACTTTATCCACTAGACACTTGGATGGATTCTTATATTCTCCACATGCCTTATTGATATCACCTGGACCATCTAAACGCTTACCATCATTATCTACGTTATAGAGACAAACTATCTCTTCGTTAGGGCAATAGTCACCATCGATGTAGACCATATCACTCGGACAGGGGCCGCTGACCGGGAGGTGCACCTTATCTACGACGGTCACGCCATCGGGTCTCGAATTATTTTGCGGAGTCGGCCGTGTATTCTGTTGTGTGGAACAGCCAGCCAAAATCGATAAAATCGCCAACGAAAGAACACTATACTTCATGTTCGCCTCACTGTATTGGAGTATAACCACGGGCGGTCAGGAAAACAGTAGGAATGTCTTCACCTTATTTAATAAAAATTCGCGGTCCAGCGGGTAACGGAGGAACTTTTCTGTCTCTAATTCAAAAGATTCCTGCTTACCGATAGTAAATCTAGCAGAATGATTAATATATTTGATGTTAGTGATTCCTGATTCAAAATCGGTTTGGAAATAAATCCTGCGATCATTATCATCAACTAAAGAAAAATCTTCAGCGCCAAACTTCATTTGATTCAACTGTTGAGTGTCCATATCGAAAGTAATGTTATCACTAACTAGCGTGTAATTGCACTTACAGTTTCCTCTGTTGGCGCACTCACGTTTAACGTGAATCTTTTGTTTGAATTGTAGTCCAAAAGTGAAATGTCTTTTCACGAACTGTTCAGCGGTCATTCCGTTTCTGTGAGACTCTTTCTCATACGCCGCCAACAGTTCAAAATTAGGCTTATCCATAGGACATTTGATTAAGAATTCTGCCTGTCCATAAGGGAATGCGTTAGAACTAAGATTAATCAAAAAGGCTATACCTTCTTCACCATAATCATTCCAGTGATGTGTTCCAACACAATTAACAAATGTATAATCATCATCTATGTTGGCCCCACGACTAACAATAGTAAATAAGGGAGACCCACAAGGACAATTACTGCGAAGACTGAATAGCTGATCGAATGTTGTGGCGAGCATGATCTACCATATAACCTGATCCCCCTATAAGATCCCCCAAACTTTTGTCGAGATCCAGTTGGCAAAGATCAAAAATAACGGGCGATGAATTCTAGAATTCATCGCCCTAAAGATAAGCGGATTAAACTGTGTAAACCACCGAACATACTCACCTGGTGGCGGGTCCGAACCTAACTACCCTACACTAAGTTTTTAATAATCGAATTAGGCGTAAGCCTTATTGTCAACCATCATTTTTACCATAGCAAGGGCGTCCTTGTCAGATATAGTTGAGCCTGGTTTCTTTTCGGTCACATACTTTTTGAAAGCATCTAATGCTTTTCTTGTTTCAGGACCCAGTCTTCCATCATGCATCTTCTTTGGATCTACGAAGGTTAAACCTTTGATCATTACGAATTCGCCAAGAGCATCTTGTGCTTCTGGATCAATTGGTGGGTAAGCTCTGATAGTATCCTTTGTAGGATCTGGATCAAGTACCATTGGTGGCTCGTTTGCGCCTGGGTCTGCTGGAGTTCCAGCAATTCTCAATTGCTGTTGCAATCTAATAAGCTGATTAGCTTTATCGGCGTTACCCAAACCTGACATCTGTGTTAATGCTTTTCCGGCAGCCTGATTGATGGCATTAATATCTACTTTTCCAAATAAATTGGCATTACCAAATGGTGCTAAAACGGATTCGTCAGTTACACCTGCGCCTCTAATAAGAGATTCCATTTGTTTTACAAGCTCTTTTACTTTTGGATCTGCTGCTTGAGCAATGGCCTTTAGGAAAGCGCCACGATCACTATAAACGGCTAGCTTCTCAAATAGTTCGATTTTCTTGAACAATGCATCAAATTTACTCATAACTTAGCACCTATTAAAAAGACTACAAAACATACTTAATTATGCCATGGTTAAGTACATTTAGGTGGTTTAGGAGGTAAGATGACTACATACGGAGATCCAACATCTCGTAACAGCGCGTAAATATTAAGTCGAATTAGCGGCAGCGTCAGACCGGGCGGCCCATATTTATTCTTTTCAACCTTCACGAGGCCGTGGCTATAGAAGAGCACTACGTCCGCCAGTTCACGGTTAGTATGGTCGTGGTAATCCGGCACAATAACCATTACCCTGTACCTTTGGAGATGAACTATCGTTGGGTAATTTGGATCAACTTCAACCCTGGTATTGAACTCTTTAAGAGTCATCACTTCATCCAAAAACAACTGCGTTTCTAGTGTTTGTCTGGTTATGTCGTTGATATATCCGTCAGGATTAACCGAATAACCATCCACGAAATAACCGTCCGGAGTTATTGTAAGCGGATCTGAGTTAATGAAAATAATTGCTGGCGGTAAGTTCATAAATGTATGAGATTTTATCCCCTTGACGAGAATTCAATGCTATTTACAATGAGGAAATTATGAGCAAACTTCCTAGTTTCAAATTCGCGCTTCGTGATGATCTAACTGATGAGAAGCAATTTCTCCCAACACGAGCAGAATCTAAGGCTACTGGCTGGGATGTTAGAGCAGCTATGAAAGATCGAAAACCAATTCTTATCAGGCCATTTGAGTTTGCAAAGATTCCTCTTGGTTTTAGAGGATATTGTCCCGAGGGCTGGTGGTATGAGTTGAAGCCTCGCTCTTCTTCCTTTGCCAAAAAGAACCTACATGCATTGTATGGAACCATTGATGAGACTTATGAAGGTGAGCTGGTTTTTGCTTGCCAGTATATTCCCGCTGTTCCTTTTAGAACTCACTGGGAAGATGATGGATTGCAATGGGATGAACCAGAAGACTGGGATGAGTATTGGGGAGCATCTGAATTAAAGATAGAGTTTGGAGATGCTATTGGCCAGCTTATTCCGAGAGAGCGTCAAGAGATGCTTGTTGAAGAGATTTCAAATGAAGAGTACGACAAACTTTGTGGCGCCCGTGCAGCAGTAAGAGGCGCTGGTGGATTCGGTTCTACCGGAAGGTAAACATGGAAAAGACGACTGAGAATATGGTTTTGGATCCAGAGGCATTTGGTGGTGAAGACTTCCCACCTCTAGTGACCCCAGAAGAAGAGGCGGTTATCAAAAAATTCTATGATGATAATCCGCAGTTAAAGCATAATACTGCTTGGGAGAAAGTAGAGAAGGAAAATGCTACTGCTTGGGAAAAGGGCAGTGACAACTTTTATCCAGATGAACCTTGGATCCAAACCTATTCCGGTCGTCGATTCACCCCCACTAACCCTTACGTGGACGCTATTGTTATCCAAGACATATCCCACGCCTTATCTATGAAGTGTAGGTTTAATGGGCATCCTAGAAGGTTCTATTCCGTTGCTCAACATTCAGTTTTGGTAAGCTACATCTGTGATTCGGCTGATGCCTTCTGGGGATTGATGCATGATGCGGCTGAAGCCTATCTAGTAGACTTCCCGGCCCCATTGAAGCATTCGGGCAAGTTTGATGAGTATATTGCCATTGAAGATAATATGCAAAGAGCTATCTGTAAACGCTTTGGATTGCCTGAAGTAGAGCCAATTTCAGTTAAAAAGGCTGATAAGATACTTTTGGCTACTGAAGCACGTGACCTATTGAGCCCACTACATTCTGACTGGAGGCAGCCGGCTGAGCCCCTACCCTTCAAAATTGAAGCAATGTCTCAACAACAGTCTAAAGATTTGTTTATGAAAAGGTTCTTTGAGCTAACTGGACACGGACCTTCTGCCTATGAACATTATCTGAAATATGAATATAAATACTGATATAGATCCTATCATGGCAGAAGAAAACGATAAACCAGAAGAACCAATCAAGAAAGAGGCCAAGAAGTTTGAGCCGAAACCTAAGTATTACTACGATGTAAAAGTCGAATGTATGCTTCCGGCTATCCTTACATACCGTGTCTTGGCTGAAGACCCACAACAAGCAGCAGAGCTAATTAGAGGTAAGAGTCCTAATACCGTCAAACATCAGTTGATAGGGCGCAAAGAGCTTATGCTTAAAGTTTACGATGCTAGTGGATGCATGATTAGATTTATGAAAAGATTAATGGGTGGATAATGTTCGATCAGTATCTGGAAACCAGACAATCCAAAACTGGATTAGGAATGTTTACCAAAACACAAATTCCTGCCAATGTTCCCATTAAAGAATTTGTAGGTAATATCTATACTACAGATGAATTACCAACTAATAGCGATGTCTATCTCCAGATTGGTCCTAATTACTTCATTGGGCCAGTTGGGACAGTTAGAGGTGTTGATTATATCAACCATAACTGTGACCCAAACTGTTACATTCATGTGCTTGGTGGACGAGCTATTCTATATTCAATGTATGTGATTCCGGCCGAGTCTGAATTAACGTTTGACTATTCTACTACATCCACTGATACCTATGATTCATGGAAAATGAATTGTGAATGTGGATTCAATAAGTGTAGAAAACTAATAAGCGGATACCAATACTTACCGCAAGACATAAAAGACAAATATAATCAAAAGGGCATTATACCTTTGTATATTTCCCATCCGAATATGATTAGGAAGAGGATAAGATGAGTTTACTGTATTACGTGATTGACACCGAAACAACTGGTTTAAAGGCTAACTATAATGAGATGACCGAAATCGGTATCATCCGTTGTACAGATCGTGTTCAACTATGGCGCCAAATCAAGTGTGAATATCCAGAGCGCGCTAACTTCGATGCTTTGGCTATCACCAAGAAATCAATGGCCGACCTAGAACGTGGTCACTTAAATAGTTCCGTTGTAGAAGAATGTGAGAAGTTCTTTGCAGAAGACGGAGCTACACCAGGACATCGTTGTATCGTAGCTCATAATGCTCCATTTGATAGGAAGTTTCTACATGCTTTGTGGGAGCAAAATGGAAAGCAATTCCCTGCCAATTTGTGGTTGGATACCATTTCGCTAACCAAAGACTTCCTGAAGAAAGTAGATAACTCAACCCTCAACATTGTCAAGACTGCAACTGGTCGTGTTAGCACGCAGCTTCATGCTTGCTGTGATATGGTGGGAATCAAGAAGATTTCCGAAGCCCACAATGCCAAGGTCGATAGTCGAAACACTTATTTGTTGTGGCGTAATCTTGTAGAAGAGAAGAAGATTGACTATCTTCCATTTATCAAAACTGAAGTGCATACTTTTACGGCACCAGCTTCTACAGATGGTGACGATGGTGGACTGGATCCATCACTTCTAGATTTATGAAGAGTCCAAGTATCGATAATTTCTATACCAAGTTAGATAAACAAATACTTCTAGCCCAGTCATATACTGAGGTTGGTGGATTGTTCTTCCTTATTAAAGCGTGTCGCTTGAAACCATATTCTTATATTTTCGAGAAGCGCAGTGATAAAATTGTCCTGTATAGACACTGGGTTGATGAGTTTGGGAACTCCCTTCATATCACCACTAAAAAGCGCCTCCAGTTAATTTATAACGATTTGTTGGTGGATAGGAATGCTTTGGTCTGTACTGATCTATACCATGGTCTGACCCTGGATAAGGTCGCAAAGATTAGTAAGTTAGCTTACCTATGCCTTGGTAAGGACGAGGATTTATACCAGGACTGTGCTATCGTTACATTTCTGGGTATAGATAATTACCTGCGCTCATACCAGTATTTGTATGGAGAGTGGCGGCTAGTATCGCCATTGACAATCGGAATCAGAAATCTTAAACTCATTGGAAAGAACAGGGATATCAAGTATTTCCATAAATTCGAAATTAAAGACAATATGCCTATCCCTTGCATATCCTCGGAGCAGTGGTTAACTTTCATGCCCTCTAGTAAGGCATTTTTAGATCATATGGAGAAAGGGCACGAGTTTATTGCGCCCCTTTTCAAAATAAGGAATGATAATACACATGGCTGATCGTGATAGATTAGAATTTGAAGGCGAAGTAGTTGATGCAAACAAAGGAAAGTTCAAGGTTAAGGTGAGCGAGCAAATGACCGTCACCTGTACTTTGAGCGGAAAGATTCGAATGAACTCCGTTAAGATTTTATTGGGAGACAAGGTTCGAATCGAGGTGTCAGAATATGACACGTCCCAAGGTCGCATCGTCTACCGCAATAAGAGTTAACTAATCTCTTTGTCCATAGTGCCAAGGAATTCGTCAAGCCTTTCCAATAAGGTTCCACCTTTTGATTCAGGTTGAGATGAAGTCGTTGCACCTTTAGATTTGAATACTGTAACGCCACGATGCCATCCCCAAGGTTTTGGGTATTTGGATGGATCTGCGCCTGATGGCGGTGGTGGATGATAGTGTGGTTCAGAACGACCGCAATAAAGCTGGTCTGTTATCTTGAACGTAACCATATCACCCAACTTGTAGTTATTTAATATGTAGGTAGCGGCAGCGCCAATAGCTGAGTTGTTTTCTCCCTTGCCAAGTGGAGCAAATCCCTCGGGTGGATGGCCTGGGATACTACTTGGGGATAGGTCTTTGATGGCTGGATCCTTGCCAAGGTATTCTACGATCTCAAATTGAGATGCTCCGTAGCGTATAATCATTTCGTACAAAGGCATACGGCTTGCGATTTGATTAGACAATTGATTAAGATACTTATCAACCTCTGGAAGGCCCGGCAGGCTGCCAGGAGCCTCTGGACTAGATTTGCCTGTGCCAGGGTCTGGAGTATAGCGTGCACTTGCCGCTTGATATGCTTCGCTGGTTGGTTTGATTTCTGTTCTGCCATCGGGATAGGTAATGCTAACCTTGGGAGATACTAGTCTAACATAAGTTCCATATTCGGTATGGACGCTGGTATCATGAGGGGTCTCTCCATTACCACCTTGAATTGGCTTTCCTTTATTATCAAATAGGCCATATAGTCCAAGCCTACCATTAACTGGTGGAACGATATCTTTAGCGAATCCAGAAACAATCTGATTGTCTCCACCATATCCTTGCTCTTCTAGTTGCTTATCAATCTTTTGGTTATAAGCAATAGCAAATGGAGAGTATCCAACACCAGTGTTTACAACATCTTTTCCAGAGTATTGTTTACCATCGATGTTGACACCAGACCCACTGAGTGGTTTGGCAGAAACTTTTACATCAGCATTTTGATGAATCTCTTGTACTTGTTTGGGGGTTGGTAGGTTGAGACCAAAATAGTCGGCTGCCTTTTGAGCAGTTGCGCCTGACATAGGCACTCGAATACCCTCTACTTTAATGTAGTCTGGCATTACTTTGTAACTTATTTTGGTGCCATTAGGGCCATCGACAGTAATAGTTTTCATACTGCCTAGAATTTGTTCTTTAGGCAAACTCAATACGGCTTTGAGAACAAATTCTTCCCTTTGCGGGCTTGGCTTGTCAAACTTGGCATATTCGTCTCTAAAGCTCATTCATCCTCTTAATACTTGTGGAATCGAAGTGGTCCTTCATCACTAACTAGGCCACAAAGAACAGGATCTTTGAACACGCCCTGAATTCTCATTGGATTACCATTAACGATTACGTCATTGGCGACTAGTCTTATACCGTGGCTGTAGTCTGCATAAGTGTCTTCATGGCTAAAATAATTCAAACCTTGAATTGGTTGGCCGTTCTTTTGCATCCAACCATAGATGGCAACTCTTCTGCGTGGATTGTTAGGAGCAATATAGTTAGTTAAGACTACATCCTTCTTATGGCCAGATGTTAAAAGAAATGGATTCAGTCCTTGAAGCTGTGATTGTATATTGTTGCTATGTGTTAGTATACGATGTGTTCTTTCCATATCTGCATCGTATGGTGGCCCCCATGGTTTTGGTGTCAATTTGTTTGGAGACTGAAACCAAATGTCATTAACCATTTGTCTAGTTGGTAAGGTGCAGTCGTACTTATTTGCAATAATTTGGGCAGTAAGCGGGTTCATTGGCATACGAACATAGTCTTCGTTACTACCAACGGATAGATAGTCAGTCATAGCCAAGTAGGTGATGGAGTTTGGGCCTTTGGTAACGCGTACTGGAGCAAAGTGTCTGAGAAAATCAGGGATGTTGCCGTGCATGAATTCATCAAGGATGTGCTTCTCTCTAACAGATCCTCCCAAGTTCATGTTAGCCATGCAGAACGCAGAACCAGTAACCGAACCTGGATCGCGAATTGGAATTAAACTTCCACCAGCACTAGGTTGCCCACCAAATATACTAAAGATATCTATACCCATGAACCCTCTTTGGCGCTGGCCTAACATAAAGATTTTTAATTACAAGGTCTTGACAACTATAGTAAAATCGTTATGTTAGCCGGCGATATCGTTATGAATACGTTGAGCACCAAAATCAATCGCCCACAATTATGCAGAAATATGCGGAGCGTTATATTCAAGCTGGTGCCAACTAGGAGATGACAGATGATAATTCGTGAAGGTCTGACGTTTGATGATGTGTTGTTAGTTCCCGCATATTCTGAGGTTCCTAGCCGTTCCAAGGTAGATTTATCAGTTAAATGGGGAAATCTTAAATTCAAACATCCAATCATTCCAGCCAATATGAAAACTATCACTGGCCATGATATGGCTTTCGAAGTTTGTAAAAGTGGTGGGCTAGCTATTCTACATCGCTTTATGCCAATCGAAGAGCAGGTAGCTATAGCCGATGATATGCTTGATAACTTTGGGGATGGGCATCTAGGAGTTTCGGTTGGCGTCAAAGATCAGGATGCCAACAACCTTCATAAGTTTTTAGAGGTTGGCGTTAAGATATTCTGTATCGATATTGCACATGGTGATTCTAGTCATTGCGTTAATATGATTAAGGATATTAGAAATGTTAACGATAGGGCCTTTATCATTGCTGGTAATGTGGCCACAGGAAGTGGTGCTCGTAGACTCTGGGAAGCTGGAGCTGATGTTGTCAAAGTCGGGGTTGGACCTGGAAGCCTTTGCACTACCAGAGTTGAAACTGGTAATGGAGTTCCACAGCTAACGGCTCTCATCGATGTAGCTAAAACTCAAAAAGAGTTGATGGAATTAGAAAGAACTAAAACTTATCCGAATGAGAAACGTAGACAGTTTCCGTTTATATCGGATGGTGGCATAAAAAGAGCCGGAGATATTGTTAAGGCTCTTTGCTTTGCCGATATGGTTATGGTGGGCAATGTCTTTGCCGGGTGCGAGGAAACCCCCGGCGAAATTATCAAGCAGCCTGATGGGCGTACCTTCAAAGCTTACGTCGGTAGTTCCACTCATAAAACCAACCATGTCGAAGGAGTAGCTGCTCTAGTCCCAACCAAGGGGAAATTCGAAGATATCCTTACGAAATTACTCGAAGGTGTCGTCTCTGGCTGTTCCTATCAGGGAGCTATCAATCTGACGGAACTTAGGGATAATCCGGAATTCATTAGAATAACTAATGCGGGGCTGATTGAATCTCATCCGCACGATGTTATTGTTAGATGAGGTTATCATGGATTTCAAGAGAATTGTTAAAATTATTACAGCAGTGGCTACATTAGTAACGGCCGTCGCACTGTTGTTTGGATTTGGTTGGTCAATTGTTACTGGTCAAAAAGTAATTCTTCCAGTTGTATTTGGCGCTTTGCTTGTGGCCTG
>JACCDR011543598.1_pt1 | contig 12169 bp, 20 predicted proteins | sample 7446431 | NCBI WGS metagenome assembly JACCDR01 (sample SAMN15323443, study PRJNA562643) | freshwater metagenome | isolation source: river surface water | place: USA:Blue River Watershed | collected 2017-08-17
GACCAGACGGTCACGTCCGCCAATACCGCGTACAACGCGGGCCAGTGGACGGCGTCGGGCAACGAGGTCAGCGACGGCACCGAGTGGGACGCCGCGGGTGAACCGGTGACGGGCCGGGCGATCACCCTGACCGCCGACACCATCACGATGGACGCCACCGACACGCCCTCGGGTGGTTCGTCGGCGACCCTCGCCAACGTGTACGGGTGCCTCGTCTACGACGACACCATCGCCTCCCCGGTCGCTGACCAGGGGTTCTGCTACAACTACTTCGGCGGCACCAACAGCGTGACCGACGGCACCTTCACCATTTTGTGGCACGCGAACGGCGTGTTCCGGATCACGGTCGCTCAGGCCTGATCGGCGGCCGCCGTGACGGTCGTCTCCGACAACTTCAACCGCGCCGACTCGGCCAGCCTCGGCGCCAGCTGGACCGAGATCGTCGGCGACTGGGCGATCGTCTCCAACCAGGCCGAGTGCAACGACGACGACGGCGGCACCGGCTACTACGCCCGCTTCGACACCGACGTCGGCTCGAGCGACATGTACGCCGAGCTCGTCACGAACTCGACGCAGACCAACGGCAACTCCAACACCGGGCCCGCGGTGCGGATGCGCTCCGGTGCGACGACGAGCTACCAGTTCACGACCAACCTCAACGACAACTGCGCGTTCTGGCGGGTCGTCGCCGGGTCCGAAACGCAGATCGCCACGTTCACCGCCGCGGTCGCCGCTGGCGACACGCTTCGCCTCGAGGCGATCGGGGCGACGCTCCGGGCGAAGGTCAACGCCTCGGTGGTGGCGTTCGCGCAGGACACCAACGTCGCGGACGGCCAGCGCGGCGGGCTCAACGGGTACAACAACGTTGGCACCGACGTCGTCCGGGTCGACAACTTCGAGGCCGGTCTCCTCACCGACGACCCACCCGGCGGCGCCTATGTCGTGAACTGGGGGATCCACTCCGAGGGGACGGTCACTCCTCGGACACCGAACCTGCCGACCGGCCCGTCGGTGGCGGCGGGGGATCTGATCCTCGTGCCGTGTGTGGTGCGGGACGACACGCAGACCATCTCCCCGGATGGGACGGAGGGGTGGTCGACGATCCAGACGGCCACCCAGACCGGCTTGAAGCAGACCTTGTTCGCCAAGGTGTGGGGCCTGGGCGGGCAGACCGACGACAACTCCCCGGAGTTCTCGGTCACCTCGGCTGCGGCGGGGTTCGGTCTGGTCCCGATGATCGTTCGGAACCCGCAGCACGCGACGGCGCCGTGGACGTCGGTGGCCTCGGCGATCGTCGCCTCGGGGCAGCAGTCGAACGCTGCGTCGGCGACGGTGACCGCCCCTTCGGTGTCGTACACGGGCACGCACGCGACGGTGATGCGGTTCTTTTCGTCGGCCGACGACAACGCTCTCGGAGGCCCGTCGAGCGGTGCGCTGGTGTTCGGTGGCGCCAGCTACGACACGGCGAGCGGCAACGACTTCGCGCAGGCGTGCAGCGTCCAGGAAGACATCACCGTCACGACCAGCACCGGGACGTCGACGGTCACCGAGACGGTCAACGGCAACGACGTCTCCAACGGGATCACGATCGTCGTCGCGATCCCTGCCACTTCGGTCAACGCGTCGGCGGCGAACGCCGCGGGCTCCGGGACAGCGAACGCCGCCACGATCCTCACTGGCGCCGCCCCACAGGTCCCAGCGGCCGCCGGTGCCGGCACCGCCTACCAGCCCGCCGTCGCCGTCTCCGTTGCCGCTGGGCTGGCCTCCGGGTCGGGGGTCGCCGGGCGAACCGCCCCCGCGGTAGCCCCAGTCGCCGGTCTCGCCGCTGGTGTCGGGTTGGGGTTGGCTGCGACCGCCCAGACCGGGTCGTTCACCAACGCCACCGCCGGGGTCGCTGCGGGGTCAGGGCAGGCTTGGCCGCCGGCCGTTCTCGTCGGCCCGGCCGCGGGCGTGGGATCGGGGTCCGGGACTGCCGCCCCGGTTTCCCCGCACGTGGCTGCTGTAGCTGGCCTCGCTGCCGGTGTGGGAGCGGCGAACGGTGCTGTCGGAGCGGTGCACAAGCTCGTCGCCGCCGGCCTCGCCGCAGGGGTCGGCGAAGCGTCCTCTGCCCGTGTCCTGGTCGCCGTCGGGGCGGGCGCAGCGACCGGCGAAGGCGAGGCGTCCGGGCCTGGCATCGACGCCACCGTCCCCTATGTCGACCCCAACCCGACCGTCGCCTGGGTCCACGAAAGCACCCGAGCCCTCACCGACGGTCGGGCCCAGCGCCTCAGGGAGTCCTGATGATCTTCGAGCACACGGTCGGTTCCGAGCTGCCCGACGACGCCTTCGAGTGGACCGACGCCCAAGGCGCCGTGATCGACTTCTCGACGGGCTGGACGTTCTCGGTGGAGGTCGGGTTCCCCGAGCAGGAACCGGTCCTCACGAAGACCGACGGGGTCACGGGCGCTGCCACGTCGCCGAACGTGACGATCTCGTGGGCCGACGGCGAGCTGGACGATCCGCTCACCGCTGGTTCGTGGCCGGCCTGGATCACCGCCACGCACACCGGGTCGGGCAAGGAACGCAAGCGCAGCTTCCTGCTCAAGCTCAACCCGTCCACCACCTAGGAGGGCGTCATGGCCACCGTGTCGATCCCCGGCAACTCGGCCGGTGTCATGAACGGCGACGGCTCCCGCAAGGCGCTGCTCCACTCGACGGAGGGCTCGTCGATCGAGGGCGCCGTGTCCTCCTACCGGGCCCACAATTCGTGGCCGACGAAGACCGTTGACCTCAAACGCCGCATCGTCGCCGTGCACCTGCCGCTCGACGTCGCCGCCCGCGCGTTGCGCAACGACCCCGGCGGGGCGGACGCGACGAACAAGGACGGGTCGGTGCTGATCCAGTACGAACTCGTCGGCACCGCCACCGACCCTGCGTCGATCGGCTCGCCTGATGACCTCGAGTGGTTCGGCCGCGAGGTGCTGGGCCCGGACTGCCGGCGCATGGGCGTCCCGCTCACCTCGACGGTGGACTGGGTGGCCTACCCGGCGTCGTACGGGGCTGCCCCGCAGCGGCTCTCACCGGCAGCGTGGGACGCCTACAGCGGGGTGCTGGGCCACCAGCACGCCCCGGACAACTCGCACGGCGACCCGGGCGCCATCGACATCGAACGCATCCTGTCTGCCGCACGAGGAGAAGACGACGTGGCCCTCACCGACGCCCAAGAGAAGGCGCTGGCCCTGATCCCCAAGATCCACGCCCTGCTGACCGATGACGACCTGGCCCGGTCGCCGGCGGCCCGGTCGAAGGAGATCACCATCGGGGTGCGGGCCCTGCTCGCCCGTGATGGGGTGGACAGTGACGAGCTGGCGGCCGAGCTGCTGCCGGCGCTGGTCGCTGCGCTCCCGGTCGACGACATCGCCAACGCCGTGGTCGAGTCCCTGCCCGACGACCAGGCCCAGGCGTTCCTCGATGCGCTCGCTGTGCGCATCGCCAACTAGCGGTGTGGCAGACCATCGTCGCGGTCGGGAGCCTGCTCATAGCGTTGCCGAGCGCCATGGTCGCCGCTGCGACGTTCCGGCGGACCGCGCATGTCGCTGACGTCGCGACGACCACGGCCGCGCAGCAGGTCGGCCTCGACTATCTCACGAAGTCGTTGGAGCAGCAGCAATCAATGATTGTCCATCAAGAAGGACTGATTGGCGAACTGCGGGGTGCTCTGACTTCGTGCAAAGACGAGCGAGCTTTACTCGCTGACCGAATCGCTGAACTTGAAAGAGCGATAAAATGAGCGTGATTGTGACCCCCGCGACGCAGCAACGTCCGGGGGTCTGCCCGAACCTGACTAGGAGGTCCGAGATGGCCGACCGTACCTGCACGATCGACGGCTGCACCAACCCCGTCTTTGCTCGTGGTTGGTGCGACACTCACTACGGGCGCTGGCGGCGCAATGGTGACCCGTTCGTGCGGGTCCGACTCATGCTGACCGGCACGCCGGAGGAACGCTTCTGGGCCAGGGTGAAGAGGAACGGGCCGGTACCTCCAGCACGTCCCGATCTTGGTCCGTGCTGGCCGTGGCAGGGGTTCATCGCTGACGACGGCTACGGCCACTTCGCTCGCAAGGGTGCACTGTCCGCGCACAGGTTCGCCTACGAGCTGCTCGTGGGCCAGATCTCTGAGGGATTGCAACTTGATCACCTCTGCCGGGTACGGCATTGCGTCAATCCGTCTCATCTCGAACCTGTTACCAACAAAGTGAATGTTCTTCGGGGCGTCAGCCCAACTGCCATCAACGCCCGCAAGACCCACTGCAAGCGCGGGCACGAGTTCACCCCCGAGAACACTCGCGTCCGACCGACTGGCGGCAGATCATGTCGTGCGTGTGAACGTTGCTATCCAAGCCGAACGAGGCTCACGTGACCGGCGAGACCCCGTTCAATGGCCATACCGCTCTGTTGATGCGTGTCGCTGCTGTGGTGGTCCCGCTGTCGCTGTTGCTGTCGTCTGTGGCGGCTGTCGGCGGGTACCTGACGTCCCGGGACGTGCAGGCCCAGAACGACCGGATCGAAGCCGAGATCGCCGCCCGCCAGGAAGCGCAGTGCGAGTCGGCTGATGAGACCCGCTCGCAGTTGCGCTACATCGCGAAGCAGTCGGGGATCACCTCGGGTGTGATCGGTGGTGAGGCGCTGATCGCGGCGATCACCCAGACCGGCGGGACACCGGACGAGGCGACGGTGGAGACCTACCGGGAGGCGCTGACTCGCCTGTTGGACCCGGCGTTGACCGAGATCGTCAACCAGCTCCCCGGGCGGCGTTGGGACCCTGAGTCCCAGCGGTGCGTCGATGTGGAGCCCGACCAGTGAAGGAGAAGGCCATGCTCATCGATCTGACCCGCCGTGTCGGCGTGGTGCTCGGCTCGGTCGTCACCCTCGTCACCGCGCTCGCTGCGGGCCTCACGGCGTTCGTGGTCGAGGTGGCCCCGCAGCTCCCCGACGGGTGGCAGGACGACGCCTTCCGTTGGGGCGGGATCGCCACGACCGTGCTCCTGTCGGCCGCGGCGGCGATCCGGCGGGTGACCGAGGTGCCGCCCCAGGAGCGGGGCATCCTCCCACCGAGGTAGGCCCAACCGTTCCCCAACGGCGTTCGCCCCCGGCCTCGTGTCGGGGGCGGCGTCGCGTCCGGGGTCAGGACAGTCGACGCCAGTCCCGCTTGGCGAGCAGCCAGCCAACGCCGACCCCCGCGACGATCAGTGCGACCCACAGCAGCAGCCACGTGTCGTCGCTCATCGGTCTGTTGCCCCGGCGGGATCGGCGGTGCCGGACGTCGCCTCTGCCACGATCTCGGCGTTCGCCCGCAGGTTGGCGCTCGCCTCCTCCGCGGTCATGCCCCACGCCTGGACCGACGACAGGTCGAGGTCGGTGGTGCCCCCGGGGATCGGCGGTGCCGGTGGCGCCCCGGGGGCGTCTCCCGCTAGGGAGACCTTGGAGCCGACGAGGAGCTGGTCGCTCGCTCCGAGCGGGTGCTTCTCGCTTCGGCTCTGGCTGGCCAGGGGTCGTCTGATCGGCTCGACGACGGACGCCTGCCAGCCCTCCCCGGTGCGCTCTGCTCGCACGGTGGTCTCACCGCAGGTGCAGTCGATCAGGGCGTGTCGGCCGACGCTGAGTCCGGTCACGACGGTGATGTCCCACCAGTGGTTGGGTGGGGCGCAGGCCTGGGTCATGTCGTTCTCCTTGCTAGCGGGTCCGGCCGCCACAGCCGGGACGTCTTCAAGGTACCTGCGACGGTACCGGCGAGGTGTGACAGTTACCGGTCCCGCCCGTGACCCGTGCCAGGGACGAGCGGGACCAGCAACCCTCCCGCGGCTCATGGTCCTGAACCGCGGGGTCCGGGGGCAGGGACCGGACTAGTCGACAGTCCCCTGTGGTCACCCCCCGATCAACGGCTCATCGGTCTCCGGTGGCTCCCACACGGTCACGGGACAGGCCTCGGTGGCCCGTTGGGCGCCGGCCGCTTCGAGCTGCACCCCCAGCCAGTAAGCGAGGCGCTGCGCCTTCCCGTAGACCGTGTCGTCAGCGACCATCCGCACCGGGGCGTTCTCCACGATGTTCGCCAGGTCATCGAGCGCCGACGCGAGACGGTCGTGGACCGTCGGCGCGGTGGCCTCCGCGAGCTGCTCGGCGGGCTGGAGCCCGGTCATTGCCGGACCCGCTGCTCGTTGCGGTACGCGACCAGCCGGGCGAGGTCGAGATCGGTGAGGTCGTCGCGGTGGGAGAGCTGGCGGACCTTGCGGTCGAGACGCCGATCACTGACCCCTTGCGCCCAGCCGCGAGCCTCGACGGCTACGGCGGTGACCTCGTTGAGCGTAGGCTGTTCCACTCGGTGACGACCTCCTGACGGTCGTTGCCCACCGCCCCCGCTGCTGCTTGGAACCAGCGCGGGGGCCTAAGTTCTTTCCCAAAGGGTTACCGAGCCGGCTTCGGAGATACCAGACAAACCACTAGTCTTTTACTAGTCGTTGTCGTAGTGTGAGGGCATGGCCAAGAGGGACCGACTCGCCGCCCGCCGCAAAGCCCGCGGCCACACCCAGGAATCCCTCGCCCAAGCGCTCGGCGTCACCACCGGCACCGTCGCCCACTGGGAACAAGGCACCTCCACCCCCGGCGCCCGCCACCGGTCCAAGCTCTCCACCGAACTCGCCTGGACCCCCGAGCACCTCGCCACCGTCCTCGACGGAGAAGTCGCCGGCCACGACGTCCCCCACTGGCTCACCCTCTACGCCTCCCTGGAACAGTCCGCAGCGGCCGTGTGCGCCTGGCAGCCCTACACGATCCACGCCCTCCTCCAAACCGAGGGCTACGCCACCGCGGTCGAAGCGAAGGGCCCGAGCGACGACCCCGACGAGGTGATCGCCAAGCGGGTCGACCTCCGCCTCGACCGGCAGATCGCCCTCACCCGCGGGGTGCAGCTCTCCGTGGTGCTCGACGAGTCGGTCCTCCTGCGCCGCACAGGCGGCCGGGAGGTGATGGCCGAGCAGCTCGACTACCTCGCCACCATGATGCGCCTCCCCAACGTTGACGTCCGTGTCCTCCCGCTCGACGCCGGGGTCCACTCCGCAGCGTTCGGGACGTTCACGACCCTCACCTCCGCAGCCGGGGCCGCCCCGTTCCTGGTGTGCGTCGAGCACCGGGCCGGCCACCAGTACCTCGAGGACGCAGCCGCGGTCGCAGCGCATGACCGCTTGTTCAACCACCTTCGGGAGCACGCCCTCGATCCCGAGACCAGCCGAGACGTGATCGTCTCCCGATCCAAGGAGTACCGATGATCAACTGGCGCAAGTCGACCTTCAGCGGCCAGGCGGGCAACTGCGTCGAGGTCGCGGAGCATGAGGGCGCAGCGGCCATCCGCAACAGCCTCCACCCCGACCGCGGCACCCTGACCCTCGACCCCGCAGCGGTGGCGGCGTTCGTTGACGCCTGCTCAGCGGGGGAGTGCGACGACCTGACCTGATCCGCCGCGTGCCCGCCCTCCTGGTTCGCCGGGAGGGCGGTGCCGCGTCAGGTCTGGCGCCTCTGGTACTGCTCGCGGTTCCACTTCGACATCGCCGCTCGGCACGGCTCGCAGGGTTCCTCGTTGCGGCGCCGGTGCCGCCGGTACGCCGCGGGCGTGCCGCACGGCTGAGTTGCCGGGCGGCCGCCCTTGGGTGAGCGCTCGCCCGGGGGCGGGCTGCCGGTCATCGTGCGAGGACGGCAACGTCCTCGCCCGCCGTCCACTGGGCCAGCATGTGGCCGGTCCAGTCCACCGAGCTGCCGCCGTCGACGGCGGTGTGGATCCACACGTGGTTGGGGTACTCGGTCCACGCCTGGGGGTCGTTGATCTCCGGACGGATGTCGATCGCTGCGGCGACGGCGCCGTCGTGGGTCTCGGCGTCGACCTCGATCTCGTTGCCCTCGTAGACGCCCTCGATGACCTGGCTGACGGTGTATGTGTTGGTGTCCATGCCCCGAATTCAATACCAAACCAGCGGGGCTGTCAATACCAAACCTCCGAGAACGTCACACCCTCGGCGTAGCCTGGCGTTGATCACCGCAGCCACCGCAGGCGGCCTCCGGTTCCTTGCCCGGGACCGGGGGCCGTACGGGGCGTGTCGTAGGCTGGTCGTGCGTTGCTGGATCGCTACCCGCTCCAGTTCCGTCGGCGCATGTGGTCGATCAGCTCCGTCGGGCGCAAGGCGTGCACGTAGCGGTCGGTCGTCGCCAACGAGCTGTGCCCGAGCTGGCGCTGGATCTCCGACACCGACGACCCCGTGTCGGCCATGTCCGACGCCAGCGAATGCCGAAGCCCATGCGGGTGGATGCGCTTGCGGATCTCGGCCCGCTCACCGAGCCGCTTCAACGCTAGGCGTACGTACCGCTGCTGCAGCGGTTGGCCGAGACGCCCGGTCGAGTAGCAGGCGAACACCGGCTGGCGGGCCGTGAGCCCGAGCTTGGTCCGTCGGTCGAGCCACCGGTCGATCAGAGCGCAGGCGTAGGTGTCGATCCCGACCGTGCGCGCCTTGCGGCCCTTCCCCTCCCGCACCCGGACCGTCTGGTCCCGGGTGTCGACGTCCCTCGGTTCGAGGTCGAGCGACTCCTGCAGGCGTAGCCCGGCGCCGAAGAGGACGGCGATGTGGGCCCGCATCCGGATGCCGCTGTTGCTCCGGTTCGACGCTGCCCCGAGGAGGGCCATGACTTCGTCGCGGGTGAGGGGCTCGGCGGGGAACTTGCGGCCCCTGTTCGACGGTGGCCCGGGCGGAGGCCCCGAATGCAGGGTTAGTACCGCTTCTCCAGGAAAGCGGTACCCATTCGACGGTCCGGAGGGGCCGGGTGTCGGAAGCGGTACTAAATCGCCTGCTTCGACGGCGTTGGCGAGGCTCATCCGAGGGCTTCTCCTTGTTGGGGCCGCTGGGCGTCCGCATCGCCCGTGCCCGACCGGAGCCGGGCACGAGGGGGCGGGCGTCAGCGGCGGCGGCTCTCGACCACACCGGTGCGGTGGTCGGTGGTCGTCGTTCGACCGTCGGTGGTTGTCTTGACGGTGACCTCGTCCGACGTGGTCGTGACGGTGCCGTCCTGGTCCTGGCGGACGGTGAACTGACCCATGTGGGCCTCCTTTGGTTGGGGGGGATCAGGCTGCGGAACGCCGGCGTGCCGGTGGCCGCATCGAGGGGACAGCGCCGAGGCCTTCGGGGGCGGCCCAGGTGCGTCGCTTGGGCAGCGACAGCAGCAGCGCCACGACGGCGGCCACAGCCACGGTCAGGACGACGCAGGCGACAGTCAGGACGGCGAACATCAGTCGGCCTCGTCGGTCATGGCGACCGAGACCTGCTGGCCGAGCAGCAGCAGGCGCATCGCCTCGGCGTGGGCGGGGTCGGGCGGTGGCTGCGGCTTACCGAACCGGGCCAGGAGCACGTGAAGCATGGGGTTCGGCTCCTCGGGAATGACGCGGTGGGTCAACGGTCCTCCTTGAAGACGTGGGGGCGGGCGACAGCCAGAACGGTCGCCACGCCGCTGGATGCGAGCCCGAAGGCGATGAGCGGGTTCAGGCCCCCGAACACGGCGATGGTGAGCCCGGCCAGCACCGACGCCAGGGAGATGAGGAAGCAGGCCAGCCGGAGGCGCTCACCCATCGCCGCGTCCTTCGTGGAGGAGCAGCTCAAGCGCGATCACGAGAGCCACTGGGGGCCAGGCGGCGACCAGTCGTCCCACGAGCGTCGGCTGGGCGGCGGCGATGTTCGCTGCGAGCGACGCCCCGGTGCCCAGCAGCAGGGCGGCCCAGGGGAGCAGGGCCCGCTTCCCGGCCCGTCGCTGGTCGAGGGCCTTCATGGAGGCGACGGCCATCATCCCGTCGACCGACAGGGGCAGGATGTCGGCCCGCCACCCCTCGCCGGCGCCGATGGCGAGGTGGCGCATGTGGGTGTAGGAGATGACAGCCGCCACCGCCGCGACGACCACGACGCCGGCGACCTGGATGCGCCTCGCCCACCCGGCCCGCGGGGCCGTACCGGCGGGGGGCGGCTCGCTCGCCGGTACAGGGGCGGCAGGGCGGGGCTGCGTCGCGGTCGCGACGTCGCGCGACGGCTGGGTGTCGCGGTCGGGGGACGAGGGCGTCGCGGTCTGGGGTCGGGCCTTCGCGTCGCTGTCGCGTTCGGCGAGGACCTTGCGCTTACGGCTCCCGCCCCACCCCGGCTTCATCCCGTAGCGCTGATCGAGCGTCGCGCCCGTGACGGACGGGTCAGCGAGGATGTCGCGGCGTGCCGCGTCGCGCTTCTCCGCGTCGCTGAGGTGATGGGCCATCTCGACGACGCTCACGACCCCCTCCTGACCCGGGCCCGCCGGCGGTTCTCTTCGTCGGTGACGGGCTCGAGGTGGGCGGGCCAGACGCACGCCCGGTGCGGGCACGTCACCCCGCCGGTGCAGTGAGGGTCGTCGGTGTGGCAGGTGTGGTCGGGGTAGAGGCCCTCGGGGATCGGGCCGTTGGCTTCCTCCCACGACCAGCGGTGGGCCTGGACGTGGGTCCACCGGCCGTCCCGCCACACCCGGAACCGGCCGTAGCCCCGCCGCTTGGCGCCGGTCCACACCCAGCACCCCGTCCCGGTGCGGCGGACCTTCGCCCAGAACCGCTCGGCCTCACCGTCCAGCTGCGCGCGGTCGACCTGCGACAGACCCGCGCGTTTCGCGGGTTTCGCGGGTCCATCACGGTGGGACACCTGCGTCGACTTCTCGACCGTGCCGACCGGTTGGTTCATCTCTCCTCGATCCATCTCTTGATTGCCTGGTGCCAGCCCATGACCAGAGCCCTGATGGCCCACTGCCTCCCGGTGCGCCCGGCCGCCCCCACCCCCACAGCTACGAGCGGTAACCACAGGGGCTGGGCCGCCACCCCGACTCCCACCCACACGACAGCGGTGACCACCGCGGACGCGGCGAGCGACTCGATGGCGTAGAGCACCCAGATCACGCGCCCTCCCGGTTCGCCCACCACCGGCGGAGGGTCTCGGCCCGGTAGAGCTTCTTCTGGCCGTCCTCGGCGTCGGGCTCGGGGAACTCGGGGTCCCGGCCCGACCCGGCCCGCTTGCCCCGCAGCGACTGGTAGCCGACCTCGACGATCCCGACGCCGTCACGGGACGCCTCGCGCAGCGTGTAGAGCCGCTCGGTCTCGGGTGGTGCCTCGCCCACTTCCAGGACAGGGGTACCCGCGCGGTTCGCGGGTCGTTTTCCCTGGGAGCGCGGGGTGTGGGACCCGCGCGGGGAGTAGGCCCGGATCGTCGAGGGGACACCGGTCGACGCCCACTCACGGGCCGCCTTGTCGGTCCACAGCAGCGCCTGGCCCTCGGGGGCTTCGCCGTCGCAGATGTACCAGGACCGGCCCGGGGGCTTCCCCGACACGTTCGGGAACGGGATGTCGTCGGCGACCATCCGCCACAGCGACTGCTTGGGCTTGGACACGACGACCATGCCGAAGTTGTCCCTCGCCGTCGTGCCCCCCGCCGCCTGGGCGGTGAGCTTCTGGAACACGGCGAGGACGTTCATGTCGACACCCCGCCCCATGTTGAGGAGCTTCCGGTACGCCCTCACGGCGGGGCTGACGTTGGGGTCGCCGGGCTCGCGGATCTGCCGCCAGTGGTCGACGAGCTCGTCGATGGTGGAGTTCTGCTCCTCCATCACGATCAGGCGCCGCTGCCACGGAGGTTCCTCGTCGGGCCCCAGCTCATCGGCGAGCCGGTTGCGGTGGTCGGCTTCCTGGTAGAGCTTGATCAGCGCAGCGTGGATCTGGTCGACCTCGCGCAGGTAGAGCACGCCCTCGAGGCCCTTGAAGCACTTCAGCGACCGGCGTTTGAGGTCGAGGATCACGACTGACGCGCCGTGGTGCATCTCCTGGGCGACGACCGACTTGAGCTGGTTGGACTTCCCGCCGCCGGTGCGCATCGAGAACCCCATGTGGGGGGCCTCGCCGGCCAGGTCGCCGAGGATCTGGCTCCCGCCACCGGCGATCGCGAGGAGCGGCCGGCCCGGGCGGGCCAGGTCGAGCAGGGTGATGATCTCGGGGTCGGTGGCCTTGACGAGGCGGGAGATGATGATGCGCTCGCGGGGCGTGAACTTCACGTAGGAAAACGGCCCGGACAGGACGAACTTGTGGTTGAGGTCCCCGTCGCCGA
>JACCDR010775837.1_pt1 | contig 12168 bp, 15 predicted proteins | sample 7446431 | NCBI WGS metagenome assembly JACCDR01 (sample SAMN15323443, study PRJNA562643) | freshwater metagenome | isolation source: river surface water | place: USA:Blue River Watershed | collected 2017-08-17
AGAAAACCACCCCGTGTGAGGTGGTTTTCTTTAATTATATTCGTGCGAGCTCTTTGTAGACTTCAGACTTTTTCCAACACTTAGATGAGTGTACCCATGGTGAGCTGCCGTACTTTTCATACAACCACTGGGCGAAACCAAGATTACCGTCAACAGTGTAGAGATCGTATCCAAGTTTCTTTGCAGTATCTCCGTGATAAAAGAGATTAATCTGCATAAGGCCTACGTCATCTGGGTTTTCTATACCTCGGATAACATTACCCTTTGAATCAAACTGACGAAATGTTGATTCACACTTTGAAATCTCTGCGAGAATAGGATTGTTTTTGAAATAATCTCGAACGTATCCTTCTATTGAAACTGTTGTGAGAGGATGATCTGCGTCTTCGATTGCTATAGTAGTAGATGCTTGTGAAGCTTCACTTGAATCGCCTTTTGCGTCTACTATCGCCTTTGTTGTCATCGGTGAAAGTGCTGAAGCGAGCATGAGCAAGCTTGTAGTAAGTTCTATCATACGGAAATCGGAATTTTTAAGTTTCAAACCCTATCAGCTTACGCTTTTGAGAGTTTTACCCTTAAAAACAGATCACCAGAGGATTAACTCTGATGTATTCATATTATAGCACCTCGCAGACTAAAAGTCAAGATATTCCCATGAAAAAGAGGCTCTGTCAACAGATTTATATGGCTCTATAGAGCCTTATTTATCCCCTTCTGCCCTACCCCTTCTTTTTACAAAGTTGTCTATACGGGTCTTGTGACGATGGTAATGATGCTTGGCACGAGGATACCTCTCGAGTATCCGGTCAAGAAAAGCATTAAATCGAGTCGAAGCAAGAGAAAGAACATATACTCCAATAACCATAAAAAGAATTCCTTGAAGAATTGGGATAAAAAGACCTATAAAACCAACACAAAGACAAAAAACACCGAATGCTAGAAGTGCAAGTTTTTGATTCTTTTTAAAGATAAGCATACTCACAGTATATCCTTTCGTCAGTCTAAAGACATCCCTACTACATACCTTTGCAATTCCCCGCCGGCGTATAACCAGCCTGTTCAGCATCCATACGGGTAGCAAACCATACTTTATTTTCTTCTTTAATGCTCCGTGCACCTATACAGGTGGGTAAATGGTACTTGGTACCAGTTTTGGATGCCACGTAGGTTTTAGACTGATTTGGAGCTATTTCTGAGCCTATTTCTATTGATTTAGCTTTAGTATTCAGCTCTTTGGGTGATTTAATCCGTGTTTGTTGCACCTGAGGGAAATCAGTAATAGTGATAGGCGTTCGGATCATATGCACCCCTATAATATAGCCTATTTCTATACCAATAAGGGCCAAACAGAGAGCCCAAATCGTATAATGCACTTCCCTCTTGATTTTTATGAGACTCTGGTTTATACTTTGAAATCTAAACATACGTATATAATAACGCGTAGAGATAAAGGAAAACTAAAGCCATGGCAACAAAAAAATCAGCCGGAACAACAAAAAACGGACGAGACTCAAACCCACGATACCTCGGGGTCAAGCTCTATGCAGGTGAAAAAGCAAAAGTTGGATCTATTATCATCCGCCAGGAAGGTCTAAACACTCTCCCAGGTAAAAATACAGATATTGGTAAGGACTACACCATATACGCAACCAAAGAAGGTGTAATCAAAAACTCAACAAAACGAAAGATGGGTTTTAACGGCAAGACAAAGGTAAAGAACGTAGTAAACGTAATCTAATAAAACAAAAAACCGCTTGAAGCGGTTTTTTGTTTTATACTCTTTATTTCTTATTTTCCTTTGATAACGAGTTTGAAAGAAGCGCTCTGACCCTGAACCTTGATATCGATAGTGTGAGTACCGACTTCTTTGATAGGCTTTTCGAGCTGAATAAACTCAGGAGCCACATCTACACGAGTCTGCTCTTTAATAAAAGGAGCGATCTCAGCCGCATGTAGACCGGCAAAGAGGTGTCCCTTTTCATTAGCCTCAGCAACATATGTCACTGTTGCATCGTGAATAGATTTGAGATTCTTTGCGAGGAGATCTGCTGCTATTTTCTTTTCTGCTTCTTCACGTTTCTTGAGTTCTGTAACACGAGCGAGAACAGCTGGAGTAGCAACTGATGCGAGACCTTGTGGGATCAAACTATTCAATGCAAAGCCATCCGCAACAGTCTTTACCTCATGTTTCTTTCCTACTGCTTTTACGTCTTTAAGTAATACTATTTTCATATGTAAGAGAGATATTAGCCTATTTTTCTTTTGAAAGCAATTCGATAGCTTTATCCATTTGAGGGTCTTTTTTAGCCAAAACATCAGCCTCGGTAACAGGTACAACATGGTCCGGAACAATACCTTGTTTTGATATTGAATGACCGTTTGGTGTGAGCCATTTTGCAATAGTAACCTTGAGTGACGTATCGTCAGTGATATTAATCAACTGCTGAACAGATCCTTTTCCAAACGTTTTGGTACCGACGAGAGTTGCTACACCATTATCTGAGAGTGCGCCCGCAAGAATCTCTGAAGCAGAAGCGCTACCACCATCAACAAGAATAGCCATACGGAGCGTATCGTTAAATATATTATAACCCTTACTCATATAAGTATGAGGAGCTATACCATGCCCGAATTCTTCTTTAACAATGACTTTATCACTTGGTAAAAACCATGAAGCCATGTCTACAGCAGCTTCGAGATAGCCTCCTGGGTTACCACGGAGATCTAATACGAGTTTATGTGAACCTGATGCAATAAACTCTTTGAGTGCATTACGGAACAAATGTGCTGCGTTAGCGTTGAAACTATAGAGAGATATGACGAATATACCGTCTTTACGGAGACCATTCGGATTTGATGAACTGTCGCTCGAAGCTACTTCGTCCTTGGTAACTGTTTTGACAGTAGGTAAATCAATCGTCTGACGAGTAATGGTTATTTCGATAGGGGCCTTTGCACCAGTTCGTCCGAGGGTGAGACGTACCTTGGTTCCCGCTTTACCTCGAATGAGCTTTACCGCTTCATCGGTGGGCATGGTGAGAGAATCAGTATCGTCTATTTTGAGTATAAAGTCACCGGCACGAACACCTGCTTTTTCGGCTGGAGCGTCTTTAATAGGTGCCACAACAACGAGTTTACCGTCCTTGATACCTACCTCCATACCTACACCTTGAAAATTGCCCGCAATTTCACTCGCAAACATCTTTGATTCTTCAGGTGGGAAAAATACCGTGTACGGATCACCCATAGATGCGGTGAGACCTTCTATCGCACCATAGATCTTGTCTTGATCAGTCGTCGAAGTACCTGCAAATCGTGTGTTGAGAATAGTCCACGCTTTCCAAAAAGGAGCAAAATCAACAGAATTCGGTTTACCGAGCGAAGTATTCACGAGATTAGGTATAGAAGCCTCGAGATTCTGCGTAGATGAACCCGACATAAAACCAAAAACAAAAGATACCACCAGTGCGCCAATGGTGATAAGTACTAATGAAAGTTTCTTTGATTGATACATAGATATCCTATGATACCACAGAGTTTGCATGCTATTATAGAGACATGATTAATACGTATTCTTATAAAGATGTTACTTGGGTAGACCTCGAATCTCCTACGAGAGATGAGGTTCGTGATGTCATGTCTCGCTACGATATACCACCTCTGGCAGCAGAGGATCTCCTCCTCCCTACTCTCAAACCAAAGGTAGACGTCTATCCTGATTTTATCTATCTCGTTATGCAATTTCCTGCATGGAAGCACTCACATCGTGAGACTTCTCAGGAAATTGATTTTATTATCGGTAAAAAGTTTATTATTACCGCACGTTATGATGCAATTGACCCTCTCCACAAGTTCGCAAAAATGTTTGAAGTAAATAGCGTCCTTGAACGTAATGAAATCATAGGTAAACACGGAGGCTACATGTTTTATTACATGATTCGCGAGATATACCATTCACTCTCAGATGAGCTCTCTGCGGTACGAGATACTCTCACTGATATAGAAAAAAATATATTCACCGGTCGAGAAAAAGAAATGGTCTATGAACTCTCAGCGGTGTCTCGAGAGCTTCTCGCTTTTAAACATGCAACGAACCCTCATGCAGAAATTTTAAATACCTTTAGTCTCGCTGCAAAACCGTTTTTCGGTCCTTCATTCCATCACTGTGTTGATGCTATTATTTCTGAGTATGTCAAAGTAAAGAGCACGGTTGAGAGTATTCGTGAATCTCTCAGCGAATTACGGAGCACAAACGACGCTCTCCTCGAAGCAAAACAGAGTGAAATAATGAAGCGCTTTACCGCTATTACGGTTATTTCTTCTTTTCTCACTATTATTTCTGGCTGGCTTTTGATCGAAGGTGTTGATCATCCTTTAAAACATTCTCCTCATGAATTCTGGTATTCAGGTCTCGCAATGCTCATAATAGGTCTCTGTATCGCCTTTATTATGCGCAAAAAACACTGGCTCTAGTCTTTAACACATTTTTAGGATACTTGTATGGACATTAATTTCCACAATACACTCACAGGTAAAAAAGAACTCTTTACCCCTCTCAAAAAAACACTCTTCGGTAGACCAAAGGTCGGCATGTATCACTGTGGACCAACCGTTTATAACTATATTCATATTGGCAACCTCCGTGCATTTTTTCTCGCAGATATAACGCGGAGAATGTTTGAATTTCACGGGTACAAGGTCAAACAAATAATGAATATTACCGATGTTGGACTCCTTGAGAGCGACAATGCCGAAGACAAAATGACACTCGCACTCAAACGAGAAGGTAAACCTCTCACTCTCGAAGCAATGCGAGAGTTGGCTGACTTTTACACTAAAGCTTTTATTAAAGATCTCGTATCACTTAATATCAATATTCCTCACAAATTACCCAAAGCAAGCGAGCATATTGTCGAAGATATTGCGGTTATCAAAAAACTAGAGAAAAAAGGTCTCACCTACATCATAAGAGATGGTGTGTATTTTGATACATCAAAAACAAATGATTACGGTAAACTCGGAGGTGTTCCCAACCTTGATACTGAGCAAACTCGTATTGGGTTAAATACCGAAAAGAAAAATCCTCGTGATTTTGCTCTCTGGAAATTTAATAATGAACTCGGATGGAAATCACCGTGGGGCAAAGGTTTTCCTGGTTGGCACATAGAGTGTTCGGCTATGTCTATGAAATACCTCGGAGAGAGCTTTGACATTCATACCGGAGGTATTGATCTCATACCAATTCATCACAATAACGAAATAGCTCAGTCAGAGCACGCAACAGATCATCCTTTTGCTGCGTACTGGCTGCATAATGCTTTTGTAAATGTAGGAGACGCAAAGATGGCGAAATCAGCAGGAAACTACATCACTCTCAACACTCTCATAGAAAAAGGCTATTCCCCTCTCGAGTATCGTTATTTTTTGCTTGGCGCACGCTATTCAACACCACTTTCTTTTAGTTTTGAAGCTCTCGATGCTGCAAAAAATGCGTACAGAAAACTCATTCAAAACATTTCTCAGTTACCTCATGGTGGCAAAATCGATCCTGAACTCGTACATAAAGCACTGACGTATATGTCAGATGATCTCGATACACCAAAAGTGCTCGCGCTCATTTGGGATATTTTGAAGCACGAATCCCTCACACCTGAAACAAAGAAAGCGACAATTCTCAGTATAGACAATCTCCTTGGTCTCGGACTCTCTCAAGTTCGTGCTCAATCCAATAAAACACAAACTCAGGATGTGTTGCCGGCAGTTATAGCAGAACTCGCGGAGAAACGTAATCAGGCACGTATCGCCAAAGATTGGAAAACTTCCGACAGTCTCCGTCTCGAGCTTGAGTCTCAAGGATATTCAATAAAAGACACTCCTGAGGGTCAAAAAGTGATTAAAAAATAAATAAGAACTGCTCGCAATATAACGTCGAGCGGTTTTTTGTTGTCCAATTTCACTCTCCACACGTTCTCCCCGCTTTTTCCATCACTTCTCCCCTTTTTTCTATTGTTTTGGCTTTATCTTTTCTTTAAAAAAGTTTTATGAGTGCTACAATATTTTTATGCAAAAGAAAGGCGATCACATTCGTATACCTCCACAATCAATAGAAGCCGAACAAGCACTCCTCGGTTCTGTCATGCTCCGTCCCGAAGCCATCCATGATGTAACCGATATTGTCCGCGAAGAAGATTTTTACTCAGACAAACACAGAGTAATCTGGCTCGCTATGCAGGAACTCATGTCAAAGGGAAATCCTATTGACCTTCTCTCACTCTCAGCAAAATTAAAAGACCGAGAAAGTCTCGATCGTGTGGGCGGCGCATCATACCTCGGAGAACTCGTTCAGTTGGTACCCTCAGCTTCAAATGCCCGCCATTACGCAAGCATCGTACAGAAAAAAAGCATGATGCGCCGCCTCATTGAAGCCGGTGAACACATAACTCAAACTGGTTTTAGTGAATACGGTGAACTCGAAGAAATTATTGATACCGCGGAGAAAAAACTCTTTGAAGTAACCAACAAAGTTGGTTCACATAAATTTATCGAATTAAAAGACACCCTTGGTGAAGCATGGGACCGTATTGATCGCCTCCATAATACTCGTGATGAACTCCGCGGTGTACCGACAGGTTTTCAAGCACTTGATAATAAACTCTCCGGTTTTCAAAAATCAGACCTCATCATCCTTGCAGCACGACCTTCGATGGGTAAAACATCATTTGCTCTCGATATCGCTCGCATGGCTGCCGTAAATCACAATATTCCTGTTGGTATATTCTCTCTCGAAATGAGTTCTCAACAACTCGTTGACCGTATGCTCGCCGCTGAGGCACGTGTAGATGCATGGAAACTCCGTACCGGTAAAGGACTTTCCGTAGAACATGACTTTACCCGTATTCGTGATGCTATGGAAAAACTTTCGAAAGCTCCTATTTTCATAGATGATCAACCAGGAAACAATATTCTCAAAATGCGCGCTATTGCCCGTCGCCTCAAATCAGAAAAATCACTCGGTCTCGTTATTGTAGACTATCTCCAACTCATGACACCTGTACAATCAGCAGGTTCAGATAACGTGGTACAACAAGTAACGGAAATCTCTCGATCCCTTAAAAACCTCGCCCGTGATCTCGATGTACCTGTCATTGCTCTGTCACAGCTTTCTCGTGCCGTAGAATCCCGTGGAGGTAAACCTCGCCTCTCTGACCTCCGAGACTCTGGATCTATCGAACAAGACGCTGATGTTGTTATGTTTATTCATCGTGAAAAAGATGAATCAGGTGAACAGGCGCGTAGTCGTGAAGCAACAATCCTCATAGAAAAACACCGAAACGGTCCTACTGGAGAGATTCAACTCGTATTCGATGCAGATAAATCAACCTTCCTCTCTGTCGAAAAAGCTGACTTTGGTGCTTTCCAAGGATCTGATGCAGGAGGTTTTTAAACTCTTTAAAATTTATCTTATTTTTACCTAGGTTTTTATACACTAGGTATATGGATAAAGATTTTGAACCGTGGCACACAATAAAAAGTACTATCAATAGAGATAAAAAGAGGTCATTCTTTCATGAAAGAGATGTTTGGTTTACATCTCTTGGTTTAAATGTAGGTTTTGAACAGGATGGAAAAGGAAGTAAATTCCTGCGACCGATTGTTATTATAAAAAAGTTTAATAATGAAACCTTGTGGGGTATTACACTTACCTCAAAAAATAAAATAGGTAAATACTATTTTACGTTTAACCACGGAAATAATAGGACAAGTACAGCCAACCTATCTCAACTTAAACTATTTGATAGTAAAAGACTAAAATATAAAACAGGTTTGATATGTGAAAATGATTTTAAAAAATTAAAAGAGTGCATTATTAAATTACTTTAATAATGCACCCTTTATATAAATATAAACCCCTTACGGGGAGGGCCGAAGCCGTATGTATAAGTAATAGTATCAAACCCATGAAAACAGTCAATTTTTTTGTTAGTATATAAGATACATCCATGGACCATCTCCACCGTTTACACAATCTCTTTAAACAATTTCCAGGTATTGGCCCACGCCAAGCCCAACGCTTTGTCTATTTCCTTTTAAATACCTCCCCTGAATATCGAGAATCTCTCACCAAAGAAATAGCTGAATTAACGTCCCATGTCACTATATGCAGCACCTGTTTTCGTTATTTTGACAGCAAGGGAATGGATCATCACGAATGCAGTGTCTGTAGAGATGTAGCACGTGATCATGAATCTCTTATGGTTGTAGCAAAAGACGTAGACCTTGATGCTATAGAAAAAAGCCATTCATATACCGGCTACTATTTTGTACTTGGAAATACCCTCTCTCTCATCGAGAGAGATCCTGATACAAAACTACGAAGTAAAGAATTAATCTCTGCTATAGAAAAACGAATCAAAGCAGGCCTCAAAGAGATTATTTTGGCACTATCCCTCAATACCGAAGGAGAACATACCCGTGAATATATAGAAACTCTCATTACACCCCTCGTGAGAGAATACAGTATAAAAGTCTCCCTCCTCGGTCGAGGTCTTTCTACTGGTACAGAGCTTGAATATTCTGATGCTGAGACAATTAAAAACGCTTTACTCAGTCGTAAAGTAGATATTATTGCTTAAGCAAGGAAACCCTATCTTTTATATTCAGCTTTTTTAGTTCGAGCAGTACGTACTGCTTTTTTTATATGTTCTATACCGAGACCATAGTGTTCAATGAGTTCTTGAGGTGTTCCTGACTGACCAAACATATCATGTACACCCAAACGAATAACAGGAATCGGATACATTTCAGACACACATTCAGCAACAGCCGAACCCATACCTCCCGCTATCTGATGTTCCTCTACCGTAACAAAAGCGCCTGAGTCTTTGGCATGAGTAATGAGAGCTGATACATCGAGAGGTTTTATAGTTGCTAGATTAACTACTCGTACACCAATCTTTTCTTTTTCAAGCTCTCGAGCTGCCATGAGAGCGTTATAAACGAGGGCGCCCGTTGCAATAATAGTCACCTCTGGTTTGCCTGCTACAGGGTCAAAATAGGTTCGTGCTTTACCAATCTCAAAAGGCGTGTCTTTGGTTGTTATAACCGGTGTTTTTTCGCGAATAAGACGTATATATGCCGGCTTACCTGATTGAGCAATAGCGAGAGTAGCTTTTTCTGCTTCAATACTGTCACACGGTGAAATAACCTCCATACGTGGAATAACCCGCATGAGGGCAATATCTTCAATTGCCTGATGTGTACCACCGTCAGGACCTACAGATACACCCGCATGAGAACCGACGACTTTTACCGGCACATCATTGTACGCCGCTGTTGTACGAATTTGTTCCCAATTGCGTCCAGGAGAAAACATGGCATATGAAGTAATAAAAGGTATTTTACCCATAGCAGCCATACCTGATGCAACGGTAGCTAGATTTTGTTCTGCTACACCGACTTGTATAAAACGCTTCGGAAATGCTTCGCGAAACAAATGCATCTGAGTTGATTCAGTGAGATCAGCACAGAGACCTACAACCCTTTCGTCTTTTTTGCCTGCAGCGAGCAATCCAGTACCAAACCCTTTACGAATTGGAACCTGTTCCACGTCTTTATCAAAAAGCTTTGGATTTAATTTTTGTGAAGGAGGGATCATGTTTAAAATTTAGCGATACATACCAGCAATTAAATATAAAAATATAAAAAACAGAATTGCAATTATATTCAAAACAACTAAAGTTATACGCATTACCCTGCTTTGATTGGTCGCTTCAGCAAGAAAAATAATTGAAGCTAGAGATAGACATCCAAAAATTACACTCAATATACGCATATGTCTCTCTAAAAAGAATCTATCTTGTAGAAAAATAAACGTTGGTATAGCTACAACCAAATACGACCCAAAAAACCCTAAATTTTCAAATTTATTTTTCATAATTAACTATTATTCTTTAACTTCTTTAATTCTACTTCAATACCCTTCAACTCTTTGAGTGCAACCTCACCTTGCTGTGCTTTAGGTATTTTGTCTTCTGGTCCGAGACCTGGAGGATTTCCATGCCACCTATAATCATACTCAAATTCTTTGACCCCTTTACCAGGGATCGTATGAGCCATGATACAGACAGGCTTTTCTGTGATCGCTCGAGCGGCTTCAAATGCATCGGCAATAGCTCCTATATTGTGTCCGTCAACTTCTATGACGTGCCATCCAAAGGTAATATATTTGTTTACAAATGGTTCAAGAGGCATAACATCCTCAGTATTACCATCTATCTGTATATTATTACGATCAATCACACATACGAGATTTCTCAGCCTTTCTTTACCTGCGAGCATAATTGCCTCCCAGGTATTTCCTTCATCATGTTCACCATCGGATGCGAGACAATAAATCCGTTTTGATGATGTTGTGCCATTATCTATCCTATCAGCTAATGCCATACCGACAGCTTGAGAAAGACCAGAACCCAAAGGACCTGATGATGTTTCGAGCATAGGCAAAAACTCTCGATGAGGATGACCTTGTAAACGCGAACCGAATTTACGGAGTGTCTTTAATTCTTGTACAGGAAAATAACCAGCATGAGCCATGGTTGCATAGAGTACAGGACAGATGTGACCATTAGAGAGCACTACCCTGTCGCGATCTTTCCATGTTGGATCCTGAGGTTTGTGATTGAGAGTGTGGAAATAAAGCGTAGCAAAAATATCAGCCATACCGAGAGGTCCAGCGGTATGTCCTGAACCAGCAGCTATAAGCATTTCGATAATTGATTCTCTAATATCGTTTGCTTTGATTTCTATGTGCTGTATTTTTTCGCGCGAAAGCATCGGAGAAACGTGTTTAAAGAGATCGTAATGTCTCTAGTGTACCAAGAAAATCAGATGAACCATAGAGCGCACTACCCACAACAAGTCTATCTGCACCCGCTTTGATAAAAAGCGGTGCTGTTTCGAGATTTACTCCCCCATCAACTGAAATAATGAGTTCAGGATACCGAGCTCGAAGATTAGCTACCAATTCATACGCGTGCGAACTGACTCCTTGTCCTTGGAAACCAATTTTTTCTACACCCATGACCTGAACAAAATGAATTTTGTCTACGAGAGGTGCAATCGATTCAGGAGTGTCTTTAGGCATGAGAGCTATACCGAGCTCTACATCAAAAGGACCAAGTTCTTCGGAATGTTTTCCGTAGTCTTTGATAATATGTCCCAGCTCATCATCTGACACTGAGTGTTTATGAACAATAATTCGTGAAGCACCAGCGGAAATAAAATCCGGTATCTTTTGATAGACGTCTTTAACCATCAAATCAAACTCTATATCAACATCTTCCCAGTGAGGAAATGCCTTTTCTTGATCAATGATGTCGTTAAAGATCATATCTTCAACTCCAGGACCCTTGAGATACGGCCAAGTACGTGATGGCACATATCCTCCATCACATATATCAATTTGAACACATGGAACATGAGTTGCTGCAAGAACGAGCTTTTCTTCAACCTCTTGGTACGACTTAGGTAAAATTGCTGGAATTATGTTCATATATCGTTGGATTAAAACGGACACATGGTAGATCCTATACTCCACCACCCTGGATTAAAACCGACTCCAGTACCACAGTATGCACCTGTCGACTCTCGATAAATATAGAGACCGTAGCGATATCCTGATGGATCATTTGTTGCAGCGCGAACATATTGCCATGCTCCCGTCGTAGGATCTGTTGGTATTGATTTTATGTAAGGTGCCAAAGGTGTGGCAAGATCAGTAATAGCATACCCTGTATTATCAGTCCCTACCGAAGGATAAAATCCATTAGCGTCATAATAATATTCCAAAGCTAATTTAATTTGACGCACACTAAGCGCTCGTTTTGCATCACGACTCTTTGCACGAGCAGAGTTGAGAGATGATAAAACTACCGAAGACAAAAGAGAGATGATAGATATCACCACAAGTAATTCTATGAGAGTAAATCCTCTAGTTTTTTGCATGAATAGTAAACAATTTCATCAAACGACGTTTGTGTCGCTCATCTCCCGAGAATGGTGTTTTGAGCCACAATTCAACTGCTTTTAAAGCATCTTCCGGTGATATAAACCGAGCACCGAGAGATAATACATTGGCATCATTATGCTCACGAGAGAGTTTTATGATAT
>JACCDR010950547.1_pt1 | contig 12168 bp, 7 predicted proteins | sample 7446431 | NCBI WGS metagenome assembly JACCDR01 (sample SAMN15323443, study PRJNA562643) | freshwater metagenome | isolation source: river surface water | place: USA:Blue River Watershed | collected 2017-08-17
CTTCCCCTGCCTTCGTGCGGGACAGGCGGGAGTACTTTTCCATCGCCGAGTTGAGATTGACCTCCTTCATCACGGTGTCGAGTGCCTTGAACCCCGACCAGCGAAAGGTCTTGTCGAGGGCCTTCGCCAAGGATACTTGCACTGTGCGCTGGGTCAGCGGGATGCGCAGCTTCACCGGGTCGCGAGTCCCATAGACGAACTCGGCCCCAATCGCATCTGCCATGCCGACGTCAGCCGCGCGGAGCTTGGCGGTCCCGCGAATCTGCTTCGTGACGGCAGCCACGAGCGGAAGGACGCCGTGCTGCGCTGCGATAGCCCCAATATCAGCGACGTTCATCAAGCCAGAGAACACGTTTCCCAGCAGTGCGATGTTTGTTGCCTGCGACAGGGACTGCAGGCCTCGTGCGGGTGACTGGTAGGCCGGGCCGAACCTCGTACGAAGGAGTTCGGTGAGGCGCGTAAAGTTCTCCGGCGTCATGTTGCCCGCCTCGATCTCTCGAGCGACAATATTCCCAATCGACGCCTCGAGATTCGGTCTGCCGCCTTCATCCCGCACCAGTTCCTTGCCGAAGAACTTTGCCTTCTCGATCGCGCGCACCGCGGAGCCGATGTATAGAGGAAGGGCTTGCGATGGCTCGACGTAGTACGGCGTCAAGTCGACTGTCACATCCCCGATTGTACGACGCTTGAAGAAGCTTGGCTTCCCGCCAACAGTTGCGGCTCGCAGGTTCTTCTCGATGAAGGTGTTGACAATTTGCGCACGGCCCGCCTCGTCCAGGAACCCGCCTGCCCGGGCCTCCGCAACCTTAAGGGCTTGCTGAAGGGGAGTTGAAAACTCCTTCCCGATGGCGGTCATCAGACCTTCAAGGTCCTTAACGATCCGTGGGAAGTAGTCGGGACGCAACTCCTTCAGCCCCCGCACCTCGACGAGCTGGTTGCCCAGGGACTTCAGCTCGAGTTGCACCTCGTTCCACGCTTTGAGCAGGCCAGGGGTGGCTGCCTTCCCAACAGCCGCGATAATGTCGGAAGTCCGCCCATTCAGCAGCGCTGTGTTGAGGTCTCGCTGGACAGGCTCCGGTAGCGCGTCGATGATCTCGAGGAACGGGGCGATGCGCTTCCCCGAGTCGTGGATACCCCGCATCTCTTCTTCCGCGTGCGAAGTCAGTCGGCGGAGGAGCGGAGCGGACACAGCCTTGTCAGTCGACAGGTTCCCAACGAGGTTCTGCACGCCCTGGATTGTCTTGCTAACTTCCTTGGCGATGGCGGGGACGCGGGAGTGGGCGAGCAGGCCGAGGCCTGTCAGCAGCGCAGCCATGCCGGCGTGCTTGACCTTGTCCTTGTCGCGGGAGAGCCACGCTGCGAGGGCTGCCGTTCCGCCGACAGCGGCTACGGCCTTCATCAGCTGCGGATCAACCCCACCGATCTGCGTCCGCGCACCGCCGCCCGGCAAGGCCTTTTGCTGTTCGCCCAGCGGGACCTCGATCCACGTGTGGCCCGCAGAGTCCGTGACGGGCTGGCCGCCGAGTTGGCGGAGGAATTTCTCCACGTCGCGGGAGTAACGGTCGTAGATGCCTTGGTGCTCGGGGCGGAAGGATGGGGCTGCTGAATCCCTTGCTGCTGCGTAGGCTTCTTGAGCCCGCCGTAAGTCCTCCCGGATTATAGGAAGGAGCTCTCGGGCCTCTGCTTGCTCCGCTGGGGTTGCGCCACCGCGAGTTTGCAGCCGCGCTTCCATCTCACTCAGGTTACGCTCCGCAGCCTCCACGGATTGACGTGCACTCCGCGTAATTGCGTCGTTCTGCGTAGGCCACCCCTCCACCTTCGCAACCGTGTCTGCCGTGGCGAAGCGCACACTCCCTTCCAGGTTGCGGGACGCATCCGCCAGCTCCTCGCGGATCAGCCGCTTGTGCCAGTCCTTGAGCATGGGGGCTACTGGCTCGTGGGCACCTCCTTTCAACTTCGAAAGTGTTTCTGCTTCCAGTACTTGGAGCTCCCGCATCTTCTCAACAATTTCGTAACGACGAGCCCGAATTTCTGGCTTGGCAGATTCCGCGGCTTTCGCCATAGACTGACCCAGACGAAGCTGCTCTGCGGACAAAGTATCTCGTTGGGCTGCAATGTCTTGTAAGCGGCTCTTGTAGATGTCGATATCGTCAGGCGAGAGTGGCTTCCCCGCTTTCTGCGCCAGGTCGCTCTGCAACTCCACAACGTGGCGGACGCCGCCTTCCTCGAAGGACCGCGTGTGGGCGAAGTAGTTCGGGTCGCCGAAGTGGTTGTTCGAGCCGAGCTCGAGAGGGGATCGGTAGATACGGGTGACAGCGCCGGTAGAGTCTGGGCTCGGTTCCGTACCGAATAGCTCCGCAACTCCCTCATCCAAGCCGGTGTTACGGTCGATTCGATCCAACCCATAGCTAGCGTACTGATCCGACTTCACCGGCTCCAGCTCGAAGTCCTTCGCCGCCAGCTTCAGCCCGACCATCAGCTCCTTCGCCGTGACGGTGTCCCGCGGGACCTCAGCCAACGCCGCAGTCATCAGCTCCCGCTCGTGCTTCGTCACGCCCTCGCGCTTCAAGAGCTGCTCGATTTGCTGCTTCTTGAAGACGTAGGTCCCTGGAGACTGGTCCGCAAGTTTCTCGAGAGTCGAGGTCGTATAGGCCGAGGCCTCGAGCAGCGCCCCGAGAGGGGTGGCGTCCGGCCGGGCTACCAGCTCACGAATCGTCTCCCCCTTACCGCCGCGTCGTAGCAGTGCCCCTGCACCGATCGCCATCGCAGCTTCCTCGGGCGACGGCTCGTAGGCCATCGCAAGACCCAGTCCCGTAGCGCCGACAGCCGCAGCGGTGATGACCTTCGGGTCGGTGATGGAGGTGGAGTTGCGAATCGCAATCCGCTCCTCCGCAGTCATGTCGAAGAGGCGGCCCCCTTTGACCTTCTCGAGGGCGGTGTCGAGGGCGGGTCGCTGTGCAACGCCGAGGCTGCCTTCGGTCTGGATTGGGGTGTCGGCGACGACGCCTCGCTTGAGCGCAGCGGTAGTGTCAGCGGTGTGAAAGGGCTGGTTGCCAGCGTAGGTTGTCGGAGTTTCCTTGCCTGCAAGGGTTAAGTCGACACTCTCACGCAGCCCAGTTGAGCGCATAGTCCGCGGGACGGGAGGGCCCATACCCTCATCCGGCCGGAACCGATCGCGGACAGCGGCTTCCTGCGCAGCCGACTCCTCGCGATAGGCAGCTTGTCGGTCGGCAACAGCGGCTCGCTCAGCAACATCCGGTTGGTTAAAACGCTCTCTATAGTAAGCCCGCAACTCAGATTTTGAAGGCGGTTTTGTTGCTTTAACCTCGGCTGCAGACACTTCAACAGGGACCGCCATTGGCATCAAGCGAGCTCGCGTCGCATCGGCAACAGGGGTAGTTGTTCGAGCATTGTAAGCCTCAACTTCCTGCGCACGCGCCAGCTGCTCCTCTGCGTTGTATCGCTCGAGGGCAGTGTCCCAAGCGGACTTTTTGCTCTCCGCAATTCTCTGATCTATCCCCTTAATGCGAAGTGAAGGCACACCAGGAACTTGCACCCCATGCTGAATCATAGCCTTGGCGCCTTTGACGCCCATCGCAGCCATGAAGCCCTCAACAGCCGCCAAGTAGTCTTCCTTCGGCAGTCCGGTATTGGCCTCAAAGGTCGCTGCGCTGTGCTCAAGAAAGCCGCCTACCTTCTCCATGGCCTGCATAGGGATGCTGTTTGTTTTCTTGTCGAGAAGGCCGGCAGCGACCAGGTTGTCAAAGATTGGGCGGCCATACTTCTCTTGCATAGAGCGGGAAAACGCAGCGCCCGCCTCGCCGCCAGCTTTCCAGCCCTTGCCATGAACAAGCGCATCCGAGCGGTTTGTTACTTGACCGACGGAGCCGAGAATAGCTGCAGGAATGCCGCCAAGGATAAGGTCCCCTACGTCAGCTGCGGTCTCAAGCACTCCCTTTCCGCGAGCAAGCTTGCCGAGGCTGCTGGGATCCCCAGCGGCAGACGCAGGAGCCTGCCTCCGAGCTGTGAAGCGAGAGTCCCCAGGAATCTGCCCCGGCGCTGTTAAGGGTTCTTGCAGATCCTCCAGGCTGGTCTCGAGGGCGCCCTTCCAGCGAAACCTTGTCTGGTTGTCTTCTGGCGGCTCTTGCCTTTTGGGAACAGACATTCTTGCGCCACCAGGAAGTTTTTCCTCTGGTGCTGCCGGCTTTCCCCGCTTCGCAAGAACCGCAGAGAACTCATCCTCTTCCTGCTCTGGAGAAGGCGTCCCGCCAGAGCGCTTCGCCAACAGTGCTTCAAATTCGTCCATGTTACTTTCCCTTCGGAACGCGTTTCGAGACGTCGACGAACTCGCCGTTCTTGTACTGCTTCACCACACCCTTGCTCGAGCGGTAGTAGTTGCCTTCGACAAGGCCGCCAGGATCGGTCGGGACGGGAAGGGGCATAGCGACAGAGCCTTCGGTTTGGGTGTAACCAGCTTTTTTGTTGGGACCGAACCAACGCTTTTCGCCGGGAACGAGATCACCTCGTTTCTTTGCGTCGGAGAGTACAGTTGACATAGCCTCCTTACGCGAGACGCTTGGGTTCCGCGTGTAAAGAATCTTCGCTTGTTCCGCAAGCTCCGCAACCGCAGCCGGGTCCTCGTCCGGGTCGAAGTCAATGTCATCTTCCATCAGCTCCTGACGCATCAACTTAATTTCCGCACTGTTCGGCGCAGGGACGGACTTCTCATCCCCCGTCTTTGCGATCGCGCCAGCGCGCTCGACGTAGGTATCCGTTCGGCGCTTGGCCAACTCGGCAAGATACTCGCGAGTCGTCTGCGCAGCTTTGCGTGCACCGTCCGCGGAGGCGGCGGAAAACGAAGCAATCTCGAGGCGCTTCTTATCCAGCTGTGTTTTCGAGCCGGCAAGAAATTGGGCAATCATCTTTGGGTCGTAGGTTTGCAGGCCCTTCGGAACCGGTTCGTCCGCAGTCAGCTCGTTCCCCTGGAGGAGAAGCATTGCGCGAGCGTGGCTTGCAGGGTCCGTCACCCCGGAGAGGACTTGTCGCATGAACTCCAGCTTCTTGACTTGGGCGTTTGTCTTACGGACGAGTTCACTCGCAGCGGAGGCGCGCGTTGCGGCTTCCTTGCTCTTGAGGTCCGCTGCAAGCTTGATAAGCTTCTCGCCCTTCTCCAAGTCGCCCGCAGCCATCACGCGGTTGCCGACGTCCGCCAGATCCGCGATGCCAGTCTGCTGCGGCTCGGCCTGCGGCCCTGGGTTACCATCTTCGTCGAAGGCAGGAAACGGCGAGGCCTTGCGACCACCGCCAAGGGACTGCGCGATTGCCGCAGCGACTCGATCTTCCTTGTCCGCCTTCCGCAGCACGGCGTCGGCTTGGACGCGGTTGAGGTCAGCAAGGGTGCCTTGGTGCGTCGCTTGACCCTCGAGTAGCTTCGCCCGAAGGGGGTTAAGCTCCAGGTCGGCCGCCTCGTTCTTCGTCCGCTGACGAGTCAGCTCCGTTTGCGCAGCCATCTGCTGCAGCTCCGCTTGGTCGCGGGCGTAGAGGCGCGTGCCGCCTTGAAACAGTTCGCCACTCATCGCGGGCCCCCAGTCATGTAAGGCGACAGGCCGTAGCCGATGTTCGCTAGGCTGCGCCCCGCGAGGTCAGCCGAATTGTAGTAGTTGTTCCCAGGCTGGATGTTCGCGCCGGCGAGCCCCGCAAGGCGATTGGCCTCCTGCTGGTAGAACTCTCCGCCGAACCGCTGGAGCGCTGCGGCCTGGTTCCCGCTCCCAAGGTAGCCCTTCGAAGCCATCGAGCGGTTGATCGTGTCCTGCCCCGCGAAGAAGCCAGGCGTCCCGCGAATCCTCCCGGGGTTGGCCTCGAGGGCGAGGAGCTTGTCCGCGTAGCCCTTGCGGTACGGGCCGAACGGATCTGTCTTTTCCGCAGCGTCACCCGCCAGCTTGAGGCCATAGAGGCCGGAGAGGAAGTCGAACAGGTTCTTGAAGTCGCCGGTACCGAAGGGGTTGCTAACGCCGTTGTTGATTGGAAGGGGATTGCCGTTGACGTCGATGCTGGGCTTGTCGATGTTGGCAGGGTCAATCGAGGCGTTGATTGGGGAGCCGCCAGGACCTTGAGTCGAATTGGGCGTCGGGTAGTTACGACCTTCGTTCGAGTAGTTCGAAGGGTCGACTATCTCATTCACAGCGCCGGTTCCAGCGGCGGTTCCGGGAATTGCCAGATCAGCCGCCGTCAGCTCTCCGCCGATAGGCGCACTGACGTCGAGTGGGGCTTGCCCAAACTTCTGCCCGACAACCTCGATCTGCTGGACGCCCTCGGAGCCAGTAGGCGTTGGCGTTTGTGCCAAGTCCTGCAGCTGCGTCGTCACGTCGGGAGACTGGGGAGTGATGCCCGAGCTCAGTGCAGCTGCGCCTCCACCAACTCCGGTCAGGCCTCCCGCAGCGGCAAGGTCAGGAAAAGACGCTGCAATGGCGGCATCAGACATGCCATTGGCGGCGAGAAACGCAATTTGCTCGGCGGCGGTGCCTGCGCCAGCGCCCGCAGCAGCACCACCTGCCCCAAAACCTCCGGCGGCATAATACCCACCAGCCCCAATCGCCGCAACTGTAGCGACGCCACGGATGTCTTCATAGGTGCTCTGTTTCGATGAGCCCCAAGTTGGCGCAACCACAGGCTCGCCATCTGGGCCTAAGACTACTTTGAAAGACGTATTCCCACCACCTTGCGCGGACCAGCCTAGCAAGTCGCCACCAAGGCTGCCCATATTTTCATACGGGCTATTGTCATTCCGCGGGCCTACGCGAAGGCTCCCGTCGCGATTAACGTCGCCTAGGAAATTGAGCTTACGATCTCCGAGCATCGCGTCGTAAGTGGTAAAAGTCGACGCGGGCGTCTCCTGTTGACCGCTTTCTGTTTCCTGCATATACGACGGCCGAGTAGTGTTCTGAGCCTTGAAGCTCAGGCCGCTAAGGTCGCTGATCCCGTTCGCTTGAAAAAGCCGAGCAAGCGCCACGACTTGGTCTTGGCCGGCGGAGTTCCAGTCTCCGTAGCCTCCCCATTTGTCGCGGATCTGCTGCTCCAGGGGAGGGGCCCCCGCAGCCAGTGCTTCGTCGTAGAGTGACATAGGTTCTCCTAGGTTGACTGGATGTGTCTTGGCTTAGAGATACGGGACAGGGGGTGGCGTGAAGTTGGCGTTAGTCGGGTAGTCCGTCTCGTCGATCTTGAACTGGAACTCGTCCACGTAGACGCCGGCCGGGAGCGCGGCGCCGCCGCCAACCACAGCGCCAAAGGCAAAGTTATTTGTCGTAGTGTCGGGAGTGCGAGTGACGTTGGCTGTTTGTGTTGTGCCGTCTAAAGCGCAAAAGATTGTTCCGTTGACGGTGTGGCGCCAGATCGTAACTTGTACCAACGTATCTCGTGGGACGGCCGCATCGGTTATGGCGTCAAAGAAATAAGTGCCGGCCTTTGCGCCCCAATTTAGGCGGCCGTTCGGCCCATACAGATTCACAAACCACGAGCCGTCGGAAGCCCCCCACTTACCGCAGATGATGTTGTCTGTGGCTAGGGTTGCTGAGGTAGCGACGTACAGGTGGAAGCGGATCTGGAAGATTCGCGAGCCGATATCAGCCCAGCCATCGTCTACAACGGTAAGGTAGCCGGAGCCGTTCCCCACAAAACCTTCAGTACTGCCGCCGCCCGGATGGGACGTACTGCGGGCTCCTCCGTTGTTAGTAACTGTGCGGGCGGCGGAAGACGAATCATTGAAGTTGCCTTCGAAACGGAGATAGAGTTCGCCAGACGCCGGACCGGCAGGGGGCTGCAACACGCCGCCAAGAGTGAAGCGAATAGCGAGAAGCGCGGCGTCAATGTCGAGCTGATCCGCTGCGTTCGAGGGCCGGCGGTAGATGCGGAGGTTGATCAGATCGCCGTCATCATTCTGCTCGCTTGAGATTGGGACTGTGCCGCTGAGGGTTGTGATGTATAGGTGGCCGGGAGTTGTAGTGCGTGAATCGACAATAGTCGTCCCGACACCGAAGTCCCGAATGATCTCTTCCGTATCCCCCGTCGAATTCGCCGCAACTTCCCATACAACGCCGTAGGTCGTTGCGCCTGTGTCGTGTCCCCAGTAGATGTAGATCTTGTACGACCTTCCCGCCCAGGAGAAGGGCAAGGTGCACGTGACGTCGGCTGACTCGTCCGTCGTCGGATCGAATAGGAGGGCGTGAAAGTTTGGCTGGTTCACCCCGAACTCAACAGTGGTGAGGGCGGAGCAGCCGCCGGTAACTGTCGGCTGCATGTCGCGGGCGAACAGCGTGACTTCGGCTTCGAGCAGGTCGTTAACGTCGTTGATGACGCCGTCTCCGTCAGGGTCCCCTACCAAGATGCGGAGGGTGTCGATTGCATTCCTGATGTTCATCGCCCAGTCGTACCAGGCATTCGTTACAGCAGGCAGGCCGTTCGGGGTCAGCTCCGTAAACGGAATGCTCTTCGGCGGTGGGCGGGTGCTTCTCGTAGCCATCAGAGCGTCCCAGGGAGGAGATCGAGTTCAACCGAGACCAGGCGACAAGGCGTCGGCGACTCGTGGCGGAAGTGGAAGTTTCGCTTCGTAAACGACCCGCAGTCGTACAGAGCGGGGCGAGGATGCGAGAGGTCAAACTCGCGATAGTCCGTCCACTCGCCTGCGGTCTGGTCGTCGTCATTCACGCGGAGGAGAAGAGTGCTGCCAGCTTCCTGATCGGCGTTGACGTACATGCGCTCGACGTATTTCGTCTGCCGCATGTTCGCGTCGAACAGCGGGGTGTAGATATCCATGACGATAGGGTCTCCATCGTCGAGGAATACGTCTGGGTCGAGCAGGTAGATCTTGCCGTTGGATTCGTGCTGGAGGCGGGTGCCACCATCCCCCGCTACTACGGAGGAAGCAACGAAGGGAAAGTAAGTCTCCCCAAGGGCATTCCAGTACCCCCAAACTTTCGAGGTGATATCGTAGGCCAGCGACACCCCGGCGACAGGATCGGTCAAGATGTAGAAGGAGTGGCCGGAGACGGAGAACGCTACAGCGTACTTCGGATCGAGCCCCTCGAGGACACGGCGGATGGGAAGGGTGGCTACCTCCACCGGCTTGGTGTCGGTCATGACGTAGACAGACTTGACGCCCGAGTCCGTGTAGGAACACCACGCCAGACTGCCATCAATGCTGGTGACAGTGCGGGCATTCCAGCAGCCGACGGACAGCTTCAAACCCTCAAGGCGCTCGAGAGGCGACCCAGGGCTAACGCCAACGTCGCGGAAAAACTCGGTGGAAGTACTCTTGAACGCGACGAGGTAGGAGAGCTGCTTGGAGATACGCACCGCGTCGCCGAGGCTAGCATACGCGTAGATGATGTTGAGAGGATCCCAAGCTCGCGGGTCGAGCGGGTCGCTCCCTGCGATGCCGCGGTAGTACGTGAACAGGTAGGTTGACGTATTGAGGTCTTCGACACCGGCGGCGAGCTGGATGGTAACGTTCGGAATACCAGGACGATAAGGCGGGCCGGAGAGGCTGAACGTCAGTGCCGACAAGCCGGTGGCTGTAGCCGCGACAGATAGGGTAATGTCAGTGTCGGAGTCAATGCTCTCGACAAGGGTCCCGTCGGAGATGCCTGACCCGGATACAGAAGAATACTTCAGCAACCCATCCGTAGATGGAGCGGCTTTGACGGCAGTCGTCTCTTCGTCTGTGAGGTTGTACGAGTCCGGGCCGACAGTCTCGGTGCCTTGGAAAGGGAGGGTCTCAAGGCCGTCGTCAGGATTGTACGTCCAGATCGTGATGCGATCGTGAAAGAGGACGGTAGTTTCCTCCAGCGCAGTCTGGACACGGTTAAAAGAGAAGAAGCGGGTAGGCGGATCTGGGTAGTCGTCAACGTGGCTGGTCAGGTTCGTAGCCAGCACGCCGTCTTCGTAGACCTTTCCGAGCCACTCTCCGCTCGAGGCGACGTAGAAGAAAGAGTAGTTCTCAAAGAGACCTGCGCCGTAACCCTCGAGGGCGTAGAGCTCCGTCAGTCCCGGACGCTTCACCACGCGGAGCACTTCGTCTTGACCGAACTCCACGTAGGCGTTAACCAGGCGGGAATCCTCGTCGATCGAAGCCGCTCGCTGGTTCGGCACGCCCACGAGGGGGAGGCGCAGCGGGAGAGAGACTTCCTTGGGCGGATCGCGCGTATAATTCGCCAATTGTACGCTCCTATCGGTTGAACCTGGAGGCCGCCATTCCGCCCATGTCAGGGGCAATCCGAGTCGAGACGTCTTCGACGTCCCAGTCCTCGAGGAGTTGGCGGTACATCATTGCTTTGCGCTCGCAGCGCTCCATGATGAGCTGGGGCTGGCCGGAGCACATCTCGTCAGCGAGGGCCCAGCGGAGGGCTTGGAACCACTCGACCGGGAAGGCGACGTCGTCATCGAGTTCCGTCCATGCGGAGGCCATCTCTTGGCGGAGAAGCTGAACGGTGCCGGCGGCTTCCGCGGTGGTCGGGACAGACCAGAACTTGACGACGAGGTTAAGCTGCTGCTTGTCGACGAAGTACGAGTTGACGGAGCCGGTCGTCGTCAGGTTGCCGAGGCTGAGGTAGTCTGTCCAGGAAAGGGGGGAGAGAGGACGCCTGGCTCCGGTAGAGGCGACGTACCAGGCACCAAGGATGCGGGCCGGCTTGTCGCTGGCGGGGCTGGCAGCAGGGCCGAGGGTGTACGACGCCTGGTCCGCCACGAGGGTGACAGTGACGGTGGAGTTCAGCCAGAGCTTGAGACCTTGCGTCTGCCAGGTATTGATGATGTCGTTCAGGCGGGAAAGGGCATCCTCCACCGCTTCGGGCGGAGGGGTGCTGCCATACTGCAGACGCCCACAGTCTCGGAGCGCCTGCCGGATCAGCCTGTTCGGCGTGTAGAGATCAGTGGGCGCCGTCATCAGAAGGCCACCTTTCGCATTTCGAGGAGGAGAGTGTAGGACTGCGAGCCAGAGGCCCAGCCGACGGTGGTGAGAGCGATGTCGCCGGTTACGCCCGCACCTCCGTTGTTCGACAGCCCGCCAAAGGCGCAGGCCTCGAGTTCACCCTGACCGGAGAGGGCGGCAAAGCGGATGTCGGTGTCAGCATCCCAGTCGAGAATCAGCGTGAGCTGACTCGAGATTGAGTACTGCAGCTTCGTGATGACAACCTTGGTCGGGGCGGGGACGAGGGTCGAGACATCAACCTTGACCACGCGGGCTTCATTCGAGGTGTCCAGCAACCCAGTGAAGAGCATCACCAGGTTGCGGTCACCGTCGAGGAGCGTCTGGCTCGTGACGGTGTTGGCCATGTCGACTCCTTAGCGCTCAGCCGCGCAGAAAATGTAGTCGACTGACATCGTTTTCGCCACAGCCTCGCCGGTCTTGATGCCGAAGGAGATGGTCAGCTCGGTGTCCGGCAGGTAAGTTGCCAGGGTCGTCGTCAGGTCGACAGTCGAGACGCAGACGTCGTCCTTGTACAGCTTGACGTAGCGGGCGCCGTCAAAGACGAAGCCGAGGGTCATGTACGTATTGGCCGCAGCAGCGGTCGTGACGGCGGCGCTGGTCAGTTGCCCGGTCGTTGCGTCCTTCTGGACGTAGAAGTCAATGTTCGTGGTGCCATCTTCCTTCATGAAGAAGATGCCATCAGTCACGCCATCGCCGGCGGTAGAGCTGAACGGGTCAGTATCCGTCACCATCAGGCCCATGTACCACTCGACCTGCGTGGCGTCGTTGCACTTGAAGCGAGCCTTGAAGATCGTCTTCTTGCCGGCAGTGGGCATGAAGGACTCGTTGAGCTTCTGGAGGAAGTCCGAGTCGTTGTCGGCGGCATCGTTGGTGATGAGAAGGACGCCGTTGCGCTCATCTGCGGCGGCTTCGCTGGCGGAGCCAGCTCCAGCCTCGACTGTTGAGATGGTGTACTTGGCGGCGGACGAGGTGTCCGTGACCCAGGTGTCGAAGTCGTCGAAGAAGACGTGCCACTGAGTCGGGTCGGGCATGCCGAACATGCCGAGGTTGGTTTGCTTCTCGGCGGTGCCGATGCCGAAGGGAAAGCGAGCGGGAGTACCCATGATGAAAGTTCCTTGCGTTCGGGTGGAGAACGCCCCTCAGGGCTAGCCGAGGGGCGCGAGGACTTGCTGGGGTTACGGGCGGTA
>JACCDR010434789.1_pt1 | contig 12167 bp, 13 predicted proteins | sample 7446431 | NCBI WGS metagenome assembly JACCDR01 (sample SAMN15323443, study PRJNA562643) | freshwater metagenome | isolation source: river surface water | place: USA:Blue River Watershed | collected 2017-08-17
GCCTGGAGCACGTCATCTCCCTGTTCGACGGGTCGATCCGCCAGCGCATCGACCCCAAGACGGGCTGGCGCGTCGTCGTGATGCAGCGGCTTCACGAGGGCGACCTCGCGGGCGAGCTCAAGCGCCGGGGCTGGCCTCACGTCGTCCTGCCGATGGAGCACGACGAGGACGACAAGCAGTGGCAGCACCCGCGCGACCCCAGGCACAAGACTGGTCAGCTCCTCTTCCCCGGGAGGTTCAGCAAGAAGTGGTGCAAGAGCCAGCGCACCGCCGGTAAGGACGGTGAGAAGACCTACCTCGCGCAGTACCAGCAGAACCCAAGCCCCGCCCAGGGCCGGCTGTTCAAGCGGCACTTCTTCCTGCACAGGTACACGGAGCGGCCCGAGCGTCTCGCCAAGACGATGGACGAGATCGCCATCTCCGTGGACGCGGCCTTCAAGGGCAACAGCAGCAGCGACCGCGTGGCGCTGCAGGTGTGGGGGAGGAAGGGGCCTGACCGCTACCTGCTGGACTCCGTGTGCGACCGCATGGACTTCCCCGAGACGCTCCAGGCGCTCCTCGACCTTCGGGAGAAGTGGCCCGCGGCCAAGCTCATCTTGATCGAGGACAAGGCCAACGGCCCCGCGCTCGTCTCGACCCTCAAGCGGCACATCGACGGGGTGATCCCCTACGACCCGAAGATCGACAAGTACGCCCGAGCTCAGGGCACCGCGCTCACCTGGGAGAGCGGTCATGTGTGGCTGCCCGCTGACTCGCTCCAGCTTGGCTGGCTCTCTGGGTACATCGAGGAGCATGTGCTCTTCCCCGCCGTCCACGATGACCAGGTGGACGCGACCTCTCAGATTCTCTTGCGCTGGGACGAGTACAAGCCCCTCACCGCCGACGAGGCGCTCAAGTCCATGCGCAGGCTCAACGAGGCGATCCGCACCGCCGGGCCCATCCTCGGCAACCGAGGCGGCGGCGGACCTCGGCGACGATGAGGCCCCAGCCCGAAGCCGGGGCGGCGCAGCTCGCGAGCAGCTCGGCGAGGCCCGAGTCATTCCCCGAGCCCGACCACCGAGCACACCCCCCGATCGTCGCGCGATCTTTTGTCGGATTTTGCAGGCGCGCGCACGCTATCGCGTTATACTAATGGGGTGAGGCGAGAACAACCCCGCCCACCCCCTCGGAGTCGCCACCATGTCTGCCCCGCTCACCGACGCCCAGATTGACGCTGCCTTCGACGCCACGTTCGGCCCCTCGCCGATGCTGGCCCAAGCCGAGCAAAGCATCGCCGAGGCCAAGGAGTCCCTGGCCAACGTGCGCGACTGGAGCCACCGCGAGTTCGTGAGCGACTCGGACCTGTTCGCCGCGCCTGCCGAGCTCTTGGCGGCGGTGCCCGGCTGCCAGCGCGTGCGCAACGTCGAGACGGCCAAGGCTTGTCTCGCCTTCGCCGAGGCGGCCCTGCCCGCGCTGCGCGCCGCGGTCGAGGAGGGCGCCAAGGTCGGCGCCACTGGCGCCCGTCGGCTTCGTCAGCCCGCCGAGGTTGTAGAGGCCAACGAGAAGATCGCCCAGGCGCTCCGTGATGTTGAGATGGCGGCGATCTTCGCTCGCCAAATCTGCATCAGCATGGCGGAGTCCCGCTGGGACGCCAGCTACGACGACTAACCCCGCGTTCCTTCCCTGTGATGCCGTCAGGCGTTCTCGTTCAACCCGCCCCCACGGGGGCACAACACCAACGGAGTCCCCCATGCTCAGCCTCGCCCTTCTGTTCGTCGGCAGCACCATCACCTTCAACGCCCCCTACTCGGGCGTGATCGACTACCGCCTGTCGATCTCCCGCCCCGGCCTCGGCTCGTCCGTGGATGGGCTCGACCCTCACGACCTGAGCGACTTCGGCTGGTCCGACTCGGACGCCGAGAAGCACCCGGTCGTGAAGGAGCTGCTTTGGAGCGCGGCCTCCGGGGGCTGCGCGTTCCCCGCGTCGCTGACCACCAACGACGTGCAGGCCTTCTTTGAGTGGCGCCGGGGCCTCGACCCCGCCCGCCGCGCCCAGGCCGATGACGCCTTGGTGCTGCTGCGGCAGTCCGACCTGGACGCCCAGGAGGAGGCCGACCGCGCCGAGGTCGAGAAGAACGCCAGCGTGCCTGATTTGGCGCTGGATGACGCCGACGCCGAGCCGTTCTTTGAGGTGGTGTACCGCCGCTCCGTCTAAGCCTCACCGAGCGCCGGGCCTCTCGCTGTGGGGCCCGGCGCTCTCCTGCCACCGGTAGCCCGCCCCCCCCAGCCTTCCCCGGAGATCGCCATGCGACCCGCCACCATCGACAGCCCCCTGCTCCCCCCGCTCGCCGAGCGGAACCACTGGAGCTACAACGCCCTGCACGCGGCACGTCTGTCCGTTGTGCGATGGCCTCGCGATCCCGGCCATTTGGCGCACAAGACGCCCTGGGCGTTTCTGACGTGGCGACTGCGCGAGGCCGTGTTCTGCGGCGGCGTCGCCGAGCAGGACGCCGTACTCATCGCGGCCCTGGAGGCGGTCGTCGCCGACAGCGACCCGTCCGCTCACGCAGCGCTGACGATCGCCGAGAAGGCGGAGCGTCGCGGGGCGCACATCTCCGGGGCCGTCGCGCTGACGGCCCGGGCCATGTTCTCGGCTACCGACGAGAAGCGCGCCGAGTGCCTGGGCGCGGCGGTGGATCGGCTTGTCGAGCACCACATGGCCGTGCTCGGCGCGACGCCGGGCGCGGTCACCGAGCAGCACATCTACGAGGCGTGCAGCTTGGTCGGCCGGGCCGGGATGGGCCCCGCGGACTCCCGGCGCGGGCCGCGCTGGGACGGCGTGATGCGAGAGCACCTGCGCTGGGGGCGTACCTCCGGCGTGTACTTTGAGCGGCTGGCAGCGACAGGCGGACTCACCGCCTGGGACGCCCGCTGGACGAACAAGCGCGTGCCTTACAGCGTGCTTCGGGCGCTGTGGTCCGATAACGAGGATTTCTGCCGGTTCTACCGGCTGTGGGAGATGCACGCCCGGCCGGTCGGCGCCGATTTTGGCGACCGCCACCGGATGCGGCGCATCGCCCGCAAGCTCGTGGCGGCGGCGCTGGAGGCCGTCGTCGCTCACTGGCAGGCGAGCGGTGAGGCCGAGGCCCTTGTCGAGAAGATGGGCCGGGAGTTAGGCGCTGACCTCGACGCCCAGATCAAGGCGTTGCGCGACATGCTCGCGACCGCCGAGGACGCGGACGGCGAGCGACTGACCGCCGCCGCGAAGATGTGGGGCATCAAGCCCCACGACATGCCCGCCTACCTCAAGCGGCCGACGCCGCAGACCGAGCAAGAGGTGCAAGCCTTGGCGCTGCGGCGAGACGTGGGCCTCGCCGGGGTTCGCCAGCGCGGCGGCATCTACGCGGCGCTCGTGCGTCGTGCCGACCGCCAGGGCAGCCAGGAGGCGTGCAGCGCGTACATCGCGCGCTGGGAGAAGACGCGCGAGTTGTGCGGCGTCGCCTCGTTGGCGGTGCAGCTTCTCGTTGACCCGCGCCTGGCGTGGGTCGAGTGCAGCCTCTCCAGCACGCAGGATGGCGCCTTCGACCTTGAGGCCATCGGCCGCGCCTGCGAGGTTGTCGGCGACGCTGAGCTCAGCCCGGTCTTATTCGCGGTGATGGACGCCGAGGAGTGGCTGTCGTGAGCCGCCTCGACGACCTCATCGCCGCCGCCAAGACGATCGCCGCCCTCGGCGTCACCAAGGCCGCGCTCACGCGGGAGACGCGCGAGCGGGAGGGCTACTCCAACCTGCCCGCGACGGTGAGCATCGACACCTCGATCGCGCGCCCGCAGACGATCGGTGGCGGCACCGTGGGCTGGTCGTTCTATGTGGACTGCCAACAAGGCCACGAGGAGAAGCTCAACACCCTCCTCCGCTTGATCGTCGAGATCATCAACGACGCCACGGCCGTCTGCGCTACCGTGCGCAACGCCTTTGAGGACAAACTCGCCGCCGAGGCCCGCGCCCGGCGCGCTGAGGCCAAGCTCGCCTCGGTGCTCAAGCCCTCGGCCATCCGAGGCCGGTATCTGGTCCGCACCTACCCCAACGGGGAGGCGTGGCTCCTCGACCCCGAGAAGAAGGAGTCGGGCTACGGCTACGGCTTCAAGTCCCTCGACGAGCTTTGGCGAGCTCACCCAGACCTCCGCCCGGTGAGCTGGCTCGCCGGGGATCTCCTCGTCGAGCCCTGGGTGTACCAGACGCCGACCGTTGACGACCGCTCCAACCCCTGACCCCGAGGCGGAGTCCCACATGGACCAAGACCAAGACGCGCCAACCTGGGAGCCCCTGCGCGAACGCCTGGCCGCGCGCCTGCCCGACTGCCACGTGACCCTCAACGAGCCTCGGCTTTTGTGCGTGGTCGTGCCCTATGCGCAGCCTGGGGTGGCGACCTTCCACCTTGGCGAGCCCTGGGCCGAGGACAGGATCACCCCCGAGATCGTTGAGGAGCGGGTGTCACACGTCGCTTGTGTCGGGTTTGAGGCCACCTACGACCACGCAAAATGGCCGCCCGAACGACTTCAATCGCTGATGGGTGGGCCTTTTGAGTCCTACGCGCGCAACTGGGCGCGGCACTTTGCTGAGGTGCTGTCGAGTAGGGTGGCCCCGATTCGGGGTCGCGCCAATGCGTTCTGCGTGCGGGTCCAGGAGGAGATCGATCGAGGGATTCACTTTCCCGGCGCCCTCGACAACGCCTTGCGCCACCGTGACTGCGAGTACGCCCGCGCCGATGAGATTCTCGCCTTGGCGCGCACCTATAGGGCGTTGGCCGAGACGCCGACCGTCAATGACCGCTCCAACCCCTGACCACGAGAAACCGCACATGACCTCCGCAGACCACAGCCCGCCGCCGAGGCCCACGCTTCACCCCGAGCTCATCGCCTTTCTGGACGACTTGCGCGTGCGCTACCCCGACCTCCAGATCGGTGAGCCCGACGAGCAAGGTGAGGTGATGCTCACCTGGAGGAAGTGGTCCATTACGGTCCATCGCATCGTGTGGCCAGAGGCGCTCAGCTTCGCCAACATCCCGAATCACTCGGGCAGGATCTACGACGCGGACGACTCGCACGGGTCCATGCTCCGCACCTTCGTGCGCCAGATGACCGTGGGGTGGGCCTACTACTCGACGTTTGAGAGCTTCCCCGTCGGGTCTCTGGGCCACGCGGCCCTGCTTCAACACTGGCAGCACCGGCGCGCCAAGGGGCTGGACATGGTGGCGAAGGCAGAGGCCGAGATCGCCAAGCTCACACCCAGCGCGTAGGACGCCTCCGGTCGCTTAGACCGCCAGCGCGCACGCTATCGGGTTACACTGACAGGGCAAGGCGCACAGGCGCCCGCCCGCCACACCTTGTCCGAGGACCGCGCCCATGTTGACCGCCAACCCCAAGACGATCGCACGCGCCTTCAAGGTGCTCGGGCTGGGGCCTCACCTCCTGGCCCAGCTCACGGCGTCTCTGAGCGCACACCGGGGTAAGCCGGTGTTCGACCTGGCTCCCCTTGAGCTGTGGTCCTACCTCCGCTCGACGCGCGGCGGGGCCTTCGTGCTGACAGCCGCCCGCGTAGCCGATGAGCTGGCGCAGGCCGAGGTGCAGGACGGCGCGGCGGCGCTGGACATTGCCCGGCGCGTCATCGCTCACCAGCTCGCCGCGGGCGAGGCCGACGTGCAGCCGGGGGCCGCCTCGGCTGTGGCTCTGCTCGCGCTCCAGGTGACTGTGCAGGTAAGCCTCGCGGACCTTGCCGACCTTGGGGAGCTTCGCGACCCGCCCCTCTCGCTCGACGTAGGAAGCACCCCATGATCATCGCCAACCCAGACACCATCGCGCGCGTGCTGTTGCTGCTCCAGGGGGATCCCGCCCTGGAGGAACTGCGCTGGGGCTTTACGGCGCAGGCGCCGCCGACTTCGTACAAGCCGGATGGGGTGCCCGAGGGCGTCCCGCGTCATCCCGTGCGCCTGAGCGACGTGCGGAACGTGCCGCGCGGGGTCTTGCTGTCCTGCCTCAGCATGACGCGCGGCGGCGCGTTCGTCTGTTTGGTGGCACACGTCGCCGAGCGGCTTGCCGAGCACGGCACGCAGTCGGCGCAGTCCGCGCTGGACTTGGCGCAGGACGCCATCTACCGTGAGTGGCATCTGGCCGACGCCAAGCCAGAGGTGAAGCCCCCCGCCGCCTCGGCGGTGGCGCTCTTGGCGCTCCAGGTCAACGGGCGGTGGAGCCTGGAGACCTTCGCCGATCTTGGCGAGGCGTGGCCCTCCGCGCTCAAGGGGCCGTAGGCCATGAACCACCACCCCCCTTCCGGCGCCCTGGCTTCGTCAGCGCCGACCAGCGCCGCCGCCCCCGACGCGCGCCCGCGCCTCAGCGTCCACCCCCTGCCTCGCGGCCTGCCCTCGGCGCTCAGCGCCGACGAGCGCGCCCTCAAGATGCTGAAACACGTCTTCAACCCGGGCGAGGGCTGGCACGCGGCGCTGCCCGGGGGCCTCGCGGCGTGGATCTCCGACTGGAACGATCTGCGCGTGGCCGGGGTGGTCGGCGCCGGAGTCACCGAGCATCAGGCCCTCATCGCCCTGGACCGCTCGCACCATGCTCAGGCCGTCGTTGACCGCCGCGTTGAGGACTGGCGCTGCGCAGCTCGTGCGGCGGTCCTTGAGGCGCAGGCAGCAGGAGGCGACCGCATCAAGCGGGCCAACCAGCACCGCAACATGATCTTCGTCGGCGACGGCGGGATCGTCGCGGTGCTCACGCTGGGGCCCGTGCAGCGCCTCGTGACGTGCTGGCGAGAGCCCAGGTACGCGGGCACCAGGAGCAGCCCGCGAGACAAGGAGGAGGCCCACCGCTACCGCGTGTCGAGCCGCCCCCGCATCGCCGACCTCGTGAGGCCCGAGCCCTTCGCGGGACTAAGGGGCCTCGTGCCCGATGAGGAGCTCAGCCCCGAGCCCTCGACCACCACCGACGACACCCAAGACCCAGGAGACAGCCCGTGAAGACCGACCCGACCGACCCCAACCCCGCGACGGACGCGGGGGCGCCGTGGCCTCCGCCCCTCGACCTCACCTTGCCAGACCCCCGCCCGCCGCTCGTGCGGTGGCACCACCCCGCGCCGTCTCCGGGGCTCGTCCTCCTCTGCGCCATCGCCGCCGAACTCGTGCCCGAGACGCCCAAGGCCGCGCGCGCCGCCCGCCCTGTACCGGAAGTCGAGCCGCATACCCCCGACGCGCCGGAGCCGGACGGAGAGGCGCTGCTCGATGACTTGGCCGAAGCGTTGGGGCTCATCTGGGTCACGCCCATGACGACGCCGATCCCCGAGAGCATCGGGCCGTTCAACCACGAGCGACTGGAGCGTCATCTCAGTGAGTGGCGCGGTCTGCGGTACGCCGACCTCGACATCCTGGCGTGCGACATTGCCCCGCAGGCAGAACTCTCGCTGCTCATGGTCGGGCCCAACCCGCCCGAGAGCACCCCCGAGGGGTTCCAGCTCAGGTTGAACACGGTCGGATTCTTGGTGTTCTCGCGCATCCCTGAGCGGCGGGCGGCAAGCGCGATGTACGCGGTCGCCAGCAACCAGGGTGCCGCGAGGCCCAACATCGGCGAGGTCTTCCTGCGGCGAGACACGCGGGCCGATCTCAAACCCAGCGACCCGCAGGACGTCATCGGACTGTGGGGCTTCGCGCAGACCTTCTTTGACTCGCGGGCAATGGCCCACGCCGCCCAGCAAGTCTTCCTCGCGTGGGAGAACGGCCTCGACGGCGTGTGGCGCCGGGCTTGTGATCTGGTCAGCACGCTCTCGACCACCGCCGACGAACGACTGGCGATCCAGGCGATGGTGATGGTGTTCCTCAAGGGCTACGCCGTCGCCTGCGGTCTTCTCGGTGAGGAGCGTGCGGCGTGGCTCGCCCGGATTGAGGGTCACGTTCACAGCGATCTCATCTACCTCTGGATCAAGCGGCGCGACACCGTAGCCCCGCCGGAGCCCACCCCATGAGCACCCGGTCCAAGGCGCCCAAGGCCCGCCACCTCACCCACGCCACCACCCAGCGCCGGGCCGACATGCCCTCCCAGATCCCCCAGGCCACCCGCGAGCAGCGCCGAGCCTACGCCCGTGAGGTGGCGAAGAACGCAGCGACGTGGCCCAAGGATCTGACGCGCCTTGAGCCGAAGGACTGGCCCGAGCTCGCCGCCGATCACCCGGCGCCGCCCGACGAGGCGTGGCGCAGCCGGGCCTACCTCGTCCAGATCCGCTACCTCGACCCGAGCACCAGCGGCGGCGCCGAGGAGCTGATCACCATCCGGCGGACGATCCACGGTGCTCCGTTCACCTGGGATGAGATCCAGGTCATCAAGCGCGACGTAGGCCGGGGCGACCGCGCCGCCGTCGAGGTGTTCCCCGAGGACGCGCATCTCATCGACGAGGCCGAGATGCGCCACTTGTGGATCCTCGCCAAGCCCCCTGCGTTCGTCTGGCGCCGAGCTCAGACGCTGCCCCCGATCGACCCCACGGTAGAGAAGGCCACGCCCCAGGTCTTCGGCTACGACGACCCCACGTCATACGGCTACACCTGGGGCTCGATCTTGAGGTAGACTACCTCTCGTCTTCCCCCTCGCGAGTGAGAGCGCGCGGGGGAGTCAGCGCCGAGCCTCCCGCCCCGGAGGCAGGCGCCGCGCAGTCCGACGAGGACCGAGCTGCGCGGCCTCTCCTGCTGGTCCTCAGCTCTCACGTCCTGCCTGTACTTCGCCCCCAGCCTGTCCGACCTCGGTTCACGCCGAGGCCCGGGTGGGCGCCCCTGCATCAGCCGAGCGGGCCCGCGCCCCTCAGCCAGCTACTTCAAATCCAGGAGCATCCCCTCATGGGAACCAGCATCGACCACGTTGGTCGGGTAAACCTCGGCGCCGCGCCCGACCGACGCCCCAGCCTCAACACCCAGGCGGCCATCGCCGAGTATGACTACCGCTTCGCCGCCTGGGAGGTGATCGACGGCGACGACCTCAAGGCCGTGTGTAAGCGCCTCGACGTGCCCGGGGGCCCGACCGTGCTGGGCCCCAAGGTCGCCGCGCTGCGGGCTCGCCTGGAGGCCTGCGCCAAGGTAGGGCGTCCACCGCCCGAGCGCCCGACCCAGCCGCCCACCGTGGCCGTGAAACACCTGAGCGTGGACGAGGCCGTGGCGCTCGCGCTGGGCCCGACCGACAAGGCCCGCGTTGGCATCGCCTTCGACGCGACGGGGAACGCTAGCGCCAAGGAGATGAAGGGCCGGGCCCTGGTGACCCGCGTCATCGAGCCGAGCGCCGAGGCCGCGCCCGCGCCGCTTGACGACGCGCCGTGGCGCCAGGCCCTCAAGCTCAAGGTCACCGCCGCCGCGGTCAAGGCCGTCGCCGAGCAGGAGGGCCGAGATCCGGTGAAGGAGCTGCGCGCCGCGGGCTTCACCCAGGAGGCCGAGCGGCTACTGGCCGAGATTAAGGCGGCGGTGCTACCGCTTGAGCTCAAGCCCGTAAACACGCCCGAGCGCCCGCACATTAAGCTCACGCCTGGGAACACGTTGGAGTTGGAGTGGCAACACACCGGCCCGCGCTGGTTCGGCGTGGCGGGCAGCGTCTTCGGCCCGGCGGCGGAGTTCACCGTCATCGCGGACGGGCCGCCCAGCGCCGTAGAACAGGTGGTGTCGCTGCGGCCCGCCCACCTGCGGGCCTACGTCGCCATCGCGGGCAACGGCGAAGACGTGCCCACCCCGGCGGAGCTCGCGGCTGAGGCGGAGACCGCCGAGGCGCTGTGGGATCTGACCCATTCCGCAGAAACCGTGCTCGCGGCCCAGGCCGAGCACGCACGCCAGCGTGAGCTGCTACAGCAACTCGGCGAGGAGGAGCGCGTCGAGGCCCGTGCTCCGGTCCAACCCACGCCGCCCGCCGTCGCCGAGCCCGCCCGCCCCGCGCCCAAGGTGCCCGTCGCCCGGGGGCGCAGTCAAAGGACGCTGGCAGCCAGCGCCGAGACGCCCGTGGTGAAGAAGCCCAGCAAGGCCCGCGATAGTGCAGCGGCGAGTTCGCCCGCACCCTCGGCCTCGGCGACGTCCAAGGGGAAGGGGCGGCCCACGGGGCAGGCCACGCCCCCGCCCCAGGCGACGGCGGCGCCGGTGAAGCCGATCCCCCTGCCGACGTGGCCCGCCAAGGTGAAGGCCGAGCCCTCGGACCCGCCGCCTAAGCGTGACCGGAGCCGACACAGGAAGGTGGCGCCCAAGCCCCCCGAGCCTGAGCGGCCGATCCTGCTGGGCATGAGCCCCGAGACGACGACGCCGACGACGGTACGCCGACCGCACCGCCGCAAGGTGCCCGCCCCGGCGCCGGTCGTGGCGACGCCCAAGGTGAAGGTGTCCCGCGACAAGCCCGTCCAGTCCACCCCTGGGATACGGAAGGCGCGTAAGGCCGCGGCGGAGCTGGCGCGGCTGGACGCGCTGCAAAACTTCGTGGGGCCCGAGGCGCTGCGCGTTCAGGTCGAGCGTGCGCTGGACGCGCTGCTGTGTCGCAAGGTGAGCCTGAACGTCATTGTGACGCCCAGCCTGGGCACCTACGACGGCAAGCCTGAGACGCCCCCCAAGACCGTGCGTAGTCGTCGGTGGCGCGGCAGGGTGACCGAGGCCGACACAGTGCTCGACCTGTCGGAGCGCCGCAGGCTCATGTCGCTGAACCGCTTCGCCCTGCTGACGTGTCCGCCGCGCCGCAACAGCGACCCGGTCGCCTGGAAGAAGAACATTCACCGGCTGGCCAACGGCGAGATCGCCTATGATGCGTTCGCCCAACTGTGCGGCGTGGCGGACACGTCCCTGGGCAAGTACCTGATGCAGCACGGGGTGCGGCGGGATTTGCTGCCGTGCGGTGAGACGCGCAGAGGGATGCGCAAAGGTCAGCAGGAACGATCCCGTGATCGAACCTCGGACCTCGGGATCTGGTTCGGCACGGCAGTCTCAGGCTTACGCAACAAGTACGCGCTGCGTCAACCCGATCTGGCGAGGGCGCTGGACGTGCCCGTCTACACAGTGACAAAGGTGGAGCAGGGCAGGTTCTTGCCCTGCCCGGAGCTCATCATGCGAGCGGCCAAATACTTTGAGGTGGACTGGTACGAACTGTTGCCCGCGAAGAACGACGAGGAGCGACTGCGTCGTCTCGTGGACGACATGCGAGCATGGCAGCTCACAAGCGCCGTCGCCGCAATTCTGCGGGAACTTGTGCTGCCCTGCCTGGGGGTCAAGCCGCCGCCCTACACAACGCCGCAGCAGCGCGTCACGGACGAGGTGAAGTCGTGAAAAACATTCGTATCGTCACCACCTCATCGCCAGCGCACGGCCCCAGCCACGTCCGCTACGCCGTCGAGGTCAACGGTGAGCCAGTCATTCACACCGAGGGACCGGTCGAGGATCAGGCGCTCGTGCGCCGGGTGTTCTTGGAGGCGGTCATGCGCTCGGTGCTCAACGGCGACGACCGCTTGCCCCGGGGCTGGCTCAGCAACGACGCAGCCCCCGACGCCAGCGGCGCCCTCAAGGTGCGCGCGGCTGAGCTTCGCGAAGAGCTCGACAACATCGAGTACGCCTTGGGCCTCCCCGCGCGCGCCTGGAACTCGGGCGACGATCCCGAGGTGTGCGACCTCGACCTGACCGACGCCGAGCGCGCGGCTCTCAAGGACGACGTTGGGGGCCGCGTGCTCAAGGCGCACGACCAGGACACCGCGGCGTTGATCCAGGCCCGCGACGAGCACGAAAAGGCCGCCGCGCTTGGGGCGCCCGCACGCATCACCGACCGGGCTCAGCTCATGCTTGACCCAGGCGAGCAGGATCACTGCACCGACTACAGCGTCGAACCCCAGGTTCGTGACTGCCACGACGATGGACACTACCTCTGCGAGAAGTGCGGGCGGTTCGACCGAGAGCGCCGGGCGCGGGACTTCGACGTAGACGACCGAGTGAAGTCGTGACGGAGGAGACCTTTCTCAAGAACCACCCGCTCCCCGTGATGCTGCCCTTTCTCGTGCAGATGGCGGTTCTCGACGTGCGGGAGTGGACCCCCGACCAGCGCATCGAGTACGCGCGGGCAAGAGCCCAGACCATCGCCGAGAAGTCCGACACGCTTCTGTTCGGCAGCAAGACGAAGGGTGAGGCCGGGGGCCTGGCTGCGGAGCTCGC
>JACCDR010532913.1_pt1 | contig 12167 bp, 17 predicted proteins | sample 7446431 | NCBI WGS metagenome assembly JACCDR01 (sample SAMN15323443, study PRJNA562643) | freshwater metagenome | isolation source: river surface water | place: USA:Blue River Watershed | collected 2017-08-17
GCGGAGCTTGGCCTCGAAGGCGCGGGCGTAGGCGTGCTCAGCGACGCGCCGCGCGTGGTGCTCGCAGGCCGATGGCGCCACCACCAGGCGCAGCACCTCCGCGAGGTGCTTGAGCGCAGCGCCCTCCCGCCGCGCGGAGAGCTCCTCCGCCACGGTGCCAGCGTCGACCGGCTCCCCGCGCTTGCGCACCGCGAGGGCCGCAGTCCAGAGGGCGGCGCGGCGCGGGTCGGCGAAGTCCGCTGGGGCCACGACGTCCGCGGTGCGGTCGAGCGCCGCGTCGCGGCCGGCCTCGTCCGCGAGCACCGCCGCGACGAGCGAACGCTCGGCGTCGATCGCGTCGTCGCGCCGCGCGTCCTCGGTCGCCTTGCCCTCTGCGCTGAAGACGTCGAGGCCCTTCGCTGCGCCGCCGTCCATCACGCCGCCTCCGTCTTCGCCGCGCCGACGCGCGCCCGCAGCACGTCGTTCCAGTCCTTGCCGCCGCGGGGCGTCCGCACGGTCACCTGTCCGCGCTTCGCCACCGCCGCGAGCCGCTCCACCAGCCCCGGCGTGTGCTTGGCCCCAGCCTCGTCGGCGTCGAGCGCGGCGATGCAGGCGCGGCCCGCGAACAACCGGAACCACGAGGCCTCCCACGCGCCGACCGAGGGGAGCGCCACGGCCATCGCGGCGACGCCTGCGGCGCGGGCGAGGGCGGTGAAGCTCTCGGCGTCGATCGCGCCCTCTGTGATCGCCACGGCCACGTCGCGGGGCGCCGCGACGAGCGCGTCGCTCCCGTAGGGCCAGCGCACGCCGTGACCCACCGGGAAGGCGAAGCGGTTGGCGCCAGCGTCGCGCCCGAGGTAGCGGCCCTGGAGGCTCGACACGACCCCGTCCGGGCCGCGCCAGGGGATCACGAGACGCGGCCCGCCCCACGAGCGCGCCCAGCCCCCGGAGGACGACGCGAGGCCCGAGCGAAGCCACGCGTCGTGGCCCATCGCCTCGAGCACGGCCTCGGTCACCGCGTCGCGGGCCACGCCCGACGGCAGAAGGTACCAGCCCTCGGCGCCGGTGCCGTCGAGGCCGCGCGACGCGAGGTAGGCCATGCCCTCCGCCGACTTCGCCACGGGGGCGACGTGCGAGAGCACCGTGGCGACCTGCGCGAGGGCGTCGTCGTCGCGCGTCTCGGGCAGCTCCGGGAGCGGCGCGCGCGGCAGGGCGCTCGCCACGGGGGGTCGCTCAGCGCGGGCCTCGCGACGCTCCGGGCGCGGGAGGTTGGCGAGGTCGTGCGCGAGGTCGAGCACGTCGCGGAAGCGCGCGCGCTTGTCCCAGCCCTGCCACTGCGCGATGAGGTCGAAGGCGTTGCCCGTCGCCGAGCAGCCGAAGCACTTCGCGCGGATGGTGCCGTCGGGTCCGCGCGTGACCGAGCACGAGGGCGTCCGCTCGTCGTGCCACGGGCAGCGCACGAGCACGCCGCGCCCGGCCTGCGGCTGCCAGTCGCGGCCCTTGCGTCCGTCCACGTAGCCGAGCGCCTCGCAGAGGGCGCGGGGGTCGTCGAGGTGGCGCAGCACGTCGTCGGCGTCGCTCATCGGTTCTGCTCCTCGCGCAGCGTGTGGCGCAGCGCATCGAACTCAGGCCCGACCTTGAACGCTGCGGGCTTGCGCGGGGGCGGCGGCGAGGCGGGTGCAGGGGGCGGAGCGCCAGCCGGTCGCGGCGTCCCGGCGACCTTCTGCGCGCAGCGGTCGAGCCAGTTGCGCAGGTAGGCGCGGCCGTCGCGGTAGTGCCCGGCAGGCTTCGTCGCCGCCCACTCGCCAGCGCGCAGCACCTCGGCGAGCACGTTGACCCCGGGGTAAGCATCCGCCACGGCGATGCGCTCGGCGAAGTCCCCCGGCCCGGCGACGATCGGAGCGAGCACCCGGTCGCCGACCAGGGCGTCGTAGATCTTCCGCGCCAGCGACCCGGCGGCCGGCACCGGGTCCGAAGGGGGTGCGGGCTTGGGTTTCGGACCCTTCGCCTTCGCCGCGGACTTCGAAGCCACCTCACCCACGCCGGAGGGCGGGTCGCCCGCAGGCGGTGAGAGAGACGAAGTCTCTCCGGGACGGGACGGGACGGGACGGGACGGGGCACCGTCTACAGGGGCGTCTACAGACGCGTCTACACCACCGTCTACGTGACGGCCTGTAGACGCGTCTACACCACCGTCTACATCACGCGGTTTCTTCGGGAGATTCTCGCGCCACCTCCGCTGCCGCTCCGTCTTCGCGGCCCGCTCGGCGTCGAGTTCGGCGCGCGTCGGCTGGTACTCCGCCCAGTCGTGGAAGGCGAAGCCGTCGCGGTGCTTGTCGAGCAGCCCAACCTTGACCAGCCCTGCGAGGGCCGCGTCGATCACCTCGCGCGGCGCCCGCATGATCCGGTAGGAGCGCTGCGCGTTGAAGACGCCGTCGGTGCGGCGGGCGGCGCAGTCGCAGCCCATGTGGTGCCACAGGGCGAAGGCGAGGTGCAGCGTCGCCCAGTCGTCGCCGAAGTGCTCGGCGAGGGCGTCGCACTTCGGGTGCTCGGGGAAGCGGTCGTCGGAGCGGTGCCACGTCACGGCAGAACGTCCTCCGCGACGTGGACGCTGCATCCCCACGGCTTGCCCTGCCGACGCGCTCGCGCGCAGTCGAGGCAGAGCGGCCGAGCTGTGCCAGGAAACGTCACGTCTAGCACTCCGGTTTGCACGCTGGTTGCTATACTAAACGCCGTCGGTTGCCGTTGCAACCACATTGGTTGACCTTGCAACCACCATCCCCCGTTGACGTATGCTCGCCACATGACCCCCAGAAAGACGACCGCCGAGGCCTCGCCGTCGCCCTTCGGCGCGCGGTTGAGGGAGGCCCGCGTCGCCCGCGGCCTCGGGCTGCGCGAGCTCTCGCGCGCGGCGAGCGTCTCGCACACGATCATCTCGCTCCTCGAGACCGGCCGACAGGAAGCCATCGAGGTCCGCGCCGCGGTCGCGCTGGCGAAGGCTCTGGGCGTGACCGTCGAATGGCTCGTCACCGGCGACGGGGACGGGCCGAAGCCTTCGAACGCCTGACTCGTCAGCAGCTCCCCCTGGCTCATCGCCCGTACCTCGCGTTTGCCCACACGACGCAGCTCTCCAGCGTCACCCGCCGCGGCCACACCTCGTCGCGGTCGTGGTGCTCGACCCGCACGACCACCCGCCGCAGCGCCTCCGCGTGGCCCACGCCGCGCGCCCGCAGCAGCGCGTATCCGACCGACGCCGAGCGGCTGTATCCGACCTGGCACTGCACCAGCACCACCGGCTCAAGCGCGCACCACGCTGCCACCTCGTCGAGCACCGCCGCGTCGACCGGGTCACCGTCGAGGAACGGCCGACGCAGCGCGCGCTCGCCGACCGCGAGGCCAGTGCGGGGATCGAAGCGGCGCCCGAGGTCGCGCGGGAGACCTTCGTAGAGCTGCACCACTGGGGCGTCGGCCACCTCGGGGCACAGCTCGGCGCCGACGCCACCGACGAAGACGCCCTCGCCCACGTCGCGGAGGGTGAGCGGCAGGACGAGGGCCGCGCTCTGGCGCGCGGTGGGGTCGCCGTGGATCCAGCGGGGGTAGGAGTTCACGCAGCCCTCCGAGAGCGAGCCGCGGGCGGCGCGCAGGCCGAGGGAGGCGCCGAGACGATGGGCTCCGGGCGGGCGATGGTGGTGGCGAGCTCGGCGGCGAGTTCGCGCGCCCGCAGCGGGAGGTGCTCGATCCAGGCGCGCCCCGCGTCGTCGGCGTGCGCGAGGTCCCACGCGGCGAGCGCGGCGACCCACGGCGCGGTGGGGAGGTCAGGGGTGGCGATCACCCTGCGCCAGAGGTCGCGCCACGGGCCGCCCGCGTCGGGGCTCGCGCCGTCCTCCGCGATCTCGTCCATGAGCGCGATCGGGTAGCGCAGGTTGTCGCCGCCACCCGCAGGGCGCAGACCGAGGCGCGCGAAGCGGCGCGTGGTCGTCGACCAGTAGCCGCCGTTCAGGCGAGCCCACGCCGTGAGCGTGAGGGTCCTGGTGTCCCGCGTCACCGTCAGAGCGGCCACGGCGTCGACGTCGACCACCTTCTGACGGAAGCCCGCCCGCGTCGGCGCGAGGCTCACCGGGGCCGCGTCCTCGACGCGCAGACCGCACTCCGCGAGGATGAGCTGGAGCGTCCCGCGGTCGATGCCGACCCGCACGCTGGCCTTCTTCACGTGCACCTTGCCCTGTGACTGCCGGGGCAACCCGAGGCGCCACGCGCGGAGAATGAGTGCCTTTTTGCTGCGGCCGAGGTGCTGGCGCATCGTGCGCTCGGTCAGCTCGCCCCACTCGCGCGCGAGGTAGGCGTCGTCCTCCGGCGTCCAGCGGTGCTTGGACTTGCGCAGCGCCTTGGGCTTCGACGAAGAGGTGCGCATCACGCCGCCGCCTTCTGCGCCGCGAGGCGCTCTGCCCTGCGCGTCTGCCCAGGTCGCCGACGCCGTGCGAGCGCGTCATCCACCCACGCGGGGTGAACGCGGTGGACGCGGCGCGGGCCCGGCGCGATGTACCGCTCTCGGATGAGGGCGTTGAACACGACGGCGGGGCTTGCGCCCGTGCGGGCCGCGGCGTCGGGGATGCTCTCCCACGAGAGCCAGCGCCTCGCCGCGGCGTCGGCCGCGCCCTCCTCGGCCAGCGTCTGGCAGTGGCTCGTGTCGAAGTCGGAGCGGTTGTTCGTCGAGCAGGTCGTGTGCTTGCGGAGCGGGATGCCGCCGCCATCGAACACGCCCGGGGCCCACGCGGGCGCCGCGTCCGCGAGGCGCGCGAGGCCCTGGAACGCACCGCAGAGCGCCGAGACGATCGGCGCCCAGAAGTTGGCCCACGCGACGACGTTCTGCCCGCAGCCGCGGCCCCACCCGGCGCGCTCGATCGCGGGCTGGAGGTGCTCCCAGCCCTGCGGCTTCGGCGGGAAGCCGAGCTGCTGCGCCCGGCGGCAGATAGCTCTCCACGACCGTCCGGGGAGCTTCGTGAGCAGCGTGCGGCGGCCGTCCTCGGCGAAGTCGTCGCGGATGACCTTGTCCTCGCGGACGGTCCATCGCCTGCCGCCGGCGGCGCTGCGCAGCCCCATCAGCTCGCGGCGGCGGTGGCAGGCGGCGCGCGTCCGTCCCGGCAGCGCCAGGAGAACGGCAGACCAGTCGAAGCGCGCGCGGCGCCTGCTGGGGCGCGTCAGCTTGGCGAGGATGGCCTCTTCCTCGGCGGTCCACGGGCGGCCGGTCGGCGGCTTGTGTCGGATGCGAAGCGGGGCGTTCATCGGCGTGCTCCTGCGGGGCGGGTGGCGAAGAGGGGGCCGTCGGTGCCCTTCTCGGGACCGACGCGGAGGGGAGGCGGGGCGACCGCGAGGCGCGCGGCGACGTCGGCGAAGCGCTCGGCCATCTCGCGCTCGGCCGAGGCGCCGTTGAGCTCGATCCCGAGGCCCACGCGATCGAGGCAGTCCGCGGTGGCGACGGCGGTGCCGGTGCCCGCGAAGGGGTCGAGCACGACGTCGCCGGGGTCGCTCGTCGCGACGATGCAGCGGCGCGCGAGCTCCGTGGGGAACGTGGCGGTGTGCTCTCCCGAGTAGCCCTCCGTGGGGATCGTCCAGACGTTGCGCGGGTGCGCGGTCTCGCCCGACCACGGCACGCTCGTGCCGCGGTGGTTGCCTGCGTCGTCGCGGTCGTCGCCGTGGGCGCGCTCGGCGTTGCCGCTGCGCGCGTACTTCGCGGGCGTCGCGAGGCGCGAAAAGTCGGCCTTGTACCGGGGCGCCTTCGTGAGGAGGTACAGGTGCTCCCACGCGGGCGTGCAGCGGTCGTTGACGGAGCTCGGGACGGGATTGGGCTTGTGCCAGGCGATCTCGTCGCGCACCGTCCAGTGCCGCGCGTCACCCTCGGCTTGGAGCGCGTCGACGACGGCGTTGGGCGCGAGGATGAGCTGCTTCGCCGGGAGGCCCGCCGTCACGCGCGCGCCGTAGCAGCGGCCATCCCAGGTCGCCGGGACGTGGTCGCCCTGCGTGGTGGTGGGCTTGCGCGGCGCGGTGGTGCCGGAGCTGTAGCCCTGGCCGAGGTTGAGCCACACGACCCCGTCCTCGCGCAGCACGCGCCGCAGCTCGCGGAAGATCAGGACGAGGTGGCCGACGTACGCGATGACCGTCGCCTCGCGGCCGAGGCACACGGTCTGCGCAGGGACGTGCACCTCGGGGAGGTCGAAGCGCGGGCGGTAGGTCACCTCGGGCCACGCGGTGGGCGGCACACCGTAGTCGCGCCCGTCGAGGTACGGCGGCGAGGTGACGATGGTCTGGACGGAGCCGCTGGTCACCCACGGGAGGCAGGTGGTCACGTCGCCGACGAGCACGACTGAGCGCCGGCCGAGCGAGAGCACGCCAGGGAGCGCGGCGAGGTGAGCGAGGGGCGCGGTCATCGACCACCCCCGAAGAGCCCGAGCTGCTCCACCCGCGGGCGTGCGACGGGGGCGTCGGCGGGTCGCTGCGCGGGGCGAGGCGCAGGCGCAGCCGAGGGCGGCGCGACAGGGACGGGCTGAACTGTTGCAACTTCTGCAACGGTTGCCGCCGACTGCGCGGCCTGCCGGGCGTCACGCTCCTCGATCGCCCGCTCCAGCCAGTCGTGCGGGAGGAAGAAGTCCAGCGCCCCCGCACGGGTCACCACGGTGCCCCGGCGTGCTTCGTCCCAGCGGTAGCGGGTGCCGAGCTGGGCGACGCGGCGCAGCGCCTCCATGCCCGCGTAGGAGACCTGCTCGCGGTCGCACCAGGCCATGAGGTCGCCCTCGTCGAGCGCGAAGGGGTTGACGGGTTCGCTCACGAGGGCCTCCGCGAGCGCAGGTGCGGCGACAGTCGGCCGCGGTTGGCGAGCACGTCCGCGCGCTCGTTGCCCCACACCCCCGCGTGGCCGCGCACGTGCTCGAAGCGCACGTCACGCCCGACGAGGAAGCCCCGCACGGAGGCGATGAGCGAGGCGTTGCACGCGCCGTCGTGCGTGTCCTCCCGCGTCAGGCTCCCGATCGCGTACATCGAGTCGGTGCGCACCACGAGCGGCCGGTGGCGCGTCGAGGCGTGCGCCGTGATCCGCAGCGCCACACCCACCGCCGAGAGCTCGGCGAAGTTGTTGGTGCCGAGGCCGAAGTGCCACGCGCTCTCCGCGATGAGGTCGGCGCCGTCGAAGAGCACCACCCCGCCGCCGCAAGGGAGCGATGCGATGGTCCCCGACCCGTCGGTGTAGGCGACGAGCGTTCCCGCGGGGGTGGCGCCGGGCGAGCGAGCGGCGCTGCACTCGGGGCAGAGGTCGACGTCAACGTCCACCGGGGTCGCGTGGGCGTCGCAGACCGGGCGGTCGCAGCGGCGGGTGCGCTTCCCGGTGCCGGGCACACGGCCGTCGCAGAGCACCGTCGCGAGGTCGCCGCAGGCGCAGAGCTTTGCCCGCACGCCACGCATGCAGACGATGGCGGTGATCCCCGTCGCGGGGTCGTGGACGCGCGCGCAGGTCACGACTGGCCTTCCTCTCGGCGGGGGATCTGCACGCCGCACGACGGCGCCCCGGAGCCCGCGACGAGGCTCTCGGCGTCGACCCCGTAGGCGTGCAGCGTGGGGCCGCCCTCGGGGTGCTCCACGTCCGCGCGGACGGTGCCGCACACCTCGCAGACGCAGAAGGTCGCGAGCAGCGGCGCCGAGATGCCGGTGCGCAGGAGCGGGCCGTCGCGGCCCTCGACCCACTGGACGCGCACGAGCGCGGTGCGGCGGACGGTGCCGCCGTCGATCATGCCCCACGCCCAGCGGTGCCCTGATCGCTCTCCCCGCGCGCGGAAGGGCGCGGCAGCGAGGGTGCGCGGCGCTGCGGTAAGGGTGACGCTCATGCTGCACCTCGCAGGTCGAGCTTCGGGTAGGGGAGCGACGCGCCGAGGAGGTCGCGGTGCGCCCCGCGCGAGAGCGCCCACACGTAGCGGTGGTTGCCGTGGTGGCGCTGCGCCCGCGTCACCCGCGCGACTTCGGCCCGGTACCACGCCGCGAGGTCTGCGCCGGGCACAGGCGCGGTCGCGCCGGCCGCGACGAGCTGCTCGACGGCGTAGCGCCAGCCGCGCTCCCCCTGGCGGAGCTTGGACGCGGCGCGGTTGGAGAGCTCGCGCCCCGAGGCGGTGACGCGCATCGTCCGCGGCGAGGCCCGGCCCGTGTAGACCGCCCCGAGGCTCTGGTAGACGGTGCCGACGTGCCCCACGAACACCACGCGGCCCGCGGCGTCGGCGCGGGGCTCCGGGTCGGAGTGCGAGACGACGCCCGCGAGGCCATCGGCGCGTAGCGCCTCGAAGCACCGCGCGAGGAACCAGCTCTCCGCGTTGGCCTCGACGAGATCGAGGAGCACCAGGCGCCCGAGCTCCATCGCGTCGGCGGGCGCCCACGGGCGGAGGGACGCGTTCTGCATCGGCTGCGAGAAGACGGCGACGCCCACGAGCCCGACGAAGGCGCGGTGCAGCCCGAAGCGACGGCGCGCGGCGGGGTACGTCGCCGAGTAGTGGTTGGCCACCACGAACGCCTTGGCGGTGGCGTCGTCATGGAGCTCGAACACCTCGTGGGCGCGCGGGCTGAGCGGCTCCCCCGCGGGGCGGTAGGTGCCGCGGCGGTCGCGCCAGCGCTGGCAGGCGGAGACGATCATGCGGCCCTCCGATCGCCCATCACGCGGGCGCAGTGGATGAAGTGCCCCGTGCCACGCGGCGCGAGGCAGGTGCAGGGCGTCGAGTCGCGTGCGCCGCGCTTCGGCGGCCGGATGAAGACGCACTCGCAGGGACGAGCGTCTCGCGCCTCCTCTTGGAGCACCGGCAGCGAGCGAACAGCGCGGCGCGCGTTCGCCCAGAACGCCTGCTGGTGGACGCGCTCGGTGGGCTCGACACCCGCCGCGCGCATCGCCTCGAACTGCGGCTCACGGTCGGCGAGGGAGCCGTCCGCGTGGATCGTGTAGCCGATCACATCCTCGGCGTGCTTCCCCTTCTCCCAGAGGTCGGGCCGCAGGCAGTAGACCACGTACCAGTGCTGCCACCCGGCCTTCAGGCACCCTTTGCAGTTGGCGTGCTTCCAGACTGCATAGTCGAGCGGCGGCTCGACGCCGATCTCGCGCGTGCTCTTGATCGTTTTGGCCCAGAGGGCGAGCGGATAGTCCGTCTCGTAGCCCTGCTCGCCAAGGATCGTCGCCCGCCGCTGGATGCGCACGGTCTCGTGGGGGTCGAAGCCGTAGAACACCGTGCACGAGCCGGGCGGTGCGAACGCGTCGAGCCACGCGCGAAACGGTTCGGTCTTCAGCCGCGAGGTGCAGAGCTCGGGGCCGCGATCGACCTTGAACGCGCCAGCCTCGATCACAACGTCGAACTGGTCCATCTCCTGCCACCGCGGGTGGTTGGCGTAGGTGATGGGGAGCCCGAGCGCGGCCGCGACCTCTGCCTTGAAGCGCTTCACATCCGCGTCCTCGACGCCCGGGTGAATGTCGTGGTTGAGGAGCACCACGCCCTCCCGGCCGTAGCGGCGCACCACCTCGACGGCGACGAGCGCGGAGGAGTGCCCGCCCGAGAAGCACACGACGTAGCGCGGGCCGTAGGCGTAGGACATCGCGAGCTGTTCTGGGTGTGCGTGCTTCACGGCGCCTCGCTTGCGGCGGCGGCACGCGCGGTCGCCTTCCACACCTTGCCGCTCAGGATGTAGGAGACCGTCGCCTCGCTAACGCCGAAGCGCCGCGCGAATGCTCGCTGCATGCCGCGCTTCATCGGCGTCGCTCGGATCTCCGCCACCTGCTCCGCGCTCAGTTTCGCCATGCCGTGGCGCTCCCCGCGAGGCAGGCGCTCAGGGTGGCGCCGCGACCCGCTGCGATCGCCCGATGCGCCGCGACCCTTCGCCACCATGTCGGCCACGTTGTCGGCCTGCGTCCCGAGAAAGAGATGGTCGGGGTTGCAGCAAGGCGGGTTGTCGCAGCGGTGCAGGACGTTCTGGCCTTCAGGGATGGGGCCGCGCACCGCCTCGTACGCGAACCTGTGCGCGGAGAAGGTTCGGCCGAGCGCGCGCGAGTTGAACTTGCCGTACCCGCGCAGTGTCGCGCCGCGCCAGGGCCAGCACGCGCCCTCGACCACCTCGACGTGGGACCAGAAGAGCTCGGTGGGCGAGCGCCTGCGCCGTCCAGCCGCGCGGGCTGCGGGAGCGACGCGCGGGCTCACGCCAACCCCCAGCGCACGACGACCACACCGCGGCCCCACGGACGCGCGCAGCAGTGCGGCAGGAGCAGCCGCGCGCAGAGGGGCGCGAGCGCCCGCCAGAGCATGATGACGCGCTGATGCACGCACGCAGCGCAGGTGCAGGTGCCGTCGCTCATTGACCCTTCGCCCCCTCGGCGATGCGCTGTCCGCGCAGCATCAGCTCCGCGCCGCAGGCGCAGCGCTTGAACGCCTTGCCGATGGCGGCGATGGCCTTCACGTCCACGGGTGCGCGGAGCTCGATCGCGACGTGCTTGTCGGCCTTCTCCGGGTCGGTGTCCTTGGGGCACTCGACGAAGAAGCTGTAGCGCCAGGTGTTCATCGCCCGCACCTCGCGATGGCGGCGCGCGTCGTGCGGTGGGCCTCGCACGACTGCGCGGTGTTGCAGGCCAGAAAGGCCACCACCAGCATGTCGCGCAGCGTGACGGCCGTGACGCGCGGCGGGGCCACGGGGCGCGTGGAGGTTGCAGCGGCGGGGCGCTCGGCGGTGCTCACGCGGCGACTCCCAGGCGGCGGACGACGTCGATCATCACCGCGGTCACGATCGAGCGGACGCGGTCGTCCGAGAGCTGCTCGGAGACGATGGCGCGCACCTTGGACTCGTCGACCGTGCCCGCGAGGAGCGTGCGCAGCTCGCGCACGAGCACGTCCATGGGGTCGCGCATGGGCGGCTTCGCGGTGCCCTTCGTGGCCCGCCGCGCCTCCACGCTCCGCTTCCCAGCTTCGACGCGGGTCATCGGCGCGGGCATCGTGCCGGTGCGGAGCATCTCCGCGACGGCCTCTTCACCGCCCTCGGTGTGGCGCCCGTTGTTGCGCAGGATGGTGCGGTGGTCGGGGCAGAACGTCTTCGCGACGTCGCGGGTGTTGGCGTAGACCGCGCCCGCGGGGTGGGTGCAGTCCTTCGCTTCGCAGGCGGCGCTGGCCTTGCCGCGGCCCGAGGGCGGCGCGGCCTTGCGCTTCGCGGCGGGCTTGCGGGCGGGCTTTGATGGCTTCGGCATGGGCGACTCCGTGGCGATGGGGAGGTCGACGGTGAGCGGCTCGAGGTCGGCGACAGGGGCCTCGACGGGCTCCGCGGCGGCGACCTCGGGAGCCGTGACGAGCTCGCGCTGCGGCTCGACGGGGGCCGCCTCGGGGCGAGCGACAGGGGCCGCGGGCGGCATCCCCGGCAGCTCCTGCGGGGCGTAGGGGCACACCGTCAGGTGCGTGGGCGGGGCCAGGTCGCAGCCGGGGCAGAGCGACGGGTCCTGGCGCGTGCGACGGGGCGTCGCCGACTGCGACGGGCCCTTCACCAGCGGCTCGTCGGCGGGCGCTTCCGCCTGCGGCGCGGGCTCGACGGCGACGGACGACGCGCCGCGGGCCGCGTCGATGGCCTCGCGGAGCCTCGCGCGCTGGATCTTGGACAGCCCCGGCGACTCGCCGAGGATCTTCCCGCCGCGCTCGACGCAGCCCGCGCCGAGGGTGTTGAGGTGCTTGCGTGCGGCGCTCGTGTCGGGGCGCTCGCAGGCAGCGCGGGCGACGCCGCCGCGGAGCTGCCACACGGTCACCGGGCCGGTCGTCGGCACGTCGATGTGCGTCGGCGGGGCGGTCATCGCGCACCACCCTTCGCGGCAGGGTGCGCGCCCGTGATGCGCCGCATGAAGCGCAGCGCGACCGTGGTGCTGTTGTGCATCCGCTCCAAGAGCTTGATGCCCTGCGGCACGGTCGTGGCGGTGATGATCTGGACGATGCCGGCCGTGGCCATCCAGGTCGTGAACTGCGAGCTGTCCCGCTGCACCGCGAGGAGCGCTTCCAGCACGCTGTCAGCGCCGAGGGGCTCGCGGGTGCCGCGCGCCTTGCGGATCTTCTCGAAGACCGACTCGACGTAGTCGTCGGGCACGTCCTCGGCGAGCAGCGCGTCGAGCGGCGGGCGGTTGGGCGTGTCCTCGTCCTCCCACGCGCGCGTCA
>JACCDR012675937.1_pt1 | contig 12167 bp, 13 predicted proteins | sample 7446431 | NCBI WGS metagenome assembly JACCDR01 (sample SAMN15323443, study PRJNA562643) | freshwater metagenome | isolation source: river surface water | place: USA:Blue River Watershed | collected 2017-08-17
ATGCCAGCCACGATTGCAGATTCAGCTACAGGACTCATAGGATGCGGATTAGGGTGATTAGTTCATTGCTCAAAAAACGCACATCTTCCGGCGTGACTTTCGACCAGTCGCGTGATGCTGCCTTAAACGAAACGGAAAAAGAGGCGCGGAACTTGTTCCAAAGCGCATCAATCGCCGCCTGATCTTTGGCGCTTACCTTGCCTTGAACCGCAAGCTCGCAGTAGCCATCATACGCCGCCGAAGTTACCGCCCAAGTATCGGCAAAACTGAGATAAACTGTTGCTTGCCACGTCGGGCGCTTGCCCGTGCCGTTTAGCACGGAGCAACTAGGCACGCTGATTAGCAACGCACAAAGCGCAAGGAATGTGATTAGCTTTTTCATGGTTTCTTGTCCTGTCCAAAGTAAAAGCCGACAATCAAACCGGCCAAGGTGTAAAGCGGCTCTTTCACTTCAATGGTTGAAATGCTCATGCCGCAAATCGTCACCATCACCATCAAAGCTATCCAGCCGCGCAAACTGATTCCAAGGATGCGCGAGTTGTCGCGTCGGGGTTCAAATGTGGTTTCGCTCATATCAGCCTTTCTTTTTCCAGCCTCTCAGGATTTCAATGATTTTCAGGACAATGTAAAATGCGGTCAATCCGCCAACAATCACCTTTAGGGCCAAGTCAACGGCAGTTAGCTGCGTTATGAACCCAATCGTGCCAGCCCCCAATACTTTGCCCATGTCCATAATGTCTTGAATCATTTGTTAGTCCTCACCGTCTCAAATCCTTTCCCATCCAAAGCCGTTACACAGAAAAATTCCTGTTGCTTCATCTTCACCACAAGCAACGTGTCCGGCACTTCTGCTCGGAATGTATAGTTTGACAACGGCGCAAAAGGATTCGTTGACGCATAGACGCGGTATGACTTGGGAACCCAATTCGTCGGCGATTTCCATGTAACAAATGCGACAGGCAATCTAGCCGGACAAACATGATTCGTCAAAGGAGCGTCTTCAACTTCAACAGCAATTGGCATAGGTTGCGCACAGGCGCACCACGCACACAGAATGAATGGAAGCAGTCGCGTCATTCTAGTTTTCGGCTGAGGCTCCAGCTTCCGTAGCTGCCATTGATAGCCGCTCCAGATGAGTTGGTAATAACCATTGTGAACGCTACGGATGTCGGGAACGTCAGGCTGGCAGTGGTGTTGCTAGCTCGGGAAATCGTGCCAGACGTTACGCCGCTGATGGTAGCAGTTACACCAGAGTTAACGCCGTTGGTGTAAATGATGAATACTACGTTGGTAGTAGATGGAATGGTCGGGTGCGTCAGTGACGCCCAAAGGTTCGTGTAAGTGCCGGGCGGCAAAATGGTGCAGAACGAATTGATGGCGCTGACGCCTGCCGCCACTGAGCCATTCGCCCCGACAACACCAATGCCACCTGCATGACCAATGGCATTCACACCCGCCCAATTACCGCTCCACGCTGGGAAATAGTTTTGTGCGCTGATAACGCCGTTGCTGATTGCCACCCCCGCGATGGATGCGCTCGCCGTGGGGCCTGCCACGGTGAAGCGGCCTGTGTTTGTCAGCAACAACTCCTGCCCCTGCGCAGCGCCGTTCCATTGCAGTGTAAAGGGCATTGGAATGTTGCTTTGGAAATAGGTTGGATACAGTAAATTGGTTGTGGCAATGTAGCTTTGCAGCGTGCCGCTCGGAGTGTTCGTCAATGTTCCCGTGATGGTGTTGGTGCCGTCTGCGTAAAACGGAGCCGGAGCTGCACCGGAAAGAATGTTGCTCATGGACAATGCGCCCATGATTTGAACGTCAGCCGGATGCCGCGTGATTGGGGCCGGAGCCGAGCCGCCCACAACAAACCAATTTGTTGAAGCCACAGAGCTATTGGTGGTGACGTATCGCTCAACGCCGCCGCTCCAATAACTAAAAGTGCCGTTGCCGTTGTTGGTGTAAAACCGCCCCGCCGAGGCGTTGGTCCAACTGTTGCCCGTGGGACTGAGGTTGTATTGAACATTGGCCACCGTGGTGCCAGCCCCAGCACCAAACAATGTGTTGGTATTGATGACTGCGCTAAAAGCCGAGCCAGCCAACTTCAAATCGGTCCGCTGATCTTGATTGGTGACAATGCTGGCGGACGGGGTGTAACTCGGCGTATTGCTCAACCAAACTCCGCCCACAAAGAATTTCCCACGGCTACGGTCAAAGGCAAAATCCCACGCGGCATTGGTGTTGCAATACGCGGTCAGCAAATGCTCGCCCAATGGCGACTTGAGGAAGTAGCTGTTGGTGCCAATGCCGAACGTGCCGCCATACATGGTGCCCGATTCATCGAAGGCCAGTTCGTTAATCCACTTCGGCGCGGCAAACTGGTCAATGACATGCGTCTCCGGGTCAAGCCGCACAATCACGCCATCATTCGTGCCGATGCTGTTGGTGTCAGCGGGATAGGTGAACCAGATGTTACGGCCATCATTGAAGGCTCCATAGCATGACGCATAAACGCCCGTGAAGATTGGAACAGTGACGCCAGTCTCTTTGTCCGTTCGCGCTACAAAGCCATTGGCTGATTCGCCCGGAGTCCAGATGTAGCGGCGAGAATCAATGATGTCGTCGGTGGCATAGAAATTTGTGAACGCAAAATGGTTGGTGTCGAAGTCGTAGCGAGTAAAGCCGCCCGTTGCAGGGTCAACGCGGACAAGCCCAGACCAAAGCCGGAAGGTGCCAGACCAAACCCATTGACCATCCCACACGGCGCTGTGCAGCTTCTTGCCCGCGTGCGGAGGACCGCCCACACTGCCGCCCCATGTATTTGTCTCCCATTGCAGGGTGCCATTGGTGTCATACTTGGCGACGTAGCCAGAGGTGCCGTTGCCTGTTAGGAAAAGGTTTGTTCCATCAGTGGCCAAACTTCCATCAATGCTGGCCGAGTTTGTGTTGGTGCAAATAGTGGAATACGCCATCGTTAGCGTATTCCAGCGGACAATGCCTTGGCGCTGGTCATTGCTGATGCCGACGTTGAAGTAAGCAAAGTCGCCCACGCGCACGAGTGCGGACGGATAATCAAATCCGTTGGCGGGCAAATCTGCGCTGAGAAGATTGGTCATGCGGTCGGCGTCGGCGCGATGAATGACGCCGTTGGTGCTGACCCGGGAAATGCCGAGCAAATAGTTGGTCGTTCGGGTGGTGCCGTTGGCTGGAAAATAGATGAACCCGTGCAGCGCATTGGTCGGGAGCATGAGTTGCCGATTGGCGTAGTCAGCCGTGCCAATGCCGAGCGCATTGGCAAGCGTGGCATTGTCGCGTTGCGGCAGAAAATTGATGTTCTGATTACTCACCACCGTCAGCGCCGTGACAGTCGCCAGCGAATTGGTGTTTAACATATGCGCAGGACGCACAAGAATCTTACCATTATTCGCATGAGAATAAACCACCACACCAACATAGTGCGCTCCGTTGAACTGGTTGGTAACTAGCTCGCCCGGGATGTTGGTAGATAGAAACAGGTTGGCACCTTCCGCAAAAGCAGAGGTATTCAGCCCGTTAACAATGCCGTCCGTTGTGATGTAGCCAAAGGTATTGTTGGTAATGTCCACCGTTGCCAATCCCAAAGCATTGCCGACAACTTCACCGCTGCCAGTCGCAAGCGCAACGGTTGGGGTTTGTCCGGTTGCGCCCGTGATATACACCGCTTTGCCGTTGGTAATCGTGATTCCAGAGTTATTCCGCACGCGAATCATTTGCTCCTGCCCAATGTTCAAAGTCACCCCGGCATTGTCGTTGTAGTAGGCCAGAGTATGCGTGTTGGTATCGTAAAAGACTCGGCCTTGCAGGTAATCGGGGGCGGTGGCAGATGGCAGGAATCGGAGGTTGGTGATTGATTGGGAGTCGAAAGATGAACCGCCGCCACCCGAGCCAATCAGTGAAAGAATGTTTGTGCCGTTAATCGTCGGGCCAGTCCCGTAAAATACTGGATTCGTCTTAGTCGCAAACTTGTTGTCCGCTTGCGTTTTGGTGTAGCCTAGAACGGAATTAGCTTCGCCCGCCGCAACGCCTACCAACTCAGCCGCAATCAAAATGTTTGTTCCGCTGTTGGTAACACCGATGCGGTAAGTTGTGGGGGGAGTGCTGGCAAGCGCGAGATCATATGCGCCTGCGATGTTATTTGTGAACCAGCAAATACCGTTTGTGTCCGTCGTGGCTTTGCGTGGTTCGCGTGAAATGAGGAAAGGCGCGGAAAGATTGGTCTGCACTGCCGTCATCGTCACCTGACGATTGGCGAGCACAGTCAATCCAAAGTCAGCAAAGTTGACTTTGAGAATGTTTGTCTGCGCGAACACTGGCGCGACAAAACAAAGCAGGAAGATGGCAATCAGCTTTTTCATCATTTCGTTAAGGGGCGCACGGGATAACACACAACCCATGCGCCCCTAGTTCCTTACTGAGCAATCGGTCGGAACGTGAAGCGGGGAATCGAAACGGTCGTTGTGTTGGAGTTAACCAACACGTTAACGCGCCAATACTGCGCCCCGTAAGTATTCGTCAGCGTCTGGATTGTAGTTCCAGCAGACGTGCCCGCGCTAACAGCCACGATGCTTGCGCGGTTGGTAACGTAGTCGGTGCCGTTGTCGCTGGCTTCCATAATGACGAGCACGCCATTGGTAGCCGACGCATTGGTTCCGCCTACTGACAACTGGAACACAGCAACCTGATTCGCCTGCCAAGCAAAGAATCCCGGGCCAGATTCTGACACGGTTTGAGCATTGGTGAGCGAGGTTGTCGCCAGCTTGTTCACAAGGTTGTCTTGTGCGGTAGCAGCAAAGCAGAACATCAAGGCGACAATCGCCGCAGCCTTGGCCGCCTTCGGGGCCAATGCTTTAGCAGCCGCCTCAGCCTTTTCCTTAAGCCATTCAGCCGTCTTGCCGGACTTGAGTTGCTTGGAGTTTTTGACGTTCTTTTCCTTGCAACGCCCGCGCACAACGAGGACAACCGTTTCCCCGTCTTTAACAGTCGTTGCCTTGAACGCGTCACTAGCCTTGGAATAAGGCTCCCATTTCGGATTTTTGATGACGATAGCTTGAATCATATTTTTAAGGTGCGGGCTTAGTCACTTCGCCCGCCGTTGGATTGGTTACTGAGTGGTGAGGACTTCGGCTTGCGTGGCATCGCCAACGGCAGCGCCAAAGCAAACATCAAACGAACTCCACATGGCGCGGCTTGAGAGCGCATACCACGTGTTGGCCTGAACGGTCAAACCGATTTCAGGGATGCTGACAGTGGACTGTGCCAGAGAGCTTCCAGACGGGCCAGAAGCGGGCAAGCCAGCGCCCCAGATAATTGCATCAGGCCCGCACACAAAGCCGCAAATATCAGTCGCGGCAGAGGTCCACAGGTTGTTTTTGTAAATGCCGCCGTCAAATCCGTAAGCGCCAGCCTCGCCAAAGGCGAAGCTTTCACGGGTCGTCGGGAGCAAATACGCCAAGTGCCCGCCGTCAAGCAACAGCGTAACACGGTTATAGTTCTTGCCAAGGGAAAGCACCGCACGCAAGTCGGCAGAGTCAAAGTCAGTGGCAGCGCCAATGACAACATCCGCGCCGAAATTGACGTTAGTCATCAATGACGTGACTTTCGCCATGATACCTTCCGCAAAAATGAGCGCATTAGTGGGCGCTTTTTGCATCAATTCCAAACCAAGGTCCTGCTCGGCATTGGTGGTGTGGAAGGAACGGCTGATATGAGCCGTCGTGACTTGCTTTGCCGCGCTGGTCGTGTCGCCCGTTTCAAAGTTCGTCGGGTTGTCTTGCGTCGCGCCGCCGCTGGAGAGCAAGTTGACGTTCAAAACCTGACGCGGAGAAAGCGGAGACAGGCTGACTTGATGCGTGAACGCAGCAAGCGGGGCCATCTTGGTCCGCATCGTGGTGAGAAAGTCGCCAGCAATGACGCTGTTGACAAGGTTGGAGTCCACGGTGTTGGCCGCTTTAACGCCCAAATCGCCGCGCCGCGCATCAATCAGGTTTTTGCGCAGTTCAAGGTGGTAGTTGCGGACAAACTTGGAACGCTCGGCGTGATCGTTCGCGTGAAAGGCGTTGAACTTCTCGACAAGCGGGTTGCCAAGATTTTCAACGCGAGCCGCTGCGACGGGCGCGGGCGCATTCAGTTTGTTTTCCAGTGCCTCGATTTTCGCGAGGATTTCGGCGGATTTGTCAGCCGCCACAGGAGTCGTATTATCACTCATGGTATGGTCTTTCTTTGCCGTTGTGACGGCTGGTTTTTGTTGGTTCTCCACAGCCGCCACAGGCGGAGCGGAAAGGGTTTGCGACTGCGCAGGTGCGGCGGGCGCAGCAATAATTGCTTTTTGCGCAGTAGCCGTGGCAGTCGCTAAAATGTCTTTTGGCACGTTCTTAAACTTGGTTGCGTCGAATTGAGCAAGCGCAACAACGGTTTCCGGCGATTCATCGGCGAAGCCCATCGCGACAGCTTCATCGCCTCGGAACCATGTTTCATCCTTCATCTTCTTGCGCACGTCATCGGCGCTCATGCCCGTCTCTTGCTCGTAAATGCTAGCCAAGGTTTCGGCGTGTTTCTCCAATACTTCGGCGGCTTTAATCATGTCCTCAGCATTTCCAGCCGCTTGCATCCAAGGTTCGTGAATCATCCAAATACTTGACTTCGGGCTGATAACTTTGTCAGCCGCAAGGGGAATGACACTTGCGATAGAAACGGCGTAACCATCAATGCGCGCCGTTGTCGGCCCTTTATGCCGCTTGATGGCGTTGAAGATTCCGAGTCCATCTTGGACACTTCCGCCTTCACTATTGATACCGATGGTAAGCGGCTTGTTTTCGTCAATGTCTTTGATTGCATCGAGAAAGGCTTTCTCCGTCATTCCGGAATCATCCCACCATGAGCCGCCGATTGGCCCACTGATAAGAATCTCCGCGTGACTGGCTTCGTTTTTGACTTCAAGGTTAAATTTGCGTGCGCTCATTGTGTCGCGTCCTGTGGTTGTGGTTGATCTGCCGTGGGCAATGTGCTGGCGGCGATAGCTGATGCTTCAACGCCATGCTTTGCCGCCATTTCCTGAATGAATTTTGCTTCAATCGCCTTCTGTTCGATTTCCTTTTTCCAGTCTGCGCCAACTTCGCCGTAAAGGCTCTGGTAGGTGCGCAATCCAGCCGCAAGCTCATTGATTGCCGCTTGGCTATTGCGCCCCACGTCAACATTGACGGCACGCGGAAAGCGCACAGAAGTATTGCGCCAGTCGTTTGGGCGGCCCTTAATCAAAGATGGGTCAGTTCCAATCACCCATTCATAAACTCGCTGGAAATGACCGGACAACACGCTAGAACGCGCCTTGAAAAAGGCGTTCATCATGTCAAGGCTGGCGCGATAGACCGTGCCTTGCTGCGAATCCGGCACCACTACGGCATAAACAAAGCCCGTGCCGATGCATACCTTTTCGGAGATGTTGCGCCAAAGCGCCCGCATGTTTTCCGTGGGGCGGTTGTTTAGGAACTGCGCAAGCTCGTCATTGCTTTGCAGGACAACCGTGTCACCGCCTAATGTTTCGCGGTAGTAGTCTTGGCGGTTCTGTGTAACTGTTGCCCCGCTGTTGCTGGTGTTCTTGCGGTCAAACCGCGTCCTTGAAAAGTCGGCGCTGTTTAATTCGCCTTGCTTGTTCTTTTGAACAATCGCCACCCGGCCCGCTGCTTTGCTGGCTTTCATTTCCAGCAGTTGCAAATCAGACAAGTCCCGCAGGTCATTCATTACAGGGCTAACCAATGGAATGCCACGGTATTGACCGACGCGGTTAGGCTCAAAGACGTGAACAACAAAAGACGCATCAAACCGCGTCATTTTGTTTTCAGATGTTTGAATCCAATAGGCGATTGGCCGCCCATTTGCATCAATCTCCACGCCGTCAATGATGTTCTTTGCGTCTTCCTTGCCTTCAGGCGTGCGGCAAAGGTGAGCTTCAACAAGGTTCACACGCGGATAAGCGCCCTCCCGCGTCAACACGATGAAAACCTCCCCGTCAATAAACCAGCTTCGCGCAATGCGGCCCTGCAAAACATCCCAGCCATCACGGCTCGCAATGTCTGCAAACGGTTTCCACGCATTCCACTGAGTCAATGCGCGGCTGTTCCATTCCTCGTTGGATGATGCCGGGAAGAATTGCAGCCCACTGGGACCGACAACATAGCATTCCCACAGGTCTGCCATCCGGTTCACCAAAGCATCGCCAGCCTCAAATGCACGCGCCAAGCGTTGAAGCTCCTTGCGATCACCTGCCGTCAAATCCTTTTTAGCATCGCCATAGCCGTAGGGAACGTATGACCGGCTGTAATCATGCCGCGTTGACGGGTGCAAATTCAGCACTCGCAACACAAAGTTGGCTATGGTTTCCCTTAGTGGCATCGCAAATAGGTGAAGTCATCCCGCACAACCGTAGCGCCCCAGAAGTTGTCATACTCTAGCATTTGCGCCCGGACTTGTTCGTTTGTTGGTGACGCATTGCCAGCCGTAACCAGAGCAGCAAGCGCGACCTCGCAAGACGCGCACAGTTCCTCAGTCAAGGAAAAGAACGTGTCCGGCTGAAGTTGGCTGATGATTGTCGGGACCGAGAAACTAACAGACCGGGAGCCATTGGTTGTCGAAGCAATAAACCGCCCGGATTTGATGGCTTGGAACTGCGTGGATTGGAACGCCTCTAGGGTTTCCTCTAGAGACATGCCGTTAGCGTCGGCTTGCCGCTGTAAAGAGCGGAGAATGCCACGCTTAATTTCGCACGCAACTTGTGCCACGCGCACAATGGAAGGCATTGCGCACGGTTTGTCTAAGGATATAGAAGCACTATTGCGCCGATTGCGCCGATTGCGCCGATTAGGCGTCGTGGGCTGGGAATTTCTCCATCTTTAAGGCAAAATAAACTTTGTCTTTTGGGAAATAAACGGTTTTCCTTGAGAGCTTGATTTCGTGAACCTTGAGCCAGTTCAAGTAAAGCCTCGACCGCTTGAATGTCTTTTGGCTCAGTCCGGGGATGGCGCGGATGATTTCGTTTTGATGGATAATGTCTGCTCTCATGATTTTATTGTGGCATCCTGCCTTCGTAGTCTATCAACGCTTGGTAAATCCCGCACTTGTTCGGAAGCCCGCTAAAGTTGTCTGTGTGCAAAAGCTTATGTGATTCGCGGCAAAACTTTCCGCAAAAAAGATTTTGGCCGGGAGCCAATTCGCTGTGGCAAAATTCGCAAAACGCCTTAGCCTGTTGCTTTGTGTTTTTGTCATTCATGGTTTGATGATTCGTTGCAATTCCCCAACTACGTCAATCAGCTCAGGCCATGCGACTTGCTCATCATAGTCGCCAGCCGTGCCCTTAATCTCAACAACATGCACCCCACGGGGATGGCGGTAGCGGGCTGAGATAGAAAGGATTTTCCCGCCTGTCCACCGTTCATACTCAGCAACGATAGATTGCGCTTTAGCTTGTGGGGTCATGTTGTTTGGGTTGATTCTTCAACAATTCCTAGGGCATCTTCTAACGGCATCCATCTCATTGCGCGAATTGTTTTCTTCTCAATTTGACGCGCACGCTCTATCGTGACGCCAAGCTCTTTTCCAATTTCTTTATACGTCATTCCAAGCCAAAATCTCAAATGAATTACTTTTCTATTCCGCTCATTGGCCAGAATTTTGTGCGCGTATTTAAGCCTTTTTTCGTCGTCAGTCTTTTCCGCTTTTTCATTTGCTAGCCGGGCCAAAAATTCTTTGTTAGTCATTCCGTTCCTTTTGGTTCAAGTTTTTTGCCTTCCAGTATGTTTGCCAGAAATGCCGCCGCAAGCTGATACCGTTCACAGTCCCATAAATGCTCGCCAGCTTTGCCGATTGTCACCCATTCCCACACAGTTTGTCCAGTCAATTTATGCTGACGACTGCGCCGAACACGGGCGGACATTTGTTCAAGGTATTCAGCCGGTGGGTTCCTTGGAACGGTCCAGCCGTTAGCCCGGCCAGTTCTAAACAGGTGCAAGCTCTCGGCTGTCATTTCCTCGCTCACCCGGAATAGCTCGCAAGCGGTAAATGGTGCATCTGCCGGTAGCTGGGCGGGTGTGCCCTTGGAATTGCTCGCCGCCACAGGCACGCGGTATTGCATCCCGTCAATATCCACAGTGAAGCCGCTTTGCGCTTTCTCGCCCTTGATTGCGTTCCAGTCGAACCGGCAACACTGCCCATAGACTAGCTCAGTGAAGTGCGAGCTATCCACAAAAACAAACCTATCTTCGATGCCGTGTTCGACTTGTTTGTTCCTTAGCTCATCCCATGTCATTATCTTTCCAGCCCAGACAAGGCGCGATTCCGGTCCCTCTTTCCAGTCGCGAATCAATGCCCACAGATGATGCTTTTGAACGTCAACGGTCATTATCCGCAACTCAGCTTCCGTCCACGGGTCGCCTAGATCATAAGTTGATTCCACTAGCCGGATAGGCTCGGCATCAATGCGGCTTGAGTCCCATGCTTCCGCTAACCGCTTCTGAGTAAATTCCTGCAATAGCTCGGTTGAACCACGCTTCAACGCCGCTTTGGCTTGTAGGAATTCAACGGCAAAATCCCCCAGCAACCGGAAGTCAGAAACAAGGGCAGACCAGTGGCAAGATTCATGTTCAAAGATTTCATCCGAGCCAGTGTAGCGCCCGCCCGCGTTTAGCTTGTGTTGATTTTCTTCCGTTGGTTTGAACTGTTCACGGCAGCTTGGGCACTCGTAAAACACTGTTTTACGCACCATGTCGAAATCATAAACCCCTGAATCCTTTTTACACTCAGCCGCCCACCGAACGCCTCCCGGCGCATCTAGCCGTTCAGGTGAAAAGAATGGAACGTGTAGGTGCCAACACACAGGGCATTTGAATTGCCAGTCGCGGCGGCTTCCCCCATGATAGGCTTGGTCCGTTTCATCGCCAGCAACTGAGCCTGTTGAAAGCTCAAGGATTTTCCGGTTATGCGCAAACTTGGTTGTGCGCTTGTGTAGTTGCATGAGCATCCCGGGCGCATATAGCCAAGGCTCATCGCAGACCATATACCGGATGTGCTTGGATTGTGCGCTTGATATGTTTGCCGGGAGGACTAGGAATGTCATGTGGTCAAACAAGATGCCGTTGCTACGAACCTTGCGCCAATCTCTCGGCAGCAATCGCTTGACCTTTTCGCAGTTGTTCAAGACTTGGTTAATCCGCGATTCCGCAAACTCTTTTGCCGCCGCTTCGGTCTGCGCGAACCAGCAAAAGAAGCCCGGTTGCTCCGCAATACAGTGCGCCGCGAATACTTCGCCCACCGTTGACTTGCCGCCTGCCGCCGCCGCAACACAGGTTATCCGGTGGCATGTTGGAGAGCTTAACCATCGCAACGGCGGTATCAGCCAAGGTGTATGGTCAAAGCTTATTTTCCCCGGCCAAGGCGACCACGTGCCCAGTTCAATGTTGTCGCGTGCCCACAGGTCTATTGTCCTAGAGTCGCGCTGTCGAAACGCCGAAGCAGAGGCTTCAAAGAAGCGGGATTCAAAGTCTGGAGCGTGTGCGGATTTCATTTTGTGCAATAAGAATTGGGGCGCTAGGGCAAACCGCCCTTAGCGCGGCGGCGAGTTCCAATGCATCAACGCAGGCTTCTTGGTCTCCTATTACAAGTTTTACAACGCTTGAAAACCCGCCAACAAGCTTAAGCCTCGGGCCGTCTGCTGGACCGCGAAATACAATCTCGGTTTGCTCGTATTTAGTGCCGTAAATTGCGCTCATGATATTGGTTTCCCTAGTTCTTGAAAGATTTCATCAAACACCTTGCGCCACATGGCCTCCTGCCGATCACTGGGCGCACCTCCCAGCTTGGCGCACGTCTCAGACAGTCTCCCATCAAACATCGCTCGCACCCTCTCCGCAACACGCCGCTGCGCTTCTAGGACTCGCTCAACTTCAACCAACTCTTTACGCCGTTCGCTCACGTCAATCTCTGCTTTTATGCGTTGCGCCCGTGTAAGTAGCGCCCGCTCGGCTTGAATGTCAGCGGTGGATTCGATTTTAGGCGCTCGCTGCGCGGCTTTTACAGCCTCCTCAGCCGTGGTTAAAGGCGATACTTTGCCGCTCTTTTTCATCCGGTAAAGCGTTGACCGGCTAACC
>JACCDR012603116.1_pt1 | contig 12165 bp, 9 predicted proteins | sample 7446431 | NCBI WGS metagenome assembly JACCDR01 (sample SAMN15323443, study PRJNA562643) | freshwater metagenome | isolation source: river surface water | place: USA:Blue River Watershed | collected 2017-08-17
GAGATTAAAAAAAGATCCTACGACAAGAGAAAAGTATAATGCGATAATATCTGCTGAATATATAGACGATTTTGTTGAAATGCAATGTATATCTGTTGACAGTCCAGATCATACATATATAACAAAAGACTATATTGTTACGCATAATACATTTATTCTTGCTCTTTATTCTATTATCCGTTGTTTAACTATTCCAAATAGACAGATAGTTATTGCTGGTGCGGGGTTTAGACAGTCAAAACTATTATTTGATTATATAGTTAAAATATGGAATGGTGCACCTCTATTAAGAGACTGGGTTGGAGGAAGCACAAATAACGGCCCTAAATTTAGTACAGATACGCACAAATTTATTTTGGGCGATAGTACTATTATGGCTATTCCTATTGGTGACGGTAGAACAATTAGAGGTATTAGAGCAAACGATCTTATTATTGACGAGTTTCATTCACACTCAGAAGAAATTTTCGAAAACGTATTGTCTGGTTTCGCAGCAGTTTCACAAAAACCTATTGATAAGATTCAGCTAGAAGCAGCCAAAGCTCTTGCAAAAAGATTTAATGTAGAAATCGAAGAATCTCTAGTGATGGAGGAGAAGTCAAACCAGATTATATTGTCTGGTACAGCTTACTATTATTTTAATCATTTTTATAAATATTGGAATAACTGGAGAAATTATATAAGATCCAAGGGAGACGAAGAGAAACTTAAGTCTTTGTTTGGAGAAGCAATACCAGATGGTTTTAATTATAAAGACTATTCAGTAATTAGAATACCTGCAAGCTTCCTTCCTGATGGTTATATGGATAAAGGTAACTTAGCTAGATCAAAAGCTACTCTTCATAAATCTCTTTATGGTATGGAGTTTGAGGCTGTTTTTAGCGAAGATTCAGAAGGATTCTTTAAAGCAACTCTTATTAACTCTTGTGTAGCAAATGGTAAAAACTCAATATCTAAAGAAGGATATGATCTTATACAATTTGATCCAAGGCTTAATGGAGATCCTAATTTAAAATATGTTATGGCTGTTGACCCTGCTTCTGAAAATGATAATTTTGCTATTACCATGATAGAAGTACATCCAAATCATAGAAGATTAGTTTATTGCTGGACAACAAACTCCACGGACTTTAAAGAGAAGAGAAAAAGTGGAGAAATACAAGAAACAGATTTCTACGGATATTGTGCTAGACACATCAGAAACTTGATGAAAAGGTTTAATGTGTGTAGAATAGCCATTGACTCTCAAGGTGGCGGTAAAGCTGTTTACGAGGCCCTACACGACAAAAATAGACTAGAGCCAGGAGAAATCTTACTTTGGGAAATTATAGAAGATAAACAAAAGGATTCAGATGGTGAAGATGGTTTACATATTATTGAGTTAGTTAATTTCGCTAAATCAGAATATACTTCAGAATCCAATCACGGAATGAAAAAAGACTTTGAAGATAAAATTCTTCTTTTTCCAAACTATAATCCTGCTATACTTTCTCTTTTTATAGAAGAGATTAAAGACGGGGTTTTATCAGATAGTAGTATTGCAATACAAATGGAAGATTGTCTTACTGAAATAGAAGAACTTAAAAAAGAACTTTCTCAAATAGTTGTTATGAGTACTGCTACAGGTAGAGAAAGATGGGATACTCCCGATGTTAAAATATCTGGTTCTGAAAAAGGAAAATTAAGGAAAGATAGATATTCTTCTCTTTTAATGTGCAATATGTCTGCTAGAAAGATGTTTTTCTCTAAGGAAATTAATCACGAATTACAAACTGGTGGATTCGTTCATATGTATTCACAAACTAAGAAAGAAACCAAGGCAAGTAATTTTACTGGGCCAGCTTGGGCTGTAAATAAGTTAAATGATCTTTATTAGTACTTTGGCGTATAATATAATTGTAATACAATTATAATTAGGAGACAAAATGAGTAAAGATTTATTTATAATTCCAGAAAAAGGCTTTGATTCTATAAAAGCTTCTTATAACGAAGTCTATCAAAATAACGACTTTGCCGAAAGAACTGTTGGATTATTTAATAGAGGCCCAACAAATATTGGTAACTCTACAACAATAAAAGGTGATTATACTAGATCCGATTACAATTCATATAGATCTAATTATTACGACGTTTATAAAAACAGAAAAGCTTTGTTAGAAACAGCAAACCTTTCTTATAGAAAAGTCGGGATCATTAAGAATGTTATAGATCTAATGTCGGACTTTGGTTGCAAAGGTATAAAGCTATCTCATAAAGTTCCTTCTGTTGAGAGATTTTACAGAGAATGGTTTAAAAAAGTAGAAGGAATCGACAGATCTGAAAGATTCTTAAGTTGTCTATATAGACTTGGTTGTGTAATAATTTACATTACCGAAGCTGATATTTCTAAAGAAACAGTAGACAATATGAAAAAGATTTCTGCTTCTCAAAAGAAATCAATACCTTTAAAATATACAATGTTAAATCCTACTACTATAGAAGTAATAGGCGAAAACTTAGGCATACTATCATCAAACCCTATATACGTTTTGAACATGACAAACATGACCAAAACCGTATTAAATGATTATATGCTTAAAAAAGACAAAGACGAAATCCTAAAAACCATTGTTAAAAATCTTCCCCAAGATATTAAAGACGCTTACGGTTCAAAGAAAAACTACGTTCCCTTGAAGAATGAGTTTTTACACGTTTACAACTATAGAAAAGATGATTGGCAACCTTGGGGATCTCCTATAACTGAATGTATATTTGATGATCTAGAAGTTTTAGAAAAGTTAAAACTTGCAGATATTTCTGCGCTAGACGGAGCTATTTCCAATATTCGTTTATGGAGAATTGGTAGATTAACAGACAATCCACAAACAACTATTTTACCTACTAAAGAAATAATTGATAAGCTTAGGAATATTTTATCAAATAACATTTCTGGAGGTACTTTAGATCTAGTTTGGGGTCCAGAATTAGACTTTAAAGAATCTACAACAAGTGTCCATAATTTCTTAGGAGAAGAAAAGTATAGACCTACTATCGATTCAATTTATGATGGTTTAGGTATTCCTTCCCCTTTAAGAAGTAGTTCTACAGGATCTTCATCAAATAACTATATTTCTTTAAAAACCCTTGTAGAAAGACTGCAATACGGAAGAAATCTATTATTAGATTTTTGGAATAAAGAAGTTAAAAAAGTTCAAAAGACTTTAGGTTTTGCAGAACCTGCTGTTGTAGAATTCGACAATATGGTTTTAACAGATGAAGCTGCTATTAACCAATTATTAATTAACTTAGTAGATAGAGATATTATCGATCAAGATTCAGTTCTAGAAAGATTTAATTTTAATCCTAAGATAGTAAAATCTAAGCTAAAAAGAGAAGTAAAACAAAGAGGTGATAAGATACCACATAAGATTTCTCCTTTTTCTCAGCATGAACAAGAGATGAAGAAAGTCGCTCTTTCTGGTGGTGCTGTAACTCCTAGTGAAGTAGGCTTAGACTTAGAAGAGAAAAAAGAAGGTCAAAAATCTAGACAAGAACTTACTAATGAAGTTATTCTAGAAAAGAATAAAAGCATGATGTCAGGTAGACCTAAGAATATAACCGAGACATCAAAAAGGAAAAAGAAAACAACAAATAATCAGGTTAGAATCAAAGGTTCTAGTATTTATTTTTGGGCCAATTCAGCACAAAAGAAAATACACGATATTTTGTTAAAGGGATTAGATAGTATTTTTGAAAAAAAGAGTTTAAGAGAACTTTCAACAGAAGAAGCTGATACTTTTGAAAAGCTAAAACGAAAAGCTTTATTTAATATGCAAGCTTTTTCTGATGTAAATGAAGAGTCTATTATACAATCTTTAGCAAAAAATACTAATAATGTTTATGAAAATAGCATTAAATTTTTATCGTTAGAATTACAAAAAAGTTTAAACAGAGATTTAACCTTAGAAGAAGTTAGACAAGTCTCTGCTATAGTTTATGCAAGTTATCAAGAGGAAAAAGATGGCTCTAATTAAAGCAATGTATGATACAGAAACTAAAAAGCTTTCTGTTTTTATAGATGACAAAGAAGTTCAAAATGTTTCAAATTGTTATTTTTATAATGACAATTGTTCATGTAGTAGTAAAGATTGTTGCTGCTGTATTTCTTGTGGGTATTGTGAAATATCTACACTTTCAAAGAAGGATGAATCTGGTGTCACTTCCTATACTAGACTATCAGCAAATAAGAAGCTAGAAAACGGAAAAGCAATATCAGAAGATATGTTTGTAGAGAAAGTTGTTAAAACGCCTGATTTATCGTCTTTTTTTAAAAAATAAAAATTTTGGCGTATAATAGTTTAGCTTAATTTTAAAGAAAAATACAATGAAAATATACAGTAGCGAAATAAAAGATGGTTTAGAACTATCAATAAAATCAAATTCAAGTATAGCTTTTGATTTCTTAGATACTGATAAACCAAAATATAGAATAAAGGCTTCGAAGCAAAACGAAAATCAGCCAGATTTATTTTATATTGAATCAATCTTAGTTTCTACTGTTTGGAATGCAAATGATGATGTTTTTCTTAAAGAAGAAGTTTGGAATGCTAGAAGTTCACCAGTAGATAAACAATTTAATTTGATGCATGATCCAAAAAAGAATATTGGACACATCACTTATTCAAAAGTTTTAGATATTGATGGAAACGAAATTTCAGACGACACACCATTAAGTGAAGTACCAGATAATTTTGATGTTCTTGTTGGATCTGTGATATATAGACATATTAACACAGATTTAGAAGAAGAAGCCTCCAAGTTAATTGAAGGTATTCAAAAAGGAGAATGGTATGTTTCTATGGAATGTCTCTTTAAAGATTTTGACTACGCCATTACAAAAGGCGAAGAACAATATGTAATAGAGAGAAACGAAGATACATCCTTCTTAACAAAGTACTTAAGACCATATGGTGGTAAGGGAACTTATCAAGATTCCAAAGGTGAATACAAGATAGGTAGAATACCAAAAGATCTTTTCTTCTCAGGAAAAGGTTTAGTAGATAATCCAGCCAATAAAAGATCAGTAATAGTTTCTTATGGTTTTAGCGGGGCAAAGGCTTCACTAGACCAAGTTTTTTCGGAGAATAAAATGGAAGTTTCATTAGCACAATATAATGAATTAAAAGAAGAGTTAGCCAAGGTTAAAGAAGTTGCCAAGGCAGCTTCAGAGAAAGAAATTTCTGAACTAAAGACAGAAGTTGTTTCAGCCAAGGCTAGTGTAGATACCTTATCAAAAGAATCAGAAAATCTAAAATCTATTTCTGCTGAAAAGACCGAAAAGATTGCCTCATTAGAAGCCGCTGTTGCAGCTAAAGATGAAGAAATCAAGTCTTTAAAAGCTAAGAACGTAGAATTAGAAACCTCAATTAAATCTCAGGCCAGAGTCTCTGATTTAGTTTCAGTTGGTGTAGAATCAGCTAAGGCAGCCGAATTAGTTAAGAAGTTTAGCACAGCTTCTGATGAAATGTTTAATGAAGTAGTTGAACTTCATAAGACTAAGGCTAAATGTGACGACGAAATGAAAGAAAAGGGTAAAGAAGATAAGAAGGAAGATAAGAAGGAAGGTGCAAAGGCTGAAAGCTTAGATTTAGATAATCTAGAAACCAGTACTGCTTCTACTTTAAATCAAGATACCGATTCTTCTAGCCTTGAACTTTATGCTGCTAAAGCATCTGCCTGGATGTCAGAAGCATTAAAACAAAAGTCAACCAATTTAAAGAAATAAATTAATTTATAAATAATCGGAGATTTAAAAATGGCTTTAAAGAAAGATCGTTACTTACAAGACACGGCTGTAGAATACTTCATGAACGAAGTAGCTGCTAGAGGTGGTGTCGCTTCTTTATCAACCGGCGGCAGCGGTGCTGCTTTAGACAGTTCTGTAAACTTAGTTACATATTCAGCTAATCCATCTGGTAAGGTTCCTTTAGGCTTCTTACTTTGTGATATGGTTAACAAGGATTTAACTCAGACCCATTTAAACTACTTCAAAGAAGAAGTTCAAAAGGGTGGCAAGGTTACAATCCTTCGAAAAGGTTGGGTTGTTACAGACTTTATTTATCCTGGTGTTTCTCCTACTGCTGGACAAACAGCATATCTAGGTCACTCAGGATACTTACATAATTCACAAGTAATCGCTCAATGGCCTGTTGTCGGTCGATTCGACACATCCAAAGATGAAGAAGGTTACTGTAAAGTTTCAATCAATTTACCTTAATTATAAAATAGGATACTAAATAAATGTTAAAGAAACCAGATCAAGAAACATTAGGCTTAATGCGAGCCGCTGCTAGCAAAGATCCTTTAGTTAGGAGAGATGCTCAGTGGAAATTAGCTGAGGCTATGTCCTTACCATTACGAGATGGTATTTTATCAGGCAATATTACTGATGGGATTTTCCAACCATATGAATTACCATATGGTCAGAACCCTGAATTACCTATTGACCTTTTAAATCCAGGTGAAGAAGATGACTTTATTGCTTGGACCAATCCAGGTAACGGTCGAATTCCTGAGAAGCAAGTCGAATCAGATTACATCACTCTACAAACTTACGGTATTGCTTCTTCTGTAGATATGCTTTTACGCTATCTTCGAGATGCAAACTGGAATGTTATGGCTAGAGCCTTACAAGTGATGGAAGCTGGCTTTACTCGAAAGTTAAACAACGATGGTTGGTACACCCTATTAGGTGCTGCTGCTGACAGAAACATTCTTGTTTACGACGCCGACGCTGCTAACGGATTCTTCAGCAAGAGACTTGTTTCTCTTATGAAGGTTGTTATGGCACGAAACGGAGGTGGTAACGCTTCATCTCTTCGAAAACGACGATTAACCGACCTATATCTAAGTCCTGAAGCTCTAGAAGATATTCGAAACTGGGGATTAGATCAAGTTGACGAAATCACTCGTCGAGAAATTTATACCGCCGCTGATGGTGGAATTACCAGAATCTTCAGCGTAAACTTACACGAAGTTTATGAATTAGGTACTGGAAACCAATATCAGTTATTCTTCCAAAACCAATTATCAGGTACAATGCCAGCAGGCGACGTTGAAATCGTTCTTGGTATTGACGCAACTGGTGGAAACTTACTTATGCCAATGAGAGAAGATCTAGTAGTTGAAGTCGATGAAACCATGAGACGAGCACAAAAGATCGGCTGGTACGGTACTATGGAAGCTGGATTCGCAGTGCTAGATAACAGAGATGTTATTTTAGGCTCAATCTAATCGCTTAAATAAAACAAAACTGGGGAGAAAGAAATTTCTCCCTTTTTTTATTTCATGGCGTATAATTTATTATGAACACAATACTTATAATTATAAAAAATCTAATTTTTAATATAGAATTAGAATACACAGACGCTGATCTAATGAACATAGCTTTAATAGCTTCTATGTTTGTTCAAAAGGATTTTAGCTTTGACACTACTTATGATGTAAACTTAGTAGAACAAACTATAACCCCAGACTCAGATACTGATAGCGATTTTTGTTTAGCTGTTGCTATGAAATCTGCTATAATGATAGTTACTGGAGAATTAAGAGATTATGTTAATGGTGCTGTTAACGTAAAAGATGGACCATCCTCTATTGATCTAACTTCAAGAGTAGATAAAGTTAAAACTTATTTAGATATCTTACAATCAGACTATGCTAAAATGAGACTGTCAAATTCTCTTGGACAAGGAATAGGTTCTGCTGTTATTACTCCAACTTTAAATCCAAATATTTATCCAGATAGGTTTAATTAATGTTAAAACAACTTATAAGACAAATTCCTGGTTGGAAAGATATGATTCTAACCGAACTTACTGATTATTTAAATGTTGAAAATATTGAAGTAAAAGATGAACAACTTTATACTTGGGCTGGAATAGCTTTATTAGCTGGTCCCGTTAATGCTGAATATTTAAAGGTTGCCTTAGAACAAAATAATTTAAGCTGGGCAGTTCATCAATTAGGCGGAACAGGTCTACAACTTTCAAATCCCTTAATACAACAAGTTCTTTTATCTTTTCATCAAGCTGGTATACCAGGATGTTTAGAATTGGCTAATGTTGGTATTAAGAGAATTTCTATGTGGACTAAGGCTGGTGGAAAATATCCTATTTCTACCGATAAAGTTGATGAAGCTAGAAAAGAATTAATTATCGAAGAATTAAGAGAATCTAAATTAATGGAAGCTTCCAGAGAATATAATAAATTTTTAGATTTTATAAATTCTTGGGATGGAACTGGCGAAGAACCTAATTTAGTTGCTTTGAATGTAGGATAAAAATGGCTGATAAATGGGCAGTAGCTACAGGAAATTGGTCAAGTACCTCAACGTGGAATGATGGTACTTTGCCTCAAGTTGGAGATGATGTATATGCAGATGGATGGACCGTTACAATAAATCAAGATGTAACTGTTTTAAGTCTTAATACAACCCAGCGAAGCGGTGGCACGGCTGGTGGTGTGTTTCAGATTACTTCTGGAACATTCACTATCAATACCGGAACGGTAAATGCGGGGTCTTCTAACTGTTTGCGAACAGCCGGTGCGGCAGGGGCTGTTATTCTTAACGCTACAACTCTGAACGGTTCTAGTACTACTGCTAGTGCTCGGGCATTTTCTAACGAAACTTCAGGTGCTGCATCGCCGTCGGTTGTTAACTGTACGAACATCCTTGGCGGTAGCGCAACAAGTTCTCACGGTATTGCAGTCACGTCTGCTTCTTTACTTACCGTTAATTGCACGTTGTGCCAAGGCGGGTCTGGCTCGTCCTCTGCTGGGATTTCTGTTTCTTCATTTGCTGGTGGTGTTGTATTTACTGGTACTGCTAGGGGTGGTTCTAATGCAGGTTCTTCAGGGATAGCTAATGGTTCAGGGGCTGGATCACTGACTGTTAATGGCAACGCAGAAGGCGGTTCTAATGCAACTGCATACGGTGTTAATAACGCATCAACATCTACAGTTACATTAAATGGTATCGCTATTGCCTCAAACACAACTGAAGCAATCAACAACTCATCAACAGGAATTTTTACTATCAATAGGGCAGAATTTGCATCAAACGGAAAAAGTCCTTGGACAGGAGCTGGTAAGGTGTTTTTCTCTTTACCTACAGCAACACTATCAGTTGTAAATGCTTCTGGTACTAGCAGATTATTAGGAAGGATTAGTGGATAATGGCTGAGAGATGGGCGGTTGCAACTGGAAACTGGTCGAGCACGGCAACGTGGAATGGTGGGACCTTACCTACAGCAGCGGACGATGTTTACGCTAATGGTTTTACTGTTACTATTAACCAAGATGTTACTGTATTGAGTATTCGCACTACAGCAGGAACTACAGCAGTTGCTGGGGGAGGTTTTAGTATTACTTCAAATATTACAGTTAATGCCACTGGCTCTGGAATTATTTGTGGTAGTACTCAGGTTATTTCTTCTAATCCTGGAATAAATAATACTGCAACTATTAATAGTAATATTTTTGGTAGTACTACAGTATCTGGTTTTAAAGGTTCTATAACTCATACTTCTGGCTTATTAATAATTAATGGAAATTTAACATCAGGATCTTTATCTTCTTGTTTTGCTTTAAGAAATGCATCTTCTGGAAATGTTCAAATTAATGGGAATATTATAGGGGATTTTACATATTGTGTTTTGAATGCTAGTTCTGGGACTATAACTGTAACAGGTTTAGTGTATGGCGGAACTGGTTCAGCATCTTATGGTATAGATAATCAAGGTATTGGTATTATTAATATATCTGGAAATGTTAAAGGAGGTTCCGGAACAAATTCTTATGGAGTTCATAATAGCTCTACTGGAACCGTTAATATATCAGGTTTAGCTATTGGTTCTGATATGACTGGCGGTGTAGGTGTCAACAACGCTTCAACAGGTATAGTAACAGTAGGAGGTTTACAATTTGGTGCTCAGGGCTGGCCTCCATGTGCTGGAAATATAGTAGTAGCATCTCTTGACAATGCAAGAGCAACCTTGGAAGATTCAACTTTTGCTTTAAGAACCTTGTTTCCTGGAGGATATGAAAGATACGCAAGAGCCACAGGAAACTGGTCATCTTTATCTACTTGGGACTTTCAAAACAATTTACCACAAACTACCGATACAGTATTCGCAAATAACTATACAGTAACAATAAATCAAGATGTTAATGTTGTAAGTCTCAATACAACTTCCTCAACTGGTATTTCAGGAGGGGGACAATTTAGTTGTACTACAAATAGAACAATTACTTCTAATATTTTTACTGGAAATACACACTGTTTATCTATAGGAAGTAGTAGCCCTACAGTTATTTTTAATGGCAATGTTTATGGAAGTACAAATGGATCAGTAGCAGCTTTTGGTATTTTTTTAAGTACTGCAGGTTCTGGAAATCTTACAGTTAATGGAAATATTTTTGCCGGTAATAATACTAATTGCCACGGAGTAAGAGTAGACGGAAACTTTAATGTTCTTAATGTTAATGGAACAACAACAGGTGGTATAGCTGGATCTGGTACTGGATATGGAATTTCTGTTACTCTTAATGGAACTTTAACACATAACGGTTCTGTTTACGGCGGTACAGCATCTAATGGATATGGAATTTATTGTCAAGGTTCTGGAACTTCAAATATTAACGGAGATATCTTTGGAGGAAGTGGATCTAGTTCTATAGGATATTATTTAACAGGAACTAGAACTTCTACAATAAATGGGAATATATTTGGTGGATTAGGATCGAATGCCTGTGGTCTTTACAATATATCAAACAACGCAACGGTTAACGTAAACGGTCACGTTTATGGAGGAAGCGGAAGCACAGCATATGGAATAGCACATATTTCAAACTCACCAATTAGTATAAGTGGAAATGCTTATGGTGGATATCATTCTACTGCCTACGCACTACATAATTCTGCTTCTGCTGTTAGTGGAGCTATTTTACTAAGTGGAATAGCAATATCCTCAAATACTACTCCAGCACTTAACAATGAACAACCTTCTGGTTACATATCAATAGGTACAGCACAACATTCTCCTAGTGGAATGTCACCCTGGACTCAAAATGGTAAGATATTCTTTAGCCCATTATCTGTTACTAATTTTATAGTTAATAATTCTTCTGGTAATCAAACTACTTTAGGAAGGGTTGGTGGATAGTGGCAGAACGATGGGCGGTAGCGGCTGGTAACTGGTCTAGTACAGCCACCTGGAATGGTGGAACTTTGCCTACTTCGGCAGACGACGTTTATGCAAACGGTTTTGATGTTGCTATAAATCAGAATGTAAACGTTTTATCTCTTAGAACAACTGCCGGAACTACTGCTGTATCTGGAGGTAGATTTACAAGTGATATTAGTTCTACCATAACCGCCAATTTAATAGCTGGTGGAAACCATGTTGTTTGGGTTAGATCTGCTGGTAATAACTGTATAGTTAATGGTAATGTTTTTGGTTCTGATACCAGTACTGCTATTCATGGACTTGACTATAATCCAACAGCAGGAGGAAGTTTAACTATTAATGGTAATTTAACTGGTGGAGCTGCTACAAATGGTTTTGCGGTTAATTTACGTGGAACTGATCCAAATGCTCCCGTTACTATTAATGGTAATATTACTGGAGGTTCAGGCATTAATGCGGGTGGACTTCGTTTAAATGCTACGATAAATGTATCTATTGTTGGTTCTGTCACAGGCGGAACTAATGCTTCTAGCACTGGTTCAAATGGCATTCAAAATAACTTTGCTGGAACCGTAACAATTACTGGTAGTGTAACTGGCGGAGCTGGACTTACTGCACATGGGGTTCTTAATTCATCAACTGGAAGTGTTACAATTACAGGCTCAGCAATCGGTTCCGCAACAACTGGAGGGGTTGGTATTGCAAATCTATCAACCGGTATAGTCAACATAGGTTCAGCCCAATTTGGTTCTGAAGGTTGGCCCCCATACTCAGGAATAATATTCTTCTCTTCTTTAACAACCGCTAGAGTAACCGTAGAAGACACTTCCTTGGCAAATAGAACTTTGTTACCAAATGGATACATTAGATGGCCTGTATCTACAGGAAACTGGTCTAACCAATCAAACTGGGATTATGGTTTAAATCTACCCCAAAC
>JACCDR010604122.1_pt1 | contig 12163 bp, 20 predicted proteins | sample 7446431 | NCBI WGS metagenome assembly JACCDR01 (sample SAMN15323443, study PRJNA562643) | freshwater metagenome | isolation source: river surface water | place: USA:Blue River Watershed | collected 2017-08-17
ATCACCTTCGGTGATTTCGTTCCCGTCCACGTCATACCCAACAACATCGAAATGGCTCATTTTGTGTTCCTTTGAGAAAGTCAACCCTCAGATATGTCTAGTTGCAGGCCGCAAAACGGCCCGCGAAACGTTCCAGCGGGGGGGGTGAATCAGACCTGCGCTGCGATCCCGCTTACTTGCGGCGCGATATCCCCGAAAACACCCTCGTCGCCGGCCACTTTGCCGTCGCGGCCGAGCTGGTAGCCAGCCACGGCAGCGGCAGCCAAGGCGACATCCTTGAGGATCCCGCCACCCATTCCCCCGCGGCGCGAGAGGAAGTAGGCTGCGATGGCGATCGTTCCAGCTCTGCCGATCAGCGGCACAGTGGGGAGCGAGGGGAACGTCTTTTCGATGAAGCCGAGGGCAGCTCCGCCGATACCCGCTCCGAGGAGCGTTTTTTGGTTAACCCCGACATGCGCCGGCGCCGATCGGCGGCGGTGGTGCTTCTTCGGAGCGGAAGGCGCTCGCGGGGCGGTTACCCGGATGATGGGCGCGGGCGCGCGTACCGGTAACGCGCGCACGATCGCAGAGGTGGTCCTTGTCCGACGTCTGGCCATGGATCCATGGCAATGCGACCGCGGCCGAGGGCAAACAAAAAAGCACCGCCCAGGGGGGGGAAGCTCCCTTGACGGCGGGCCCGCTTTCGGGGGAGCCTACCCACGCGGCACCCGGTTAGCGGCCAGGTGCCACAACGGACCACCAACATCATGAGAACGACCTCATGCGCGGCAGCCGCAAGGCGACTCTAGCACCCCCCGGCGCGGTAGACCCTCGCCAATTGGCGTTCCCGGGCTTTTTTGAGCCTGTTGGGGGCCGGTTCGGTAGGGTTGTCGGCCAGTTCGAGGCGGGTTCGCCCCCTGTTCGGGCGGGTTCGGTGCCACTTCGCGGCCCGCTCGATTGTGTTGGTGAGCACCTGCCCGGCTCGAGCGTGCTGGTAGCTCGCACGCGAGCATTTTGGCGCTCGGCAGCACGCAAGGCGCGCCGCACATGACACAAAGCGCTGCGTTGTGGCTCGGCCCCGTCGCCGATGAAGCACGCAGCGCGTACGCGCGAGCTCGCGCCGCTGGATTGTCGCCCCTGCGTTCGCTGGTGGTCGGATCCATCGCGTCATTTCGGGAGTGCTGGGCGTTCCGCCGAAAGCTGGCGGAGCAGCATGGGTGCTCGGTGCGCACCGTGCAGCGGGCCATTTCCCAGGCGAAAGCCGAGGGTCTGATCGGCGTGGCTCGCGCCAAACCAGGCGAAAAGCCGCCGGGCGTCGATTCGGAAGTGCCTTGCGGCTGGTCGCATCGCTGGACGATCGGATGGGGCCAAGCCGGCGCGGTGGTGAAAGCCGCCGTAGAGGCCGCCCGCGCGCGTTGGATGATCCGCCAGACGATGCGCGCAGCATCGGCGCCACCCCCTCCCAGACCGCCGGAGCCGGCCGCTAGCAGCTCCGCGCGCCCGGTCACTCAACAAGGCGCGTCGAACGTTCGGCGACGTCGCTGGACCGCCGAGGAGCTCGACGCAGAGCTCGAACGGCTCGCGCCGGAGCAGCCACCACCAGAAGCTCACCCCCGGAACTAGCTCTTCCGGGGGGCCGCAAGCGCTTCCGCTGCCCTCGCGCAGCCGGGCGGAGCTCCGCGCGAAATCGTGGTGACGATCGGGGGGCGTGTGTGTCGCGGTAGCTACGGACAGCGGGCCGGGGTCCGTCTAGCATCTTCATGCGATGGCGGAAGCCGTTTTCGCCAGGTTGGAGCGTCCGCCCACGGGCCTAACTGTCCCTACCCCCCGGGCCATAGTGGCTCAGCAGAGATCCAGGCAAATCAAAAACCTAGATCTGATGCGTTAACCTCTCCTTGGGCGCGCAGCGCTCACCCCGCGGCGTTGCGAAAAGCGTGCTCGCGTTGCTCGCTGGTGTTGCGCGCTACCGCGCGCGTTTACGTTGGTCGCGCGGATATCGGGCCCGCAGAAGCGCAGATCCACGCACAAAACTGCAAGGCGGGCCCTCGGAAGGAGCTGAAAATGGTCGCGTGCTCGGGCGGCCGGCGCGGTATCCTGTGGCGGGTTGGCTTCCGCCGTCGCGTACATCCGAGTGAGCACGCGTGCGCAAAATCTCGCCCTTCAAAAGCGCGAGATAGCGCGAGCCGCCGCGCAGCGCGGCGACACGATCGGCACGTGGTTTGCGGACCAGGAAACCGGCCGCCACCTGGAACGCCCCGAGCTCGATCAGCTGCGCTCTGCCGTTCGGAGCGGCGACGTCGCCAAAATTTACGTGTGGCGAATCGACCGGCTGACCCGTTCGGGAATCCGCGACACGCTGGCGCTTCTCGATGAGTTCAAGCACCACGGGGCGAGGGTCGCGAGCGTAAGCGACGGCTTCTCTTTGGATGGGCCGGGGGCGGACGTGGTTTTGGCCGTAATCGCGTGGGCGGCGCAAATGGAGCGGGTGGCACTGGGCGAGCGGATCAGCGCCGCCAGGGAGCGCGTGGAAGCCGAGGGCGGCCGCTGGGGGCGGCCGCGGCGGGTGGATCCGTCGACTCTCGATTACGCTCGGCGCCTCCAGGGTGAAGGTCGCACCATTCGGCAGATCGCCGCTGCGGTGAAGGTCCCGAGGAGCACCATTGCCGCCGCGCTGTCCCAAAAAGGTAGGTACGCGGTCGCCTCGGATCGGGGCGCAAAAGACCCACTAGCCACCCCCGTCTGAGAAGTATACTTTCCGGACAACGGCGGCTCGGTCCCGTGGCTCACCAGACTCGCCCCCCCTCGCTGGTGAAGGGACCGAGCCGCCGAGATTTGCTTTTAGCGGAAGCAACTGCGGGGGGTGAAACCCGGGGAAACAAATGGATCTGCCTTCATTGGTTGAACACAACCGACTTGCGCAGCGTCGCGCGGCGCTGCGCGCCGCTCGAGCACGGGCCGAGCTCGCCGCGGCGCTGGCGCGCCTGTCTTCGCGCTTGGAGTCGCTGGGACGTTGGGTAGGGTGAGCGCGATGCAGCAGAGCGACCACGACACCGACCCACCGAGCACGCCCCTCGAGCCACCGTCACCCGAGGGGTTGTTGTTCGTTTCAACTGCCACTTACGCTCTGGGAAAGCAGATCGGATTTGAGCGTGCCAGTGCGGAGTTTCAGCGGCAGCTAGAGCAGCCGAACGCCAACTCGCTGCAATGCGTGCGCGTGATTGCCCGGCTGCGCGAGCTCGAACCGGTCGCGGTCTGGCACGATGCAAGCGCCACCTCGATCGGCAAGTCTCGTAGTCGAGCGTTCTTCGAGTTCCTTCGCTCCGGAGCGGACGTCTGGATCACAGTCGACGACGACGTCGAGGCCGACATGCAAACCCTTCGCTGGCTGCTCTCTGCGGTGCGCAGCTCGACGCCTCGCGTCTGTTTGGCGCCTTGCCTCACTCGTGGGAGCAACGTCGTCAACGTCGCGCTGCCGCGCGTTCGGCAGCCGGCAGACAGTCGCGAGCTCCCTGGGGGCGGCCGAACAATGCGAGTACTCGCCGGCGGCTTCGGGCTGGTGGCGATCTCGCGGCTTGCGGCGCAGACCATGGCCGAATTTTTTCCTCACCTCGGTTTCTTGGACGACGATCAGCAGCTCAAGCTCGCGGTGTTCCAAGAAATGCTCGCGCGCGAGCCGGAGGGGCACCATACATGGTGCGGCGAGGATGTGAGCTTTTGCCGTCGCGCGCAGCTCGCCGGCGTGCAAACAGAGTGTTTGCTCACCGGCTACACTGTGCACGACGGCCAAGCTCTCAAGCTGGCCGACGTCGAACACCTGGGCGAGATATCGCCTGGGGGGCGGGGTCTGCTGTGAGTGCCTCGCGGCGCTTCCGACGGCAGCAGGAAAGCCGGGTAGTTGTCGTGTCTGTCACTGGGCATTTGGCGACAGAGGCGAAGCTCTCAACGATGCGCGATCCGTACCCGCCCGAGGACTACTTAGACGACGCGGAGCTGTTGGGCATTACCGCGGCTGAGTGGATGACAGCGCACGAGGGCGTCGAATTGCTGCTCGGGTTGCCGAAGGATTTTGCAGACGAGGTGCCTTTCGGCATGCTCAGCGACTTTCACGCCTGGGCTGGCAACGATGAGACGAGAAACTTTCTCCGCGCCATCGATGACGCCACGGGGGGCCGCTGCACGCAGATGCAATTCAAGTTGGCGGTCTGGCCGGTGTTCGTTCGCAAGGTCTGCGTGAGCGGCCAGCCGGGGCAATCGTGATCGCCGGGTGGTGCAAGGCGGTTCAGGTGGTCGACGGCGCCGTGCTCGACACCTGCGTCGCGCTGCGTGCTCGTGGGTGTCCGTTGGCGCTCTGCCGGTGGTGCGAGGGATACGCCAAGCTCAGCGCCGCGGCGGTCAACGAAGCTTGGCGCGGCATGTTCCGCGAATCGCGTGAACGCGGTCGCTGATTTGTTGCTGGCAGTGCTAGCAACGTTGATCTGGAGGCTTGGGCGATGAAGACGGTTCACGAGGCACGCGCGGAGCTGGCGCGGTACGAGCGGCAGGTGGAGCAGCTCCGCGCGACTGCGCGCGAAGCCGTCGACGAGCTCGAACGGGCCAGCGTCGAGCTCGGTGGCATTCGGGCCCGCGTGGCCATGCTCGAACGGCTGGCCGCGGCAGCGACGGCCAGCAAGGCCGGCTAAGAAACGAGCTCGTCGAGCGCGGCGGCAGTGTCCACGATCGGATAGAGCAGCTCGAGCAGCTCGCCGGCGGCGCCGGTCACGTCGTCGGCAAACTGCGTTTCGATCGCCTGCTGGACCGCCGAAAAAAACTGCTCGTAGGACGGGAACTGTTCCAGAAATTGCACCGTTGCCCGAACCTGCGCTTTGTTGGCCTTGCCGCTCATGGATCCAACCTCCTAAAAAGGCACGTCGCCGGCGGCGAGCCGCCCACGTCGACGAGAGAGTCGCTCGGCCTGTTCAAAAAGGCACGTCGCCGGCGGCGAGCCGCCCACGTCGACGAGAGAGTCGCTCGGCCTGTTCATGCTCCGCGATCATCTGTGCGAGCTCGCGTTCCGCGTTCTGGCTTTGGATTGCGTACACTTCCTCGACGTTCTCCTCGGCCCACTGCAAAAACGCCTCGGTGCGCGACTTGCGAGCGGTCGGCTTGATGTGGCGTTTGACAGTGTTCCAAACGCTCTGCATCGCCTCTGGCAGGTTGTTGGCCACTTCCTCGTCGCTCTCTTGCTGGCGCTCCCTCGAGCTCGAGCGGGCCCGCACGACGCCGCGGCCGCGGCGATCGGCAGTCCGGAGCAGGCGATCGATCTCGCGTTCCTCGGCCGCCTCGGAGAGCCCAGCAACGATCGCTTGCGCGCCGCTCTCCTTTGCTCGAGCAACGCGGTTGCCGCACACGGTGCGGAGCTTCTCGCGTGCCACCTTGCACTGAGTCTTGACGCCGGCGATTGCCTCGCGGCGCTTCGCTCGGGCGTCCTTGATCAGCGCGCGGAGCGCCTTCAGACGCTCGGCAAGTTTCTTGCGGCGGTCGCGTTCGATTTCGGCGAGCAGTGCCTTTTTGTTGAGTGCTGGCATGGGGTCTACCGTTTGCAGACGTTGGCGAGCTTGCTGAGCTCCGGAGCGACGGCATCGCGGTAGCGCCGGAGCTCGCCGAGCTCGCGTTCGGTCGAGACTAGGCGCGTGCCCGCCGCGGCCAGCAGCGCGGCCACGAACGCGATCGGCACGTTCACGCGCCACCCGGCCGCCTTGACGGTCACTGTGCCGGGTGGCGTGCTGATGACGATGGGGGGCGGCGGAAGGTCGTTCACGGTCGCGCTGGCGCGGCCGCGGCGGCGCCGAGCGGCGGGCCCTCCACCTTGCTCTCGTCGCCGGCGTCCGGGTCCTCGATCGGCGCTTCCTCGAGCGCTGAGCGCACCTGGGCGAGGTCGAGCTCGGCGGCTTGCAGCTTCTCGCGTAGCGCCTCGTTCTCTCGCTCGAGCGAGGCGATCCGGAGCGCCGAGCCCTCCACCTGCGAACGGAGCTCGAACACCTCAGCGCTGAGCTCTTCGCTTCCGGGTGGTGGTGGCCGATCGGTTGTCCGCTCGGAACGGCCTACAGGTGAAAACGCGAGCTCGCGATCCAGGTTCTTGGCGTTCTGCTGCACGCCCGGCAGGCATCCCTGGCAGCACGCGCCGGTTTGTCCCCACGGCCACGCGTAGCGAAAGGCAGCCGGCTCGGAGCAGTTTGGTTGAGTGCATTGCATTGGTGGTTCCTCCTGGTGGTCAGCGCCGAGCTCGGCGCCCGCTGCCGCCGCTGGCGGCTTGGCCAAGTATCCACGCAGCACCGAGAAAGAGAGCCAGCGGGGCGAGGCCTGCGAGGGCGAAGCCGGTGAAAATGGATGTATCAAACAAGGGTTCAGGGGCCGGATTGGCATCGACGTCGCTCCGTTTGGTGACGCTCGAGCTCGCGATCGTCGGAGCTCCGAATTCGAGCTCGGCCCACGGCATGGTTTTACCCGCGGGCACGTCCCAGAGGATCCAAAACGTCTCCTTGCCCGTCGGGTCTCCTTCGCTTGCGACGTAGCGGCAGCGGCCCGCCTTCTCCTGCGTCGCCAGCCACGCAAGCGCCTGGTCCACGTTCCGATCGGTGAAGTTTTGCCAGTAGCGTCCCTGGGGGAGGATCGGGCCGCGCTGCAGCTTAAACGCCATGTCACTCACTCCGTTGGGTCGGCAGCGGTTCGAACTTCACGACCGCACTAAGCGCCTCTGCGCGCTGCTTGATCGCCGGCTGGCACTCTTCGCAGCATGGCTCGCTTGTGCTGCCGCTCCGCCACTCGTGCACGGCGAGCGCCGTGGCCGGGCGCAGACAGCCCGGCCACTTGCAGCGCGTGCGCTTGACGGGAGAAAGCCGCTCGGTCACTCGGCTAGCTCGCGCACACGCGTTTCGCGCGGCCCGCCTGTGCCGAAAACTTGCGTTGTAAGACCAGCATTGATCTGCCAGTCGAGCGAGGCTTTGAGCGCGGTGGCATCGGTGAAGCGCTCGAAAGTTGACAGCGCAGGATCCGGCGCGCCCTCTGCGCTCTTGAACACCGGGACCCATTGATCGACTGGCTGCTCTTCGTTCCACGGGGGGTTCACTTCGACGATCCAAGACATGGCGTTGTTTCTTTCAGGTGAAATAGCCGCACAGGTCGACATTGATTGCGCGGTTTGCAGCGGTGTCGGTTCCGCCGCTCTGGGAGATCTTGATTCCGACGTTGTCGCCCGTCGCGAAGTTGATCGGCATGCCGGTGGTGATGTCGATGTTTGGGGTTTGGCCGGCGAGCACGGTCCAGGTGCAAGCGGTGTCCACGCCGTTAACCTGAAGCGTGTACGTCAGCGAGTCGGTCACCATCGCGATGCCTTGTTTGTACCGAATGCGCGTCATCGTGCCGGCGCGCCCAAACACCCGTTGCCCTTGCTGCGCGACCGTGACCGAGGCTTGTCCGCCGGTGTTGGTGAGGAGGTAGCGCAGCGTAATGCCGCCCGGGCAGTTGCCGAGGTTCCAGATCTGAAGGCTGGTTTCGAACGTGGCGAGCGTGTTGAGCGCGGCGGTAACAGTGGCGCCGGCGACGCTGCTCGAGTTGGTGACCTGCGTGGAGTTGTAATCGCCGTTTGCAGCGAGGACGGCGCCGGCGCGGCCGAACCCGCTAGAAACGCCGGTCGTCAGACTAGCGATCAGACCCGCCAGCGTGTTGAGTGCTGCGGTGACGGTTGCGCCGGCGACGCCGCTCGAGTTCGTCACCTGCGTGGAGTTGTAATCGCCGTTGGCGGCAACGACGGCGCCCACCCGGCCGAAGACACTCAGCACGCCAGCGGCGATCGTGCCGGCGAGGGAGTTGAGCGCGTTGCTAACGTTAGCGCCGGGCACTGCGCTTGCGTTGGCCACGTCGCTCGAGTCAAGCGACGTGATCGCCGAAGAGAGATTGTCCAGCGCGTCCGAGCAGCTCGCGCCGGGCACACCGCTCGCGTTGTCGACTTGGTCTGAGTCGTAGTCGCCAGAAGCGGCAACGACGGCGCCGGTGCGCCCGAAGACGCTAGCAACCGCGCCACCTCCGCCCGCGTTCAGGGTGTCGAGCGCATCGGCGACGGTCGCGCCGGCAACTCCGCTCGTGTTGGTGACTTCGCTCGCGTCGTAGTCGCCGGCGGCGGCAACGACGGCGCCGGTGCGCCCGAAGACGCTCGACACCGGGACCGGCCCGGTGCTCGCCGGCGCCGTCTTCACCTCGATGCTGCCGAGGCTGTCGGTAGTGATGCCGAAGCCTTGCCCCTCCGGCATGTCAACGACGAGAACGGTGGGAGTGCTCAAGGGTCGACCCTCCAGAAAATGTCTACGAACATTTGGAAGTCACCCGTTGTGCTCGCGCTCGGGTTGTAGACCAACACGCTGACAGTCCAGAGGCCGGCCTCAGTGATGCCCCCGGGCACCGCTCCAATCACGCCAACCCCCACGTCGCCAAAACCAAAATCAACCATCGTGGCGGGGTTGGCCCAACAACGCAGAGAGGGAAGGCCCTCCGTTCCGGGCAGCTCAACCGGATAGATGATGTTGACGCCGTTGGTGCGGGGGATCGTGAGTAGCGCGCTGTGGACCTCGACGCGCGCCACGCCGCTTTCCCCGCCGCTGACCTCCTGGACGATCGCCTCCATGGATCCGGCGTTGTCGGTGGTTATCGAAACGCGCGTGCCGGCGGGGGAGTCGTCAACCGTGAGGCAATTAGGCATTAGGCACCTCTGAGCGAATTCGGTCGAGCTGCGCGCGGTGCTGGGCGAAGCCAGAGCCGGCGCCGGTGCGACCTAGACGCGTCTCCAAATCCGAGAGGGTGATCGTCCCCTTGCCGTTCGAGTCCAGCGCTTTGTTCGCCTCGTAGAAGCGCGCTTGTGCGGGGTTGTCGCGCGCGTAAATGACCTCGCTTCGCTTCTGGGCTGCGAGCGGCGAAAGGTTCATGCGCCAGATCTCGCCGGGGGTCTGCGGGGCGTGGCCGATCGCGTTGATCTGCACCTGGACGCACTTGCGCGCGATCGGTAGCTGATCTGCCACGCTGAGCAGGCAGTAGTCCGGCGGGTTGCCGTGGTAGCCGGCGAGGCGGAGCAACGGCCCTTGTGCTTGGTTGATGCCCCAAGCCGCTCCGGACGTGGCTTGCGGATCTAGACCGCTCTCCGCGTAGAACATGAGAAGCAGGTGCTCGAGCGGGATTCCGCACCCTCGGAAGAGCGACACGAACTGCCGCATTTCGTCGTCGCTCCAGCTGAAGCCAGGGCGCGGCAGCCGGCGCCCTGGCTTCAGCGATGAACCTCCGATCGAAAAGAGCATGAGAGCCCCCAGTACGAGCAACGCGACGTCAAGCCGCTTGGCCACGAGTCAGAGCGGCCCACGTATTTGGGCCGACCACGCCGTCGGGAGTGAGTCCGTGCGAGCGCTGGAACGCGATCACCGCGGCTTTGGTGTTCGGTCCGAACTTCCCATCGGCGGCGATGCCGAGGAGTTGTTGTGCTCGAACGACCGCCGGCCCGCTGGCGCCTTGGCGGAGAACGGCCGTGCCGTTCGGTGCCGTGCTGATTGGAGGGGCCGCCGCCGGCGCTGGCGTCGCTTTCACGAGCACCACCGCGCCGGCCGGGGCGACGGAGGGCGAGCGAGGGAGCAACGACGTGGGGGCCGGCAGAGGGGCGGCGTTTGGCCGGGGGCGCCAGGCCGTCACCCCTCGCAAGCCGGTCGCGGTCTTGCTGGCCTGGTACGTCACCCAACGGCCGGCAGTCTGCTCGGTGTGCGTCTGACCGGCCCGCCCCGAGCTCCAAAGCGTCGGCAGCAGCTGGTTAGCGCGAGCCACCACCGGCGCCGGCGGCGGGTTGTCGAGCTCCCAGCCGCCGGGGAACGGCGGCAACCCGCTCGGCATGGCTTGCGGCCATGGAGGCGGAACGCTCTGCGCCTGGGTCTGCACCCGCGCGGCCTTCGCGGCAGCGGCGGCAGCTTCGGCGGCCTTGCGCGCCGCTTCGGCTTGCGCCTGCGCGGTCTGCTGCTGGCGTGCCAGCTCAGCCGCTCGGCGCGCTTCCTCGGCCTTGCGCGCCGCTTCGTCGGCAGCCTGCGAGGTGTTCGAGGGAGGGATCGGAGCCGGCCTCGGCGGAGCGCTCGGCGACTCCTCCGAAAACTTCTTGTAGAGCAACAACAGAACTAAAAGTGAGAGTGTTCCCATTGGTTCACGCCTTCGCGCCGCTGGCGCCGTTGCTGCTGCCGTTGCTGTGTCCGTTTGCCTTTGCTGGCGCTGCTGGCGCCGGCGCTGCCGCGCCGGTACCGAACAGGCCGCCCGCGAACGCTTGAATCATCGCGCTAAGCGGGTCGCTTTGCTCGGGGAGCTGACCGCCGGCAGCTTCAACGCGTTCCTCGAGGTCTCGGATCTGATGCTTGTAAATCAGCTCTCGCGCGCGGTCCGCGGCTTCGCTGCGCTGGTTCATCGCATCAAATAGCGAGACGATGCGCTCGAACGCGACTTCGGTGGAGTGCCGATAGGCTTCCGCCAAGTGTCGCGCAAACTCTGCAAACAAAGCGTGCTCGGGAGCGACGGCGCCAACCGATCGCGCGGGTACGCTCGGCGCGCTGGTGGGGCGTTCGGCTTCGTCTGCCGGTCGAGTCGCGCGCAAAAGTTTGCCGTTGGTGTCGAGTGCCTCGATAACCTCCGGCTCGAGCGCCTCGACGCTCTCAGCGACTTGCGCCCACGACTGCGAACCGATCTCGAGTTCGTGATCGGCGCCGTCGGCGCTGCGAACGCGCAGCGTTGCCGGCCGCGGCTGCCGCAGAAGCCACGCTCTGATTTCTCGAGCGCTCACCCCTCACCCCCGTTGAAGATCGGCGGTGTGCGATACCACTCGGGGCGGATGTGCGTGCGCGGGGCGAAGTAGGCGGCCACAGCGACTTTGACCGTGCTGGTGTTCGACGGAACCGAGCCCTGGAAATAGCCACGCGCCAGGCACTGAATCTGCTGCGCTGGCAGCCATTCGATCACGTTGGGGCCCGTGCGGTTGAGATTCTCGGCCGGCGCCTCGACGCTGGTGCACATGAGAGACCGGCTCGGAACGATCAGCTGGAGCGCGGTCCAATCGAAAAACTGAAACTGCTCGAGCTCGCTCGTCGAGCGGCCGGCGCCGATGCCAAGCGAGATCTCCACGCGCATAGCGTTACCGGGGAGCACACCCTCGACTCCGATCAGCTGCGCAGAGAGAAAGAAAGACCAAGTCTCGGGCCGGCCGTAGTTGATAGAAGCGAGCTGCGGCGCCTCGACCACCCGACCACTCCCGGGGATGTCCAAATATTGGGTTGAGCCCCAGACGTGCCAGGGAGGTATGCCGCGCGCTTGCCTGCTCATGGTGTTGTTTTCTCCAGCGCAGCCGATCGCAGCGCCGCCCACCAGGAGCAAGCGACGCCGCGAAAGGCGGGGCCTCATCCGAAGCCGAACGGAAGAACGCCGCCACCCTGAGCGCCGGCGAACGGGTTGAACGCGAATTGTGCTTGGCCCTGTCCCTGGCCTTCGTACGCGATCGGCTGTGGTGGCTGCTGCTGGTGCTGCTGGCCTCCGCCGAACGGGTTTGGAAAGCCTTGCGGCATCTGCGGAACGACGCCCGGCGCGAACGACTGCACAGCGCCGAACGCCGTGCGGCCGAAGTCCGCCAGATTCTTCGGCGGACCCTTCGCCAGGATATCGATCGCGCTGTTCGCGAGCTGGCCGTAAATCGGAACCATCTTCAGCGCGCCGGCGAACGGCTTGAGGCCTTTGGCGAGCGGTTGAACGGCCCGCATGTGGCTAGTGATGGGCGACGTGAAGACGTTCCCGAAGCTCTTCAACGACGGCTTTTTGATGAAAGCCGCTGTTGCGGTGAACGGCGAAACCGCCGCTTTGCTGATGCCCTTGATCATCCGCCCGAAGAACGAGCCGACCACCTGCGCGGCCGCGTGCGCGTTCTCGTCGCCGTACAGGTGCGAGAGCTCGTCGTAGTGCATGCCCTGGACCGCGTCAGCAATTGCGCTCAAACGGTCGATGTGGTCCGGGTGGCCGAGGCCTGAGGCTTCGGCGAGCTCGAGCATGTTGTCGATCGCGCCAACGAGCGCGGTGCTTGCGACTGGCGCCGTGTGTAGCGTCGTCATCGCGATATCAGCGGCGCTGGGAGCGTCGCTCAAGTGCTCGCGCC
>JACCDR011496064.1_pt1 | contig 12161 bp, 10 predicted proteins | sample 7446431 | NCBI WGS metagenome assembly JACCDR01 (sample SAMN15323443, study PRJNA562643) | freshwater metagenome | isolation source: river surface water | place: USA:Blue River Watershed | collected 2017-08-17
GACACGGACACGTTACTTAGGCGTGGCCTTGGAGAGGCTCGGGGCCGTGAGTTCATCGAGGGAGAGCGCGCTCGTCGAGAGAGTCACGGACAGGCTCTTGAAGCGTTTCTTTCAAGCGCCGAAGCCCCCGCTACAATCCTTGGCGAACGATACGACGACAGCGTACAGGCTGGAGCCATCCACGGGGTTCTCTCCGAAGCGCGAAAGATAGAGCTCGACCAGAGGGAGTTGCTCCACCCGGCGCCCACCCGAGTCCCGGAGCCCTACGTCCGTAGGCCCGATGAGGACATCCACTCGATGAAGACGCCCCACTCGCCGATGGGGTGAGTCACTCGCCGACGATGAACGCAAAGTCCGCGTCGGTGAGCTCCGGCACGTAGGCGGTGTTCGTGGCGTTCACGCGACCGTGGGCGCACATGACGTGCTGCCCCGGACCCTCGCACTCGAGGTGGCCGTTCTCCCCGCGCAGGAGGTGGCCAAGCGCGTGGATCTTGACGAATTGCGCCTGCTCGGCGGTCAGGTCGTCGCGCATCACGATGGCGCGGCCAGCGTGGTCGACCACTTCGAGCGACCGGGGGCTGCAGGGTGCCCCCTCGAGTTCGGCGCAGCGCACCAGGTAGGCGTCCACGGGCAACACCTCCACGTGCGTACCCTCTGCCACCGGTAGGCCCCAGGCCTGCTGGGCCGCATAGAGGGGGTGACCCTCCGGGAGCCAGACGTCGGCGCTGCTCTCCGCGGGGGCGGCACAAGCAACGGCGAGCAGCGCGAACACCCAGCGGACCATGCTCCTCTGAACGGCGTCTCGCCGGGCACCTTGAGAGGCGTGGCCTTTCGGCCGGAGGTGGGTACAATGTGACCCACCTTGGCGCGCATCACCATCCCCTTTGGCGTCGGCGTGCGTGAGGACGTGGACCCCCGCGTGATGCCGGACGGGGCGCTCAAGCGGGTGGAGAACCTCCGCCTCGAGCGAGAGGGGCGGCTGGTGCTCCGAAGGGGGTACACCGCCCGGGCGCTGTCGACCCCCACGGTGAGCGCGGTGAGCACGTTCACCCCGACGGACCTCTGCTCCTACAACGGCCGCCTGCTGGCGCTGGGCTGCTCGTCGGCGCTCTCCACCAAGTCGCCGCGGGACGTCTATGAGCTGGTCAACTCCAGCCTGTTCCAGTGGCGGCCCACCGATGGCGAGCATGAGCCGCGGCTCTGCCCGGTCACGGGTGTGCGCGACGTGGGCCGCGTGCCGGCCCAGGTGGACAGCATCGCCGTGTACGACGTGGGCGCGGGGGGCGGGCTCGTGTGCATGGCTTGGCAGACCGTCACGGTAGCACAGACGGTGGTCCACATCTTCAATCCGGACACGGACACGACCGTCCTTCTCGGCGCCGTGAGCGGCATGTCCAGGCCCCGCGTCGTCGCCGTGGGCAGCGTGTTCTTTGTCATGGGCATCGTGGGCACCACCTACGCGCTCTATCGATTCGACAAGGCGACCGACAACGCGCTCACGCCGCTCACGGACGTCTTTGCCGCGGGCGGCGCCATCAGCATCTCGGACGCCACGGTGTCAGAGGACGGCAGCGGCTTCATCGTCGGCATCGCGCGCAACGCCACCCCGGCGGTCACGCTCGCGCTCTGCAGCTCCGCCGGCGCCGTCACGTCTACCATCACGGGTCCCGCGGTGTCGCTCGCGCGCATGGCGGTGTTTCGCCAGTCGGCGCGGGTGCACCTGGTCGCGTGCGAGTCCGGCGATGGCCACGCCGACCTCTACACCTACACGGCCGCGGGCGCGCTGGAGAACACCACGCTCGACCTCGCGAGCGGCGCCGTCATCGCGCGCCAGCCGGGGCTCTGCATCACCGGCACCCAGAGCGACCTCTGCATCCTGCTCAACAACAACGCCAACGACCTGCTCTACATGGTCCGCGTCGACCCCTCCACGCACGGCAGTTTCAGCGACCGGTCCTGGCACCGTGTGCATAGCGCCACCAAGCCCGCGCAGACCCCGCAGAGCGAGGCCTTCGGCGGGACGTTTATTGACAGCACCTCCACGCTGGCCAACTTCATCGGCATCGTTGGCCGCGCTCAGTCGACGGCGACGGAGATGGTCGCGGTTGCCACCGATCCAGCACTCGCGGCGGAGCCCAATAGCCTGCACGCCCCCCACCTGGCGAAAGACGTCTCCACGGGCAAATACTACTGGCCAAAGTTTGTGCGGGACGGCGACGGGCGCAGCAACCCCGTGGTGAGTGAGTTGCTCATCGACGACAGCGGCCGGCGCCAGGTCGCTGTCGTGGACAACTCGCTCTATCTCTCCGGGGGAGCCCCGCAGATCTTCGCGGGTCGGCAGGTGGTGGAGGCGGGGTTCCTCAACCGACCCGTCATCGTGAGCGCGACACCGAGCAACGGCGCAGGCTCCCTCACCAACGGCGCGCTCTACGTCGTGTGCGCGACCTACGAGTGGTACGACGAGCAGGGGCGGTTCCACACGAGCGAGCCGAGCGACATAACCGAGGTCACCATGGGCGGCAGCGATGACACCCTCACGGTGGTGGTCACGGGTCCGCTCAGTGCGCGGTGCAACGCCACCAATCAGGCCTACGGCGGCGCCGTCAAGATCGTGGTCTGGCGCTCGCTTGCCGCGCCCGATAAGCAACTCCTCCGCGACAGCACGGCCACGGTCAGCCCTGGCACGTTCGGCGCCACGAGCACGTTTGTGCTCACGCAGGCCGATATCTCGCTCGAGGATGAGGCCATCCTCTATACCCAAGGCGCGAGCGGGGCGCGAAGCGGCCCCAACGCCTTCACGCCGCCGCGCCCCTGCCGCTACCTCTACGCGAGTGGCGATCGTCTCACGCTCGGCGGTCTGCCCCAGGACGCGCAGATCCAGGAGAGCCGAGCCGCTTTTCCGAGCGAGCCCATCACCTGGGCTGCAAACCTCGGCGGGCTCGCCTCTGCCCCCGAGCGCGTGCTCGCGGTGTTGAGACTGGACGAGCGGCGGCTCACCCTCACTGCTCGGGGCATCTTCGAGTACACGGGCGAGGGCCTGGACATCAACGGCGTCGGCGACCTCGGCTCCCCCCGTCGGCTGCCTTCTCCCGGGGGGCTCCACGGCGGGGCCGACGGCTGGCGCAGCATCGTCGAGACGGCGATCGGCATCTTCTTTCAGCTCTCCGCCGACAGCATCTTTCTCATCCCCCGGGGCGGAGGGGCTCCCGTGTTCATCGGGGCTCCGGTGCAGACGACGCTGTCGAGCTACCCGGTCATCACGAGCGCGACGTACCTCAAGACCGAGCAGCTCGTGTGCTTCACCTGCAACGACTCGGGCGCGACCGACAGCGTGATCCTCGTCTACGACCTCTCCGCTCAGCAGTGGTTCGTCGACACCGAGTCGAGCGCGCTCCTCGCATCGTGCGAGTACCAGGGACGGCTGGTGCTCCTCCGAGCGAACAACACCATCGAGTTCCAGGACACCGCGCTACCTCCGGCCTCGTTCATCACCCCGGTCATCGAGACGGGCACGATCTACCCCTTCAGCAAGGGCGGCCAGGGGCAGATCGACGAGATCCAGCTCTACGCGGAGTTCCTCGGGGCGTGCAATGTCATCTGCTCGCTCAGCTACGACGATGGCGCGAACTACACGGCGCTCGCGACCAAGGCGGTTTCGAGCGCGAGCCTTTTGCCCATCAAGTGGGGGCCCCAGGCGATGAGGGGCGACCGGGTGCGGCTCCGGTTCACGACCACCGACCTCTCAGGCTCGACGGCGCAGCTCGCCTGGCAGTTTTGCACCATCGACTTCACCGCGCACAACAGAAGCGCGCTCCGCAACGCAAACCAGAAGGGCTAGCACCATGGGCGTCTTCGACATCGTCAACCACGTTACCGGCGGCCAGGCGCAGGAGTTCGTCAACCAGGTGGGCGCGAGCACCCAGGCCACGGCCAACCTGAAGACGCTCGACCCGTCCTATGGGGGCGGCGCCACACAGCCGAATCCCGCGTGGGCGGCGTGGGACCAGAAGCGGCAGAAGTTCGAGGCGGACATCCGCGCGATGTCGGGCAACCCGCAGTACGCGAGCCAGCTCAAGTACACGCAGCAGATGCTCGCCGACCACATGGCGCAGCAGCCGCCGCAGACGATCAACACGCAACTCGGCCAGGACGTGCAAGCCGTGCAGGACGCCGGCAACGCTGCCGCGGGGCGCCTGCAGAACGCCGCGCAGACCGCTCAGATTACCGGCACCGACGCCGCGGTGCGCGGCCACCAAGCGGCGGCCGCGGCAGGCGCTCAGGCAGCGCAGGTGCAGAACCGGGGAGCCCCGACCCTTCAGGGCGCGGACGCGGCCCGGACGGCCCAGGCCGACGCGCTCGGGGCGGCCAAGGCCTTCGACCCAAACCTCGCCGGGGTTGCCAATCTGCGCAAGGCCGGCACCGGAGGGGCCGACGCGATCACGGGGGCAGGAGCGGCGGCCGCGGGCAGACTGGACGCGTTCCAGGCCTCCCGAGAGGGGGTCAATGCCCTGCAGCAATTCGCGAAGGGGCCGACGGGGCCGAGCGCGGCGGAGGCCCTGCTTCGGCTCCAGGCGGCACGCGACAAGGCCGCGGCCATCTCCCGGGCGCGCTCCGTCCGCGGGGGCCCAGGCGCGGTGGCAGAGGCGATGAAAGTCGCCCAAGCGGAGGGGTCGGCGATGGCGGCCGACACCCGGGGGCAGATGGCCGTCACCCGCGCTCAGGAGGCCGCGCAGATCCGCGGGGAGAACCTGCAGGCCACCTCTACTGCAGCCCAGCTCATCGGGCAGAACGAGGCCCAGCGGCTTCAAGCGGCGCAAGCCTCGGGACAGCTCGGCGTGCAGGCGGCGACGGCCGCGGGGCAGCTGAACGTCGGCGCCCAGCAGGCGGTGACGCAAGCCCAGCTCGAGGCGTCCGGGCAGGAGCTCCAGGCGGTCGGGCTCCAGCAGCAGGGGGCCAACGCGATGCGCACGGGGGACATCGAGGTGGCCAAGGCCAACCTCGGCGCCGAGTTGCAGACCATGGGCATGAACGACGAGCAGGTGCGATTCTTCTCCGGGCTCGCCGAGCAGGCTCGACAGGCGGGCATCCAGGCCAATCTACAAGCCCAGCAGCTCGGCATCACCGGCGAGACGGCGGCCGCGACCGTGGCGCTGCAGGCAGGGCAGCAAGCCTGGCAGATGATGACCACCGAGCAGCAGATGCAGCTCACCCGGATGGGCATCGAGCGCGGGGTCATCACCGCCAACCAGCAGAACCAGCAGGCGCAGAGCCAGCAGAGCATGCAGTTCCTCGGCACGCTCTTGATGGCGGGCGCCAGCGTCGCCTCCGATCGCCGAGCCAAGCGCGACATCAAGAAGGCCAAGAGCATGGCCGAGGCCCTCCGAAAGACCCCCGGCAGTCACTACCGCTACAAAGACGGCAAGCACGGCAAGGGCGAGCACACCGGACCCATGGCGCAAGACCTGGAGAAGACCCGCGAGTTCCGATCGGCCGTGGTCGAGCGGGGCGGCATCAAGACGGTCGACACCGGGCGCCTGACGATGGCCCACCACGCGGCGCTCTCTGACCTCCAGCGGCAGATCGACCGGCTCGAAAAGCTCGGTCGCAAGGGCAAGGGAGCGGCAGCCTGATGGCGGGCACTCCGATTCGCTTCACGCCCCTCGCGGGCATCCCCGACGCCGACGCGCGCGGCATCGGCGACTTCACCTTTGACGACGGCACCGTGATGCCGGGGGAGGACCCGGAGCTCGCCGACCTCGTCCGGAGCTACCAGGACACCCTGCCGCAGATGCAGGCGATGCCGGACCAGCGCTTGGCCATGAACGACCCCGCCTCGGGCGCCCCGGGCCTGCCGGGGATGGATCCGTCCGGGCTCACTGCGCAGGACTTCGGGGCCACGACCCCGGGCGCCGAGATGCCGGGCATGTCGACCACCCCGGCGATCGCGCAGGACTTCCTCCAGAACGCCGCGCCCGCGGGCACCGTGCCGATGACCCCCGAGCCCGCCCCGTTGCCGGGGCCACCGTCAGACGCCGCGCGCGCCGCAGACCTGCACCGGATGGCGGCCGCTCAGGCCCTCAAAGGCCAGTACGTCCCGGGCCAGAAAGCGGGCTGGGTCGAGCAGAGCCGCTCAGGAGCCCTGCCCCAGGAGATGGCGCAGCGGCAACTCGGCGAGCAGCAGCAGGCCCAGCAAGACGTCCTCACCGCAACCCAGGAGCGGATGCAGGCGGAGGCCGACCTGAAGCGCAAGGCCGCGCTCGACGAGGCGATGCGGATCACCGTCCAGAAGGAGGCCCAGCAGCGGGCCGCGGAAGAGGCTGAGGAGCGCCAGAGACGGCTGAGAGCGGAGCGCAAGCGCATCAACGACGAGCCCATCGATCAGAGCTACGCGCAGGGCAACGGCTTCCGGCAGGCCCTGGGCTTCCTCGGTGCGGCCTTCCTCGGGGCGACGGGGAGCGACGCGGGGCTGCGGATGATCGAGGCCAACATCGAGGGGCACGCGCGCCAGCAGCTCCAGATCCGCGGCAGCCGGCTCAATGCCTTGGCGGAAGAGCTCGGCAGCGAGGAGCAGGCCATCGCGGGGGCCAAGGCCAAGCTCTACGAGCTCGCCGCGAAAGAGTCCGCCAACACGCAGAAGCTCTACGACGCGGCCGGCATCGAGCACAACATCCCCGCCGTGCTCAAAGAGCTGAACGCGCGCCATACCCTGGCCAACCAGGAGTTCGAACGGCAGAGCCTCGGCAAGCGGGTCGAGGTCTACCAGCAGGGCCGCGCCGGCGGCAGGACGGGGCCCGACTTCACCGGTGCCGCCAAGCACCTCGAGGCCGCGGACAAGCTCACGCCGAAGGAACAGGCGGACCTCCTGGAGGGGCTCGATTCCAAGGCGCAGGCGGACTTCATCGCGCGCATGGAAGGACTCGCGGACGCGGAGCACTCGCTGAACGAGATCGACCAGAACGTCGGCATCCAGCGCGACGAGGCCGGCAACGTCACCAACAAGAAAGAGCTGGGCAACATCGAGGGCGCCGGCTTCTTTGGTGGCCGCACCCCGGACACGTTCAGCTCCGAGAAGGGCGCCGCTCTGTCGCGCGAGCAGCGCCGGCTCGTGCAGGCCCAGGTCAAGGCCATGAGCGGCGCCGCCGCGACCGATGTGGAGCGGGCGGAGTACGGCAAGAACCTCCCACTGAACGACGAGAAAGACCTGCTCAACGCCACCACCGAGGAGCGGAGGCGCTGGCACCGCAACTACGCCAAGGCCGTCTCCCTCTACGGCAAAGACCGCGCGGACTCCTTCATGCGCAAGTATCGGGGCACCCGGGGCACCATCAACGCCCAGCGGGGCCAGCAGGGCAACACCGGTAGCGCCCGGGGGCAGATCATCCAGCTCGACGGCGGAGACAGCTGATGCCCCTGCGAAGCGGCGGCAAGCTCGTCCTGGTCGCCCCCGGCACGGGCGAGATCATCCTCAGCGACGACGCGACGGCGGCCCAGCAGCTCGGGCAAGGCTACCAACCCGCGACCCCCGAGGACGTCGAGCGGCACAATACGCAGACCGAGTTCGGCACCGTGGGGCAGCAGGCCCTTGCGCAGGCAGAACGCGTCGTCCGAGCCGGCACCCTCGGCCAGGTGGAGGGCTTCGGCGACGAGGAGGACATCCGGGCGCGCGCGGAGCTCTCCGCCGAGGAGCACCCGTACCTGAGCGCCGCGGCGGACATCGCCCCGGACATCGCCCTCGGCTTTGCCACGGGCGGGGCCAGTGCCCTTGCCACCTCGGCGGGGCGGGTCGCGGCCAAGCAAGCCCTCAAGGGCGGCGTCCGGTCGGCGCTGGGGGCGGCAGCGAAGGCCGCTCCTCGGGCGGCCCTTGCGGGGGAGGCCCTCGGCGGTGGCCTCGTGGCAGCCAGCCAGGAGGCGTTCCAGGAGGGCCGGCAGTTCCTCGACGACCCCATCGAGGACGCGCAGAACACGCTCTTCTGGGCGGGCCTCGGCGGCGCCATTGGCGGGGCGGGGCGGGTCCTCACTCGCGGGTCGAGGGTAGGACGGAAGGCAGCGGGGGAGGTCGCAACCGAAGCGGAGCTCACGGCAGCCCGAGAAGCCGGTGAGCTGTCCCGCGCGCGGGAGACCATGCCGCTCCCGGAGGAGGCAGGAGCCCGAACGCGCGGGGAGCCCACGACGACGGACCCCGAAACCGTCGCGCAATTCGAGCGGGTCGGCGGCGAGATCCCCCCTCCGTCGATGCGCCCGCCGGCGGGAGCCGTGGACGAGGCTGCTGCTGGCGTCGACTCCGCTCCGGTGCCCCCGGAGAGCGGGGAGGTGCTCCGGGCTGCTGGTGAGGCGGTGGACGAGACGGCGCCTGGTTACCGAGAGGTGACGCCGGGGGCCGAGAAGCGCGCCACCGAGGCCGGCGCCGACAAGGGCGTGGCCCGCGCCGAGCGGGAGGCCCTGCAGAGCGAGGCAGAGGACGTGGTGGAGCGCGTGGCCCGGGGAGAGTCGCCCATCAGGGAAGGCGGCGGCTGGCTCCGAGACGCGCGGCTCGCCCGGTATCAGCCGGAGATCATCGAGGTCGCCACGAAGGAGGCCCGAAGCGACCTGAACGAGCTGAACCGCCTGTCTCAGGGGATCCGCGAGAGGGCCGTCAAGCAATCGGACGTCGCGAAGAACGTGAGCGACAACCTCGCTGGCCAGCAGGCGAAAGCGCGAGAGATCGCCCTGAGGGGCAGCGAGCTCGCCGGCAGCATCCGAGCTGACGCCGCGGCCCTGGCCGGGACCCTCGGCAAAAAGCGGCCCCAATACTTCAGCGGCACGGCGAGAGACCTCGTGACCAGCCTGCTCGAGCGGACCAAGCGCATCGGCGAGATGACCGATGGCGCCGCCATCTTCAACGAGCTCGACGACCTCAAGCGGGTGGTCGACTCGCACAAGGTGGCGCTCGAACAGGGCTCACGGAAGAGCGCAAAGGACCCGCTCCTCTACCAGCAGCTCATCCCGCGAGTGGAGGCGTTCGCGAACGAGATCCGAGCGGGCCTGGAGGACGCCGGTACGTTCGGCAGGGCCGGCGAGATGCAGCGCGCCTACAACAAGACCTACCACGACAAGTGGTTCCCCGCGAAACAGGTGTTCGAAGACTCCGTGTTCCGGGCTACGGGGCGCGACTACAAGGCCTTCAGCACGCTCGACGCTTGGGAGAGCAAGATCACTTCCCTCCTGCAGTCTCCCAACACCGGGGAGCGCCGTCACGTGGTCGACATGCTCGACGCCTTGAAGGAGATGGCCCAGCAGAGGGCGCAGTACGGCACTGCATCCAAGGCAGAGACCGGGCGCATCGTCGAGCTGGTCGACAAAATCCACCGCACCTTTGGTCTGGCCGATGAGACCAGCGCTGCCGTTCGCCGCATGCAGGACGTGGGCACGGTGGCGACGGGGGTCGCGGGGGCCCTGGGCGGGGTGTTCGGCGGTATCCCGGGGCTCCTCCTCGGGGGCGGCCTGGCCAAGGGCACCAGCGAGTTTACGACCGGGCGCTTCCGCAACGCGTTCTCCAACCTCCGGGGCGCGACCCAGGACGTGGTGGACCGGAGCGTGGACGACTGGATCGCGACGAGCCGGGCAAGGGCCGGAGTCGCGGGAGTGAAGCCCCGAAAGCTCCGGCTCCGTCCCGAGGACGAAGCTCTACTCGCGACGGCCAAGCGGAGGGGCGCGACCCTCGGCTTCTCTCAGTTCTTGGGCGACGACGACAACCCGCAGACCGCGTTCGCCCGCAAGCGCGACTCGCTGATGGACGACGAGAAGTTCATGGCGGCGTTCAGCGAGGAGTTCGGCGACATGGCGACCGACCACCCCGGGGCGTACATGGTGCTCGCCGGCAAGGCGCAGCAGGTCCGGGAGTTCCTCCTCCAGAGGATCCCGCCGAGCATCGCCATCAGCATGCGCAACCCCAAGGGCTACCCGCCGACGAACGAGAGCATCGAGGACTGGAGCGTCTACTACAACGCGGCCACCAACCCCCGGAGCGTGTTCCAGTCGCTCTCCCGGGGAGACATCCGCCCCCAGGAGGTCGAGACGCTCCGGACGCTCTACCCCGAGAGATACGAGCAGCTCCAGGGCGCGGTCCTCCGGAAGATCAGCGACGCGCAGCAGGCGGGCGACGATCTCGACGACCAGTTCCTCATGCGCATGAACCTCCTTTTTGACCTCGACGGCGCGGGCTCCCCTGCCTTCAGCCAGAGGGCGGCCAACGTTGCCCGAGCGGCGAGCGAGCAGCAGCCCCAGCAGGGGGGCGGCAAGCCGTTCGCGCCCAAGGCCGGGAGCCGGGTGAGCCCCAGCAACGTGGCGCTCACGGGCCCCACCTACGGGAGCATCAACTAGCCCGCCTCCTCGCCCACTCCGGCCCCGTCCGAAACCCGCCGATGGTGCGGTAGCACTTCGCGACCGCGGCCTTTCCCTCGGGGGTCTGCTCCCACCGGGCGAGCGTTCTCTCTGCCCATTGGCGGTAGCGGGAGGGGGATTGGAGGAGGGTGAGGAACCGCTCTTCCTTCTCGGTGAGGGGGTCGTCGGTCATTTGGGCTCACCCGGCATCGTCCAGCTCCAGCTCCTTCAGCCAGTCCGACGCGCGCACCCCAGCGAGCGGCGCCTGACACCAGTCGCGCTCATGAAGCCCGGGGTACTGGTACGGTTGTCGCGTGTCGTAGTCTCCCGCCCTGCACTGGTGGCGACGGGGTGAGGTGCAGGGGCGGCTGTGCCAGCCTCGCGCCATCAGTGGCTCAAACCGTCTCAGCGCCTCTTCGCGTGTCAGGTGCGGCTTCCACAGGTTGCACCACGCGAAGTCTCGGACGCGCTCCTCGCCGTAAATGCGAGCCCTGCACGCGCTCCAGCGCTGCTCCAGTGTCGAGCAGGGGGTCACTTCCACTCCACGCTCACGTCCACGTGGCGCACGACGTAGCTGCCCGCGCAGAAGCCGCACCCGCCGAGCACCAGCCCGAAGATGAGGCCGGCCCATAGCAGGGCGGAGAAGTCGATGTATCCTCGCTGGGTGATGAAGTTCCTCATCCGGTGAGTCTCCTGATCTGCTCGACGGCATCCTGAGCGGAGGTGACCGTGATGCGGGGCCAACCCTCCGAGCGCTCCCGCCACTTCAACTGAGCGGGCTTGAAGCGGACGGTGCCCTTGGCGTTCACGGGTACCTTGCACTCGACCAGGAGCCAGTAGAGCCGCTCCGTGTTGCGCAGCAAACCGTACTCCGAATCGAAGTGAGAGCGACCGTCGCGGACCCCCACCAGCAAGTCCTCCACCCCGTTGCCCGCGTGAGAGAGGTCCATCACCGGGAAGCCCAGTAGCTCGATGGCCTCCCGGGTGGCCTTGTGGTTGCTGTCGGCTTTGCCCTTGGTGGCGGGGTGTCTCACTTCCGAGCCTCATCCAGCACGGTGACGATGTCCTGAGCGCATCGCCGCGCGTAGTCGAGCAGCTGGCGGCATTCCTTCAGCTCATCCTTCAGCGCCTCACTCTCCTCACACGAGCAGGCCTCCACCTCCCGCTGGTCGGCATCGTGGTCGGCGATGCGGTTGGCGGCCCCCGCTTCCACCCCAGCGGTGTCTGATGACTCTTTCGTTGCTGGAGTGGGGCGGGGGCCAGAATAGGCGGCCCCAGCAGCGGCGTCGACCCGAGGGGAGGAGGCCGACTCATCGCTGCTGGAGCCATAAGGTTGGGGGTCGGCGGTGGGCTCGCGCACCAGGAGGCACAGCCGCCGCGCTTCCTTCAGCAGCTCGCCGTCCACCAAGAGGCCATCTCTCCGGGTGCAGCCGCGCACCTTAGCCGCGATGTCCGCATCCACCTCCGCGCGCGTCCTCAGCGGTTTCGGGGCCGTGGCGCGGTAGGCCGCGAGTGCCTCACAGCGAGCGAACCAAGTCCGCGTGAACACCTCCGGAGGGGTGCCTTCTGGCGCGTCACAGGCTCTAGCAGCGGCATCCGCCGCCTCCGCCAATGCCAGCGCGGCGGCGATGCGCTCGGGGGTGGGGGTGGTCACTTGGCGCCTCCGCGGCGGACCCTCACCATCGCGTGCCACTTGAAGGGCAACAGGTAGCGCTGCTTGCGGCGAGCGCCCTTGGCCGTGATGGTCAAAACAACCGCGTAGGGTCCAGCGGAAGTCCCACGGTGATCGAAGCCGTCCACCA